>Ga0209187_1000244_pt1 | contig 114605 bp, 98 predicted proteins | sample BantaG_FD_187430 | JGI IMG/M metagenome (GOLD analysis project Ga0209187, IMG submission 187430) | Marine algal microbial communities from Bantry Bay, Ireland - BantryBay_4 metaG (SPAdes) (version 2) | ecosystem: Host-associated > Algae > Red algae > Unclassified | place: Bantry Bay, Ireland...
AAGAAGCTATTTTAGACTTTTTTAAAGATATTAAATCTTACAAACAAGAGTTGGAGACTTTATTAACCCTTAATTTCACTATTTTGGGGCAATAAGGTATTTCCCAAAACCAATTAATTTTGTGTATAAGTGACGATTATTGTAATTTTTCAAAGTCTCTTTTGCAATACGAACTTGCTTTTCCTTATCACCAAAATATTTACAGTTGATGATTGGCAATAGAAAAGGGTCATTTTGTCCTTTATATTTAGCAAACAATTCTCTAGCTTTTGCAGTTACTTTGATGCTATAAATTTTATGGGTTTTCTGTCTTTTATAGATAATACGATTCCCGTGAATATTGTCATTTGTCAATAATGCCATATCTCTAAAATTCATTCCAATGAGATTGAAGGACAGAATAAACAAATCTCTGGCTTTGCTAATTCCTGCATTTTCATCTAATATCAAGCATTCTATTGCCTTCATATTTTCTCTGCTCAATGTACGCTGAATAGTCCTTTCAGATTTGATCTTATACTGGCTAAAAGGATAATATTTTCGTTCTGTCACTCCACTTTTTATAGCCTGATTGAATATAGCTCGTATGGCTCTCATATAAGCACCAATAGAATTGATTTTAACGCCTTTTTGACGTAAAGCAACTTCCCAATTCACCAATAATTGATAGGTCATATCCTCAAATTTAATGGCTGCATTTCCTGTGTAAGCAATGAATTGAGCTACACCTGTTTTATAAGAATTGGCATTTCCTATTCTACCAGATTTCCTTTGTTGTTCAATAACCTTTTGGGCATACTCATTTATGGTGAGTGATTTTTCTTCTTCTTCCTGTTTGACAATGAATAAGCTTTTGATGTCTGCAATCTCAAAGTCTGTCTGTTGAATTTCTAGTTGTAGAACTTTCTCTTGTATTTCATGTAATCGTTTTTTGATTTTGAGATTAAGTAATTTGGCATTGGGATATTTATCAATCACCTCTGATTTACTCATATTCCAATATTCTGCTTTTAAAGTTGTGTTGAGTGGAATCTCTAAAGATTTTCTTTGGTGAGTGATTCTAATTCGCAATGGATGGGTTCCATCTTTCTTAGTTCTTCTCTTGTCTAAAAAGGCTTTAATGGTAGCCATAAAGTAATGGATTTATGACCAAATGTTCGTAAATCAGCAAAATGTTCAAACAATGTTCAAACATTTCCCTCAAAATCAGTAAGAATAGCCAAAATTTCACCAACAAAGATTCAATCAGTCCAGCACTCAAAATTCCACAAAAAAGTAAAATTTGAGTCCGAGAAATACTAAAATCTGCTGTATTGGTGCTAAAAGGGAACTAATTTGTCGATTTATGCATTGTTATATGAAATAAATCTTTAGATTTGTGCTAACATAAAAATATTGGCCTCGTAGCTTAACTGGATAGAGCACTTGACTACGGATCAGGAGGTTCGGGGTTCGAATCCCTGCGAGGTCACAAAACACCTGTTAATCAATTGATTAACAGGTGTTTTTATTTTGGGATATATTGTTTTACGGTCAAAAAATACCAAATCATACGCCTGCTTTTGATTTGTGAAGTAATCTATTTGGACAAGGGGTTGTATTGACTGATTTGACTGTTCTATGACTTTCAAGCCTTCTTAGGGATGAAAAATTTAGTTAGTAATGATGATATCCGTTGGCAATGAAACGAATACTGAGCTATAGATCAAATCAACCGAATAGAAATTCCAATTTATTCAAATGCTAGAAATTTATAGATTTTGTCATTGATTTTACTGGTAAATTATATCAAAAGCTAATTACTATTCTTAGTTTGAAAATTATTGTACTTTCACCTTGTGAAATGAAATAAATAAGTAGCTCCAAAATTTATGATTGGATTTTTTCGATTTATAACGGTTCGATGTCTCGATGGTCCGACATTTCAAAAAAAGTCAAGTCGGTCCGATGATTCGGTAGCAGGACTATCAAGTGTCGAATCAGGTTACTTTTCTGACCAGTCCGCCAGTGCGGAAGGAAATCGGAAAAGATGATGATAAATTGGGGCTAGCGGTCCGATGTCTCGGTATATTAATTTCGTTCACTTTGCAAATTAACAATAAGAAACATGCTAAATATTCATATAGTCCGACACGGGCAAACTGATTACAATAAAAAGAGAATTGTTCAAGGAAGTGGAGTCGATTCTTCATTAAATTCTGTAGGTCTGAAACAGGCGCAGATGTTTTATGATGTTTATAAAAATGCTAAATTTGAGAAAATTTATGTATCCCCACTCACTAGAACGTTACAAACAATCCTTCTGTTTGAAAAAATAATGGATAAAGTTGAGTACTCTGATGCTCTAAAAGAAATTTCTTGGGGAGTTCATGAAGGTAAACGACCTACATTGAAAATGAAGCGTCAATTTGATCAAATGTTACAACGTTGGGAGGCGGGCGAAACCCATCTTTGTGTAAAGGAGGGGGAAAGTCCTGACGTTGTAGCTAATAGATTAAATATATTGATAAATAAAATAAAAACGGCTCCAGAAAATAATATTTTATTGTGTTCACACGGTCGAACTATTAGAATTTTATTGTGTCTATTGCAAAATAAACCAATTTCTGAAATGGGTGGATATTTAACTGAGAATCTAGCTGTGCATCGTCTTACTTGGGACCGTTCTGGACCAGCTGTTTTGGTAGATTTGAATAATAAAAAACATTTAGAAAGTTGACGTATTCTATAAATAATCACAATTGTAAATTATTTTTTATAAAATTTCTAAATAAATCTAAAATTTCTTTTAAAGAAAGATTAAAGCAGCAAGGGAAGTGCGGAGGATGAAATTAACGACGGAGGGGCTAAATATGCGAAAATACGCCCGATGCGAGTGGAAATGCTTTTACCAAACCAAACACCTACGAGGTTTTAGAAACCTCGTAGGTGTTTGGTTTGGTAAAAGCATTGCAGCGGACAGCGGGGACACTACTTAATCGAAGAGGATACTCGCCGTCCTAAATAATAATTTTTGAAATAAGAATAACTAACTTTATGTCTCAGAAGAATGAAATCAAAAGATAAGCATCAAATGGATCGGGAGGCGATGCTGAGTTATTTATGAGCCATTTCCTTAATAACGAAAATTAATATTCTTTTTTTAGAAAAATAAGCTAATTTTGAACCTAAATCAAAAATTTCAATGTTAAAAAGAATAGTCAAAATGTCATTCAAGCCAGAGGCGGTAGCAACCTTTGTAGACCTTTTTAAAACGGTTGAGCCAAACATAAAATCCTTTCCTGGTTGCGAATATTTGCAATTATATTTTAATATGAGCAAAACCAATGTTATTTTTACCATTAGCTATTGGAAAGACACTGAATCGCTCGAAAAATACCGTCATTCTGATTTGTTTGAAAAAACTTGGCTGCAAACGAAAAAACTTTTTAATGAAAAACCAGAAGCTTGGTCTTTGGAGGAATTTGATTTTGAAATAAATTGAGAATTTCTGTTTAAAAGATTGATTTTCTGTTAACTAGCTCGGAAATGATTACGGTAGATTTGAAAAACTTCCTGTCTACAGGAAGGTTTGGAAATATAGATTTGGGCATGAATAAAGCGCAGGTTGAACGGTCAATTGGCAAGCCTGACTATTGGATGATGACCCATTTTTCTAGGAATGAAAGGAAAAATTCGCCTATTTGGAGATATGGAAATATTGAATTTCATTTTAATGGGAATTGTAAATTAGTGTCTATATACAATGACCATTTGGTAGATGCTGGTATTTATGGTGGTATCAATATTAAGTTGGATTGTTGGGTTTTACTAAAAGAAAATCAAAAATTAGTAACTATTGAAAATCAATTAGATAAGGAAGGCTTTTTTTACTCTAAAGAGTATATTAATCAAGAAGAAACATCTCAAATTAAAATTAATCTTCAAAGTGGAGTCGATCTATTATTTACTTCTGAAAGGGAAGACTACACTGTTATTACTAAAACAGCCAATTATTTATTGTATGGGTTTGAATTATGTCAAAATGTCTTACATTCTTTGGATGAAGAAAATAGCGATTTGGACTTTTTAATACAGTAATTTTCAAAGTGGACTGATCGTTGATATGGAGTTTTTTTTGACTCCAACCGTAAACTATCGTATATTTGGTCGTGCGATCTAAAGAATTAAATTTAAAGGATTATTCCGTTTGTTTTGGAAATGCGAAAACGCTTCTAAGCAAGTTTTTGTCGGATACCAAATATTCAATGTTTTTTGTATTGGTAGATGAAAATACCAAGACACATTGCCTACCGCTTATCAGTGAAGCTGTTTCGGGCTTTGAGGTGATTGAAATTACAAGTGGTGAGGTTAATAAAAATTTGGAAACTTGTAATCTGATTTGGAATAAACTGATTGAAAAAAATGCTGGAAGAAATACACTGCTTATCAATCTTGGTGGTGGTGTAATTGGCGATATGGGCGGGTTTTGTGCAGCAGTTTACAAGCGCGGAATTGATTTTTTACAAATCCCCACAACTTTACTATCTCAAGTGGATGCCTCTGTGGGTGGAAAATTAGGCATTGATTTTAATTTGATAAAAAATTGTATTGGTGTTTTCAGAAACCCACTTCAAGTTATTATTGATTCTGATTTTTTGAGCACACTTCCCAAAAGAGAGTTTTTAAGTGGCTATGCTGAAATTTATAAACATGCTTTGATATTTGATGATGAATATTGGAAGCTTCTGCAAAAATATCCTCCTTTAAATAATATTAATACAAAAGAATTAAATGAAATTATTTATTCTTCGGTTGAAATTAAAAAAAAGGTAGTAGAGCAAGACCCTTTTGAAAAAAATATTCGTAAAATATTAAATTTTGGGCATACTATTGGACATGCTGTAGAAACTTATTTTTTAGAAAGAGATGAAAAACCTTTGCTTCATGGAGAGGCTATTATTGTGGGTATGATTTGTGAATCTTATTTATCTAGTAAATTTAATGGTTTAAGTGAGGAGAGTTTAAAAGATATTATTTCGACTTTTGGGTATTCGTATCAATATAGATTAATACCTAAATCAGCCCATTTAAAAATACTTTCTTTTATTAAAAATGATAAAAAAAACATTGCTAAAGAGAATAATTTTACCTTTTTAAATAAAATAGGAGACTCTAAGATAAATTGTACTGCTAATAAAGAAGAAATTATTGATGCGTTGAATTTTTATAATAAAACAGTTATATAAATGGAGTGCTTGGAAATAAAAAGAGGGAGAGAGGAAATTACTGGAACAATTGTACTCAATGGATCTAAAAGTATTAGTAATCGGGTTTTAATTATTCAAGCTCTTTGTGAAGGGGAATTTGAAATAAAAAACTTATCCAGTTCTGATGATACAATTGCCTTGCAGAAGGCATTGACATCTACAGACACAACAATAGATATTGGTGCTGCTGGCACAACAATGCGTTTTTTAACCGCTTATTTTGCCGTTTTTGGGAATCAGAAAATTGTGTTAACTGGTTCTGAAAGAATGAAGCAAAGGCCTATTAAAATTTTGGTGGATGCCTTGTTGGAATTAGGAGCTGATATTCAATATTTTGAAAATGAAGATTGTCCTCCTTTATCAATAAATGCACAAAAATTTAAAGGTGGTAAATTAGATATAAATGCTACAGTTAGTAGTCAATATTTATCTGCTTTATTGTTAATTGCTCCTGCACTTGAAAATGGTTTGGAATTAAGTCTTGTTGGAGAATTGGTTTCACGTCCCTATTTGGAAATGACCTTAAATTTAATGTCTTATTTTGGTGTGAAATCTGAATGGAAAGGAAACACGATTTTTATTCGTCCTCAAAAATACAAAGCAAAATCCATTATCATTGAAGCCGATTGGAGCGCAGCTTCCTATCATTATGGAGTAATGGCGTTTGCTAAAAAAGGAAAATTGAAATTAAATGGGTTGTTTGAAAACAGCGTTCAAGGAGATAGTGTTTTAAGCTCTATGATGGAATTTTTTGGTATTCAAACCACTTTTTTAGAAGATGGGGTGGAGCTAAATAAAATTGGTGTTTCTGGTAAAAATTTCGATTTTGATTTTGTGAAATGCCCTGATCTTGCTCAAACAATTGCGGTGGTTTGTGCTGGTTTAAAGGTACAAGGCAGTTTTAAAGGCTTACAAACACTAGCTATTAAAGAAACGGATAGAACAAAAGCCTTGCAAACAGAATTTTCTAAGATGAATGTGCGCTTTGAGAGGGTAGGGGATGCTTGGAAAATTTACCCCGAAAACATTGTTTTAGACAAAAAAATCAGCATTGATACCTATCATGATCATAGAATGGCAATGTCTTTTGCACCACTTTCTATGTTTTTTGACAATCCTATGATCGTAAATCAGCCAAATGTGGTTTCAAAGTCTTATTTTTATTATTGGAGAGATTTAGAAGAGTTGGGATTTGAAATAAAAATTGATAAAAATGAAATATAAGTACTTTTTTATTGGATGTTGTATTGTGTTGTTTTCTTTTAATGTTGATAAAATAACTGCCCAAGTTTCTGATTCGAAAAAGGAAGTTAGTGGCGAATTAGAGCAGTTTGTTTCTTTTGAATTAAAAGCAATTCAGGATGTAGAAAATCTTAAAAGCAGTCCATTAATTGTGCGGTTAAAAGATAGTAAGACCAAGTTTGATAAAATGCGGAAAGCTGGTGCAGATAAATACATTGAGGACTTAGAGCGCAAACAAAATGAATTAAATGAGGAAGTTATTAATGGTTTTTTAACAGAATTTAATTTTAATAAGCAAATTTATTTTATTAAATCCTCAGAATTTAAAAAATGGCGTAATAATGAACCTGCATGTTTTATGGATAAGAATCAAGAATGTGATGAATCTATCCAAATCTCACCAAATGATACTTATTTTTTAGCTGAATTTGATTTCCTTCGTCAGAGTAAATATGGCGAGACTAGTCATGGGAAAAGTGGAAATGTTGATTATAATGGCGGACCCAATCTTCGACCAGAAGGATTGTTGTTAAGAGATTCTAATATGAATCAGTTGGAAAAGCCATTACCTTTTTTCGTCGCCAAAAACAAATGGCTTTTTGAACGCAAGCCTAATAAGATGATTGAGATATTAAATAGTCAATTACATGGTTTTTTCAATTCAGTTGTTAATTCTGATGAGGAGTAAATGCGGTTTTTAATGCGAGAATGCGAGAATGCGAGAATGCCTGAATGCCTGAATGCAAGAATGCAAGAATGCAAGAATGCTTTTGAATAAATTATTCAACTCAGATGGGAATGATTGAAGCATACAAATACTAGTGCAAAGGGAAGCACGGAGGACAAACTTTGCGACGGAGTAGCTAAATATACGAAACTACGCCCGATGTGAGTGGAAATGTCTGGAATGATTTGGAACGACGGCTGGAGAAAAATTGGCAACGAAGCAATCCGTAAAGACGCGATTCATCGCGTCTCCCAAAACGACCAAAACCCGTTCCAAATCATTCCATACATTGCAGTGGACAGCGGGGAGACTACTCAATTGGAAATGATACTCGCCGTCCTAATTAATGAGCTATTCCTAATCCTTATAATAAACCCGCTTCACACGCTCCGCAATATTGGTTAAAATTTCATAAGGAATGGTTTGAGCAGCTTTAGCCAGTGCGTTTAATGTTTCTACAGAATCAAATACGATTACCTCATCGCCTTCTTTTACGTTTTTCAAATCAGTAACATCAAGCATACACATATCCATACAAACATTGCCAATTATTGAAGCAGGCTGACCAGCAATACTCATTGCAAATTTATTATTGCCAACCAATCTAGGCAAGCCATCTCCATATCCTATACAAACAGTTGCGATTTGCATGTCTTTTTTAGCTTTGCCCACTCGTCCATAACCAATGGTTTCGCCCTTTTTAATTTCCTTTATTTGAGCGATGTACGTTTTGAGTTTGCTTACCAATTGCAATTTCTCCTGTAGTTTATTGGTTCCATCAATGCCATATAATCCAATGCCTAAACGCACCATATCCATTTTGTGTCTACCAAAGTTGGTAATTCCATTGCTATTGAGAATGTGCTTTATTGCTTTGATTTTTAAACCTCTTTCAATTTCCCTAGCTGCTTTTTTGAAAAGTGCGATTTGTTGAGTAGTAAATTCGGATTCTGACAAATCTTCGCTGCTTGCCAAATGAGAAAAAATCGAAGCAACTTCAAAGTTTTTTTCATTTTCCAAACGATCAATTAACAAACCTATATCATCAAGATTGAAACCAAGACGATTCATTCCAGTATCAATGTTTAAATGAATTTTTAATGATTTCTTGTTTTTCGATTTTGTAGTCAAAAAATTAGAGAGTGATTCAATTTGCGAAAAAGAATAAATTTCTGGTTCTAAATTATATTTGAGCAATAATTTGTAAGTATTTGAATCAGGATTCAGAACCATAATAGGAGATTTTATACCAGCTTTTCGCAAAGCCACTCCTTCATCGGTATAGGCGACCGCTAAATAATCGACTTTGTTAAACTGTAATACATTGGCAATTTCAAAAGTACCTGCTCCGTAAGAGAAAGCTTTTACCATCGCCATTATTTTAGTAGCGTCTTTGATCTTGGTTTTGTAAATATTTAGATTGTCCGTTATGGCATTGAGATTGACTTCTAAAGACGTTCTGTGAAGCTTTTGCGAAAGTTCATTAACGATGTTTTCTAATTCAAATTTTCTAGCTCCTTTGAATAAAATACATTCACTGTTAAATTTAAATTTATCTAACTTTTTAGAGAACGATTTTGTGTTGGTAAAGAAAGTCTTATTTTTAACTTTGAATTTATCCGCGTGTTTTTTGATTTTGGGACCTATTCCAATTAACCGACTGATATTTTTTTTGTTAATTAAATTGGCGATTTCTTCGTACAGTTTGTTTTTTGATTTACCACTTTGAAAAATATCCGTAAGGACAAGCGTGTTTTTTAAATGACTATTTTGCTGTTCTTGAAAATCCAAAGCGATTTTTAAAGAGTCAAAATCTGTATTGTAAGTGTCATCAATCAAAACACAATTGTTAATGCCCGCTTTTAACTCAAGACGCATCGGCATGGCATTCAACAATGCCAATTTTTCATTTAATATTTTATCATCATGATAATTACTATCACATAATAAAACACAGCAGCAATGCAAAGCATTTTCAATACTAGATTCATCAACGAAAGGTAAGTTAAAATTAAAGTTGATGCCTTGATAGGTCGCTTTAACTTCTGTATGTTTTAGTTGTTTGGTCAAATTAAATTGAATATCAGCTTCCTCATTTTGCTTGCTCGTCCAACTAAGCGTTCTAATGGTTTGTTTGGAATTAAAAAGTACTTCGTGAATTTTATTGTGATCTCTACAATAAATCAGCATTCCAGAATCGCCAAATAATTTTAACTTTTCCTTTATCTTTTGATTGGTGCTTTTAAAGCCAGATTGATGGGCGGGACCAATATTGGTGAAAATAACAATGTCAGGTTTGATAATGGCTTGCAATTTCTTCATTTCACCAACTTCAGAAATGCCAGCTTCAAAAATACCCATTTCGTGATTGGTATCCATCTGCCAAATTGACAAAGGAACTCCAATTTGAGAGTTGTAGCTCTTAGGACTTTTAACAATATTAAGATCATCTTCAAACAAAGTATAGAGCCATTCTTTGACAATGGTTTTGCCATTGCTACCTGTTACCCCTATAATTGGAATGTGGAAAGACTCACGATGATGCATTGTAAGTTTTTGCAAAGCGGCAAGAGTGTCATCCACTAAAATAAAATTAGCCTGTTTGAAAGCACTAGTTTTGATTTTTTTGGAGATGACAAAATTTCTTACACCAGCATTGTAAGCATTTTTAATGAATGAATGACCGTTTCTTCTTGGACCTTGTAAGGCGAAAAATAAAGTCTCTTTTGGGAAGGAAATATTTCTACTATCTATTTCTAAATATTTAATGTCAGTGTTTTTTTTGTATTGCAAAAAATCACCACCAAGCATTACATTTATATCTTGTAAGTTATATTTCAACATAGCGTTTTTAACGAGTACCATGGTTGTATTTTAGTTTGTGAATCATATTTTACAAAATATCATTGATGATAAATGTATATGATTATGCATTAATATGTAAAGTTAAGGAATAGCTCATAAATAAGTGTCCAAATTTGATTTTATTTAAGGCATTTTTTTTCAGCATAGCCGAGCTACGGTGAAAAAAATAACGCAGAAAAAAAACAAAAGATAATTATCAAAATGGATACTTATTTTTGAGCTGTTCCTAAATACACTGTAAATTAAATAAATGTGCTTTTTGAGCTTTGTATTTTTGAACTATACAAAGAACGCACGGAAACTGATAGCAGGGCTACCAAATTGAGTACGAGATGCAGTATAGTACAAAAAGACATGTTCAAAAAGTATAGTTATTTATTTTACAGTGTACTAAACTATTCGCTGTGTTGTTGTATTATTTTAGAGCTACTTTTTTCAAAATGTTACATATTATTTTTGATGTTGGGTAGCTATTTTTCGTGAAATTTAGATAATGGCAATATTGAAATAAAAAAAGGACCGCTTTACGGTCCTTTTTTGTACTGTTTCGTACTGTTTTTTTGATAAATGCAGTTTTGATTCTGCTACTAGGATCACAACTAGATTATAAATTAATTTTAAAGGAAGCACTCCACCTTCTACCCAAGCCCATAAAAACAGTAGCATCATTGGCATCAAAGCTTGCGCCATTCTCTGCATCAGAGATGTAAAGTGTATTTAAAAGGTTGTTAATATTTACCGAAACATTGCAACGATATTTGTTCAATTTAAACCTGTATCCAGTAGTGAAATCAAATAAGTCATAACCTGGAATTTGCCAAGATTCTCTTCCACCATCTTCAGATTCTTGCAAAAATTGAGGATTAAATTCTGAATAATATTTATCGAATCTAGTCCATTTTAGTTTGGTATACAATTTCTTAATTGGCTCGTATCGAATTGAAGCCCCTATTTGAAACTGGGCAGCATCTCCAACGTGAACACCAACAGCATCAAAATTGAATGGTCCTAAGTCAGCTCCATTAACATCAAATACTCTACCTGATTCATCTGAGTTCCAATACCAATCTCCAATAGATAATAGCCCTTCAACATTAAGGTTTTTAGCTATTTTATAGACACCGTCTATCTCAATCCCTGTGTGGATAGCATCAATGCTAAAAATATCCGTGACTTGTTGCAATTGCGGGTCATTGGGGTCTGTTACGGTTATTGGACCACCAAGCGGACGATTTTGCCAATTTGTATAATAGACATTTGCATTTATGGCAAACTTGCTGTATTTCAATCCATAACCCAATTCTAATGCCCTGATTTTCTCATTTTCAAAGTCATTTATCAAACGATTTTGACCAGTGAAAATATTGCCAAACAATGGAGCTTTAGAATAGTAGCCAGTGTTCATAAAAACATTGTGGTGTTCATTAATATTGTAATTTGCTCCAACTTTAAATGTATAGCCTAGAACATTTTGCCAATCTGTTTCTGAAAACCTTGCTTGTGGTGAATCAATGGTATATTTATTTCCATTATAATCTAATGTATCGCCATATCTAACAGCTTGCAAGATGGTTGTATCTGACAACACAAGGTCTTTTCTTAAGGTATAATAATCAATTCTTTTATTTGCACTGTAAGAACCAGTTACATTTAAAAATGCGCTTAATTTAGGAGTGGTATATTCCAACTGAGCAAATGTTCCTCCCCATCTTACTAGACCCTCATTAAAATATCTGTATTTGTCACCAACTTTAAGAACTTGATTTCTAGGAGCATTAACATTAAAGGAGGTTCTAGTATAACCACCTCCTAACAAGTCGTGAATTTTTCCAAAATGAGAAGCTTTGTATATTCTTCCATCAAATCCTACATTTAAATTTAATCCTCCATCAAACCTATAGCTAAGAGTTGATAGTAAACCATACCAAGTATGTTCATTATGATTAGCATAAATAAATTGTGTAGATCTTGTTCCGTCTTCAGTTGGAAAATTAGTACTGTTTGCTTCAAAATCTTTCTCGAATGTGTATAATCGTGTTTCAGGGTCTCTTAGATCATTTCCTACTAATCCTTGGGAAACGGGGTTTTTAAGTCTTGTTCCACCACCTCTACCAATAGATAAATAAGCAATGTTTGACCATTTCATTTTATCGGAGATGTTCCAATAATCTTTTAAAGTAATCTGTGGTTTGTGATAGAAGTTTGTTCTACCATTTATCAATCTTCTTTTATCAAACATAGTGTCATTATCTGCACTTATAGTATAAGATTGAAAATAGCCGTAATCTATATTTTCTCTTATTGGATTATTCAGTAAACTTGGGTCTCTTTGTTCTATTGAATCAATCAACCCTTGCCTTACTCCTTTATCCAATGCATAATCAACATCAAAATATTGTATGTTTTGTTTAGACAACTTTTGTGCATGGCTTTGAGGTGCTCCAAAAATAGAAAAGCTCAAAAGGTGTTTGTTTAATTCTTTGTCGATTTTAATAAAATACGAAGCTCCTTTACTGTATACTTTATTAATATATCCATCTGAATATTTCAAAGACCCATTAAATGTAACAGCCCAACCATTGTCCAATCTCCCTGTGGTCAATGATAGGGAGGTTTTAGCATACAAACCTGATCCAATTGATTGTTTGAGAGTAACTCCTTTTCTACTTTCAATTCCTTTAGTAATAACGTTAATTGTTCCACCAATAGAAGGTATAGCTAATTTAGAAGCTCCCAAACCTCTTTGTACTTGCATGCTTTTTGTGACATCAGAAAGCCCCGACCAATTTGACCAATAAACCCAGCCATTTTCCATATCATTTACAGGCAATCCATCTATCATAACAGCAATGTTTCTCTGATTGAAACCACGGATACTTACTCTAGCATCTCCATCACCCCCACCTTGCTGCGTAGCATATACACCAGGCGTCGAATTTAGAAGCATAGGCATATCCTGTGTTCCCAATTCTTCTTCTATTTGTACACTTGAAATACTAGAAAATGCAACAGGAGTTTCCCTTTCTTTTGCTAAATCAGCAACAACAACAATTTCTTCTAAAATAGCACTGCTTTGCATTTGGAAATTGTAAACTTCTTTTGCTTTTTGTAAAGACAAATTTAATGTTTGTGGTTTATAACCCACGTATGACAGGATAACTTCATAATCACCTTTGTCAATATTAATTGTATAATTACCATCAAAATCAGTAGCGGTACCTGTTGTACCAATTTTTACTGTAGCACCAATTAGTGGTTCGGAAGTTTCTGCATCAGTAATTTTTCCAGAAAATTCCACTTTTTGTGCATAGGTTAATACAGTAATAAAACTAAAAATAAAGACAAACAATAACTGTTTCATGTAATTTGAATTTGTTAAAACTAAAATGAGTGTGTTATAATTTAATGGAATGTCACCTATTCTCGCTCGTCTCCCGTCATTCCCAACTTGATTGGGAATCTATATTAGCGATGCAAGACAAACCTCGGCTAACATCAGCTTGAAAACGATCAATTCTTACTAAATTGAGAATTGCTAATGGAATGTTGATTCCCTAACGCAAATATCTCATATGGTCTGACGTTCTGGTCCCCTAGTTTTTGTTTTTCCAATGAGTTAGCACACACTCAATTAATATGAAGTTGTTTTTTCGTTACTTAGTACACTGTAAATTAAATACTGACTGTTTTTGGCTTTTGGCTCTTAGCTTTTAGCCAACAGCCAAAGGCCAACAGCCAACAGCCAAAGGCCAACAGCCAAAATAGGTCAAAAAGTATAGTTATTTATTTTACAGTGTACTTAGTATGAACCTTCAAGATATAAAAAAACCACAAATTCTTTTTACAGAACTTGTGGTTTTTTTAATTTACAATTTTTTATTCAATAATTACTTTTTGGAAGCTGCTTCTTTCCTCATCATAATTGATTTTGAAAAGATAGATTCCAGAAGGAATATTTGTCAAATCTAACTGACCTTGAATACCATTAATGTTTTGATCTATTAATAATTTTCCAGTAGTACTAAACAAAGAAACATTATCAATCATTTCATCAGAAACAAAAAATAAATCATCTTGAGCAGGATTAGGGAAAACCTTAGTATTAGTCAAAGTCAAACTCTGAATACTAGTACCAGGATCTACTATCAAACTATCACAGTTAGGTGATCCTCTAAAAAATGGTTTTTCAGTCAGTGAACTAGAAATGCAATCGCCATTTTGGTCGTTTGTAACCATTATAATCACGCCAATATCGTCTCCATCAGGATAATTACCATAGAACTGATCTTCAGTTGGATTTAATACCAAAGCTGTAGGAGCAGTTCCTCTATTGTCTGAAACGGTAAAAGTAGCATCATCAATTGTAGAAGACAAAGTAAAAATTCTCATAGAAAAAGTATTTTGATCTTCACACCAAGTGCTAAAATCTAATACAGGCATAGAACAAACTGCTGGTTGGCAATCAGCAACATGGTTTCCCAATGTAGAAATTACACCAACAGGGTAAGGTATCCATTCAACAGAAGGATCGAAACTATCTGGATTGGTAGAAATTCCAGCACTTATAGAAGGCTTTCTAACCAATGTAACATCTACAGTTGCAACAGAGCCATCCGCGTTTGTCCAACCAACTCTTGGATCTTGACCTTCAAACGGATCTTCACCTATAACACCAAAAACATCAACTAATTCATCAGATCCATTTACTGATTTTTCTAATGTAATAGCATCATTTCCATTTGCATAGGTTATACTTGGATGACCATTGTCTAACTCATCAGCAATTGCTCTTATTGCAGCGTCAGAAGGTGGCGAAGTACCACCTGCTTCAACAGTTGTTTGTCCATTTGTAAGAACATAAGCGTCTCCAGGCATTAAATCAACTGATGCAAAATTGAAAGTAGCGACAGAAGTTGCAGATCCATTGCTATATCTTTTAAGTTTGTATTGACTTAAATTGATAGCATTATCTGTAGGATTGTATATTTCCACTCCTTTGTTATTTCCACGTCCTTCTACAACTTCTGAAATAAACAAATCACCACATTGCGCGTTGGCAGTAAAGCAGCATATAACAGTTAAAGTAAATACAAGTAAAACTTTTTTCATAATTTAATTTTAATTGATTTAAAGAGATAAAACACAGCAGACTCTTTAATCAAAGTCTGCTGCTGTTTGTAATATTTTTATTTTAAAATAAATTTCTGTGAATGACCATTAATATTCAAAACATACATACCTTTTGCAAGACTCGAAATGTTAATTCCATAAACATTTTGCCCACTAAGACTGTTAAAAATTTCAGTCTGAACTGTTTTACCTTGTGCATCAGCAATAATTACCTCTATTTTATGAACACCATCAGAATCCATTGAAACAAACAAGTTTTCTTGTACTGGATTTGGGTAAACTTGAATAGATAAATTACTTAGTATAATATCATCAATCGATGTAAAAGTAGTAATATCTGCTGTGCTTCTAGGAAATAGTTGGAAAGTGCCATTAAATTCACCCAAAACACCAATAATATCAGCGTTTTCTGTAGGTATAGGAGTCCCAGCTAAATCGGTTCCTGGATCTATCCTTATTACGGCAGTATTGCCACTTTCATCAACAATATCATAATTTGTAGAAGCTTCAAAATTGCCTTCTACATTAAAAGTTACGTTCTCTACTAGAATGTATTTTGCTTCATTTTGCTCATTAAAATCTGATATTGAAGTCGAAATTGGTGCTGGCAAATCATTTCCAGAGCTTACAACCTTAAAATCTGTAGGCTCAGAACTGCTTATTTCTAACAAACCATTGAATTCTATTAACTCACCCGTGATTTCTATTTTATCGCCTTTTTCAACCACACCAGCATCATTAAATTCTCCATTAAAGACAGCAATATATCCTGTTCCATCATAAATATAGCGAACACCACGTAATTCAGAACCGTTAATTGCCACGCCTTCCACTGTATAATCTACTCCAAAAGAATCATCATCAACTAATTCGTTGTCGGCAGCATACTGTCTTACCTCTGAAATAGAAGTAATGGAAGGAGGATTTGTAGTAGTACTTGTATCAATTTCTCCTCCGTTTTCTTCAAATCTAGCTGACCACTCTTGGTAATATTGGTTGGCAACACTTTCATCGTGAATTACTAAAAAGTTTTCATCACTTCTAAAGAAACCATTTCCAGACCAGTTGGTTGAACCAGAAAGAACAGAAGGATCAGAATCTATTTGACCTTGATCTGCAATAAGGTATTTGTGGTGGAAATTGAAATCATTAGCATCTATTAAATTGCTACCCATATCATCACTTAAAATTTCAGCAGGCTCCGTTACATCATCAGCTGGATCAAAACCAGCATTATTCATAATTCCAGCTACAAAAACATTGTCATTAATTCTATTTTCTATTGCGTAAGCCAAAGTTGTATTTGTAAATGCAAGGATCGCAAAATACAAATTGTGGTCAGCTTCATTAACAAATTGTGTTGCTCTAGCCAATCCTTCATCAGAAGGACCAATGTACAATTCAACATCACTTCCACCAATTTTAAAGTGTTCAGGGTTATTATCTGTTTTGTCCTGACCAAAAGTGTTCGTAAACATCATATCAATTTCCAAAGTATAAGCTTTAGCCAATGTTTGATCCTGAATAACGATCAAGTTATTTGGGTCATTGTGCAACTGACCATCTGTAAAGTTGGTAGATCCTGAAACGATCATAGGTTTATTTGCGTCTTCAGAAAACGCATCAACAACAATCAATTTATGGTGCATAATTCCAAAACCACCAGCACGTCTTATTTTATTGTCGCCAATTTGTATAGTAGCATAATCACTTGCATCATTGTCTTCATCCGTCACAAATCTAACCGCAACACCTCTATTGTATGCAGCGTTGATAGCTGAAGGAATTCCATTAACATTATCGAAATTATAAATGGCTATATCAAGCGTTTCTTCCGCACTTTCAATGATAGAAACTATTTTCTGTCCAAAATTTGAGTCATAAGTTGCATCTGTACCAGATGAAACTTCTGTGTTTACTGGCTTGTTAAAAAATACATCAATAGCACCTGTAGATTCAGAAACTGTTCCATAAACAAATTCATCAGCAGTGGTTGTTTCTCCTGTTTCGCTAGTTGATTCAATTTTTACATAATAAATATTTCCTGGCTCTAATCCTGTAATGGTTAAATCGTGATTGGTTACAAAATTTTCATCAGCTACTTGTCCCAATTCATAATCTGTCGTTAAACCATAGGTATAAACAGTGTTTCCAGGATTTTGAGAATCAAAACTCAAACGTATACTATTTTGTGTAAAATCTTCCAATACAACACCTGAAGCAAAACCAGGTGCACCATCAGCAGAAGCAATATCACCAATATATCTTGGAAATAATTGAAAAGTACCATTAAATTCACCCAATAATCCCGTTACAGAAACTTTATCTGTTGGAATAGGAGTTCCAACCAAATTGGTTCCTTGGTCAATTCTAACAGCTGCCTTGTTGCCATTTGCATCAGTGATGTCATAGTTTGTAGCACTTTCAAAATTACCACCTACATCAAAAGTAACATTTTCAACAACCATTAGCTTAGATTCGTTGTCATCGTTAAAGTCTGAAAGAGTAGACACAATAGGAGAAGGCAAAGCATTACCAGAACTTTCAACAGAATAAGCGTCACTGCCAGCACTACTGATTTCTAATAAACCATTAAAATCAATTAAATTACCAGTTATAATAATTTCATCTCCCTGCTCAACAATACCTTCATTGTTAAAATCTCCATTATAAACGGCAATATAACCAGTTTCATCCATTATATAACGAACACCTCTTAGCTCAGACCCATTTAGGGCAATACCTGTAATTTTATACTCAGTATCCAAGGTTCCTTGGCGAACTTCCGCAATTGAGGTGACATCTTGTGCCCAGCAGATGTTGACAATGCATAGTAAGGCAATAATTGGTAGTAAATATTTCATATAATTCTTTTAAAATTTTTACACAAAGGTAAAAATTTTTAATGCTAATAAATCAACACGCTTGTTAATTATTTGTTAGGTATTTCATTATATAATAAAATTAACAAATGTGATATTAAATTTGAGCACGCTTTTAAACCTTATGTATATCTTGTAGATCAAATATTCGACCAAAAATGAAGATTGTTTTTTATTTTTTAATGTACTCTTTGTCCAAGTTCTACTTCAGCATCACTACTTAGCAAGGCAATGTTTTCAGAAACATCACTTAATCCAAGAACGAGGACTTCTGACATTAGGTTGGCAATTTGTTTAGGTGGAAAGTTAACAACTGCTAAGATTCCCTTACCAATTAACTCATTAGTCGTGTAGTTGACGGTTATCTGGGCAGAAGATTTTTTGACTCCTATCTCTTTTCCAAAATCTATTTCTAAAATGTAGGCAGGTTTTCTCGCTTTCTCAAAAATCTCAGCACTCAGAATTTTGCCATATCTTATATCTACTTTTAAAAAATCATCAAAGCTTATCATAATTATCTTTAATTTTTAACTAAAAAACACTTTCAACCTTCAACTTTCAAATTTCAACTAAAAAACTTTAATCGAATATTTCACAACAGCCTCATAAAACGGCATACATTTTTCCGCTAATTCCTTTAAATTTTCAGGCATAACGATGGGTTGATTTGAAGTGTTTTGAACCTTAAATCCAGTTGAATTGTGAACATTGTCATACCAATGTTTCGCCCAAACACCATCTTCTTTTCTTGCTCCCTTTTTCCAACTCAACATTTTATCATCAAAAGGAATGTTTAATTTTTCACACAGTAATTCTAAACATTTTGGAGGATTTTTTAAAAGTTCATTGCTATCCAAAACCACAAAGTCAGCTTTGTTTTGTTTTAAATAGTTGAATAATTTCAACTGCTTCTCAATTCCTATGTCCTCAATTGTTGGTTTTGCTATAACTTTTGAATAAGAGATTAATATTTTTCTTGGATCTCTTATAAATATAATATTTTTCATTTTTAACATAAAACTCCAATCAATCTCGACAAGATGATGCGTCATATGTTTGAAAAATGAGATTTCAGTAGAATATTTTCCAAATAATACCTCTTCAACGACCTTTTTACCAGATTGAAATTGGCTAGATAAAATTTCATTTTGACAAGGATGAATGACCGTTGAATTACTCAGATAGTGAGCGTACAAAGGCTCATCAACAATACTAGTATCCACTCTTTGACCAAAAGAATACATAAAAGCGGTAGAAACATTTCGAGGACAAGACCAAAGATTTATTCTAGTTTCTGACATTTTCGTAATTTTGCACCAGAATTTGTTTAAAGTTGGAAATTTATCAATTTTAAACTACTTCTTTATTAAAATAATCACAAATAAAATAAAAAATGAACGAAGTTTATATTGTTTCTGCTGTCAGAACGCCAATTGGTAGTTTTGGAGGGATGCTTTCAGGTATTTCAGCTACCCAATTAGGTTCAATTGCAATTAAAGGGGCAATGGAGAAAGCAGGCATCACACCAGAGCAAGTACAAGAAGTTTATATGGGAAATGTTGTTTCTGCAAACTTAGGGCAAGCTCCAGCTAAACAAGCAGCTAAATATGCAGGTATTCCTGATGAAGTTCCTTGCACATTGATCAATAAAGTTTGTTCTTCAGGAGCAAAAGCGATTATGTTGGGCGCACAAAGCATCATGTTGGGACACAATGACATTGTGGTTTCTGGTGGAATGGAAAATATGTCTTCGATTCCTTATTATATCCCCAAGGCACGTTTTGGCTACAAATACGGACAAGCTGCATTGGTTGATGGTTTAGAGAAAGATGGCTTAGAAGATGTTTATAACAAGCACGCAATGGGTGTTTTTGCAGATGCAACGGCTACAAAATTTGAAATAACGAGAGAAGAACAAGATGCTTTCGCAATTGGATCTTACAAAAAAACAGCCAAAGCAACAGAAGAAGGTTGGATGAAAAATGAGATCGTTCCTGTTGAAATTCCACAGAGAAAAGGGGATCCTATTGTAATGTTGGAAGATGAAGAATACAAGAAGGTTAATTTTGATAAAATTCCAAAGTTGAGAGCGGCATTTTCGAAAGATGGAACAGTAACTGCTGCCAATGCTTCTACAATCAATGACGGAGGAGCGGCTGTTATCCTTGCAAGTGCAAAAGCTGTTGAAAAATACAACTTAAAACCAATCAGTAAAATATTATCATTTGCGGATGCATCTCATGCTCCAGAATGGTTTACAACAGCTCCAACCAAAGCAGCTCCTTTGGCATTAGAAAGAGCCAATTTGACATTGAATGATGTCGATTATTTTGAGGTGAATGAGGCGTTTTCAGTCGTTACAATGGCATTTAACAAAGTTTTAGGAATTGATCCTGATAAGGTAAATGTATTTGGTGGTGCTGTTTCAATAGGACACCCACTTGGAGCTTCAGGAACTAGAATTTTTTCTACTCTAAACAACGTATTGCAACACAAAGACGGCAAAATCGGCTGTTTGGCAATTTGCAATGGTGGAGGTGGAGCCTCTTCTATCATCATAGAAAAAGTTTAACCATTACTTAGTTAAAAATCATAGGAAAACATATAATACTGTATAAAAACTAAGGGACAAATTTTAAAGTTTGTCCCTTTTGGTCTATATTGGCACCCTTTGTGCTCTTAAAAAGCTTTAAGTGAGCTTATATTAGCACAATATCTTCATAATCCTAGTTGGATTAGTAGAGCCAACACATGAAAAACAGAACAGAACAATCAAGTACTATGTACACAGAAATGCATCGTCCCAATATTTTGTCCAGCACGAAACTAGATGAGTATCTAGCTCGGGGTTGGTTTAGAATGGGACAAATGATTTTTACTTGCCACTTTTTATATTTTGACGAAAGGCTTTATTCAGCAGTTTGGCTTCGGTTGGATATTGAAAATTTCAAGTTCAAAAAAAGGCATAGGAAATTACTCAGAAACAATCAAGAGCAATTTCGAACTGTTGTTCAGAAAATACAACTCAATGCTGAGAAAGAAGAATTGTATCAAAGGTATAAAGTTAGGCTGGGAGGCTATGTTCCTGCTAGTTTAAAAGAATCTTTGATGGATAATTCTACCCGCAACATTTACAATACCTATGAATGCTGTGTTTATGATGGTGATAAATTAATAGCAGCTAGCTTTTTTGATATAGGTTCTAACAGCATCGCAAGCATAAAGGCTATTTATGATTTGGAATATTCTAAACACAGTCTTGGTTTTTATACAATGTTGGTTGAAATGCAGGCAGGCAAAATGACCAATAAACAGTTTTATTATCCTGGTTACTTTGTTCCAGGCTATGAAAAGTTTGATTACAAATTGCGTATTGGTGCAGTAGATTTTTACGATTTCTATACAGAAAGTTGGAAGTCTATCGACGAATTTGAGAAGAATGAATTGCCCTATGAAAAATTAAAAACTAAGTTGGATGAAATGCAATCTCAGTTATTCAAAGCTGGCATCCATACCATTTTACTATCTTATCCATTATACGATAAAAAATACATTGGCCTGAGCAATAGAAGGTCATTCCACCACCCAATTTTATTGCTTTGCGAATTTAATGATAAATCTTATGTCATAGAATACAATCTTAGATACGAAGATTTCCGTTTGTGCTTAATTCATTGCAACAAAGAATTATTGCTAAGTCCCAACTGGAATCTCGACGAAAGACAGATTGCATTTACTTGCTTGGAACCATTGATTCGCGATAAAATAATTGTTCATCACAAAAATCCTGTGGAGATTATTTTGGGATTATTGAGTTGTAAATAATGCTTCAATGATGAGTCTACTCCAAAAAGAGATAATTTTCACAAAATGGAATTTTTTAGATGAGGTTTGCATTTTTTGAGATTCGTTGATGCCTGAGCATCAGGGAATTGAAAAAGGTGCAAAGATCGCTAAAAAAAACATTTTTGATTTTTTATCTTTCTGGAGTGGACTCAATGATATAATGCTATAATGCTTCAATGTTTTTCGACGCGAGATTGAGACAAGGCATGCCTTGTCTATACCGTTAATGATTCTAAGGCATTCGACTTGGGTATTTGTAAGTGATTCGATTTTGATGTATATTTCATTATAAATTGTAAATTATGGCAAGACAAAGTATTTCATTTACAAAGCCCAATGATGAATGGTTAAAGGCTCAAGTTGATACTAAAGAGTATTCTAGTAAAAGTGAACTTGTTAATGATTTGATTAGGCAAGCTAGAAACCAACAGATTCAAATAGACTGGATTAGAGCAAAATTAGAAAGAGCTGAAAAAAGTGGATTTACCAGTGAAACTAAAGAACAAATTCTAGCAAAATCAAAGTCTTTGATTATCAATGGCTAAATACAAAATAAATAATGCCGCAAAAGAAGACTTGATAGTTGGAAGGCAAGATTTAAACAAATAGACGGTTGACTAAGGCTCTTCAACATAGACTGAGGAACTCGACTAGGGCTGAGGAACTCGACTAGGGCTGAGGAACTCGAAGCCAGCCAGCCAGCCAGCTAGTCAATATCCAAAAACTTATGAGTTTGCAATGAAACCCGCCATTTAGGATTTTCTTTCACATACTCAATAATCAAAGGCAGCATTGCGTCAGATTTACTCCATTCCACTTGAAGGAATAATTGACATTTAGGAGAAACTTTTGCAGCATATTCCTCTGCAAAAGCAAAATCAGATTTATTAAAGACAATGATTTTTAACTCATCCGCTTCAGGATAAACTTCATCAACAGGCTTTTTGAATTTTTTAGGAGACAAGCAAATCCAATCCCAATCGCCACTTAAAGGATAAGCCCCCGAAGTTTCAATGTGCGTTTTAAATTTATTTTCGTGGAGGACTTCCGTTAAATATTTCAAATTATACATCAAAGGCTCCCCACCACTCACAACGACCATATCCGTCTTAGAAGCTTTCGCCAATTGCACAATATCATCCACCTGCATATCGGGATGATCCTCCGCATTCCAAGATTCTTTCACATCGCACCAAAAACAGCCCACATCACAGCCAGCCAACCTAATAAAATAGGCAGCTTTACCTGCATGCAAACCTTCCCCCTGAAGAGAGTAAAACTGCTCCATTACAGGCAAAATCAATTGACTATCAGACTGATAACTATTTTTATGTTGTTTCTTCAATACCATTGTTAATGCAAAAAGTGTGCAAATATACGAAAAAGAGGGGAGGGATGCAATTTATTGGGTTTTGTAGGTACAAGTTTGTACAAAACAAACAAGAAAGTCCGTCATCTCGTGTGCGAGTCCAACCCAATTTCTGAAGCGTAGCGAAAGAAATATCTGGAATCTACTCTTCGATGTTTAGGACTGTCTATGATAAATTGAAACTAATGTAAGAGTTTAAAACAGATTGTAGTTTATCAGGAAAACACTTAGCTTTAGGCTTTAGTAAAATGAAAAATTTATTTTATAGACTAGAAAAACATTATCAGAGCCAATTAAATTATATTAAAATATGGCAAAGAAAAAGATGAAATTGATACGATTTGATTGGGCAATGAAGAGAATGTTGAGAGACAAAGCTAATTTTGTGGTATTGGAAGGTTTTTTATCTGTATTGCTGAATGAAAAAATCAAGATAAAAAGCATATTGAGCAGCCAAAGTAATAAGGAGGAGGAAAATGATAAGTACAATGATGTAGATGTTTTAGTGACAAATTCTGTTGGTGAGTATACAATAAGTCAAAAGTTTATGAAATATATCCCGAATATTGGATAATAAAAGCTGGATTATTCGATGAAGAACAGGTAAATGACAAGTTAGATGAATGGATATATTTCTTAAAAACAGGAGAAATTCTTGACGAATTTACGGCAGAAGGCCTAAATGAAGCAAAAGAGAAGTTAGATAAAATGAAATTATCCCCTGAAGAAAGGAAAGAATATGAAGCATATGTAGATCGAATACGAAAACTAGCAAGTACCCAAATAACAGAAATGGAAGATGTAAAAGATTTGATAAAAGAAAAAGTTGACGAAACCAAACAAAAGGCAGTATTAAAATTAAATAAACTGGGATTGGAAAAGGAAAAAATAGCAATAGCGTTGGATATTTCGATTGAAAAAGTAAATCAAATTATAAAAGGCTATAGTCAAAAATGAAATGTCGTTGCCTATTTGCTACTAAACTAAACCCAGCCATAATTACAAATTGCAAGTTTTGAACAAATTTCGTAAATTGTACAAAAAATAAAATATGACAATAGAAGCAAGAAAACTTAGATTGATAAAGTGGATAATTAGTATAGAGGATGAATCGATAATCAGTAAATTAGAAGATTTGCTGAATTTAAATGAACCAATAAAAGAGAAGAGCAATACACAAAAAGAAGAGCTTACATAACCATGAAACCCCTAGGACATAAATCATACGGTTCAATTCCCCATCTATCAAATTCCAGACTAGGATCTGGAGATTATCACTGTGAAATGGGTCAAGAAAAAATAGCTACAATTAAATCAAGAGACAAATTTGATTTAGTAGTAGTTCAAGAAAAATTGGATGGTTCTAATGTTGCTATTGCTAAAATTAATGGAGAAATATTAGCTCTTAATAGAGCGGGTTACCTTGCGGATACCTCTCCATTTGAACAACATCATTATTTTACGAAGTGGGTCGAACAACAAAAAAATAGATTTGATAAACTTCTAAAAGAGGGTGAACGCATCGTTGGAGAATGGTTACTTCAAGCTCACGGGACCAGGTATAATCTACCTCATGAACCATTTGTTGCTTTTGATATTATGACAAAACATCGAAGGACGACTTACAATAATTTTTTACAGAGGATAAAACCGTTTGAAATTGTATCGCCTCGACTGATTCATATGGGGAATCCAGTTGATACCAACTTTGTATTAAAGGAGATTGAAGTATCTGGACACGGAGCCATAGATCCTGTTGAAGGCGCAATTTGGAGAGTTGAAAGAAAAGAAGAAGTAGATTTTTTGGTAAAATTTGTCCGAAAAGACAAAGAAGATGGCATTTTTCTACCTGAAAAATCTGGAAATGACCCAATTTGGAATTATGATTTGAAAAAAATAACCCTCACAAACAACTTGTGAATTTACTGTTACCAACCCAACCATAATTTGCAACTGATATAATCCATCCTGTAAAAATGTCAAATACAAGTCCTGAAAGGACGCAAGAACACAGGGATGGATGCAATCCGTCCAACTGAAAAGACGCAAGATCATAGGGATAAATCCATCCTTTAAAAATATCAAATACAAGTCCTGAAAGGACGCAAGAACATAGGGATGGATACAATCCATCCAACAAGATTAGGGATGAATGCAATCCATCCAACAGATTATTCCCCATTCCTCCCCCAAAAAACCAACCCAACCCCAATCAAAATAAACGGAACATTCAATAATTGAGTAGTAAATGCATCCTCCTTCAAAAATTCTAGCAAAGTCCTTCCAGAAAAAGCGATGAAAAAGAAAACACCCGTCAAGAAATAAGGTTTTAAATAATGCTTTTTATGATACAAAAAGAGCAAAACCACAAACAACATCCAAACCAATAAAGCATCATACAACTGCGAAGGATGCCGAAAAATCAATGGATCAAAACCATCTCTTTGAACAAATGCAAATGCCCAGGGAACATCCGCAACCTTGCCCACAATCTCCGAATTAATCAAATTACCAATTCTCACAAGACCGACACTCAAACAAACCGAAATCGAAATCCGATCCATAATCCAAGAGAAAGAATAATCTTTATTATTTCTAACAAAAATCAAAGCAGCAACAATCATCCCAATTCCACCTCCGTGGCTAGCCATTCCTCCTTTCCAAAGCTGTAAAATTTCCATCGGATGCTGACTGAAATAGGCAAAGTCATAAAAGAAAACATGCCCCAATCGAGCACCAATCATTCCACCAAAAAATAAATACTCCAAAAGCCGCAAAGCCTTTGAAGTATCTCTATTTTCATATTTATGGACATAAAGGAAAAACCAATAGGCAAACAAAACGCCCGCTCCCCAAATCAATCCATACCAAGCAATTGGATGCGACCCCAAGTAAAAAGCCACAGGATCAGGGTTCCAAATTATGTTTAAATTAAAAATCAAAGCCACCAAAGTCGAAACCGCCAAAATCAAATCCTCCGTCGCCAGCACTATCGAAAAAGCCGCCGCCATCTCCGCCTATGTCACCCATATCACTACCGTCCATTCCATCCATTCCATCCATGTCGCCGCCATCCATACCGTCCATTCCATCCATATCAATATCATCCATGTTTTCACTCATACGCTCATCAAGAGGCACCTCTGAATCAAACAGGCTTGAATCGCCAGCATCCATACCTTCCTCACCAATAGAACCAATCATATCACCATCATCCGAAACCAAATCCGTATCTTGAATGTGAATATTGTTAGAATGGCACATAGAACCCCACATCATCGAATACCACAACCAGCCGCCCATTCCAGGATAACCGTGGAAAACAGTTGTTGGAGCGCCAGGACTTGGAGCAATATCACGCATTTTTTTCGGCGCATGTTCTTTAGGAACCACCATTTTTTGCTGACTATCGGCAACCACATCATCAATTCTGATATACGTTCTAATATGTTGCTCCACATTTTTCATAAAGCTGTCAAATTCCGTTTGTTTCTCTCTCAAAAAAGCATCATATTTAGTTTGCGAGCTAAAAATTTCCTCCATTCTAGCCTTCACAGCCTCTTCTTCACCCTCTTTCGCCTTAAATTCGCTCAACAATCCACTAATATTTATTTGAATAGGATATTTACCAACTTTATGCGTTCGGTTGACTTTTACATCCACCAAATACTTAAAACTCCCCTTATTGTGTTCTAAAATCAGATGCAAAACCTTAAACTGGCTTGAATATTCCTGATTGATTTCAAAATCATATTTATCCAAAGCCTCATCAAAATCATTGTCTTTCTCTTCATGGTCAAAATAGAAATCAATATCATCCTGAGCCAATCTCACTACATTATTAATGCCAGCCGACTGCATAACACGTTTTAATTCTTGAAGAATAGACAAAGCAGAAAAAGTTTCCTGTTCCAATTTTTTACCCCCAATTTTCGTCAAAGTAAAAACCAATTTTTTGAAAAAACCATCAGGCGCATGCGTCTCGATTTTCGTCATTTGCGAAGGATCAATCGCAAGATTACCACTAAAAAACATATGTTATTTGTTTAAATTTTATAGTAAAGTAAGTTATATAGTACTATGTAGAAACTATGCGTTCAGGTTTGCTCAAAATGAAAAAAGTACGTCATTCCAGAATTTTCAAGCAAAGCGGCGAAAATATCTGGAATCTCGTCAATGTTTAAGACAAATCTTTTAACCCACAGTTTTTACCGTTGTGTCTAAATTATTAAGTGGTGGTACTAAGGAGCTGATCCTAAATTGATACAACTACACTACCACATACAAAAATAGGTTTTCGTGGTAGGAAAGTTCCATTTTTCACTAAAATTTAGAAAATGATCTAGAAACTATTAGAAAATGCAAAAATTCATAGTTCAAAAGGTGGTTATATGCAAAAAATGATAATTCAAAAGGTAGTTACACGTAAAAATCATAACTTTCAACTTTCAATCTTCCACTTTCAACTTTTTTAAGTTTTACTTGCTTTATTTACATTTATGTGGTAAGTCATTTTTTATATGTATTGGTTTACAGATATTTAACCTTTTTGCCAAAACTTTGACTCTAAATATCGTACATTTTAACTATTTTCACAAGATATTTTAACATAGTGAAGCGGTGACTATCAAAAATGACACCAAAGTAGGTTGATTTTAAATTTTAACATAGTGAAGTGATGACTATCAAAAATGACACCAAAGTAGGTTGATTTTGATATTTTAACATAGTGAAGTGATGACTATCAATTGGTAAAAAAACCTATCTTTGCAGTACAATGGAGAAAGAAACATTTTACGACCTAAATCTAACAAAGCCCCTATTCCGAGCACTCGATGAGAATGACTTTGAATATCCGACGACCATACAAGAAAAAGCTTTTCCTGTTATAATGTCAGGTGCGGATGTCGTCGGCATTGCTCAAACGGGAACAGGTAAAACAATGGCTTATCTATTGCCACTGATTAGATTGTGGAAATACAATAAAGATAAGAAACCGAGAATACTGGTTATTGTTCCTACCAGAGAGCTTGTTGTGCAAGTAGAGGAAGTAGTGAAAATGCTAACCGAATTTATGAGTTTTGATGTTGTGGCAGCTTATGGAGGCGCAAATATCAAACGACATAGAGCGGCAATAAACGCAGGATGTGATATGGTCATCGCAACACCAGGAAGATTATTAGACCTTGGAAAAGAGGGAACCATTAAGATGATGGGGATTAAAAAATTGGTTATTGATGAAGTGGATGAAATGTTAAACCTCGGTTTCAGACATCAACTAGTGGAGGTTTTTGATTTGCTTTTGGATAAAAGGCAAAACCTGATGTTTTCGGCGACAATGACTACGGAGGTAGAAAATATTATCGAAGAATATTTTGTTGCTCCCCGAAAAATAGAAGCGGCTCCAACAGGAACACCCTTGGAAAATATCGAACAAAGCGGTTACGATGTTCCCAATTTTAATACAAAAATGAATTTGCTGAAAAACATTTTACAAGACAAAGAAGTCTTTCAAAAAGTATTGGTTTTTACGGCAACAAAAAAATTAGCGAACAGTGTTTTTGAAGATTTAGAAACCATTTTTGAAGAAGAAGTATCCATCATTCATTCCAATAAATCTCAAAATTATCGTTTTAGAAGTATCAATAATTTTAAAGAGGGAAAGAGCAGGGTTTTAATAGCTACCGACATCGTTGCGAGAGGAATTGATGTGGCAGAAGTTTCGCACGTACTCAATTTTGATTTGCCAGAAATTCCTGAAAACTACATGCACAGAATCGGAAGAACAGGGCGTGCCGAGAAAGACGGAATTGCCATTAGTTTCATTACTCCAAAAGAGAAAGAAACCCAACAGAGCATCGAAGATTTAATGAATCATAAAATTTCAATGAATGTAATGCCTGAAGAAGTAGAAATTTCAGCTATTCTAACGCCTGATGAAATGCCGCAAGTGAAAATGCGTAATTTGGAATTAAGAGTCTCTGAATCAGCAAGAACAGGAGGAGCATTTCACGAAAAGAAAGATAAAAATAAAAAAGTAAACAAAAAGGTTCGCTACGAGTCAAAAATGAAATTAAAATACAAAAAGCCCAAAAAACGTGGAGGAAAGAAATAAGTATTTACTTAACATCCAACTTTTACAACAAATTTCGCGTTTTATAATAAAATGAATTGATTTAGGGATGATCTTTTGCGGGCAACCCTTGCGGTTGCCCCGTGATTACCTTGCAATTGCTCTACATACAAATCGAAGATGATATGTGTTGTCCCATCAATCAAGTTGAAGGCAGACCTAAATTAATTAGAAATGTGAAAACTGAGTTATGAATAACCCAATATTAATAACCATTCTCGTTCTATTTTTTCCTATTTTAATAAATGGGCAGGCTATTTACAATGGTCATGTGAAGGATGTGGCAACAAGACAAGGCTTGTCTGACGTAAAGGTGCATTTGTTGCAAAGCTCCGAAGAAACCACCAGTAATTATTTTGGAAATTTTGTAATAAAAAATACAGAAAAGGACACTGTCATTAATCCTTTAAATACTTATCGTTTTTACAACAACGCCATGATTTGGGATGAAGATTTTGACATTTCTGTTGAAATATTTTCTACCGATGGTCGCTTAGTTTCACAAGAACCTAACTTAGGAAATAAGGGCAGTTATCTGCTACCAACTCTGCCTTTTGGTATTTACTTATTACACATAAAAACGATAGACGAAATACAGGTTTTTAAAGCTTTTTCTGATGGTGAAATGATGACTGTTTCTGATAAAGAAGCATTTAGACATCATTCTTCCGTAGTAGAAAAGGAAGATACTTTATTGTTTAGCAAAGAAGGATATTATCCAAGGATGGTGGAACTAACTGGGAGAGACACTTCCTTTAATATAAATCTACTTAAAGAAGAAATTAAGGAACTCCATTATTTCAATGAATTAATTGCTCCCGTAGCATTTGAATTAATAAGCGGTGTGCGATCAAGGAGCATCGAAGGGAAAGCAGAAACCGTAAAAATTATTTACAATACGGAAGATGAATTGATGTATTATATAAATACAAAATTATACAGTTTTCATTTTAATTTTGCAGAAACCCAACTAGGTTTTAATCAGGGAAATACTGTATTTAATCAAACGCAATATAGAGAAAATGACGGACGGTATATGTATCCTGCCGTTATCAATTATTATGAAAGCATAGATAAATATTTGCTCTATTTAATTCCATCCAATGAAATGACATGCGAAAATGTCAAGATATTGTATGATAAAATAGTTGAGACTTCTTTCATGAAAGACAAACTGTACTTGTTTGCAAATCGAACAGAGCTTAATTTTTGCGGCGTGCCAGTGGTAACAACAGATGAATTACACAAAGGGCAAAATTATCAAGCATTAAATGTATCAGAGAATTACGGATACTTAAATAAAGTTGATTTAGATGATTTGGAAGATACCTATTTAGGTCGTCGTGACATTGTTTTACTCAATGGAGTTCCCAATGATGTTTCGGTTGTGGCTGGCATTATTACTACAGAGTTTCAAACGCCATTGAGTCATATAAATGTGTTGAGTCATAACCGAAATACGCCCAATATGGCTCTGCGAGATGGCTGGGAAAACGAACGATTAGACACCCTTTTAAACGAATTAGTTTACCTCAAAGTAGAGGCATTTGATTTTGAAATTAGAAAAGCTACTTTAGAAGAAGCTAATGAATTTTGGGCGAAAAGTGAGCCGCAAGAAGTCATTGATTTACCGAAAAATACAAGCGTCGAAGGTCTAATTGATTTAGAAGAAGCGGACCATACTTATTTGGATATAATTGGAGGAAAATCCGCAAATTTTTCGGAAATGCTCAATGTTTCATTAGATGGTAAAACAATTCCAACCCCAGAGTCTTCCTTTGCCATTCCATTTTATTATTACGATCAACATTTAAAAGGTGCTGGGTTGGATGTTTTTATTGATGAAATGTTGCAAGATGAGAATTTTATTAATTCGCCAGCCATTCGCCAAGAGCGTTTAGAGGAGTTGCAGGATAAAATAAAGGATCATCCATTAGACCCTGTTTTAATTGATTTGGTTGAAAATGAAATCAACAACTTTGAAGATTTTCCTTCTTTTCGTTTCCGATCTTCTACAAATGCAGAAGATTTAGAAGATTTTTCGGGGGCAGGTTTATACAGTTCGCATTCCGCAAAAAAAGACAATCAAGATAAAAAAATAGATAGAGCGATTAAAAAAGTGTGGGCAAGTTTGTGGAATTGGCGAGCTTTTGAAGAGCGCAGTTATTACAAAATCGTGCATACTTCTTGCGCAATGGGAATTTTAGTACATCGCTCCTTTCCAGATGAAGATGCTAACGGAGTATTGGTTACCAGAAATATTTACAGTACGAATCCAAGTTTTATAATCAATGTGCAATACAAAGATTACAGCATTGTTTTTCCAGAACCAAGCATCCTCAATGATCAAATAATGTTGATTACTTGGTCCACGATTCCTGGGCAAGATTTTATGGCGGAGTACCTCACTTTTTCAAACGTTCCAGAATTAAATGGCGAGACGGTTATGACAAATGATGAACTATTGGAACTCGGTGCCTACTGTTTAGAATTGAAAAAGCATTTTTATTATAATCTTCCGCATACCTGTGAATGCACAGAGAAGAATTTTGCCTTAGATATTGAATTTAAAGTAGATTCTTATGTTGACGAACGGAAGATTTATATTAAGCAGGCGAGGTTTTATAAGTGATGTTTCTAAATCTTAAAATACAAAGAATGAGAAGCGTAAAACGGATAGTTAAAATCCATAAGATAGATGGTTATAAAGTTTATTGTCTTTTTAATAACGGAGAATCACGAATCATAGATTTTGAAAAAGTTTTCAAAACTTGGAATATAAAAAAGGACGATATTGAATATAGAATAATGAAATCAGAGGACAAGTTTAAACAAATTGAGTTAGAAGAAGGAACGTTTGTTTGGAAAAATTTAGAATTTAAATCAAGAGATGAAAATGGAGAAGAGATAACTTACCATTATGATTTAGATCCGATAGTAATGTATGAGCTAAGTGAAATTACTCATCACAATTTCCCCAAAACCTCCTCCAAACGATTCGGATAATCCGTAATAATTCCATCAACATCAAGTTCTATCATTTTTTCCATGTCAGCCGTTTCATTGACCGTCCAGCAAATTGCTTTGATGCCTTTTTTGTGAAGATATTTTACTCTTTTCTTCGTTAATAGTTTAAAATAGGGACTGTAAATTTCTGGTTTAAATCCCAGTTTTTTGATTTGCTTTTTAGGAGATTTTATTTTATCTGTCAGAAAAGCCAAAGCTATATTGGGATATTTTTCGTGGATGTAACGACAAGTATTCATGTCAAAACTTTGAAGGTTACAACGATCAATTACTTTTTTTTCCTTAATAACAGCCACAACCAAATCCGTAAATTCTTTGTGGTTGGGATGATACTTTCCCTCATATTTTTCTTGGCATTTTATTTCAATATTGTATTTTGGAGGAGACAATTTATTTTCAGAAACATAGTTTTCAACTGCTTCAATCATTTCTGACAAGAGCGGTTTGTAAGCGTCCATCTTTTTTTGTTCAGGGTAGGTTGGATGAAATTTCTGACCACAATCATACTTTTTAATTTCATCATAATCCATCAAAAACAGATTGTGATTGACGGCTTCCTTCTCTTCAATTTCATTTCCATCAGGATCCAAGCAAATTATATGATTCATGTAAGGTTCGTGTGAAACGACGACCTTTTTATCTTTAGAGATCACAACATCCAACTCCAAGGTGTTGACATTGTACTTTAAAGCCTCTATAAAGGCAGGGATGGTATTTTCAGGCATCAAACCACGACAACCTCGGTGCCCTTGACGGTCTATTGATTGAGCGATCATTGTATTTGAAGTTAGAATTATTAAGAAAACACAAACATAATATATTAATAGTTTTTTCAAATGCTTATTCATAGTTTAAGTGGCTTTTGGCTTTTGGCTTTTGGCTTTTAGCCTTTGGCTATTGGCTTTTAGCCTTTGGCTTTTGGCTTTTAGCCTTTGGCTTTTGGCCTTTAGCTTTTGGCTTTTGGCCTTTAGCTTTTGGTCAACAGCCAATAGCCTTTAGCTTTTCACGCTTTAATTTTTTTCAACTTATTTTCCAATTTTTTCGCCAAGAGCCAAGAGCCAAGAGCCAAGAGCCAAGAGCCAAGAGCCAAGAGCCAAGAGCCAAGAGCCAACAGCCAACAGCTACCTCTTCTTCGAAATAATCCTAATTAAAGCGTTAATCTGTTTCTGCAGTAAATTTAGCTCATTAATTAATAAATTCACCTTTTCTTTATCTATATAATTTAATTCATAGCATAAAATTAACTGTGTTTCTAATTCAAAGGCAGATCCCATTGAGATTTCTAAAAACCTTTTGTATTCAATTTCACTATTTCTACTGCAACCCTCAGCAATATTTGAAGGTATTGAAACGGCACATCTTTGCATTTGGCTAATTAATCCAAATTTTTCTGAACTAGGAAGATCGCTGGTGATTTTATAAATCTTTTTCACCAATGTAATTCCTTTGTTCCATATTTCTAGTTTTCGAAAGTTTCTCATAGTTTTTTTGGTTTTTGGCTATTGGCCTTTGGCCTTTTGCTTTTAGCTTTTGGCCTTTAGCTTTTCACGCTTTAATTTTTTATAACTTATTTTCCAATTTTCTCGCCAACAGCCAACAGCCAACAGCCAACAGCCAACAGCCAACAGCCAACAGCCAACAGCCAAAGACCAAAGGCCAAAGGCCAAAGGCCAAGAGCCAAAGGCCAACAGCCAAAGATCGCAAATTTCTAAAAAAAATCCTTAAATTACCATTGACAATAAAAGATTTAAATAAAAAATGCCTTTTTTTTAATTTTCTCTGTAACAAACCCGATTTCTGGGTCGTCTTGCTTATGAATTATGACACTGACTGATTTCAATACAATAGTTTTACCACTGAAGAGCAAGTTGTTCCGCTTTGCAGTGACGATGCTCAAAAATAGAGAGTCTGCCGAGGATGTTGTGCAGGATGCTTTTTTGAAATTGTGGAGGAAACGTGAAGGTCTAAATGAAATAGAAAACATTGAAGCCTGGTGTATTAAAGTTGTCAAAAATTTGTGCTTAGATCATTTTAAATCCAAGCACAATAAAATTAGGAAAGAAGAACCAAACGAAAATTTGCAATTGCACTTCGTAACACCATACAAAGAAACGGAAATTTCAGATACTTATTCACAGCTGGAAAAAGTAATTGAAGCGTTACCAGAGCAACAACAAATGATCTTCAAATTAAGAGACATTCAAGAATACTCTTATAAAGAGATCGCAGAGATTTTGGAAATTGATATAAATATAGTGAAAGTGAACTTGCATCGTGCACGGAAAGCAATTCGCATTGCATTAGAAAAAAATGAAGCTTATGGAATATAATTCAATAGAGGCCTTATTGGAGAAATATTGGGAAGCGGAAACATCTATTCAAGAAGAAAAAGAATTGAAAAACTTTTTTGAAATGAATGCCAGTGGATTACCACCCAATATAGAAAAATTCAGATCACACTTTGTGTTTTTAACTGAAACAAGTGACATACAGATAAGTGATGATTTTATGGAAAAACTAAATGCTGAAATTTTATCTTCTGAAAAATCAGAAATGATGATGTTGGTAAATAAAGAGGAAAAAGATTTTAGTAAACAAAAAAGAATTAGATCCATTAATTGGAAAATGTGGACTTCCATAGCTGCGACTTTGTTATTGTTTTTAGCAGGTGTTTTATACACCCAAGTTGGAATACAATCTACAAAAACCCCACAGTATGCTTGTGTAATGGTAAACAATGTGGAAATTTGTGATACAGAAAAAGCATTGGAAATTACTAAAAAAGCATTGGGAATGCTATCAAAAAATTTAAAAAAAGGAAATAAACATATAAGACATGTCAAGCAGTTTGGCCAATCTGCGAAATTTTTTAAGAAACCTGTAAAAGAAATAAGATGAAAAATTTAATAATAGCTTTGCTCCTGATAACAGGATTTTGCTCGACACTAGACGCGCAAGTCGGTTCTCAAAAGAGTTTTAATAACAGTACAGAAATTTTTGATTTCTATGATAAGTATGCTGGTGAAGATGGATTCACAACAGTTTACATCACTTCAAAAATGTTTGAACTATTTGCCTCTATGGAAATCGAAGTTGAAGAAGAAGCAAAGGAGGTAATAGACATTGCTAAAGATTTAAGAGGAATCAGAATATTAGTATATGGTGTGGATTTCAAATTTGATGATGAAGAGGATGATTTGGAAGAAAGATTTGAAGATGCTAAAGTTACTTTAGGCTCTAAAAACCCTAATTTCGATTCTCAAAAATTATTCAACGAAGTTTACTCGATGGTCCCGAGTAACACGTATGATGATTTGATGATCGTAAAAAGCAACGGGGCAGATGTTAGATTTATGATAAAAGAATCTTCACCAGGAGTTATTGATGAACTGTTAATGTTAGTAGGAGAAGAAAGTACTTTCGTATTTATGAGTATCGTTGGGAAAATTGATTTAAAAAGAATATCTAAATTAGCAAACTCGGTTGATATTGACGGTTTGGATCATTTAGAAGCTTTAGACAGTAAAAAACACTAAGCAAATGAGAACACTAAGAAACCTATCATTATCAACGCTGTTTTTATTTTTAGTTTTATGTCTAATAAGTGTCTCAGCTTATAGTCAAGGACTTTACAATCCTGATGCTCCAGTATCAGAAAACGATGTGGATGTAATTGAAAATTTAGACGATGTCGTGAAATTTGAAGGGAAATTTGAAGAGGAAATTGAAGTATACAATGATGATTATAATGTGGAGAAAGATAATGGTGGGTTTTCTTTTAGAATTTGGGTTCCAGGATTTTTATTCAACGTTGCTTCTTGGTTTGTACCTAGAGAAGAAGAGCCAGAATTAAAATCTATACTTAAAAAAGTGGGTAGTATCTCTTTAATGGTCAAAGAGGGACACAAACGAAAAAAACGATTTGATCGCAAGTATAAAAGAATGGTCAATAATGCAAGAAGAAAAGGGTTTGAGGAATTGATGCAAGTAAATTCGGCTGATGCTAAAGTGAGTATCAGTGCTAGGACCAACAGAAAAAACATCATTAAAAAACTATTGATCACAGTTAGTGCAGATGATACATTTGTTATGGTAAAAGCAGGAGGGAATTTTGATTTGAATGAAATAGCACATCTTGCACAAAACGCCGATTGGTAGTAGATAATTATGAGTTATGAATTATGAGTTATGAATTCCTGTACTATTGCGCATAATTTATAAACAGTAGAGACAAGGCATGCCTTGTCTACCGCAAAACGTCGATTTGTAATGGTAATAATGTAGAGACAAGGCATGCCTTGTCTAAAACTTGGCGGACCGAATGACCAATTTGCATTTCGACTGCGCTCAATACCCAAATTAAAAAACATAACCTGTAAAAATTTTGCATTTCGACTATGCTCAATGACGAATCGAACCTTCTCGGCAGCAATGCTGAGGAGGTTTTTTTGTCGATTTTTGCCGAAATGTCATTAGAAAAAATAATTTTGTCAGACATAGCCAAAATCATACGATATAATATGTCGAAATGTCACAGTTTTTGAATTGGCACAACTTGTGATTATATGAGACATAACAAGTGAGTAAGAAGAAATTCTAGCTCATCTATTAATAAAAACATTAATTAATCTAAAATAGTTTAAAATGGCTAAATCAAAAGAATTGGGCATTACGCCTATCGCTGACAGAGTAGTTATTAAAGCTGCCGTAGCTGAAGAGAAAACATCTAGTGGCATAATCATTCCAGACACAGCTAAAGAAAAACCATCTCGTGGAACAATCGTAGCGGTTGGTGCTGGCAAAGTAGATGAACCAATGACTGTAAAAGTTGGAGACAATGTTCTTTATGGTAAATATGCTGGAACAGAAATCAAATTTGAAGGAGATGATTTCTTGATTATGCGTGAATCAGACATTTTCGCAATCGTTTAAATCGTTACTTAGTTTACAAATAAGGTTTGGTAACAAATCTTTCTAGTTGGAGAGCAACTTAAAAAATCAAATAATTTTAATACAAATAAACATAAAAGATAAACAACATGGCAAAGATCATTAGATATGACATTGACGCTAGAGATAAATTAAAAAAAGGTGTTGATGCTTTGGCAGATGCTGTAAAAGTTACATTAGGTCCTAAAGGTCGTAACGTAGTAATAGAAAAAAAATTCGGTGCTCCTGCAATCACTAAAGATGGTGTTACAGTTGCAAAAGAAATCGAATTAGAAGACCCAATGGAAAATATGGGTGCTCAAATGGTGAAAGAAGTTGCTTCTAAAACTTCTGACATCGCTGGTGATGGTACTACAACTGCAACAGTTCTTTCTCAAGCAATCGTTACTGGTGGTTTGAAATCTCTTGCTGCTGGTGCTAATCCAATGGATTTGAAAAGAGGAATTGACAAAGCGGTTACGGCTGTAACTGAGTCTCTTAAAAAAATGTCAAACAAAGTTGGTAATGACATTGAGAAAATCAAGCAAGTAGGAACAATCTCTGCAAACAACGATGAGGAAATCGGTGCAATGATTGCTACTGCAATGGAAAAAGTTACTAAAGAAGGGGTGATTACTGTTGAAGAAGCTAAAGGAACAGAAACTTATGTTGATGTTGTAGAAGGTATGCAGTTTGATAGAGGTTACCTTTCTCCTTATTTTGTTACAAATCCAGATAATATGGAAGCTGAATTAGAGTCTCCATACATCTTGATTCACGACAAAAAAGTGAGTAATATGAAAGATTTGTTACCAGTATTGGAACAAGTTGCTCAAACAGGTCATCCTTTATTAATCGTTGCGGAAGATGTTGACGGTGAAGCTTTGGCTACATTGGTTGTTAACAAGTTGAGAGGTACTTTGAAAATTGCTGCTGTGAAAGCTCCAGGTTTTGGAGACAGAAGAAAAGCAATGTTAGAAGACATCGCAATTTTGACAGGTGGTACAGTTGTTTCTGAAGAAAGAGGTTTCAAATTGGAGCAAGCTACTATGGAAATGTTGGGTCAAGTTGAAAAAGTTGTTATCAACAAAGACAATACAACACTTGTAAATGGTAAAGGAAAACCTGCTGATATCAAAGCGAGAGTAGGTCAAATCAAAGCTCAAATTGAGTCTACTACTTCTGATTACGACCGTGAGAAATTGCAAGAGCGTTTAGCTAAATTAGCTGGCGGTGTTGCTGTTATGTATGTTGGCGCGCCAACTGAGGTTGAAATGAAAGAGAAGAAAGACAGAGTGGATGATGCTTTACATGCAACAAGAGCTGCAGTAGAAGAAGGAATCATTCCAGGTGGTGGAGTTGCTTACATCCGTGCTATAAAAGTAGTAGAAAAAGTTGAAGGTGACAATCCAGATCAACAAACAGGTGTTGACATCATCAGAAAAGCTTTAGAGTCTCCATTGAGAACAATTGCTCACAATGCTGGTTTGGAAGGTTCTGTAATCGTTCAAAAAGTTATGTCAGGCAAAAAAGATTTCGGTTTCAATGCTAGAACAGAAGAATACGAAAACTTATTATCTACTGGTGTAATTGATCCAACTAAAGTTGCAAGAGTTGCAATTGAAAATGCAGCATCTATCGCTTCTATGTTGTTAACAACTGAGTGTATCATTGTTGACAAACCAGAAGAAAATGCAGCTGGTGGCGGAATGCCAGGTGGTGGAATGCCAGGAATGGGCGGAATGCCAGGAATGATGTAAGAATCAATCTTATTAAAAAATATATGGACCCGCAAAGTGAGAATTCTCGTTTTGCGGGTTTTTTTTGTTTGGGCGTTTCCCTGCGGGTCGGGCTTTCCGTTCATACTCATCACTGCTATCGGCTGTTCAGCAAGGTCGCCCCTTGTCTTCGTGCCTCAGCCTGCGGTTCTCCTTGCTTCACTAGCCGCTATCAGTAATTCGTACCACTGCAATCCCTAACGTATATGGGTAAATGAAGCATGTTTTGGGTTGTGTTTGTTTGTTTAATAAGATTTTAATAAGCTTAAATTTAAAAAATGGAAATTGGAAATCAATACAAGGAGATAATTGATAAAAATATTGAATATTTGAAGCATAAAATTGGTGTGGAGAACCAATTAGAAGTTATCATTTCAGAAGTAGGAAACGTATTAGGAATAATAAAGAACGACAAAAGTGCTCAACTTTATACATTGCGTAAACTGAATTTATATATTTATGATTTAGGAGAATTAACATCAAATGCCCTACTTGAATTGATTAAAATGCACAAGAAAATTTATCAAGTTGCAGGAGTACCAGCAGAATCATATGAACCAAGTGACGACGAAAAAAAATATCATAAAGAGATTAAAAAGTTAGCTGCGGTAATGACAGAGTTGACACTTATTTATGAAAGCTGCTATAAAGAATACAAGGAAAGTGAAGATAAGAAAAAGGGTAGTATTAGCTTGACTCCAGATGAAAAAGTAAATGTAAAATCTAAGATAACTAATCTTGTAAGAAATAATGAAACACTTAAAGCTCTCGAATATCTTCGTCAGGTTTACGAAGAAAGCAATAGAGACTTGTACAATTTGGTAATTATGAAAATTGCCGATTACAATTCGATTACAAAACAAAAAATGATTGGAATAATAAGTGATGAAAATCAAACCATTGAAATTCGAAAAATTAATCTATTTCTATTGGAACACGTTAGTAAAGAGTTTTAAGATTAATTTAATAAATTGTGATAATAAAAAGAGTAGATTATTGTAAAAAAAATATACTAATCTTCAATTTGTAAATCTATGTTGAATGCTATGATAGTTTGTAAAGTAGTTAAATGAAAGAATGAAGATTTTGTTAAAACTAATGGAAAGAATACTTAATTATTGGTTCTGTGAAAATTACACCCAACAAAGTACACACTTTCATGCTGCTGAATTAAGTAAAAGTTAGTGTCAATCTTCAAAAGGTATCAAACGTCATGTGTTTCTTTAGAGGTCGATTTGATGCAGTCGAAGATAATAAAGAAAATCCGAACTTACCATCAGAGCAAGTACGGCAGGTGTACAGTCGTTGTGCGCAAATATATTAAGAGTCGCAATTTATTTATTCAGCTATTATTTTAAATGTGTATAAAAATTATTTTTTTCATAAAGGATAATTCCTTAAAATTTATAAAAATGAATATAAACAAAACACAAGTTGATTATGTTATTCGTGATAAAGATATAGACGAGGTTTATCGAGATTTAGGATTTCAATGGTCTCAATATTTATTTGATGAACAAGTAAAATTTCACGCGAAAAACAATTTACCACCACCTCCGATGGCAGCATCAGGCGATCCTATAGATTTTGGAAAAAGATTGTGGTCAAAATTTCAAATAAAATTAACTGATACCTTATGTGATTCGAAGAGTGGAAAACCCAAAGAGAAATTTAATGAAATTATTGAAGGTGAATACAGGGAATTAATAGTTGCGATAATTACAGCAATTGCAACTACATTAGAGACACCTATTGCTATCGCTACTCCACTAGCAGCACTATGTTTAAAAAATGGGCTTAAAGCATTTTGTTCAGAAAAAAAATGATTAACATTTCTAATGGATAAAAACCTACATCGAAGATGAAAAATTTCTTATATTGGGGAAAGAAAAAGATGTGGATCGACAAAAGCGCACAACACTGTACAAAATATCCAGGCTTCTAAACAAGTTTTGGCGGTTAAGAAAGGGTGGTGATTATCTGTAAAGGTGGCTGGTTCCTGTTTTTATTAAGTCACGGTCAATTGTGCCGTGGTTGGACATTAGTTGATGATCCCGAATTTACCATGAGCAGCACGGCATTTGTACTGTCGTTAGGTGACAGCAATTTATATGATCTGTTCAATTATGTATTTCTCATTGTTACTATTTTTACCATAAAAAGTTGAACTTATAAGATAAATAGCTATGTTACTTGATGAAGAGTTTTGGCAAAACCACGGAAAAAGAGTTAAATTAGTGTATATTAAAGAAATTTAACCTTCTAAAAGTGATATATTGTACGTTAAATAGAGAAAAATGAAAGATTGGAGAAATTATATTGAATCAAATCCTGAAATATTATTTGGGAAACCGATAGTCAAGAACACAAGGATATCGGTAGACATGCTGTTAGAAAAAATGTCGAAAGGAGAAACAATAGATGATCTCTTGCAGGCTTATCCAAGAATAGACAAAGAAACAATTTTTGCTGTATTAGCATTTGCAGCAGAATCAATAAAGAATGAAAAAATCTATTCTACAGCTTCTTGATATATGAAAAAAGAAATTTTTCTTGCCGACGAAAATTTTGATTATAGAATAGTTAAATTACTTCGAGAGGATGGACATAAGATTTATGCTGTTCACGAAATGGATTCAGGAATTTCTGATGAAAAAGTAATTCAACTATCAAATGAATTGGAAGCAATAATTCTAACAGGTGATAAGGATTTTGGAGAATTAACATATCGACTAAATCTTAAAAGCCATGGAATTGTTTTAGTTAGAATGAGTGGTGTACCTTTTGATAAAAAGCAACAAATTATAATCAGAGTGATTAATTCTCATCTAAACGAATTAAGAAATTCATTTTCTGTAATTAGTGAGAAGAATTTACGAATAAAAAGTCTTTAGAGTCGATCACCTAACAAAGCACAAAAATCCACGCTACTGAATGAGTTTTGGCGGTTAAGAAAAGGCAGTAATTACCTACAAAGGCGGCTGTTTCCTGTTTTTGTCGAGTCACGGTTGATTGTGCCGTGGTCGGATATTAGTTGTTGATCCCGAACTTACCATCAGCAAGCACGGCAGTTGCTAAATCCATTTGAAATGTAATCTGAGATTGATAATTTGACTAAAAAATTGTATCTTATTATAAAGCAATAGCAATGACTTCACAAAATATATACTTTAACTTAAGTTTCGCACGTTTAAAAGCGTTGGCTAGTCAAAATCGGGGTGGCGTGCGCAGGCAATGAGCAAGGAACCATTATTTTGACAAGAATTTTGCTTACTTTTTTTCGATTGAAAAAGTAAGAGACAAAATCACAAAAAACGACAAAGTCTATTGATTACTAATGAATTATCAAGGCTAAAAAGCATGCGAAACTTGAGTAAGTAATTATAAATGGAAAAAAAAGTTAGGATTGTAAAAAAGGGTGAAGATGAAAGTAATTTAATGTATTGGATTTCACTCAGTAAGTTAGAAAGACTAATACAACTAGAAGAAATAAGAAAAGAAGTAAATTCAAGGAATAATGGAATTAGACAAGGACTTCAGAGAGTTCATAGAATTATTAAGCGCGCATAAGGTCGAATAGTATCCGCAAAAGTGGCGGTATTACTTTTATGCAGAATAACGGATTACTATTATGGGATCAAATAAGGTGAAAATGGTTTCGGCAAGGGAGTTTTACAATGAAATTGCAGACAACTATGATAAGCAATTATCTTTTGAGAAAGATCAAAAGATCAGGCAAGATATTGCAGCTTATTTTCAAGCAAAGATTCCATTTGGAAATGTCTTAGATTTCGGTGGAGGAACTGGGCTTGATCTCAATTGGTTGACGGTTGCTGGCTATCAAGTTTACTTTTGTGAACCTGCTGAAAAAATGAGAGCCATTGCAAAAAGTGCGAACAGTTGGTCAGTGAGTAAACCGCCTGTTTTTTTAGAATCAGAACAGCACGATTACAAAAAATGGTCCTTAGAAAACAATCCTTTTGATATTGGTATAAATGCAATTTTGGCAAATTTTGGTGTGATTAATTACATTGATGATTTGGATAAATTATTTGATATTTTTGCGAAAATTACGGATAAGGAAGCGGATTTGATACTTAGTTTGTTAAAAGTGCCTTCCAAAATTATCGCTTCAAAATTATTGAAAAATGCAATCAAGGCATTTGTGAAAAGAGAGCCAATAAGAGCAGGAAGTTCTTATAAAAACATTGGACACGAAACCATTTTGTATAAAATAAAAGCAATTCAAAAATCAGCGCAACCTCATTTTAAATTGGTGCATTCTAAAGTGTTGGGAAATGATACAGATTTTACAATGCTTCACTTTAAAAAAGTATGAAAAACTTGATTCGGAAATTGCTGTTTGGCAATCATAAGATAGGGCAATATTTAACGGTTAGTCTAAAAGAAAAGGACATAGAGGAAAGTGTATATTTGTCTAGTGGAGGGCAAAATATAGAGATATCCAAAAGGCATTTTTGTCTTTGCCAGAATCCTTTCATGGTAGCTGTTTGGTTAAATAATAATGAAGCTGTTTCTACCGAGTCCACTAATGAAGCCATCTGTATTGAAATTCATAAATCTGGAAAAAAAATACTATCATCTAAATGCAAAGTTAATCAGCAAGTTAGTTTTGACAATGGTAAATTGGTGATATTAGAATTAACAAAAACCAAGTATCATTTTATAAATACATTGCATCAAAAAGGAATCATTTTCTTTTTTTATTACCGTCAAAAACACAAAGTTTCCTTCGTAGAGTTGGATCATTTTTGTGCCATGTACAGTTATCCAAGACCCGTTATTTTGACTTGTTTTGGCAAAGGAGATGACTACAATTTATTCCCAATGGATTTACAGGGATACCTTTCTGATGAAGGAATTTATTTGTTAGGATTGCGAAACACCAATGTTACTTTAAAAAAAATGTTGGCAGCCAAGAAGGTTGTCGTTTGTGGAATTGCTTCAAAGTACAAAGAGAATATTTTTGCATTAGGCTCGCACCACAGCACAAAACCTCCCTCAATGGATGAGTTGCCCCTTGATTTTATAGAAAGCGAAACATTCGGTTTTCCCATACCTAGAATTGTAAACAACTACAAAGAAATCGAGATTCAGCAATCTTTTAACAAAGGATCACACACAATTATGGTTTGCAAGGTAGTCAATGAAGTCGTTTTCGATTCCGACTTTAAATCAATGCATCATCTACACATAGCTACTGCAATGAGGTTGGGTTGTGATTATCCTGAGGTTTAACCCAATAATTTCTGAAATTCAAAACGTTTTTCCATCCCAAAGTGTTACTTTTATAGGCACTACGGGAAAAACTATAGGTTAAAATAAATTTAATTCTAAACATCGACGAGATCTCGTGTGCGAGTCCCACCAGATATTTCTTACGCTACGCTACAGAAATGCTGTTGGACTCGCACACGAGGATGACGCGCTTTTTTGTTGTTTTGAGCAAACCCGTACCCATAGTTTTTCCCGTAGTACCCTTTTATAGAAGATTTTGCTAAATATGGAAATAATAAAAATTCAGAACCTAACAAAAACCTACAACCCCGACACCTTGCCTGTTCACGCAGTAAAAGGCGTTGATTTGACGATCAGTAAAGGGGAGTTTACTGCAATAGTGGGACCGTCAGGCTCAGGAAAAAGTACCTTATTGAATATGTTGGGCGGTTTGGATCAACCGACCTCTGGTACAGTAGAAATCGCCAACACACAGATCAATAATTTATCAGATAACGAGCTTATAGAATTTCGATTGCAAAACATTGGTTTTGTCTTTCAAGCCTATAATTTGATTCCTGTTTTAACGGCAAAAGAGAATGTTGAATTTATCATGCTGTTGCAAAAGCAATCCAAGAAAGAAAGAGATAAACGCACGATAGCATTGTTGGAATCAGTAGGTTTAGGAGATCGTTTGGATAGTCGCCCCAATGAACTTTCAGGAGGACAGCAACAACGAGTCGCTGTTGCAAGAGCATTGGCATCAAAGCCACAATTTGTATTAGCAGATGAACCAACGGCAAACTTAGATAGTAAATCTGCCGAAAATCTTTTAGATATAATGCAAGATCTAAACAAAACCGAAGGGATGACTTTTATTTTTTCCACCCACGACTATAGAGTGGTAAGCCGCGCAAGACGGGTTGTAACTTTGGAAGATGGTATCATTGCTTCTGATGTGTTAAATAAAGCGAAAACAATAACTTGAACCATTTGCCCGAACGTCGGACCGCTTATCTTTTTTCCTTTATACGGCATCAGGAAAATCATTCCGTAGCCCTGCTACCGAATGTCGGACCAGCATACTTTTCCTTCTTTGTATAAAGAAAAAATATTTTATCAAATTAGTTCAATTCATTATTTTCACTTTATTAAATACTAAAAACTGAAAGGATGACTAGTCGTTTCTATCTAAGTTTCATAATCTGCCTATTCATTTTTCTAAGCAGCCTAAATATTTTGGCACAACAAAAGAAGCCTAAAAATTATGCATTAAGTGGTTACGTTAAAGACCTGCGAGCAGCTTTTTTATTTGATGGATTTAACGATCTCACAATAGAAAATCGAATCCACAACCGTTTAAATTTTAAGTGGTATCCCAATGATAATATTACTGTCGGAATTGGCATGAGAAACCAATTGATTTATGGAGGATTTCCAAAATTTTACAATCAATTTATAGAAGACAATCAAGCATTAATCGAAATAATAAATAGTTTACCAGATTCAAATATTCCATTAACTTACGGAAAATCTTTAGAACCAAATGAAAATCTATTGCCACTTGCTGCGACCTTGATAGATGAAAAAGCGGTTATTTTAAATACACACATAGATCGTTTTTGGTTGGATTGGTACAAGGGTAAATGGCAAGTAAGGGTAGGGCGGCAAAGAATAAATTGGTCTAAAAACTGGGTTTGGAATCCGAACGATTTATTCAATACCTATTCCTTTATAGAATTTGATTATGAAGAACGCCCAGGGTCTGATGCCATAAAAGTTGCCTATTTCCCAGAAAATAATGCAGAGATAGAACTTGTCATTAATCCACACAAAAAGTTTAAAGAAGAAAGCATTTATGGAATGCGTTATGCTTGGAATAAATGGAATTATGATTTTCAGACAATCGCTTCTTACTACAAAGAGCAACTCGCTTTAGGTGGAGGGTTTGCGGGCAACTTAGGCGACGCAGGATTGAAAGGAGAGTTTACGTATTTTCTCCCAATTCAGGAAGTGGATACTTTGCAAGGCTTGGTTGCTTCAGTGGGAATTGATTATTCATTTCAGAGTGGATTGTTGTTACAAGGAGAAGTATTATACAATCATTTTGGAACAGAAAATGCGAATTTATTGTCAGCTGGTTTTTCGGGACAAAGATTAAGCCCACAGAATTTATGGACCCATAGATGGGCAGTTTTTACGACTATTTCCTATCCAATTAATCCATTGATACAAGGTTCAATTTCCAGTATTTTCAATCCAGAAGATCAGAGTTTTTTTATTTTACCAGGTGTTACATTTTCCGCCTCACAGGATTTAGATTTTTACATTTTAGGTCAAATTACACAAAAACAAGAATTGGGTTTGCCCTTTAATAGAAATTTTTATGGGTTGATAAATACGCGTTTGAAATGGTCGTTTTGAATGCGAGAATGCCTGAATGCGAGAATGCTTGAATGTCTGAATGCGAGAATGCCTGAATATTTGCTGGGTGTGTTTCACTGTGGTGAAATAATCAATAATTCGTAATTAATAATTGCCAAAATATTGTATTCGTTCATTTTTTACCCTAATAATTAAATAATGAAACTGTTCCCAATTACTACGTTGATTTTTGCAGTATTAATGTTTTTTTCATCTTGCAAAAATAACGATAAGACCAATTTGCCCCAGAGCAAAACAGCTTCTACTAAAGCAAAAGTTAAACCTGTAGCTAAGGAAGAAACTAAATATGTAACACCTACAGTAAAACCACCTGACGCAGTTGGTAGTAAACGCATTTTATTTGTAGGAAATAGCCACACAGAGTATTTCATCAGTTTGCCAGATTTATTTGATGAATTGTGCAAAGCGAACAAGCAAGATTTTAAAATTGAAAAGTTTGTTGAGATGGGAGCGCCCTTGGATGAAGTTTACGATGAACAAAAAGCTTATATCACTAAAAAATTGTCGGAGAAAGATGCTGACGGAAACTTTTTTGACTATGTTGTTTTGCAAGAACAAACGCCAGTGTCGATAGAGGAAGCTGAAAATTATCAAGCAAATGTAAAAATGTTTGTTGAAGAGATTAATAAAAACAGTCCAGGGACGGTCGTATTAATTTATCAACTAATGGACCCTTATGATTACAAAACTGAAAAGTCCGATTTTGATTATTTCTACAACATTATAGAAGAAAATGCACACAGTGTTGTTGCAGGAAATGAAAATGCAAGATTGCTAAAAATTGGCGCTGCTGTTAAAGATGCCTACGAAGGGAAGTATGGATATAAGGCATACAAAGGCAATGAAGATTTATTGCGATATGGTGAAAATACTTTGCACATGTTGAACGATGCTGGTTTTTTGTCTGCTGTTTTGGCGTACGAAACGGTGTTTAATTCTGTGCCTAAAATTCCAGCAAAGATGTCATTTAGTGATGGTGTAAATTCAGATTGGGAAACTTCACTTCAACCAATTGATAAAGCGGTGTCAAATAAAGAAGCTTTGATGAAAATTGCTTTTGAAAATAAGTAGATTTGGTTATGGATTGTTCTTGTATTATTGTTGAATTATTAAGGTATAAATGACACAAAACTGACTGTCCTAATTAATTATAACGTTTTGCACTGATTGTAAATAAATATTCTCGCATTCTCGCATTCAGGCATTAAAAAGGCAGGGACGCGTGGAGGATAAACTTGGCGACGGAGGGGCTAAATACTATTTTTGGTTGTTTTTATCTGAGGTTTTTTAATTGCTATATTCATGACTTATTTTTTTTGATTAAGTAAATATTTATACCACAAATTTAAAGTGGTACAGAGTAAGTATTAATGATCTAAATCATAAACAAGAATGATTTAGATCATTTTACAAAGAAGTTGTTCAGAATTGAGAAATTATTTATATATGAGATGTATTTTTAGTCCAGATGAAGCTCATTTTGATCGGACTGGCGTTCCAGGGAATAGCCTTAGCTATTGCTGGTGCGCCAGTCCGATCAAAAAATAGCTAAAATATGGTGGTCCGACATTTCGGCTAAAAAGACGCTCATATATTTTAATTTATTAATTCTAAACAACTTCAAAGTAACAAGGGGGACACTAGGCTTAATTTTCCATTGGTTCAATATGTAAATTGACGGCTTAAATCGTTAAATACATATAGGTTGAACTAAAAAAACATACAAGTGACCCAAATATGTTAGAAAAAAGTGTGTGAATGAAAGAAGGATTGTCAATATAAAATCGTCTAAAATATGTACCTTCATCCAACAAAACAAACACGATTTAATGAGAATTCTTGTCTATATATTTGCACTGCTTGCGGTATTGAGTCTCAATGCGCAAGATTTTTACGATATAAATACCATTCAAACCATTGAAATAACCTTTGCTGAAAGCAATTGGGACCAACTTTTAGATGCTGAAAAATCGGGCGATGAGAACTACATTCTTGCTCAGAGTATTTCTATAAATGGTACTGTTTTTGACAGTATCGGCGTGAAATATAAGGGGAACAGTACTTATCGTGCGAACCAAATAAAGAACCCTTTTCACATTGAATTGGATACTTACAAAGATCATGAATACGATGGATATACGGATATAAAATTGAGTAATGTTGCCAAAGATCCTTCCTTTTTGAGAGAGGTTTTGTCTTACCAAATATTGCGACAATATATGGACGCGCCTTTGTCAAATTATGCAAATGTATATGTCAATGGGACATTAATTGGCTTGTATAGCAATTCGGAAGCAGTGTCGAAAAAATTTGTCAATAATCGTTTTGGTTCTAAAAATAATACTTTTGTAAAATGCAATCCACCAGAAGGTGCAGGACCGCAATCGAAAGATTTTCCAAACTTGGTGTATTTAGGTCAAGATAGTACAGATTACTATGATGCTTATGAATTGAAATCCGACGAAGGTTGGATTGAATTGATTGACCTTTGTGCGACCTTGGGAAATACGGTTGATCATGTAGAGAACGTTTTGGATGTAGACAGGGCTTTATGGATGCTTGCCTTTGATAATGTCTTGGTTAATTTGGATAGTTACATTGGTGCATTTGCACAAAATTATTATTTGTATAAAGATGATTACGGGCGGTTTTTACCTGTGGTTTGGGATTTGAATGAATCTTTCGGACGTTTTTCTATGACGGGAAGTGGTAACTTAAATAGTACCACGCAAAAGCAACAAATGAGCCATCTTTTGAATGAGAACAATCCCGATTTTCCTTTGGTGCAAAGCCTATTGAGCGTGCCTTTATACAAGCGAATGTATCTTGCTCACTATAAAACAATGTTATTAGAAAATTTTGACAATGGTGCATATTTCGCTGTAGGTCAAGAACTACAGACCATTATTAATGCGGCTGTTCAGGCAGATGTAAATAAATTTTTTACTTATGATAATTTTCTTACAAACTTGACAACTGATGTAGGCGGTGGTGGCGGTCCTGGACCACCAGGCGGAAACAATATAATTGGAATTACAACTTTGATGGATGGAAGAACTGATTATTTATTAGGCTTGACAGATTTTACAAATACAGAACCAACGATTTCTGAGGTTACATTGTCAAATCCAAACCCAGTTTTAAAGGAGAATATTTTTATTTCTGTTGCTACTACTGATGCAAATACAGTGTATTTGGGTTATAGAAGCGAAGATAGTGCGCCTTTTACTAGAGTTCCAATGTACGATGATGGTTTAAACGGAGACGGTGCTGCGAATGATGGGGTTTTTACTTATGATTTGTTTCTTGAAAATTCATTTTACCAATATTATATTTATGCAGAAAATGAAAACATCGGACTGTTTTCGCCACGAAGGGCGGAATATGAGTATCATACATTAACGCCAGTTTTGCCAGAGCCAGAAGTTGGAGATTTGGTTATCAATGAGTTTTTAGCTTCAAATGATTCGGTTCAAATGGATCAAGATGGCGAGTATGACGATTGGATAGAGTTGTATAACAATGGCAATGAAAGAATTGAATTAGGAGGATATTATCTTTCGGATGATCCAGATGATTTGATGCAATGGACGTTTCCAGAAGATGCATTTATTGATGCTGATGGATATTTAATTGTTTGGGCAGATAATGATGATTTGCAAGAAGGGTATCATGCCAATTTTAAACTAGCTGCTGCATCTGAAAATGTTATTTTATCAGATTCAGATGGAAATATTGTGGATTTGATAAGTTATATGGATCAAATTACCGATGTTTCTTTTGGGAGATTTCCAAATGGAACTGGAAACTTCGAGTCAATGGAACCCACTTTCAATGGAGAAAATAACCCAGCAATGATAGTTGATGCTGACAATGATGGATATACTTCTGATGTAGATTGCGATGATACAAATGCAATGGTCAATCCAGACGCAGAAGAAGTTCCTTATAATGGTTTAGACGATGATTGCAATGCCGCAACTTTGGATGATGATTTGGATGAAGATGGCTTTGCTAGGGAAAATGATTGTGATGATACAAATGCAATGATCAACCCTGATGCGGAAGAAATTTTGGACAATGACATCGACGAAGATTGTGATGGAATGGATTTGTCTACAGCGATACATGATTTTTCAGTTGCAAACATTAGAACATTTCCTAATCCTGCAAATAATTACATCATAGTGGAAATGAAAACAATTAACAATAATGATGTAGAAATTGAAATGTACGATATTTTAGGTCGCATTGTGGAGGTTGAAAATGTTCATTCTGGCAATGGAGTTTACAAGATAGATGTACGATCATTAAACACTGGAAAATATTTTATTAAAATAAATGATGGTTTGGATGTATATTCACGGTCTGTGATTGTAACGAAGTAATGTTGCAAATTAACCAAGAAACCAAAACATGGCACAATACACCATTTTAGCAATAGAGGAAGTTCTAGAGATTTTAGCACAATATGACATTAAAAACATAAGTTCATACAAAGTGTTAAGTGGTGGCTCAGAAAATACAAATTACTTAATAAATGCAGGTGATAACAAATATGTTCTTACCATTTGCGAACAAAAATCGGAAGCAAAAACACGAGAATTAGCACTTTTATTAGAGCATTTAGAGGCGCATGATTTTGCTACTTCAAAGATCATTCGGACTGTGAAAAATGAGCCTATTGTGTTTTGGAAGGACAAGCCAGTAATGATTAAAGATTTTCTAGAAGGGAAAGTTGTAGAGAATTTGTCCAGTCATTTATTAGAATTGATAGGAAAAGAGCTGGGTAAATTACATAAAATAGAAGCACCAGAATATTTACCCAAACAAGTGAGTTATGGAAAAGAACATTTCAAAAATGTAGAAAAATATGCAGCTAATTCACCCTTTGATAAATGGCTGAAAGAAAAGCAAAAGTATCTCACGCCCTACTTTGTATTAGACCTTCCCAAAGCAATCATCCACAGCGATCTTTTTTGCGACAATGTCATTATCAGTGAAGATGAAAAAATGGTGATGATAATGGATTTTGAAGAAGCAACCTATTACTATCGCATTTTTGACATTGGAATGTCTATTATCGGGCTTTGCAAAGAAGACAAAAAGATCAACTTGGATAAGGCAAGTTTTCTCTTAAAAGGCTATCAACAAGAAGTCGAATTATTAGATGTAGAAGTAAACGCATTGCAAGCATTCACCGTCTATGCTGGCACAGCAATGACATTTTGGAGACACCAGAATTTCAACTACACCCAACCAGATTCCAACCTAGCCGATCATTATTTAGGCTTAAAAGTTTTGGCGGATTTTGTGCAGGAGCAGGCTGTTGATTGTTTTGTGAAAGCCTAGCCCTCCGTCGCCAATTTCATCCTCCGTGCTTCCCAACCTTCTGCTGAGCAGTGATTTTGCCTAACAAGATTTAACGGTCTGCCCTTGTAGTTAGTCACCACATTGACATTTTATGTAAGCCAATAGACATAAAGAACACTAAAGTGTTAATATTTCAACTATATAAATGTTAAATTTAAATATAGTAATAAAATTGATGTATATTGTATTCAAAGAATACGCAAAGAAGCAACAAGGGTATAGTTAAAACACTTCTTTGCTAAAACATGCTGGGAATGCAAGAGGATAGAGTCAAGTAAAAACTTATGATATGCGTCATCAAGTGATTCTGTCCTCTTCGCATGTTTCATTTCACCACAGAGTAAAAATATGCGAGAAATATTCCACATTAAATAATTGTGCCATCAACACCCAAAATCATTGAAGCATTAAATAATTGTGTCAAAAACACCCAGAAATCATTCTCGCATTCTCGCATTCTCGCATTTTTTTCAAAGCACTCCAAACTGTTCAAAGTGATGATTGTAATGTTTTCTATTTATCAAGTACCAGTGATAACGATCTAAATGCCCGAAGACAGGGTTTGGTAATGTACCTTCAGGATTTTCCTTGTAGAACGTTTCAATCTTATCAAAATATTTCCAGTAGCTTTCTTTAGCGGCAGCTAAATTTTCGTGTTCTAAATCTTCCGTTGCGCCCTTTTTTAACAATGGGTGATCAAAGTTTTTAGGCATTGGTTTATAGTTCCATAAAGAATCTTGAACGACCTCTAAACGATCTTCAGGAGTGAGCATAGAAACTTCAATTTCACCTAAACCTAATTTCATAAATTTCTCAAAATGCTCTACTAAATGTTGAGCTGTCATCAGTCCCCATTGTGGTTTAGTAGATTCCGTAAGTCCATTAAATTTCTTCTCAATCACTGCTCTATTAATTTCAGCAAAAGGAGATTTTTTCTGAACCAAAGTTAAGATCGTTGCCATTGCAACCAATTCTCCATCTTGATCAAATATTTCTTCGTACCATTTTACCACACCGCAAGGATGTTCTTTACCTCGGCTATCACGATCTACTTTTTCTTTGCATGTCAATCGTACTTGAATGGTGTCATTATGATATACAGGTCTGATAAATCTGCATTCATCCAAGCCATAATTTGCTCCAACAGGCCCTTTTGCTGGATTAACGAAAAGCCCAGCCGCTGCCGATAAAAGGAAATAACCGTGAGCTGCACGCTTTTCAAAAATACTGCCATCTAAAGATGTAATATCTGTATGCGCATAAAATACATCCCAAGAAAGGTTGGCAAAGTTTTGAATGTCAGAATCGGTAATCGTGCGTTTATGTGTCAAGATTGACATGCCAGGTTTAATATCTTCAAAGTGATATTTAAATGGATGCTTCTCTGCTTCAACCACGCGACTACCAGGTTGGTAAATGCCCGTTACTTTTGTCAAGGTGGTTGGTGAACCCTGCACTGCACATCTTTGCATATAATGTTTGATGCCGCGCATTCCGCCCATTTCTTCACCACCACCAGCACGTCCTGGTCCTCCGTGAACAAGGTTGGGTAGGGGAGAGCCATGACCCGTGCTGAATTTAGACATCTCTCTATTAATAATCATTATTCTACCGTGATGACTTGCTGCTTCTACTGTGAAATCTCTCGCTGTCTCATCATTGTTTGTCACAATTGAACAAACCAAAGAACCCTTGCCCATTTGAGCCAATTCAACGGCTTGCTCAAGACCTTTATATGGCATAATTGTACTTACAGGTCCAAATGCTTCAATGTCGTGAACATCTGTATTTGTAAATGGTTCTTTTTCCAATAATAAAATAGGACTTAGAAATGCACCCTTGTCAAAATCGGCATCAATCAATGCTATTTTATCAGTGCTACCATAAACAATTTCTGCTGTTTTAATTAATTTTTGAACCTGACCAGTTACTTCTTCTACCTGGTCTTTGCTTGCCAATGCGCCCATTCTCACGCCTTTGGTCGTTGGGTTTCCAATCTTAACTTTTGCCAATGCTTTACCCAATGCAATTTGAACATCTTCTACTAAATTTTCAGGAACGATGATTCGTCTAATTGCTGTACATTTTTGACCGCATTTAGTGGTCATTTCATTTCTTACTTCTTTTATAAATAAATCAAATTCAGGCGTGCCAGGAACCGCGTCTTCTCCCAATACAGAACAATTGAGGGAATCTGCTTCCATATTGAAAGGAACCGATTCATTAATAATGCGTTTATGCGATTTTAACATTCTACCAGTTGAGGCAGAACCTGTAAATGTAACTACATCCTGAGATTCCACAGAGTCTAAAATCGTTCTTGCCGAACCGCAAATTAGTTGCAATGCACCTTCTGGTAAAATGCCAGAAGCGATGACTTCTCTAACAACCGCCTCCGTTAAAAAGGAAGTCGCAGTTGCGGGTTTTACCACGGCAGCCACTCCTGCCATCCAATTTGTAGCACATTTTTCAAACATTCCCCATACAGGAAAGTTGTATGCATTTATATGTATGGCAACACCTTTTTTAGGAACCATAATGTGATGACCCATAAATGCTCCACCTCTGGAAAGATCAATTGGATCACCATCTACATGATAACTTTGATTTGGGAAATTTTTTCTAAGAGAAGCATTGGCAAACAAGTTTCCGAAGCCGCCTTCTATGTCCACCCAACTATCCCCTTTGGTCGCACCAGTTTTATAACTTACCTCATAAAATTGCGCTTTGCGTTTGGTTAAATACAGGGCCAAATTTTTCAGCATCATTCCCCGCTCTTGAAAATTCATTTTTCGCAAAGCAGGGCTGCCCACCTTTCTACCATATTGCAAAACCTCCGCAAGGTCAATGCCATCCGTTGTTGCAAGGGCAATTTGATCGCCATTTACCGCATCATAGAGAGGCTGACCACTTCCATCGCCTTCAACCCATTTTCCAGTTACATAATTTCCTAATTTCATAGTAATTGTTCTGTTTTAGACTGCAAATTTACTATAAAAGTCCGTCATTCCAGAATTTTCAAGGCGTAGCTGAAGAAAATATCTTGAATCTCGTCAATAGTTGAGGCTGCCTATCCGCTTGTACTCTCTACCTCACAAGCCGCTATCAGCAACTCATAACACTTCTATCCCTCACGCAAAAGGAAGAAATGCAGATGTATGTAATTCCTCAACAACATAACATTTCGTTTTTTATTGAAGCATTGTAGCATTAAATCATTGAAGCATTATCTAAGCGTGGGAAGCGCGGAGGTCGAAACGAAAGACGGAGGAGTGAATATTGCGAAAATACGCCCGATGCGAGTGGAAATGTATGGAACGAATTAAAGACAAAATTGGCAACAAAGCAATCGTAGAGACGCGATTCATCGCGTCTCCCCAACCGACCAAAACCAGTTCCATACATTGCAACGGACAGCGGGGAGCCAACAAAAGACGTAGAAGATCCTCGCCGTCCAAATCATTAATTAAAAAAATGCTCGACCCTTACAATTTCTACAATTTTTGTTACAAAATTGATGATATTTTTCAAATAAAAAATTTTGTTTGAAATTGTTCTGGTAGAAATGTGGTTTTTTTGATTTTGTATTCTAGTTTTGCGCAACTTGAATAGGAATGACCTTAATATTTTGACTGACATTTAATGATAGAAGCAAAAGAAATTACCCACATATTGAATAATTCTCCTAGTGTTGAACTGCTGAGACTGAGGCAAAGAGACATCATTGTAGAGTTTTTTATCAATGTTTTTAAGAATGACGAGGAAGAAGATAATATTGTTTCTGAAAGATTGCATAGCACACTTTCTGACTATCTCGAATTTAAGGAATTGGAGAAAGATGAGGAAAATGACATAAATGTATTTGATTCTTTTGAAGAAAAGGCAAAAAAATGTATAAGACGATGGACCGACAAAGGTTTTTTGACAAATTATACTGAAAATGAGCAAGTTTACTACGAATTGACTTCTCACACGATCAAAACCTTGGATTGGCTTGAAAGTTTAAAGAAAAAAGATTTTATTGGTGCAGAATCTAAGTTTAAAGCTATTTTCAATCAGTTGAATAATTTGGTGGAGTTTACCAGCGATGATAAGGAAAAACGGATAGAAATTCTGGAGAGTAAAAAGCGTGAAATTGATCTTCAAATAAAAACTTTGGAAGAAGGGGAAGTGAAGGTGCTAGAAGATTATCAAATCATTGAAAAATACGATCAAATCAATCAATCTGCTAAAGAATTGCTCTCCGACTTTAAAGAGGTTGAGGACAATTTTAAAAGCATTACCAAAGAAATTTACCGCAAACATTCTGATAGCAATCTAAAAAAGAGTGACATACTTGGATTTACTTTTGACGCTCTTGACGAGTTAAAAGACAGTCATCAGGGAAAAAGTTTTTATGCTTTTTGGAGGTTTTTGATGGATCGTGGATTGCAGAAAAAATGGAATGATTTAGCATTAGAATTATTTGAAACATTATCTGAAAAAAATATTGATTCGGAAGATAGTTTTTTAAAGGGAATGAAAAATCAATTGTATTATTCGGGACTGAAAGTAACAAAAGCAAATGATAAAATGGCTCAAAAACTGAGTCGGATTATTAAAGACAATCAAGTATCTCAGAAAGACATTACCGATAGATTGATTCAGGAGGTAAAATTATTTTTAAATGAAATCAGTAAAAAAAATGAGATACCAGATATTTCAATAGAAATTGACGGCGAGTTTGATATTGAAATGCCACTTGAAAAAGGATTGTCTTACGAGCAAAAGACGGACATTACTTATAAAAATAAACCTGTTTTAGCAAAAAATAATGTATTTGATTCCGACCAATTAAGCAAAGTTTTTGACAAGAATATTGTTGATAAAAAAATGCTTACAAATAGGATTCGAAAAGCATTGAGTAGAAAAAAGCAGACGACTCTTCTTGAGGTAATAAAATCAAATGGTGGTATTGAAAAAGGTTTGCCAGAATTGTTTGGATACTTTAGTGTTCTAAAACATTTTACACATAATTTTAATCAAGAAAAGCAAGAGGAAATTGTGTTTGATAATAAAAATTTTAAATCAATAATAATACCTGAAATTATACTTCTTAGTAACATTTGAATAATAGATTTGATATTTTTACAAAAATATTTTTCAATATACTAGGAAAAAAACGCAGGCATAGCAGGGTTACGGCGAGTATTTTTGACAACGTAGATTGGAAAATATTGCTGTACAAATGTTAAAGCTATTTTTTAAAAGTTACTTATAATGAATCATTTACAAGATAAAATAAAGCCCTATTCGAAAGGAATTGTAAAATTACTTAGGGGAACAGTGGAGAATACAGATTCTGTATGGAAACAAGTCTTGAATTATCGTGATGAAATTCAGGACTATATTAATCAGATTGGCCTAGAACTCATTTTAAAAGAAGATGATGGTTATGCATATCTCAGACAATTTGAAGTGGATGCAGAAGGCAATACCATTGGTTTGGTTTCTCGTAGAAAAATTGGTTTTGAAACTTCTATTTTGCTTGTAATACTTCGACAAATTATTGAGGAGTTTGAGCAAAATCCTACAGAGTTTCAAGCGACAGAAAAACAAATTACACATTTAGAATTGCGGGATGAAATAGAATTGTTTTTACCTGAAAAATATAATAAAGTAAAATTTATAAAGGATTTAGATAATTATATTAAAAGGGTTTTGGAATTGGGCTATCTGAAAGAATTAAAAAACACTGATGGAGTAATTACTTATAAAATACACAGGATAGTAAAAGAGAAAATTACGCTAGATATATTAAATGAATTTAAAGAAAAATTGAATAATTATGTTGAGTCTATTTAATACAAGTTCTGACAAAGCTGGCTTTAGACTTCAATATATGGAGGTTTATAATTGGGGAACTTTTGACAATCAAATATTTAAGATTGCTCCTTTGAGTAATAATTCATTGCTTACTGGAGCGAATGGTTCTGGAAAAACAACTTTTATTGATGCGCTTTTGACCTTGTTGGTTCCTTCTAAAAAAGATCGTTTTTACAATCAATCTTCTGGGGTTGAGAAGAAAGGAGATAGAAGCGAAGAGAGTTATGTTTTAGGTCATTATGGAGACATACAAAAAGAAGGAGATTCAAAAACCACCACGCAAATGTTGAGGGATAAAGGCTCCTATTCTGTGTTGCTGGCTTGTTTTACCAATACCGATCAAAAAACGGTAACATTATTCCAAGTAAGGTGGTTTGCCAATGGTGCACTTAAAAGAGCTTTCGGAATTGCGCATCGCCCTCTAGATATAGAAACAGATTTTTCTAATTTTGATTCAAAAAGAGGTTGGAAAAAACGTTTGGAAAAAATATACAATTCAAACAGATTAAAAAAAGTATTAGAGTTTTTTGAAGGTCCAACCAAGTATGCGGATCGAATGGTTGATTTGTTTGGTATGAAATCAATAAATGCATTGAGTTTATTTAATCAAGTCGTTGGCATAAAAGTACTGGGTGATCTGGATGAATTTATTCGCACAAATATGTTGGAGTGGCGAGATGCTGAAACCGAATACATTCAGTTAAAAGAGAGTTTCGTAACTCTAATGGATGCCAAAAATAATATTGACAAAACCAAAGAGCAAATCAAGCAATTGGAGCCAATCAATAAAATGGCGAATGATTTGCAAGGATTTGACGAAAATTTATTCAAATATGAAGCCGAGAAACAGTTAGGTGTTTACTGGTTTGCAAACAAGGGAAAAGAACTTGCTGAAAAAGAAATTAAAACATTGAATGCGGAATTACTGCATTCAGAAAATAAAATAAAAAAACTCAAAGAGACGGAAAGTGAGTTAAAAGAAAAAGAAACGGATTTAAGCATACAAATTAAAAGTGATGCTGTTGGTAAACAAATTGCCGAATTTGAGAAAGACATTGGCAGAATCGAAAAGCAAAGAGATGGGCGTAAACAAAAGCTGGAAATTTACAATGCTTTAGCCGAGAAATTAGGTTTGTATATTAATCCAACTGAAGAAATATTTTATGAATCTAGAGAAGTTGCCAAAACCAAGAAAGATGGCGGTAAGGGAATTCAAGATGTTTTAAGAGAAGAATTAAGACAAGTAAGAAATGTAGAAGAAAATCTGGAAGCAAATATTAAAACAGGAATAGAAACAGTATTGGCTTTACAAGAAAATAAAAACAATATATCAGGTAGGTTTGCTCAGATTAGAGAGGATATTTTAAAGGAAGTAGAAGCTAGAAAAGAAGAAATTCCTTTTGTTGGTGAATTAATAAAGGTAGATGAAAAGGAAACGGAATGGGAAGCTGGAATTGAAAGAGTGCTTCACAATTTTGCACTGCATTTAATTGTTCCAGATAAATATTATTTTCAAGTAAATGAATACGTTAACAGTACTGATCTGAAAGGTAGAATAATGTATCATAGATATAAAAAATATAATTCGCTCAAATCAATGCAGGCGAATGATTTCAAATACAATGCGTTAATCAATAAAATTAATTTCAAGCCAGATAATCAATATGTTGATTGGGTTGAGGATAAAATCATTCAAGAATTTAATTACTTATGTGCAGATAATTTGGAAGAATTCAATAATCAGGACATCGCAATTACCAAAGAAGGATTGATTAAATTTGGAAAAGGAAGACATGAGAAAAATGATATTCATCCCGTTGTTAATAAGGAAAATTTTATTCTTGGTTGGGATAATAAAGATAAATTAGAATGGTGGAAAACTGAAATGAAGCAATTTCAAACGGAGCAAGTTGAAATAAAAAAATCAGTTCTCTCAATTTCAAAATCCATTGGTACAGCTGAAGAAAGCCAAGAAAGATATTCTGACTTAGTTAAGCTTTTCGAAACTTTTGACGATATAGATTGGCAAACTTATGCCAATAAAATTCAAATAATGAAAGATTCAAAAGCGACATTGGAGGCGGCAAATGACAAGGTTAAAGCCTTGCAAGAGCAGCTTGTAATTGTCAAAAATAACATGACTGCCAATGAGAAATTAATTGACAAAGAAAAAGAAACTAGAACGAAGGTTAAAAATTTGCATGAGAGTGCTGTAGAGAAATTAAATATACAAGATGGTTTATTGAAAACAGTTGCAAATGCAGATTTAAACCTAGAAGCATTTCAAAGTGAGAATGAGCAATTAGCAAACATTACTTTTGCAGATTTTGATAAAATAAGATTTGCTTTCCAAAAAGACAATACAAACAATATTGAAAAATTAACCGCTAAAAAAGCGAAGTTAAAAGAAAGATTGATTCCAAAAATTAGTGCATTTAAAAATCCATCAGAATCCATTTCATCAAAATATAAATCTTGGCGTTCAGAAGTGAGCGCACTTCCCGAAAAAGTAGAATTTATTAGCAAGTATCAAGAAAAATACAAAATTTTAGTTGAAGACGGTTTGGTTGAGTTTGAGAAACGATTTAATAAATATTTAGAAGACACAATTACCGATAGGGTAGGAGGCTTTAACATGTTTTTTGAACAGTGGGGAGACGATATTAAAAAGAACATTGACTCATTAAATTATGCTCTAAAAGAAATAGAATTTAATCAAGATCCAAAAACTTATATTCAGTTGGTTGCACAGCCAAAAACAACCGATGCAATTACCGAGTTTCAAAGATTGCTACACAACGCCATTCCTAATTTTGCCGAAATCGAAAGTACGGAGGATGGCAAACGAATCCATTTTGAGAACCACATCGAGCCATTTATAAAAAGATTGAAAGATGAAAAATGGAGAAATAAAGTTTTGGAAGTTCGCTCTTGGTTTGAATATAAAGCAGAGGAATATTTTTCAGAGACAGATCAAAAGTCCAAAACCTATTCAGGTATGGGACAATTATCAGGAGGAGAAAAAGCACAGCTTACCTACACCATTTTAGGTTCGGCAATAGCCTATCAATTTGGCTTGACAAAAGAAGGATTAGAAAGCAATTCTTTCCGATTTATAGCCATCGATGAAGCATTTAAAGCGCAAGATGAAGACAAAGCTTTGTATTTGTTAAATTTATGTAAACAATTGCATTTACAACTATTGGTGGTTACGCCAAGTGACAACATTCACATTGTAGAACCTCATATATCTTTTGTCCATTTTGTTGAAAGAAGAAATAATAAAAATTCTTGGTTATATGACATGCCAGTAGAACAATTTCAAGAGAAACGAGAAAAATATGTTGTAGAGGTTTAATTTTCATCAGTTATGATCTTTTTTACCTAATTTGGCATCCAAGTTTTGCAGGACTAAATAATTAGGGCTTTTGGCTGTTAGCCTTGGGTCTTTGGCTTAGACCAAAGACCAAAAGCCAAAGCCAACAGCTAAAAGCCAATAGCCAATAGCCCAATAGCCCAATGTGTTACCTTATATTAATACCATAGTCAATAGTAAAATTTGCAGTACATTTTAGCTTTAATCAAATTAAACCAACATTAAACCAATCCTTAAATTGAGCAAAATAGAAATTTTTCGACCAGACGAATTTGAGGCGCATACTCATTGGTATCCCAAAGCCTTTAATGCGACAATTCATCCAATGATTAGTTTTTTCTTGAACTTAGAGCAAGACAGAATCATTACTAGGTATTGCCATATGCATCCAACTGTAAATGGAGAAAAGTTAAAAGAAGTAATGAATCATAAGTCAAAATATTTTCTTTGGGGAGGTGCCGATTTATTAAACGTGACATCTGCGGGTGGAAAAAGACAAATGGTTGTCATCGAGAATAATTCCTGTCCTTCAGGTCAAAAATCAATGCCTTTGGTTGATGACAATAAGGAGCAAGGCAGCTATCGTTTGATGGTTGAAAGAACCTTTAAGCCGTATTTGAAAAATTTACGAAAAAGTATAAAAGGTGGCTTGGCTGTAATTTACGATAAGAATCCAATGGAGGCATCTGGCTATGCCGCAGTGATAGCAGATGTAATGAAAGAGCCTGTATATTATGTTCCTTTTTATGAAAATGAATCAGATTCTTCTGTAGAATTTAGGGATGGAATTATGCATATTAAGAACAACGACGGTGAATTTATACCAATTCGAGCGGCATTTAGATATGTTACTCAAAAACCTTGGAATAGATTGCCACTTCATTCAAAAACAAGAATATTAAACCCAATAGCCGCTTGTCTTGCAGGTGGGCGAAATAAAATGGTTGCAGCGAAAGCTTATGATATTTTTAATACAGAATTAGAGCCTCACGGTTTGAAAATAAATACACCTGAAACCATTTGGGATGTGAAAAAAAATGAAGTGCCGCTTTGGGTTAAAAAAATGGGTGGACATGCTGTGGTAAAAGTACCTTATAGCAATGCGGGTCAAGGTGTTTATACGATAGTAACCGAAGAAGAGTTAGATGCCTTTATGGAAATGGAATTTGGTTATGATCTTTTTATTGTTCAAAGCTTGATTGGTAATTCTAATTGGAGCAGCATGACAGCAGCAGGGAAGTTGTATCATGTAGGAACGATTCCAAATCAGAAAAACCAAACATTTGTAGCGGATATTCGAATGATGGTCAGTTCAACAGAGCATGGAATAAAACCGCTTTGTACTTATGCCAGACGTGCAGAAAAACCATTGGTTGACAATATTACAGATAATACAGATAGTTGGAGAATGTTGGGAACCAATTTATCCATTAAAAACAAAGACGGTTCTTGGGGAAGTGATACAAGTCGTTTGGTATTGATGGATAGAAGAGATTTTAACCGTCTTGGAGTAGGGTTGGATGACCTTATTGAAGCATATATTCAAACCATACTTTCAATGGTTGCAATTGATAAAATGGCACAAACGCTTTATGGAAAACAAGGTAAATTTAAAATGCGTTTGTTTAAAAGTTTGAATGACGATCCAAGTTTATTAGATGAAATAATGTTAAGTCAATGAAACAATACAGATTACTAATTCTAACAGATCATACAAATCACAGCAAGGAAAATTCCTTGTATGCTATCGTGGATAAAATGCGGGAGCATCCTTATTGTGAACAACTTGATATTGCTACTAGAGGAATTGTAGAAAATAATTCTTTTTTTAATGAAGAACAATCAGATTATTTATATGTGAAAACCATTAAAGAACCTTTTGTATTTGATGTAAATGGAGCTTCTTATTTAAGAGATTTTAAAAAGGAATTCGTAGATAAATACGATTTGATTTTTTTGAGAATGCCACCACCACTAAGTCGGTCTTTTGTTCAATTTTTAACTAAAACATTTTCTAAGCAATTTATTATAAATAATCCTTTAGGTATTTACGAAACAGGAACCAAAGAATTTTTGACTAATTTTTCAGAAATATGTCCACCTTTAAAAATTTGCAAATCAATAAATGACATTATTGAATTAAAAAAACATTTCCCAATTGTGCTAAAGCCATTCAGAGAATATGCAGGAAAGGGAATTGTTAGAATTGATGGTGATAAAGTTTGGGAAGGAAATGAGGTAACAACTTTTGAGCATTTTATTGAGAAAAAGAAAGGTGATAAATTTGAATATTTAGGGGTAAAATTTTTAAAAAATGTTTCTCAAGGAGATAAACGAATAGTTGTGGTTGATGGGAAAATTATGGGCGCATCCTTACGCTTGCCAGTAGAAAATTCTTGGCTTTGTAATGCTGCAATGGGTGGATCTTCTAACAAAACAGAAATTACGAGAGCAGAAAGAAATATAGTAAAAACGATCAACTCCACTTTATCAGAAATGGGAATTGTCATGTACGGTGTAGATACTTTGGTAAGTGATAACGGAGAAAGAGTTTTATCAGAAATTAATGCGACAAGTATAGGAGGCTTGCCTCAAATTGAAAAATTAACAAATAAACCAGTAGTTGCAGAGACGGCTAATTTAATCTGGGAGTATTTTATTAAAAACAAAAGATAATGTTTACAGATAGCGAAGAAGGAGTAAATGTAATAGATAATCTCAATGTGTTAAAGGTTCCGAGAGGTGCCATTACACGTTATTGGCTTAGATTGGTAAAAGATGGAATGGGCGTGCCAATATATGTTCCAATAATTGTAGCACGAGGTTCAAAGAAAGGTAAAGTGGTGGGGATTACCGCTGCTGTTCACGGTAATGAATTAAATGGAATTCCCGTCATTCAGAAATTGTTTCAAGAAATTGATGTCAAGAAATTAAAAGGAACAATAGTTGGAGTTCCAATAGTAAATGTTCCATCATTTTTAAGAAAACAAAGAAGATTTATTGATGGCACTGATTTAAATCATATAATGCCAGGGAAGTCTGACGGAACAGTAAGTCAAGTATATGCTTGGCGAATTGTTGATAAAATCATCAAGCAATTTGATTTTTTGCTTGATTTGCATACTGCTAGTAATGGACGGATAAATTCTTACTACATACGTGCAGACATGAGCGATGAAGTTGTTAGAAAAATGGCATTGTTGCAAAACGCTCAAATCATTGTTCACAATCCCGCTAATGATGGAACGTTAAGAGGTACTGCCGCTGCAATGGAAATTCCAGCGATGACTCTTGAAGTTGGGAATCCCAATTTATATCAAAAAGGGATGATAAGAGATAGTATGACAGGAATTTACAACCTATTGGGCTATTTAAAAATGACTGATTCTGTCGTAGAAGAGCATTCAGATGAAACAGTAATTTGTAAAAAATCTTATTGGATTTATACTGGTACAGGAGGCTTGTTAGCTGTACATCCAAACATCACAGATTTAGTAAAAAAGGGAGAAAAAATTGCAACGATGCGGAATATTTTTGGCGATATTGTTGAAGAGTATTTTGCCCCAGAGGATGGTGTAGTAATTGGCAAAAGTGTCAGTCCAGTAAATCAAACAGGTGGAAGGATTTTACATTTGGGTATCGTTAAAAGAAACGACATTTGAGCTAAAAAAATCAGGAAGTAATGAAATGCTAAATTAATGAATTAACTTTGTATTTAAAACAACTCCAATTTTGAAATTTATTGTCTTTGCGACAATCTGTGTAATTATTTTTGCTATAACAGTAGAAGCTCAAAATGCAGAGGATGGTCAGCCTTTGCAAGAAAAGGAAGCTCCACTTAAAACCGTTGAGGCTCCTTGCGGAATATGCAACTTTGGTCTTTCAAGAAAAGGCTGCGACCTTGCTGTTAGAATTGACGGAAAAGCCTATTTTACAGATGGATTTGTTGATGGTTCAAACATTGACGATCACGGAGATGCTCACGCCCCAGACGGATTTTGTGCAACCATAAGAAAAGCTTCTGTTAAAGGAATCATTAAAGATAACCGTTTCAAACTAGAACAATTCAAACTTCTCCCTAAATAATGCAACAATGCTTCAATGTTACAATGCTTCAATATTGTAATTTTTATTTATAAGTAATACTGCTTTAAATTATTCTCGCATTCTCGCATAACAACCTAAACTAGCCACCAAAAGCAATGATGCAAAAAGCAGCACTAACCATATTCGCCATATCCTGTATTATAATAGGAGTTGATAAGTTTTTTGAATTTTTACCGATATGTAGCTTAACCTACGTTTCAAGTAAAGAAAGCATGATGGTAACTGGCGTGCTAGAAATTTTAGGTGGACTAGGACTGTTAACCAAAAAATTTAGGTTGCTCTCTTTGATATTACTTGGATTGATCATGTTTTTAGGAGTTGTAATGCATATTGTAACCAAAACCACCGATTTTGGTGGAGCTTTATTTGGGTTAATAACCGTCTTTTTTCTTCTATATGGAGAAAGGAAAGAGAGGAAGAGACTGTAGTGAAAATACCAACCTAATGGCGATAGAGTAAGGTTTAGAACAAATTTCTCAATGTTAAATAGTAAAAAAAATGAACGATTTTGCTATATTTATGTTATAATTAGAGTATAACCATCTATAATAAGGCTTCGTGAATGTGAAGTTATGCCTAATATAGTGGTACTTAAAACGATTAAATAACCTAAAATTATAATGATATGGGAAAAGGAAAAGATGCTAAAAAGGCTGTGAAAAAAGAGCCATTAAAGACTGCTAAAGAAAAAAAAGCAGAAAAAAGAGAAAAGAAAAACAAGAAATAATTTCTTTTCTCTACTCTATAAAACGAACAGTTTACATCTTTCAGATGTAACTGTTCGTTTTGTTTTTATTACAACTCCAAGCACTGAAACTTTAAATCAATTAATAGAACTATGCTCATATTCCATCCATTAGAAACGGACTATTCTTACCTAGACCAAGAATCCCAAGAGATTATGCAACAAACCATCGGTTGGTTTGAGGCGAAAGGCAAAAAAAAATTAACAGATGATGATCGGAATTTTGTCTGGTATGCAGACTTCCTTTCCTTCATAAAAGAAAACAAAATTTTTGCAAAATTAATGACACCAGCGGCTTATGGATCTTCAGATGATCTGGCCCGTTGGGATACCGCTAGAATAGCTGCATTTACTGAGATTTGTGGTTTTTATGGTCTTTGTTATTGGTATACTTATCAGGTTTCATCTTTGGGATTGGGACCTATTTGGATGAGCAAAAATGAAGAAGTAAAGGCACGTGCGGCTCAATTACTTGATGAAGGACATATTTTTGCTTTTGGACTTTCAGAAAAAGAGCACGGTGCCGATATTTATTCCAGCGATATGATTCTTACCAAAAAAGAAGATGGTAGTTATGTGGCAAATGGTGGAAAATATTACATCGGAAATGGCAATAAGGCAGGGATGGTTTCTGTGTTTGGATTGCAAGCAGAAAACAAAGAACATGTTTGTTTTGTTGTAGACTCTCAACACGAAAATTACCACCTAATTAAAAATGTTGTCAATAGTCAATCTTATGTTTCTCAGTTTGAGTTGAAAGATTATCCTATTGCTGAATCAGACATTTTACACTTAGGCCGCGATGCTTGGGATGCTGCTCTAAATACAGTAAATATTAATAAGTACAATTTGGGTTGGGCAACCATTGGAATTTGTACGCACGCAATGTATGAAGCTATAAATCACGCCTCTCACAGAAATTTATATGGAAAATTTGTTACAGACTTTCCACACATCAAAGCATTGTTTGTAAATGCTTATACTCGATTGGTAGCGTCACGACTTTTCATTTTCCGTGCCACCGATTATATGCGCTCGGCATCTGCTGAAGATCGTCGTTATTTGCTATTTAATCCGATGGTTAAAATGAAAGTTACAACGGAGGGCGAACATGTTGTCAATGCCCTTTGGGATGTAATTGCAGCAAAAGGATTTGAAGGCGATACTTATTTCAATATGGCATCTAGAGACATTAGAGCTTTGCCGAAGTTGGAAGGAACGGTTCATGTAAATATGGCTTTGATTATTAAATTTATGCCAAATTACTTCTTCAATCCAGCAGAATTCCCTGAAATCGCACAACGATTTGATGCGACGGAGGACAGTTTTATGTTCAATCAAGGACCAACAAAAGGCTTGTCTAAAATCCAATTCCACGACTACAATATTGCTTACAATTCCTATGATTTGCCAAATGTAAATCTGTTCAAGGAGCAAATTGAGGTGCTGAAAGAGACTTTGATGGCGGCAGTACCGACTCCTGAGCAACAAAAAGACATTGACTTTTTACTCAGTGTTGGCGAATTATTTACGCTTGTTGTTTACGGTCAATTGGTTTTGGAAAATGCCAAAATCTGGAAGATAGAAACAGACTTAATTGATCAAATATTTGAAGTATTGGTAAGCGATTTCTCCAAGTTTGCATTACAAATTTACAGCAAGTCATCCAGCACAGAAAAGCAAACAGAATACGCATTAAAAATGATTAAAAAGCCAATTGCAGATACCGAAAGAACAAATCGCATTTGGGAGCAACATGTTTATGCTTTAAAAGATAAGTATGAAATGGAATTTGAAGGTAGAGAAGTTGAGGAAGCAGTTTTGAATTAAAACGCAATCCTGTAGCCAACACGTCATTCCGCACTTGATGCGGAATCTAAACCCTACTAACACATGTTTTTACATGATGTGTATTAAGTATACTTCAAAATAATATTTAAAAAGAAAAAGACCATCAGAATGATGGTCTTTTTGTATTTTTAGGGATAAATAAGCTAAAACCTAGCCTCAAATGAAAAATATAATCATCATAGCATTTTTTGCCATCTGCACCTCACTATTTGCACAACCCGATACAGAAGTTTTCCTTTTTGACATTTTAGACACCGATGGAAAAATTGAATTCACAAACCTGAAAAGTGTTTCTAATGGCAATGAAGGCTATGACAACCAACCTTCATTTTATGATGACAATACGATACTATTTGCATCCACCAGAAACGGGCAAACGGACATAGCTGCATACGATATACAAAAAGGCACAACCTCGTGGATAACAAATACAGGATTTGGAAGCGAATATTCTCCATTAAAAATACCCAATGAAGAGGCTATTTCTTACATCAGGGCAGATACTAATGGATTGCAACTTTTGTATAAATACAATTTAAAGGATAAAAAGCCCAAAGTATTAGTAGAGGACTTGGTAGTTGGCTACCACGTATGGTATGATGAAAATATATTGATTTCAACAGTTTTGATAGAGGACAAAATGGACTTAGTTGTATCTAATTTAGAAGACAAAACGAATCGCACTGTACATAAAAATGTAGGTCGCTCCTTACACAAAATTCCCAATACCAACTTAGTCAGTTTTATTAGCAAGCAAGACAAAACAACTTGGATGATTAAATCCATAAATCCAATTACAGGAACAATTAATGATATAAAATCAATACCTGCAAATGTTGCCGATATGTGTTGGATGGATGATGCTATACTTCAGTCAACAGGTAAAGGTATTGTTAAATTTAACCCTAAAACAGATAAAGATTTTAGCATTATACATCAATTTGAGGAAAGGGAAATTATTGGAATATCAAGAATGACGGTAAGTTCTGATGGAAAGCATTTAGCCGTTGTTTCAAGCGTTTATGAAATACCACCAGAGATTGTTGTTCAAAAACAAGTGGATGCTTTTAATGAGGCTGACCTTGATGGTTTTGCCGCATGTTATTCAGAAAATGCAATCGCTCAAAACTTTCCCAATGACACAAATTTTGTTGGCAATGATAATTTAAAATCAAGCTATAAAAACTACTTCGCCAATAACAAAACAAAAGTTGAAGTGCTAAAACGAATGGTAGTTGGCAAAAACGTTATAGATGAAGAATTGGTAACTGCCAACGGAAGAGAATACCGCCAAGTAGCCATTTATCAAGTGAAAAAAGACAAGATAGCAAGTATGACTTTTATCCATCAGAAAAAGACAACCGAAAAAGTTGAAAGTGTTGTTGAAGAACAATTAGCTGCCTATAATGCAAGAGATATAAATGCTTTTATTAAAACTTATGCAGATGACATTCAAGTATTTGATTTTCCAAAAAAAATGAGTTTTGAAGGACAAGAAGAATTAAACAAAATTTTCACCGACCTCTTTACAAGAACACCAGATTTACATTGTGAAATCAAAAACCGAATCCTTATCGGCAATATTTCAATAGACGAAGAATCTGTACTGATGAATGGTAATTATTTGAGGTGTATTGCAATTTATGAAATTGAAGATGGGAAGATAAAAAGGGTTACTTTTTTGATGTGATGATCCGATATTTCAGAATTCCTTTATGTCTAAATGTCATTCCAGAATTTTCGCAGCGTAGCGGAGAAAATATCTGGAATCCCCAACCAACGAAGGACTGAATAAAACATTCCAAAATCCAAAACTTACATTTCTGTATAGTCTTATAGGTTTGTTATATTCAGACTTTCATTGGCTTGGGATCTCAGATATTTTTCTACACTTCGTATGAAAAATTCTGAGATGACACTAAGGGTAAAACTTACAATAGAGTTCCAGCATTTCAGAAATGAAATTCAACATCCTTAAATGGAAAAAGTCATTGCTCTACAAATAATACATTGAAAGTCATTCCCTTAAACCAAGAAATTAGCCATGAAAGCTACCTAGATATGAACTTCCTCATTAGGAACCACAGCAGTTACATAAATCGTTAACGATTATCCATAAATTTTTTAAAAAAAAATTGTACGCAATTTGCGGATTAAGTATTTTTGTTTTATCTTAGTTTAATGAAAATCAAGCTGTATAAGTGGGCTGATATTGTAGACCATTGTGAAAACAACTTAATGATGTTGAAAGAATTCAAAGATTTTTATGATCAATTGGAATTCTGTGATTGGAAGATACCAAATGATATAATAGAAAGTTTTCGTACAGCAGATATTGTTGTTTGTGAAGGAAAACCATTTAACAGAGTGATTTTTAATATAGGAGGAAATAAGTATCGAATGATATGTGGCTATAAGTTTGGTAAAAAATCAGTAGTACTTTATGTCAGATTTATTGGTAGTCATAAAGAATATAATAAAATAGCAGTTTGTGAAGTAAACATGTTCTAAAAATGAAAAAATTAAAATACACCCGCGTTAAAGATTTATCTCAATATACCAGTTATTGCAATAAACATGAGGAGTTAACTTTAAAAGATGATGAGAAATATGAAGAAGAAATAAGCTTATTGGAATTGTTGATAGAAGATTATGATAAAAGAATAACAGATGAAAAGCTTGGAAAATTAGATCCAATTGAATTATTAAGAAGTTTACTGGAAAATAATATGATGAGTCAAACAGAATTTGCGAAAGAGCTAAATATATCAAAACAATTGTTAAGCGACATATTAGGATACAGGAGAAATATAAGTAAAGACCTTGTATTGAAATTTTCAGAATATTTTTCAATGAGACAAGAGGCTTTTAGTAGGAAATATAACTTAAAGCCACGAAAGAAAAATTATGCCAAAAGCGAATCCTAAAAGCCAAACTCCAATCAGTAAGAGCTTGCGTAAAAATAAATGATACAATATTATTTAATTTTCCATTGGGCATTTTACGTTTTTGGAACACGGATTAAACAGATTTTCAAACGTGGATTTAATGTTCTCTGTTGCTTGGCATCTGCTTGTAAAAATGTCAAACCCAAGTCCTGAAAGGATGCAAGATCATAGGGATGGATGCAATCCATCTAACTGATATAATCCATATCAAGGACACCCCTCCATCTTAACCGAAAACACCGCCCCTTGATCCACCGTAAAACCAGCATCCAAACAAACCGTGTCGACGGCTTCAAAATAAACTGGTGCATTTATAATAACATTCGCATTGGAATTTATTTGGCTAGAAGCGTTATAAGTATTTGGTAAAATTTGTTGATCGGTCAAAGTAATGAAATCTAAACAATCAATATCTCCTTCGTCGCCAGAGCAGTATTCTCTAAAACGGATATGGTCTATATAAATGGTTTCGTCATTGCCACCAACCATAAAAGTCAAGCGCAAATCATTGTCATTTACATTAGAATATAGCAAAAAAGCATACTCTTGTGCTGTCGATTCAATCGTCAAATCTCTCTCTAAATAAGTCGTTCCATTTGCTCTGTTTCTCAGTTTGATCGTTGCATTGCGAATATCATCAGCCCTTAAATCCAATTGAATCAAATAGTATTTTCCAGCCTCCATAGAATGACCATCTTGCCACAATTGCAAGTCGTAATTATTAACGCCAGGATTTGAAATGTCCAAAACCGCTTTGGTCCAATTATTAGTCGTTCCAGTCATCGTCGCACCATTAATATCATTGACAACCCAAGATGCAATATTGGGTGCGTTTAGTGTATTAAACTCACCATCAATTGTTTTTTCTGCATTGTCACAAGCCACCACATTCACAGATTCTCCATAAATAACGCCTTGCCCACTTGCAGTAGCATACAATCTACCAGCCACATTTCTATCTCCAGCAATAATTTTATTATCTCCCCAAAGTTCGTTTTCAGCATGATCGTTTATTTGTATCCAATTAAGTCCAATATCATCCGATCTGTAAAAATGATCCCCATTCACACCGTCAATCGTACCATAAATATAAAGTGCAGGATAAGTATTGTTAAAGCCTTTTCCAAAACTCACCGCTTTGGCATCATTTGCATCGTAAAGACTAGAATAATTAGACCAATTTTTACCTGCATTTGTACTATGCCATAAATCATTGTTAATATTTATCCATAAATGACCAGGTTTTCCAGGAATGCTTACCAACCTTGTTTTGTTCCAAGCATCCGACGTTGCAGGAAGAGTATTCGTATTGACCACACACCAGTTTTTTCCACCATCTGTACTGATGCTAAAATCACCATCCCACTCATAAAAATAAAAAACACAATCGTAATTTTTATCCGCAGCAATGTTTCGTCCACCAGCAAAAACGCTGCCATTCATATTAGTCCCACTTACATCGCCACTTGCCAAACAAGTTACATCAAATGGAAAATTGCATGTAGGATTGTCAACCATCGAACCAGTTGAATTTTGAAAAGCGGTGGCATCAATGTCTAAAGTATAATTCATGCCACCCTCATTCAATGCAATTATATTTTTAGGATCACCCGAAGACATTGCCACGATAGATCGTTCATCAGATAAAGGGTAAGTAGTTTTATAAGTCCAATCAAGACCTGCATTTGTACTTGTGTAAATTCCGCCAGGACTATTGTCCCAATTTTCAGTAAGCATCAAAACCAAATTATCAGGCTGTGATTCACAAAAATCCATACTAGAACTTTTCTTAAATGAACCTTCGAAATTCGCTCTCTCCAATATATGAAAAGTGGCAAAATTATCGGGATTTTCCATTCCATTGTCAAAAATAAAACCGCTGTGATCTCCACTGCCAACCATTAAAAAATTGCCTTGACTATTTGTAGGAAAAGTGAGTAAATCTGTAGGCACAATCTCTTCATGACCTTTAGAGTAATAACCATGCCAAGTAACAGGACCAGCAGTTGTAAAATTATCAGTTGAAAAAGTACTGAACCAACTAGTGTAAAACATTTTAGAAGGATTCACAGGATCAAAAGCAATTTGTGATACGTGAGATGCAAATGCTTCATCTCTCCACGGAAAAATATTTCCAGCAGGAGGAACGGTGCCAGCTATTTGATTCCAAGTTGCACCAGCATTGGTCGTCACCTGAAATTCATTGATATGATTCCAAGCTGCTACTACCGTAATTGCAACATTGTTATCATGTGGGCTACAGTCAGCAGTTAAATAGCCCTCAGTATCAGCAGGATTTAAACCTGTCAATTGCGACCAACTTATCGAGCCAGTAATATTGGTCGCCTTCATAATTCCCTGCGTTTTACATGCAACCAACATATAGTCTGCATTTTTAGATATTGAAATATCAATTGCATCCAATAATTGCGGATAACTTGCACCACCAGCATAATCCAAATTCCAAAAAACTCTATTAGTCGTATTGCCTATAAATACACCGTGACCAGGATAAGCAATGTAAACTTTCTGTTGCGTCGGATGGAAAACCACAGATCGAATGCTGTATTGATCCGAGTTATGAGGAATTTCTGAATTCGGAATTTGGGTTAATTGATTCGTCGTTAAATTCATTATGTACAAACCTTTTTCACGCGTTCCAATATACAACTCATTCGTGTTAAAAGGATTGATAGCCATAGGCGTTCCCTGTCGATCTTTGTCGCCATTATTTGCACCGTTGGTATCTGCATTTGTATCACAAGCTCTGCCACCATTTGCCGAAAACCAAAAGGGCACACCGCCAGGAATGTTCACCACATTAAAATTGATTCCACCATCTGTAGATTTCAATATGGCGTTTTGTGTTGGATCACAATTTCTACCAACGCCAAATATAGTGTATTTACATCCGTGGGGTGCAAAGCAATGCCAGCCACAGCATAAAAATTCTTGTTATTCAAATGAAGCATTTGTTCCATTCTTCCAGTCGTAGCATTCCACCTATACGCACCACCCACATCCGTTCGGTAAAAACGCTTAGAGGCATCCAGCGGATGAATTTTCATTCCAGTAATATAGCCACCACCACCAATAGGCACACTTTGCCAATCATAGTTTTCTGTCTGTTGTGAATTCAGAAGTATACCGCAAACCAAAAATGTTAAAATGCAAACGAATGTATTATTTTTCATTGTCTTAAATTTATCGTAATTAAAGATAATGAAAAAAATGTAAATCACTAATTTTTAGCTATAAAGTGTGTAACGATTTGCCTATAAGATGAATTTTTAGGACGGCGAGTATCATCTTTAATCAAGTAGTCTCCCCGCTGCCCGTTGCAATGTATGGAATAAATTGGAACGGGTTTTTGACGTTTGTGGAGACGTAATAAATTACGTCTGTACGGATTGCTTCGTTGTGAAATTTTCCCCAATCATCTATTCCAATTTATTCCATACATTTCCACTCGCATCGGGCGTAGTTTCGCATATTTAGCTACTCCGTCGCAGAGTTTGACCTCCGCGCTTCCCTTCATTTTTGTGTCTTATCTTTTGTGCATTTTTATCTGCCGTGCCAGGAGTGGTATTGTAAGAATGATTTGGGGGTGTTGCCCATTATTGTGGTTAAGTTAAGGAATAGTTCAAGAGTAGTTATTAAGCTGTTCTCTAGTTTAATGGAAATTGTCTATTTTTGGCATTTATGGAGTTTTGTATTTGAGAACCTCAGGCAACGTTCTTCAATGTTATTAAATATTTAAACAATAAAAATGGAACAACCCAATAACCCATTACACGGAGTAAAATTAGCCGACATACTCGAACGCCTAGTCGCAGAATACGGTTGGTACGATCTCGGACAAATCATCAACATCCGATGTTTCAATAACGATCCTTCTATAAAATCAAGTCTGAAATTTCTAAGAAAAACCCACTGGGCAAGAGATAAAGTCGAAAAATTATATTTGGAAATGGTGCAGTAAAATTTGAAGATTATTTTGTTTAGATTTGTAAAATAGTTTGGGACTATGACAAAAGCTATACGCGTAGGTTTGTTCAAAACAAACAAAAAAGCTCGTCATTCCCGAATTTTCTAAACGAAGTGTAAGAAAATATCGGGAATCTCATAAATGTTTAGGACCAAATCTATTTTAACTCAAAGTTTTTTCCGTAATGTTATTTTGGTATTTTAGCAGAAATTGTTAAGCTAAAAAGCATAAGTTAAGTTAATCTTTAGAATACGATTTATGAAAATAGAACAAATCACCATACAAGGATTTAGAGGTTTTAGGGAAAAAATCACCATTGCTCTTCATCCCAATGTCACCGTATTTGTAGGTGTTAATGGATCGGGGAAAACTTCTGTTTTGGATGGGATTGCTAAGTTGTTGGAAATAGGTACAAATAGATTTAAAGGCTATAAGATTGAAAATATTGATATTAACTTTTTTGAAAGATATTGTTTACTTGAAATTCATGTCCTCGATGATTTTATTAACTCTTGGAAGTTGATAATGGAGAAATATGTGGAATTTGCACATTTAAGTATAAATGAAAAACTTAACAGCCCTGTAAGATATTATTTTCCTTTATTAGTCTACTATAATATTAATAGAAATTCCAAGCAAGAAGTTTCGGATAAAATTTCATCTTTTAATCGTAGATCAAGATTTGATAGTAATAGATTGGATAAATCATTTAATACTTTTTCAGAATTTGAAGGCTGGTTTATAAAATTTGAGAATAAGGAAAATCGAATAAGACTCAGAGAGGACTCGAACTATCGGGACAAAAATTTAGAAGTTATTAGAGCTGCATTGCAAATTTTTAATCAAGAAATTTTTGATTTAAGCTATGAAGGTTCTTTGTATGTCGATAATATTGATGAATCTCAGAGTGACTCAGAATCAAAATTGTTTATAAAAAAACAAGGTCAGGAAATTAGATTAGATAGCTTATCCGACGGAGAAAAAAATGTCATTTTAATGGTCTGCGATATTGCCAGAAGATTGTTGAACTCCAAGAGTGATTTAGATGGCAAAGGCGTTGTACTAATTGATGAAATAGAATTGCATTTGCATCCAGGCTGGCAACGAAAATTGGTTCCTGCTCTGACTAAAGTTTTCCCGAATATTCAATTCATTCTAACAACCCATTCTCCACAAGTATTAAGCAATCTCAAAGAAGAGAACATACGAGTGATAGAGGATTTTAAACTGGTAAAAGAGATCAACCCAGTTTACGGTGAAGACAGCAATGATATTCTGTGGAATATTTTTGGAGTAAAAAAACGACCTTTACACGCAGAGGAAAATTTCGGTAATTTCTACAAACTATTAGAGACAGATCAGAAAAAAGCAAAAAAAGCATTGAATGAATTAGAAGCTATTTACGGAGCAGAACATACCGAAGTAAAAAAAGCTCAATTAGATTACGAGTTTGAATTTGGCGAGTATAAATTTTCAGAAGATGAAACTGATTGAAAAAGGAGCAGAGCCAAATTCTCTGAAAACATATAGAGCCACTAAAAATGCAACTTATTCTGATATAGACAATACTTTAGATATTCGCAAAAGTCTCTTGAAAGAACAAGGACATATTTGCGCCTATTGTATGAGAAGAATAAGCCTTCGTAGAACAAAGGGCAAAAGTTCAAAACCTAAAATAGAAATTGAGCATTTCAGATCACAACATAGATATCCAGATTTGACCTTAACTTATAAAAACATGTTAGGAGTTTGTAATGGAAATGTTGGGAAGCCAGGTCATCTACTTTGCTGTGATAAATCAAAATCATCTTTTGACAAAACCCACGATCTAGTTGTTGATCCACTCGACGTAAAAAGAATTAGCCAAATAAAATATACCAATGATGGTTCGATTTTTTCTGAAACAAACGAGGTCGATAAAGATTTAAACAAAATTCTAAATGAACCAAATCTTAAAAAGGAAAGAGCAAATCTCTATAAAAACCTGAAAAAGCAAATCAAATTTTTTTGGGCAAAAACCAACCGAAACAAACCAAAAGTAATAGCATTGATAGCAAAGGAAATTGAAACTTGGGAATCAAAGAAATGGGAGACAAAAAAAGATGAAGCAAAAACTAAAATTGGTCAATTTGAGCCTTATTGCGCAACAGCCCTCTACTTTTTAAGAAAACGGCATCATCAATACTCCAAATCATAAGGTCAATCCTTACAATTCCCCGAAATTCAAGTACGGGAAACCCTCGTGATTGCCCCTCAAAATGTACAGGCAAAGCCTTTATAATTTCCGAATATTAAGATGTTCCAGATCGCTCCAAATCAATATTTCCCTAAAAAAAAGGAACCCCCACCAAAAAAATCAGTCTAAAAACAACAATGCAAATAAAATTGCTACAGATGATTTGCCTTGCATCTCTAATTTCTGGATTAAATAAAGTATTTTTGGAAGAATTTACACAGATTTTGAACATAACACAATGAATATTTCAGATATAATGAAAAAAAGCAGTATATTACTACTGTTTGTTTTAGTAGTCTCTTGTTATAAGGGACCAGAAGATTTGCCAAAGTTTAAAAAGAAGTTCAAAGCACAGATTGCAAGCTTTGAATCTCAAAAGGATAAGACGAATGCGAAAGTGGAGAATGGGGTGAAAAACCTTGGAACGATCCAAGAAGCATTGGCAAACGCTTCTAACACAGATAAGGAATTTAAAAGAGTTTATGCTCAATGGAATAAAGTTGACAACAACATAAACGGGCTTTATAAGGATTATGAGCGTCTAAAAGGTGATGCAGATAATTTGTTTGGAGCAATGGAACGTCAAACGGCTGGTTTGAATGACCAGACAATGAAAAACGAGTTGACTGCTGCACTGGCTAAATCAAAAGGGGATTATGCCGTGACGCTTGCCAATACGGAAAAAGCCATTACAAAACTTAGAACCCTACATGATGAAGCAATCGACATCGTAAAAGGGCTAGAAGTGGCTATTTCATTGGGGCAAATTGCTGAAATTACAGATGGATTGAAAAATATTCAAGCACGAATTCCAGCAATTATGGCTGAGTTAAATAATACGATAAAAGATAGTAAAGATCTTTATGAGCAACGGATGGGTGGAGTTTGATTAACAATTTAACACAATAACATATGTCTATGGACGCCCCTAGCCATAGCGGAATTCCAGTCTGTGATTTTGATTACGACACCGCTCTGACTAACAACCAAATGAAAAAGGTAGATTACTATGCAATGAAGAAATTTCAACTCCCTGTGGAGTTGATGATGGAGAATGCAGGTTATCAACTGGCAAAATTAGCTTCGAAATTAGTTGAACCTGGTTCAAATATTGAAATGGGTATTGGCATTGGTAACAATGGAGGTGGAGGCTTGGTTGCCGCTCGCAGGCTTGTTGCTTGGGGCTACAATGTATATTTAGATTTTCCCGATATAAAATTAAGTGAACTGCCTCTAAAACAAGCCTCTCGCGCCGTCGCTTTTGGTGCCGAAATTGGCAGAATTCAAATGCCTGACTTGTTTATAGATTGTTATTTTGGTTTTTCGCAAAGAATGCCACTTCCTCAAGCTTACAACAAAAGAATTCACGAAATCAATCAATACCTTTGCAAAAGATTGTCCCTTGACATTCCTTCAGGATTAACCGAGGAAGAATCCGACCATCCTTTTATATTTTCCGATGTGGTTTGTGCCCTAGGTGCACCAAAAAAAGTACTAAACAATCCAGAATTAACGGCCAAAGTTTTTGTCGCAGATATAGGTCTACCAACACAAGCTTTCACAGATTTGGGCTTCGAAAATGATTTGCCTTTCCACGAAAACTCCCTTGTGCAGCTATTGCTTTGAATAATGTTTCATTGCTTCAATATAATGGTTTAACCTTATTACCTCAAGAAATAATCATTAAGCATTGTATCATTTTTTATTCTCGCATTCTCGCATCCACAAAAGTGCATTTGCCTAAGGCTTTAATAAATCCACATTAAAACAGGTTCATTAGTTTTTTGCAAAAGGCGATCTATGGTTTTCATTTGATTGTTTGAGACGGCGGGGCATCCCCAACCTTCAGGCGTTCCGTCTGGAAAACATTCGCTATCCGAAACCATTTCCCAAGAATGTAAAACGATAAATCTATCGAAGGCATTGTCATTTGTCGCTTCAAGACCGTGAAGTTTGTAATTCACATGAATGCCCCAACTGCTATAACCTCTCTTTCCGATCTTAAATTTCCCTATAGAAGAACAATGACTTTCGGATACATTGCTAAAAATCGGATTTGTTTTCGACTCATCAGCTCCCCAAGGACCATCGCAGCAACCGTGTGCACACAAGCCAGCACTTATAATTGAATGATCGCTAAATTGATAAATAAATAAACGGTTTTTTCCAGAATGAATACTCATATCAATCAAAATACAAAAGTCTGTATTTAGCGAATGCTCCTTGCAATAATTGGCTGCCTCTACTCCTTTCATTTCAATACTCTTGGGAGTGTCAATTTGGGAAGTAGAGTCAAGAAAAGATAGCATGATAAATACAAAGGAGATTAGCAAATTTTTCATAGTTGATATTTACAAAATTACTATCATATAACCTTGATAAGACAATACATATTGTGCATTTTGGCTTACCAATATTAGTCTAATCACTGAAAATCAAAGACCTAAGCTATAAATAAGTTAAATATAACCTATACAAATTACAACTATATTATATTTGTATTATAAAATGCTGTTGTAAATATAGCAAAAAAGGTAACTAGTTGGTTTCCAGTTTTTAATGTAAAACAGTAGGAAATGATAAACGACCAAGCTAAACAAAGGCAGCCTAAATTTGCTAAATACAGAACATAGAATAAAATAAATTTAGACGGAAGTCTAATGGTTTAAATTTTATATGCTTACAAAAGAGGGCTGGGTTCTAGATTGAATCCGCCCTTTTCTTTGTAATAGAATGATCTAAATCTAATATCAATTTAAGCTTGAATTTGTACGACATTGTTTTTTGAATTTGGTATAAGGAGCCAAGAACTTATTCTTATGTTAAAATATTCTCGCATTCCTGCATTCTCGCATTCCTGCATTCCTGCATTCTCGCATTCCTGCATTCTCGCATTCTCGCATTCCTGCATTCTCGCATTTTTCATAAGAGCAACTAATCAAAAAATAACACGTTAAATAAACTAAGGAATGGTTCAACAAGCAAACCCATTAGTGACTAGACAAATAGTAATTGTCAAAAGTAACTCATTAGCAACAAAAAGTGGACTCATTAACACAAGCCCTATTAGGCGCAACGACTTTTGCCTTAATAAAAGACAAAGAAATTGGCAAGAAATCACTCTTGATTGGTGCAATAGCTGGCACACTCCCAGATTTAGATGTGTTTTTAGCTCCATTGTTTAATGATATAGAATTTTTGACTGTTCACAGAAGTGTATCACATTCGGTATTACTCGCAATTATTTTGAGTCTACTTTTAGGGTATTTATTTTATAGAATTTATAAGAAAAAGCAATCCTTCAAAGGATGGTTAGCCGCTTTTTTTCTTGCCATTATGACTCATTCCATTTTGGATTGGTTTACTACATACGGTACAAAATTGCTAAGCCCATTTAGCGATCATTTATTTTCCACAAATAACATTCACGTCTTTGAACCAATTTACACCACAATTTTATTGATAGGAACACTCGTTTTATTGTTTAAAAATTTATCTAAAATAACAAGGGTAAAGATATTGAGATACACATTGGTATTGTCAACTTTTTATTTATCCTGGACTTTTGTATCCAAAGGAATTGCGAATAACAATTTTGTAGATCAACTAGAAAAGCAGGGAATTGAGTATGAAAAAATAATGGTTTCTCCAACACCACTAAATTCAGTTTTGTGGCACGGAATTGTAAAGACGGAAAAGGGATTTTATTTTGGAACTTACAGTTTACTAGACACAAGAGACAAAATTGATTTTCAATTTGAAAGCAGTTCCAACGACCTGATTAGTCAAGTAGCGCAAAACAGATTGGGTAAATATTATTTGGATTATACTCAAGATTTTCCACTTATCAAATCAAACAAAAATGGTAAGGTAAAGATCTATGCTATAAAATTTGGTCCTATCAATTATTTTGGAGCTCCAGAATTTATTTTTCCGATGACGTTAAACCTTAATGATTTATCAGAAGCCAATATCAAAATTGATTATTCTGGTAAGCAACGTGGTCCTGTGAAAAATTACAAAAATTTGTTGAAGCGGATTAAGGGCTTGTAGGGGCGAATTGTCATTTGCCCGTAGAGAAGAATTGTCCTTTCCCTACGATTTCAATTTTTTCTTGTAATTTTATAGAACAATATCAATCTGAGAGGCGTTTTTTAGAAGAATGCAAGATTTAACCTTTACATTTGAGAATAGTCTAACAGATACATCAAATATTAAATTTAGAATGAGACAACTATTGTTTTTAGTTATGATTGGCATAGCAGCAAGCTTGAATGTCAGTGCCCAAACTGCTGTTGAGATAATTGAAAAAGCAGAAGAAAATTTTCGCGCCAGCGATAATATAATGGAAATCAAAATGACCATCGTTCGCCCTAATTGGACGAGAGAGATGGTGATGAAATCTTGGAATATTGGAGAAGACAAAGCATTGATTTTGGTGGAGGGACCAGCGCGAGATAAAGGAACGGCTTTTTTGAAAATTGATAAAGAGATTTGGAATTGGGTTCCTTCTATCGAAAAAGTGGTTAAATTACCTCCGTCAATGATGTTGCAGTCTTGGATGGGTTCTGATTTTACCAATGATGATTTGGTCAGAAATTCTTCCATCATTCAAGATTATACGCACAGTATTTTAGGAGAAGAAAAGGTGGACGGATATGACTGTTATAAAATTGAATTGATGCCAAAACCAGATGCGCCTGTGGTTTGGGGAAAAATAGTTTCTTGGATTTCAAAAGATAGTTATTTGCAATTGAAATCTGAGTTTTATGACGAAGATGATTATTTGATAAATTTGATGAAGGGTGAAAATGTGAAGGAAGTCGATGGAAGAACGATTCCGACAAAATTGACTATAACTCCAGTTGATGATGAAGGAAATCAAACAATAGTTGAATACATTTCAATAGATTTTGATGCAGAAATTGATCCAAATATGTTTTCTGTTCAGAAAATGAAAAGACTCCGTTAAGGAACGACTCATAAAGCCAGCCTGTGATAGCGAAACTAGCTTACCGAAATTTATTTAGAAACAAACGCAGAACGCTGATAACAGCCGCTTCAGTTTTCTTTGCTGTATTTTTTGCACTCCTAATGCGTTCATTGCAACACGGTGTGTATGACAATATGATAGAGAATATTGTCGGATATTACACAGGTTATGGTCAAGTGCATAAAGCTGGTTTTTGGAAAGAAAAATCATTGGACAATACCTTGGCAGATTCCCAAGAATTAAGAGATCAGATTAAAAACAGTAAAGGAATAAATGGAGTCGTTCCTCGCTTAGAGAGTTTCGCTCTTTCCTCATTTGAAGATAAAACAAAAGGTGTTATTGTAACAGGGATTGACCCAGAAGCTGAAACTAATGTCATTGATCTCGAAAAAAAGTTGAGTTCAGGAAGATATTTTAACGCTTCAGAAAAATCCTGTATAGTCTCGGCAGGCTTGGCAGATTATTTAGATATAGAAGAAAACGATACATTGGTTTTGTTGGGGCAAGGTTATCACGGCGTTAGTGCGGCTGGAAAGTTTGCTGTGAATGGAATTGCAAAATTTGGCTCGCCAGATATGAACAACAATATGGTCTTTTTACCATTAAATGCAGCTCAAACTATGTACGGAGCAGAAAATAGATTGACCTCTTATATCTTGTTATCTAGCAGCCCAAAAGGGATTAGTGGAACTACGGCTAATTTGCAATCGGTTTTGGGGGATGAATATGAGTCTATGGATTGGAAACAAATGCTTCCCGAATTGATCCAAATTATTGAGGTGGACAACCTTGGCGGATTGATTGCATTGGGAATTTTGTATTTAATTATAGGTTGCGGGATTTTTGGCACCATTTTGATGATGACCACAGAGCGTATGTACGAATATGGCGTTTTGATTTCGGTTGGATTGAAAAGATGGAAATTGGTTTTGATAACGATTGTGGAATCTATTTTTGTTTCTTTTTTAGGAGTAATTGCAGGAGTGATATTTAGCATTCCAGTTTTGTTTTATTTCTATCACAATCCCATTCATTTGGGAAAAGATTTGGCAGATTTTACCGAAAAATATGACATCGAACCTGTATTGAATTTTTCAATGAATCCCGAAATATTTTGGTCGCAAGCCTTATATGTATTGGTCATTTCAATTATCATAAATATTTATCCAATACAAAAGATTTTTAAGTTGAAGGTGGTCGAGGCACTGCGGGGGTGAAAAAAATGCGAGAATGCAAGAATGCGAGAATGCGAGAATGTTTGCTGGGTGTTGTTTTTAATGCCTGAATGCTTGAATGCTTGAATGCAAGAATGCCTGAATATTTGCTGGTTTTACTGCGACAATTTTTAAATGATTAAAGAAAGAATGTTTGTTGAGTGTTTGAAGTATTCAGGCATTCAGGCATTCAAGCATTCAAGCATTTTTTTAATTGAAAAACGTAAATTTGCGATATGCTTATAAAAGTTGCTTGGAGAAATATTTGGCGTAACAAACTACGGAGTGGAGTTGTGATGATCGCCATTGCTGTGGGGATATGGGCGGGCATATTTGCCTCATCTATTGCCAATGGTTTGAATAAGCAGCGGATGGACAATGTGATTTATACCCAGACTGCACATATACAAATTCACCAAAATGGGTATGGAGACAATTTTGAGTTGAGTAAATACATTCCTGGCGATGCAGTGAAGGAGGAAAATTTGGAATCAGAAAAGCGGATAAAAGCTTACTCGAAGAGAACTTTGGTGACGGGAATGGTCGCTTCTGCTGCTTCAGGAAAAGGAGTGATGATAAAAGGAGTTGACCCAGAAAATGAAAAAGTAGTTTCTAGTATTGGAAATTATATGGTGGAGGGCAATTATTTTGAGACGAAAAAGAAAAACCCGATTGTATTGGGAAAAACTTTGGCGGAGAAGCTGAATGTCAGGTTGAGGTCAAAGGTGATTTTGACTTTTCAGGATATGGATGGAGAGATTGTAAATGCAGCGTTTAGAGTAGTGGGTTTGTTCAAAACCAATGACATTAGAAACGATGAAATGTCCGTTTATTTGCCACAAGAAAAACTGAATGAATTGTTAGGTTTGGACGAATCAGCTTATCACGAATTGGCAATTTTGCTAAAAGATGGAAATGATCTGGATGTGGTGGATAAGAGGGTGAAATCAGAAAATCCAGACTTGTTGGTGCAATCTTGGAAAGAACTCATTCCAGGTTTGGCGGCGGCAAATATCATTGTTGGAAGAATGAATTATTTATTGTTGCTGATTTTATTAGCAGCCATGTCCTTCGGAATTGTCAATACAATGTTGATGGCGGTTTTGGAGCGCGTCAGGGAATTTGGTATGCTGATGGCAGTTGGAATGAACAAGACAAAAGTGTTTTTGATGATTATGATGGAGACGGTCTTTCTAATGATGACCGCAACTCCTATTGGAATTTTATTAGCTTATACCAGCATTTCTTATTTTGGAAAATATGGTATGGATTTCACAGAGTATTCAGAAGGTTTTGCCAATGTTGGTGTGAAGCCAATTATCTATCCATTCCAAACGGCAGATTACTACCCGAAAGTAGTAGTCTTGGTAATCATAGCGGCTTTTTTAGCGGCGATTTATCCAGCATTAAAGGCAATTCGCTTGAATCCTGCAGAGGCGATTCGGAAGATTTAGAGGGGTGTTGCCTTCGAGTGGTTTTGTGCAGCAAGTCCGTCATTCCCGAATTTTCAAAGCGTAGCGGCGAAAATATCGGGAATCTCCTTAATGTTTATGACAGTCTGTAAATTGAATGTGGTTCTCCGTCGTGAAGATCCTCCTCCGCGCTTCCCATCTCACTAATTTGCGGTTAGATGGCTTGCATCCATTCCTATGATCTTGCAGTTAGATGGATTGCATCCATCCCTATGATCTTGCGTCCTTTCAGGACTTGTATTTGCCACAGATTTTTAAATCCGTGTTTGGAAGTCCGCGTCATCAGCGTTCTAAAAAAGGAACTAGCGATGAATAATAGGGGAAAAACATATGCCGCTGTCCTCCGCACTTCCCATCTCACGGTTCATTTGAACCTTTCGGTCCTTTAACCCCTGTTGGACCTGGAACACCTACTGCTCCAGTTTGTTTTGTGGATGCCTCTTTTTTTCTAGTCGCTCCTTTAGGATTTGGACCTTGCGGTCCTTTTCCTCCTGTTGGATCATTGAAATTTGATCCAAATTGTTTTAATTTTAATTTTGGATCTCTTAAATCAACAAGGGAGGATAGTTCAAAAATGCATTTGTAACCATAACCATAGAGTGTGATAAATGTTGGGATATTTAGAGCTAAAGGGGAAGATCGTTTATTTTCTAAGGACATAATTGGTGAAAAGCCAGGTGGTCCTTTAAGTCCCATAGGTGCCCCTTTTACAGTCAAGCCAGTTGGATTTTTAGGATTGTCTTTAAAATTATTATTGCAATAAATTAATATCCTTGTGTCTTTAGATGGTATGACACGGGCAAGTTTATGCACTGTGAAATCTGAAAAGTCTAAATGTCTTGCTCCTTTTATGTGAACCATTTTGTAGGCTTCTTTCGATCTAGTATCAAGAATAATGGTGTTGGGGTCTTTTGCCATTTCAAGGAATGTATCAAAGTCAACCAGTTGAGATTTTCTAAGCTCTTGTGCTTCTTTGGCTAGTTCGATAAAACCATCATAATCAATATTTGCAATTGGATAAGTGGTTTCTGATTGTGAGTATGCCGTTATTTGAGATGCGAGCAAAAATAGCAATATTAATGCAATGAATGATGATTTCATAGTATTTGCAATTATGGATTGATAAATGTGATGTGGTGTTTTATCAGATTTAAACGAATTTTTTGGAAATATATTGTGCGTTGCCTTCGAGTGGTTTTGTGCAGCAAGCAAGTCCGTCTCCCCGCTGTCCGCTGCAATGTATTGCATTCATTGGAACTTGTTTTGGTCGTTTTGGGGAGACGCGATGAATCGCGTCTGTACGGTGCTTCGTGGCAGTAGAGACAAGGCATGCCTTGTCTCCCTCTGAATTATGGGTAAAACTTAAATGTAGTCGATTTGAGCAGTTGAAATATGGATTGAATTTTGAGGTAATAGATTGGTCCTTAACATTGATGAGATTCCCGATATTTCTTTCGCTACGCTTCAGAAATTCGGGAATGACAGACTTTTTTGTTTGTTTTGTACAAACCTGTGTTTATAGTTTTCCTGTTGTGGCGAAAAATACGAATTTAAAACCTATCTTACAGAAAATACTAAACATCAAAATAACCACTATGGAAATGAATAAGCAGCAAAAAGAAGAGTATGACCAATTTGAAGGGTTGATTCAGGGGCTTATTGATAATAAATATGGTTGTAGTGAGGACTTTATGAATGTGGATACGGTTTCGGGTTTGCGGGACAATGTTCAGCGTTTGAGTGAATCTGGGGAGATGCAGGCGGCTGGACTGGGCAATAAAAAGGATTATCAAAAGGATAAATTATTTCGGGGAGATAGAATTAAATGGTTGGAAAATACCAGTGTCGATCAATATGAGGCGATCTTTTTTAAGAAGGTTGGTAATTTTATTAGTCATTTAAATAAAACTTGTTTTACTGCTATTACTGGGTTTGAATCGCACTATGCAAATTATGAGCAGGGGAGTTTTTATAAAAGGCATTTAGACCAATTTAAGACGGATAAGGGGAGAAAATATTCTATAGTTTTGTATTTAAATGAGAATTGGTTAAAAGAAGATGGAGGGATGTTGTCCTTGTATCCAGAAGATAAGGAGCAGAAAGATATTTTTCCAATGGGAGGAAGAATGGTGTTTTTTAAAAGTGATGAAATGGAGCATGAAGTGCATCCTTCATTTACAAGGGAGCGAATAAGTATTGCAGGATGGTTAAAGGCGTGAAATAAATGTCATTCCTAAAGTTTTTTTATTGAGAAATAATTATTTTTTAACATATGATTGGTTTAAGGAAATCTTGAGTTTTCAATTTTTTAATGATTTTTTATTTATCTGACCTTTAATTGTCATTTTATATCTACATACAAGTCTAAGCGTACTAAATCGTACTGTTTCTATAACATCGAAATGTGGATGTAGCATATTTATTTTGTAACTGTTTGTATAATCGTAATGTTTGTATGATAAGAGTATGGTGAATTTTTTTTCTGAGATGCCTATATTGAATGACGGAAGTAGTCGCATTGTCTTTGTCTGGCTTTTTCTGCTGAATCCATCGTCTATGTTTAAAGGGTATTCAATTGCTCCTCCAATTAAAAATCCAGAATTGTCTTTACTTAATATGAAAAATTCTGCTCCTATATTGGTGAAAAATAATTCAGTAGTTTCATCCAGATATTTAAATTTAGGAAAAAAATCAAAGCTGCTAATAAATCCAATGCCTAAATGCTTGTTCGTATAAGTGTACCTATAATCAATACTAACGTTAAAAGAGTTCGATTTAAAATGTTGACTTCGCGCAAAAGTGCCCAAGCTAACTCCAACATATGGATTGGCTTTTTGAGCATTTAAAACAATAGGCACAATAAAAGTAAGAAGTATTAGTAACTGCTTCATTTCTAAGAAATTGTTTAACAAATAGAAAAAACGGCTCATGAAAGGATTTAGTGGAAACGTTGTTGGTCTTTGGCTATTGTTGGCCTTTGGCTGTTGGCTGTTGGTCAAAAGCCAAGTGCCAAAATCTAAAAGCCAAGTGCCAAAAGCTAAAAGCCAAAAGCCAAAAGCCAAAAGCCAAAAGCTTTTCCACTAAATTCCTCCATGAGCCGAAAAAACTTGACTAATTTAAGTATATTTATTGGGAAATGATTACTTTTAACATATGATAAAATGCAGCAACAATTTATTGACAGGATAACTGATAACCCAAGGAGGCTTTTTCTAGTAGACGGTTTGGGAGCCTTGCTTACTGCTTTCTCTTTAGGCGTAATTTTAGTAAGATTAGAGCGTTACTTTGGAATGCCCCAAAGAGTGCTTTATTGTTTATCTGCAATAGCTTGCATTTATGGAGTTTACTCGATTTGTTGCTCTATTTTTATAAGGAGTAATTGGCGACCTTTTCTAAAGGTGATTACCATTGCTAATTTGCTGTATTGTTGTCTTACAATGGGGCTGGTATTTTATTTTTACCAAAGGCTAACCATTTTTGGCTTAACCTATTTTTTACTAGAACTGATTATTATCGTTGTTTTAGCAATCGTTGAATTAAAGGTTGCGAGTTCTAAACCAAAAACATTCTCACATTAGTAAAAAACAAACATACAAGTTGTGCAAGAGGTACACAGAGAAAAAAACATCAGAAAATATTCTCGCATTATAAAATTGTGGCAGTACCACTCAGCAAACATTAAAGCATTGAAGCATTTTTTAAAGGGATTCCAAGATTGCATTTGCTTGATCCCAATGAGTAGATTTAGTTTGCACAATTTCGGTTAAGATATTTTTAGCGGCAGATTTATTTCCATTGTCAAGAAGTGAGAGTGCTAAAAACCAATTTGCTTTGTCGTCAAATGATTCGTTGGGATGTTCTAATAAATTGCTGAAATTGCGAATAGCATTGTCGTTATCATCAAGTTTAAAGTAGCACATTCCTTTCAGTAGCAAAGATTGAGGGTAATCAGAATCGTTTGTTTCAATTTTATTGAGTTGAATAATCCCTTCGTCGTATTTTTTTTCTTTATATAATTTACGAACATTTTTTAATATATTTTTACTATCCTCACCACCCATCGTATTGGCAAGATTGCTCAATTTATCAGTTTTTGCCCAAGCAGTTTCGGCGAGCATTTCAGGGGAGGTGTTTGCATTGAAATGATTATAAGCCAAATACATTCCGAGAGGAAAAGCTATAATCAAAATAGCGGCAGCCATTTTTCGGAATACAGAAAAATAAAAATCCACCACACGAGGTTTTGCCTTCAATTTAGGTTTAGGAACGTTTGTTTTTCCTACATTTTTTTGTTCTCTGAGCCATTTTTTAAGCTCTTCCTTTTTCTGATCCCGTTTCATAAGATGCCCTAAAGATAATTTAACAATTTGACGTTTTTCAAATTCCGCCTTTAAAATTGAATTAGTGTTAAGTTCACTTTCAAATGCAATTTTCTGGTTATCAGGCATTTCTCCGTCCAAGTATGCCTCTATTTTATCAAAATTTTCCACAGTATAATATTTATTAACAGTTGGTAAAGAAGCAAAAAATATAAATTGACCAATTATACAACTTTACTCATATTAGAAAGCAATTTATTATGTTAAGGTAAATATAGAATTTAAGATATTTCTAAATTAAATTTAGTGATTAGTTGTTTTAGGCACTGTCTTTTTGACGACTTAATAGAATCATAGGAACTATATCCTAATGATTCCCATATATCTTTCAGCCTTAGATCGTCCACCAAATATTTTTGTAATAAAGATTTACATTTATCGCCTAAATTATTAAAAGCAGTTCTGACAGCAACAATATTTTTTTCTTCAGGTGAGCTTAGCAAGAGATCTATTTCTTCCTCCAAGCTATTGTCTTCACCAACAATAGATAGTTTATAAGGTTCTTGCTTTTTGCGTTCAGTTTCTTTAGATTTTTGTTTGCGATACCAAAGGTTACGGGCAATGGTATATACGAACCCACAGGGATTTGAATCAGGTTCCGTGCTTTTTTGTAATCTTTCCCAATATATGGTCATTGCTTCCAAGATTGCATCTTCAGTTTCAGCTTCATTTTTTGCAATGGAATAAAGCTTGGCGTAGCAATTTGAATAACATCCTTGAAAAAACTCTTTGAATGCTTTTTCAGTCATTGTTTTTATTTGTGTTGTTATTTACGTGTATAAAGTTAACCAAAGTTAACAAATTCTACAAAAAATTCTAAATAGTATTTACCTTTTTTGAGGTTATGACTTTAGTAATTGAAACCAGATAAGTTAACTATTTTAAGATGTAACTAGTTTCTTGTTTATTAAAAAATAAAAGTAATTTCCAGCAATTTTTTTGCATAATAGAGTAGGTTTTTTGGTAATTCTGGGGGAAAGCGAAAGCTGTAGACTTTCTGCTAATCCCCTAGATCCCAAAAATGTATATTTTGATACCCCAATATCCCCATTTGAAATGATTTTTCAAATGGGGATTTTTATTGTGTTTTTTGAATTTGAATTTTTTTCCTCAAACTTTATAGTTATTGTTCAGCTGATTTTTAGGACGGCGAGTATCCTCTTTGAGTTGGTAGTCTCCCCGCTGTCCGTTGCAATATTTTTATGCGTGTATGGTAAACCTACGAGGTTTCCAAAACCTCGTAGGTTTACCATACACGCATAAAAATATTTCCTCTCGCATCGGGCGTATTTTCGCAAATTTGGGTGCGCTGTCGTTTAGTTTATCTTCCGCGCCTCCCTTTCTCTTTTGTTAACCTTTAGACCTATTCTTTTAGATGTTGACTCTTGGTTTTTTCAACATTCAATAGCATTTGTTTTGATACTATTTTTATTATTTAGACTGAAAAAGTTTGGTTAAAATAAATAAATAGTATTTACCTTTTTGCGATTTATGTATTTAGTAGTTGTATTCGAAATAAATAAATAGAATTAAAAATATACTTATTTAACTAAAAAAAAATAATCATGAAAAACTTATTTCAAAAATCAGTAATTACAATTTTCGCACTATTTGCATCATTTTCAGTTTATGGACAATTTGTTGAGAATCCAACAGGCACCTTAAAGACTACAGACAAGGTTGTAATTGGAAATGTGCCTTCAGATGGTTCGCTAACAGTTGGAGGAGGAGTAAATATAGGTGGTGCGGGCAATGCTCATTTAAAAGTAAGACATATAAATGGAAAGCATCACCAGAGTACAGGATATGGTCCTTTATACCTAAATTGGAATATTGAGCAGCCTATTATAGTAGGTCGTCCTAATGCTGCAAAGAAAACAAATTTATATGTTACTGGATTTATAAAAGTTGGTAATGCAGCAACGCCAGCAGGGTATAAAATGTATGTAGAAGATGGTATTCTAACAGAAAAAGTAAAAGTTGCACTAAGAAACACGACCGATTGGGCAGATTATGTATTTGAAGAAGATTATGATCTAAATTCAATTGAAGAAGTAGAAGATTTCGTAAAAGAGAATAAGCATTTACCAAATATTCCATCAGCTGCGGAAGTGGTAGACAAGGGATTAAATGTAGCAGAAATGGATGCAAAATTATTGCGTCAAATTGAGGAGTTATGGTTGCAAATGATTGAGCTGAATAAAGAAGTTAAAGGCTTAAAAGCAGAGAGTAAGGCTTTAAAAGGGGGAGAATAATCTTAAGTAATTAATTTTTTAATTTTTTAAAATGTATTAATATGAAAATATTTAGCAATAAATGCAAGATTGTTATTCTATTCTTTTTTGGGCTTGTTCAATTTCAAATGATCTCTGCACAATATCTTGTTAGGGAATTACCAGATAATAAGGTGGTTGATAAAGGATTTTTTATTAAAGGTTTAGCAGAAGAAGTGAAGATGGAAAAAATAGATTCCGAAAAATTATTTAATGAAGGTTTAAAAAATAAACAGGCTGGAATCGAAGTGGATTTTGTATTTGAACATAAAGTGGAATTAAGTTTGAAAAATAGCACTTCTTTTAAATCTAACAAGAATGGTGAGAGTTGGAAGACTAAAATTTCATCGCCTGGTGCTCTGGCAATGAGTGTAAACTTTGATGACTTTTTTATCCCAGAAGGAGCTGCTCTATATATCTATTCGGAAGATGGAAAAATTGTACAAGGACCAATATCAAGCAGATTAAATAGAACGTCAAAGAAATTTTACAATGAGCCAATAGCAGGAGAATCCATTATTTTTGAATATTTTGAGCCAAATAATGTAAAGCAGAAAGGTTCATTGAATATTTCTAAGGTATATCATAACTATAATAAAGAAGAATTTGATCCAAATTACAAAGCTATTGATTTGGAAGCAAATTGTCTCGATGGGTGGTGCGTGCAAAAGAGATCTGTTTGCAGAATTAAAAAACCCAACGGTGGCTGGGTATGTACTGCAACAATGTTGAATAACAGTGAAGAGGATTTTACACCTTATGTATTAACCGCAAAACATTGTTTTGGAAATATTTACAATGCACATCCTCCAGAAGATTTGAGTTATGTTTTTCACCATATAAAAGATGCTTGTGAAAACGGATCATATAATTATAATGCGTTTGTAATTTATCTTGGTGCTGAATTAATGTCAGAGGCTATTTCTGATAATTGTGAATTAGTTCCAGGAGAGATAAATACTGATTTCTATTTGTTGAAACTATTAAATTATGATGCAACTTCTAATATTGACAGATTGTCTGGAATTCATTTTGCTGGATGGAGTAGAGAATATAATAGTTCAAACAAACCTAATGTGGTAGTAGCATTGCATCATGAAGGTGGAGGATCAATGGAATATTCGCTTGCAGGCGAATATGCACCGAACTCTTATACAGGAAGTATTAAATCTAATTCCTACGTTTCAAATAGTTGCATTTTACAAGGAATGGATTCACCTTATTGCAATGAATCTTTCGCATGTGATGACTTGGAGACGGTATGGGCTGTAAGATATGGACAGGGAAGTACATCAAATGGATCATCTGGATGTGCATTGTTTGGGCCAAATGGAAGAGCAATAGGGCAATTACTCGGATCTCAGGCAACTTATTATGATTTTTATCCTCGAATTAGCAAGTCTTGGGACATTGTACCTAATGATCCAAATCATAATTTAAAAGCGCATTTAGATCCAAATGATTTAGACCCTTTATTTATAGATGCTATTTGTCCAACAATTATTTACCACAATCAAACGATAGACAGCAATTCACCTTCATTATACACTGCTACCCATACAATGGAGTTGGCAGGGAATATAGAGGATGTAAATTATGATGGAATTGGACATATTCCATCAAATAACATTCCTTTTAATGTTCAAGTAAATGCAGTAGTAGAATATAAAGCAGGAAATAGTATTTGTATGTTACCAGGTGTTAAAGTTGAAAGTGGCTCTGTCTTTTTAGCAAATATTTCATCATTTGATTGTGCCGATGGTTTAGATTACGACTTTTATCAAACAGGACCAGGGAGCACAAAAACGGATGGATTTGATTCGAGAAATGAAATTGAAAAAAGTGCCATCGAAGATGTAAGTATATTTCCTAACCCCTCAAAAGGTTCAACTAATTTAGAATTGTATATAAGTCAAGATAGCAATATTTCTATTAGCGTTTTTGATATTCACGGTAAAAATATTATGAATGTAATTTCTAATGAATTTTACCAAAAAGGTCAGCAGCAATTCAACATCGATTGTTCAGCTATTTTAGCAGGCACTTATTTCTGTACCATAAAGATCAATGAGGAAATACATAACAGAAAACTTATAATTCTAGAGTAATAATTAATTTTAGAATGAATACCACGCCTACCTGGTTTTGAATAATCAGGTAGGTTTTTATCAATGAAATAGGTTTTTGAATTGCCGACAGATAAGCTTTATATCGAAAAAATGATATTTCAGGCAATTGCTAGATGTTTGGTTTGCAGATAATCTAATGCTTACTTATCTTTGTTTTGGTTGTAGACAGTTAGTATTGTATATATGATATATATAAATAATATCAAATATGCTAACTGATTGATTATCTGCAATTGAAACCTTAAAAGCCGCCAAGCAAATAAGTTTCTATAATTAATATACCTTTTGGTATTTACCTTTTTTGGTGAAATGCCTTTAATAGTTGAAACAACGTCAAAGTTTGTTTCACACATTCATAATAAATAAAATATTAATCTAAAAAGATATTACCATGAAAACATTAACTTTTTGTTCCAACAAAAAAAAACAAATTAGGATTTTTGCAATGCTTATTTTACTATTTGCTAATATGGGTTATGTAAATGCCCAAGATAATTTAGGAAATCATACAGCAACTCAAAACCTAAATATGAATAACAAAATTGTCGATAACGCTAGACATGTAGATATAAAAAATGTCCAAGAGGCTGGGGTTAGATTTTGGGGAGTAGATAGCTATAAAATTTCTATGTCAAAGAATAATGATTATAAGTATGGTCCTGTAAAAGATTACTCTATAAAGTGTAATATGAACAATAATCCAGATAGAGGCTGGACTTGGGGAATAGTTAATCAAGTACCTGTTGCTGCACTAAATACAGAGGGAACCATGCAGTTGAAAAATAATATGTACGTTATGGGGAATGTTGGAATAGGCAACAATAATCCTAAAGCAGACTTACACGTAGGAAATAGATTAACATTGGGCAACGGATATAATCCTTCAAATGATGAATCTTGGACCTGGATAGGTCACAACTGGTTATGGAATCAAAGTCTAGGTAGACCAGAAAGAGTAACGTCTGGTCCAGTAGCCACAGTTACAATGAATGGCAGAGCTGATATAGTATTTTATACAGCACCTACAGGAAATGCAGGTGTAAATTTGCAAGGTTCAATCGATCCGAAGCTTACAATAAAAAATGACGGACGAGTTGAAATAGGAGATGGGTATGGTTTAGCCAAAAGAATAGACGGAACTGATATTTCCAAAGATAGTTACAGACTATTCGTTGATAAGGGAATTTTAACTGAAAAAGTAAAAGTTGCTTTAACGACAACAGCTGATTGGGCAGATTATGTTTTTGAAGAAGATTATGATCTAAATGCAATTGAAGAAGTGGAAGATTTTGTAAAAGAAAACAAGCACTTGCCAAACATTCCATCAGCAGAGGAAATGGTAAATAATGGTTTAAATATAGCAGAAATGGATGCAAAATTATTGCGTCAAATTGAAGAGTTGTGGTTGCATACAATCCAAACGAACAAAAGAAACAATGACTTAGAAGCTCAATTAGAGGATGTAATTAAACAAAATAATGAATTGAGCAAAAGATTGGAAAAATTGGAAAAATAGTTTTTTTCAACAAGAATTTGGTATTCAATTCAATTTTTTTTGCAAACAATTATTACTCTAAAACTAAGAAAATGTTAACTGATAAAAATAAATTAAAAAAACTATTTCTATTTGCATTTTTTGCAATGATTGGAACAAGTTTCAATTATATAAATGCACAAGAAATTGTCATAGAGCAACTTTCAGCCAACAAGTTTCAATTTGATATAGAAAACTTAGCTGAATTGAGTTGTAGCTGTCCAGATAGATTCAACGAGGCCCGTTATTCCTATTTTTGGCGATTTGGCGATGGCGGATATAGCAAAAGGAAAAATCCTATTTATGAATATTATGAAGAAGGAGACTTTAGTGTTCAATTAGAAGTAACGCCAATTTATACAGATCAGCCACCTGAAAGAGAAGCATATACAGAGCCTCTTCATGTTGAAGATGTTTTGAATGATGATGAATATGAATGGACAACTGGTTTTAAAAATGACTTTGATTTTCCATATATGTTTGGAATTTTTCAGCTTGACAAATCAGTAGATGCAATTGTACCAGGTCAAAGAATTACTTATATTATAACTGTTAATCAATTTATTGGACCATCAGTTTTAGCACTTACTAATTTTACTTATGGCTTCACTTTTGAAGAAGAAGAAAGCTTCCAATATTCACAAGCAGATTACATTACTTCAGGTATTTCCTCCATTTTACATGGTGATCAAAGTATAGGCTGGAGTTTATCTGGCGGTAATGCTAGTCATTACAGAAGAATTTTTGTTACATTTGAGGCTCCTGAAATGGGTTATATACTTCCAGGAGAATCATTTTCATTTGGTTTGGCTTCTACTAATAATAGCCAATATTTAACGAATGTCAATTATATTGGTGGGAACGCAGATCAAGTGAGACTTTCTTTTGATCCCAACATGAAAAAAGTAAATTATGACTATATCTCGCATCCAGAGAAATTGGAGTATGAAGTTCATTTTCAAAATTATGGTGATGGTCCTACAAATTTTATTCAAATTGAAGATGAAATTCATCCTTTATTAGATTTTGATGCTTTAGAAATTTTAGAGATTCAAATAGGAAACAAGGTTTACGATCTAACAGATCCCAACTCTGATCCCAATTTAGATCCACATTTAGATCCTGGAACAGATTTTCATTATTTAACAGAGCTAAATGCTGATGAGAGAAAAATTGAGATGACTTTGTATAATGCATATTTGGAAGGTACAGGAAATCCTGCATATAATGAATGTGCAAATGAGTATACAACAGGTTATGTTAAGTTTGCCATTCCAACGATTGATTTTGATGAAACAACTTTAGAAAATGGTACCCTAATATCCAATGAAGCAAGTATTACATTTGATTATAACTTCCCTATTGAAACAGAAACTGTTTATACCGAAATTGATTACGGTAATGATAATTGTCCCACTGGTTATGCTGGTTATAAGACTTTGCATGATGGTGAAAATTTTTCAAAAGTAGTTAGTAAAGATATTAATACTGTTTTTACAATAAATGCAGGTAGCAGAGTGACTTTGGATGCAGGAACATATGTAACTATAAAACCTGGAAGCTTTTGGAAACCAGGTAGTAAAGTAACTGCAAAAATAGGTGGTTGCACAACCAATTACGGAGAAAATAGCGGATATAAATTTGAAGGCATCTCTCATACGGAAAGTATTGGTATGGAAGGTCTAACTTCCTATCCAAACCCTTTCACCGATCAAACAAAAATCGAATTTGATTTAGAAAAAGCTTCTAGGGTCAATCTTGATGTTTACAGTCTTGAGGGCAAGCACATTGTTAACATAATTGATAATCAGTTTAGACACAAAGGAAAATACGCTCTACGATTTGATGAGCAACTTGATCCAGGTGTTTATTTATTAATGCTGAAAACGGAAACAGAGAGAAGAACTTTTAAACTACTAAAGTCAAATTAACAACTTCAAATTGGACAGTTATTATTAATGAGTCCACTCCAGAAAGATAAAAAATCAAAAATGTTTTTTTTAGCGATCTTTGCACCTTTCTCAATTCCCTGCTGCTCAGGCATCAACGAATCTCAAAAAATGCAAACCTCATCTAAAAAATTCCATTTTGTGAAAACTATCTCTTTTTGGAGTAGACTCATTAATGAGTTGTTCTAAAATACAACAATATATCTCATAGTAGCCAAGAGCTATACAATGATTAGGGCAATGTCAATAGACACTGCCCTTTTTTTATTAATGCTTCAATGCTTCAATATTTGGTATTGTTGCCACAAATTATTAATGCGAGAATGCGAGAATGCGAGAATGCGAGAATGCGAGAATGCGAGAATGCGAGAATGCGAGAATGCGAGAATGCGAGAATGCGAGAATGCGAGAATGCGAGAACATGAGAAACTCGTCTCCGTTGCCTGAGGTCCCTAACGACAACAACCGCAATTTTATTAATGCTTCAATGTTATAATGCACCTTTGAATGCAAAAGTGCTTAAACGTTTTCAACTTTCAACCTTCCGTTGCCTGAGGTCTCCAACGACAACACCAAGCAATGTAGTCAAAACTTATTCTGGAGAAACTCGAAGGCAAGGCTCAGTAAATCCTGAATTTTTATTTTGAAATAAATAATTGACTGTTAGTGACTTATGTAATTTAGGTTAGCTGAATTATGTCAAATTTAGTTAGTAAATTGAGAAATTTAATATTTTGATAATTTTCATATTAGTCGGATATTGGTTTTGTAAACGAAATAGAAGTACAAACAAACATAAAATAAAACCATTTATAATATTTAATGGGGACCTACAAACCAGATGGGCGAGTAGTCCCCATTTTTGCTTAGTAAAGTGAAAAAAATAAACTGAGCCAAAATTTATTATTAGATTTTTTCGATTTACAAGTGGTCCGACATTTCGGCAAAAAAATCAAGCATAGCAGGGCTATCGAGTGTCGAACCAGGTTATTTTTTTGCCGAAATGTCGGACCATCGAGACGTCGAACCGTTGCAAATCGGAAAGAGATGATGATAAATTGGCTCAAGTTATTGTTTTCGTTTTACTTATTTAGTAATGGTTAAAGAATAACTTAGGATGTTTTTTAGTGGTTTCGAATAGATTATTGTAGATTTATGATGTAAACCACTGTAGCTCATATATGTATAAAATAATTATATTTTTATTACTATTTGTTTCAATTGATTTAGTTGCCCAAAAACCAGTTGAGGCGGTAGCTATTAATAAAAATCTTCAACGAGGAATTGAATTTAGCAAGATGAAAGTTACAGACGATAGTACTAGGTCTGTAAATCTTGATAGTGCCGTTATTTACCTCAAGCAAGCCATTGCTGAATTTGACAAATCATCAGACTCAATTGGCGATTTGTTGGATGCCTATTACAATTTAGGAATTACTTATTGGGTAAAAAGAGATTTGCCAAAAAATAAGAATCAAGCTATAATCAGAAACCAGCTTTTTGAAGAGGCAACTCAGGCGTTTAACAAGCCGACAACATTAGACCAAAGCAATTTTTCACCTGTACATTTTACTAAATTAGCCAAAGCCCGTAATTACATGGGGCATATAATGAGTACTTTTGGAAACTATGAAAAAGTCGTTGAAGAATTTAACAAAACAAATGAATTATATAAAGTAAATAAATTAAAAGAAGATCAGACCTTAGCCTATGCTTGTAAAAGAATTGGAACAGCTTATGTTCGATTGGGAGATCGTCAATCTGCTAAGGTGTATTTAGAAAAAGCACTTAAAATTTATTTGGAATATGATAATAAGAACTATGTAGGTAAATGTTATCAAGAACTTGGAACACTTTATTTGGATGAAAACGATCTTTCTAAATCGCAAGAGTACTATTTGAAAGCTTTGGATGTGAAAGATTTAAGGCTTGACATACAAATGATGGCATCTTTAAATTTGAGTTCTATTTATTTAAAAACGGATGTACATGATAAAGCATTGGTATTGGCTGATGAAATCATTGTCACCTATAAAAAAAATGAACAGCCTGAAGATGTTATTATTTGCAAAGCATATGAGATTAAAGGGATTGTTTATAGTAAAAAGAAGATGTTTAAAGAAGCTTTTGAAAATTTAAACAAAGCTTATAATATTGCTAGGCGAGAGAATGTTTATGGAATTCACAATCGGGAAACAGCAAAAATACTTTACAATATTGGTGATGCTTATAGAAGTCTGAATGAATATGAAAATGCATTAGAAAAATATCAAAGTTCTCTCTATTCATTAATCCCTAAGTTTGATACTAGAAATGTAAACAAATTACCCTCGTATGATGACCTTTATCACGAAGTTTGGATTATGGAAAATTTGGAGGCAAAAGGTGAAGTATTTAGAGAGTTATATGAGGCTACAGATAGCCTGCCTTATTTGGAAATCTCTTATGAGCATTTTAAAATGTGTACAAATCAATTAGTGCTTTTACGTTCTAGTTTTAATAATGAAGATTCTAAAATTGACATCATAGAATCAGTGTATTCTATATACGACCAGGCTATTTCAATGGCACATATTTTCTATTCAAAGACGAAAGATGAAAAATATTTAGAGGACGCTTTTGAGTTTATGGAAAAAAGCAAGTCTGCTGTTTTATTGGAATCAATAAGATCGTTTGAAGAAAAAGAAAACAGTGGTTTGCCCCCAAAGTTAATTGGCAAAGAAAAAGATTTAATTGAACAAATAAATGAGTGGAAATTAAAATCAGAGAACAGTTCAAATGATTCGGTGATTAAATTAGCAACAGATACATTGTATAAATTAGTATCACAGCGAGATGATTTGCGGAAAGAAATAATAGAAGATTATCCAGATTACAAAGACATAAGTTACTCATCAGACGTAAATACAGATTGGGATGTTAGGTTGAATTTATTGAATATCAAAAGTGCATTGCTTGAATATTTTTTATTGGAAGATGTGCTTTATACTTATGTTGTTTCTAAAGACAAATCCTATTTTTTGCAAGTACCATTGGATTCTTTGTTCGATAAACAAATAGAAGATTTGAGAAATTGTTTAAATCGACCAGATGATTCAGTTGAAGGTTTTGAAACCTTTGTAAATTTATCAAACAGGTTATATGAAGTCGTTCTAAAACCAGCATTAGATTCATTGGGAACCAATATCAATCAGTTAATAATTGTACCAGATTATAAACTAAATTATATACCTTTTGAAATTTTTTTAACTCATTTACCAGCGTCTACTGAAGATGTAAATTACAAAGCTTCAAATTTAGATTATCTCATTGAAGAGTATGACGTAACGTATGGTTATTCCTCTTCACTATTAATTGAAGGTCAAAAAGGCTTGGATTTTGAGCCTGATTTGATAGAGAATAATTATTTAGGTTTTGGACCATCATTTGGAGGCGATAAGGAAGCTTTTTGCGATGGTGCTGAATTATCTGAACTAGACAATCAAGCTGCGATTGAGCCAATTCTTAATTTGTTGACTGGTGTTTCGTATTTAAACCAAGAAGCTACTAAAGAAAATTTCTTTGAAAAAAGTGGTGAGTCTTTGATAATGCATTTACATACTCACGCATGTATGGATGATGAAGCACCTATGAATAGTAAAATTTACTTTTCGGATGAGCCAGCTTATACTTATGAGTTGTATAATTTAGATTTGAAAGCAGATTTGGCAATTTTGAGTGCATGTAACACAGGAACAGGACAATTGAGAAGAGGAGAGGGCTTGATGAGTTTGTCAAGAGCATTTATGTATTCTGGTTGCCCTAGTATAGTGACTAGTTTGTGGGAAGCAAGCGAAGAAATTACTCAGAATATTATCCTGAATTTCAACAAAAATCTAAAACGTGGTCAAAAAAAGAATCGAGCACTTAGAACAGCGAAGTTGAAATTTTTGAAAGATCCATCTACTTCAAAAGTGGAATCTCACCCTTTCTATTGGGCTACGTTTATTCATGTAGGAGATACTGCTGAAATAGTATACCGTTACCAAAACTTCTGGAATCTGATCAAAGTACTAGTTTTAGTAGCATGTTTGTTGTTGATTTTGTTTTTGCCATATCGTCTTTTTTACAAGAAGAAGCTGGCGGCTGCTTAATACAAGAATGTCTGAATGCAAGAATGCTTGGTGCAAAAGCCAAAGTCATATTAACAAAGAACATATAAATAAGACTAGGAGTACACCGATTCTACAAAGTCAATAATTTAAATTAATATACTTTTTATTTATGTGATTTTTTTAAATAAAATATTTTTTTGCAGAATGAAAATATAATACTTTCTAATTTAATCAGTTGAATAGTAATAGTTAATAAGTTATTGATATAATTATTTAAACTTTAATAGTTTTAAATACAGAATGTTATCCACAAATCTGGTTTTAATTTTAATATTTTTGCGTATAATTGCATCGGTTATCATTCCTGATTTTACTACAATTTTATCCTCCAAATAAAATTAAATCCGAATGTGTTCCATACTAGTTTAATATACATACGACTTTATTTATATTAAATAATAACACTTCTTGTTACTACTTCCTTACCAATGAAAAGTTCTTTCATTGTGAGATTTTTATTAAATGTATACGCTGGTAGTTATAAAAACACCTAATTAGGTGCGGTCTGTCAATACCTATATGTTAAATTATTTTATCCAAGTACTTAGGAGTTTTTCTCAACTGCTTAGATGTAACACTTATTACAATAATTTTAATTTCCACTAAATCACTTAAATCACTAATGGGCATAATATGTCCAATTACTTAAGAATCAGCTTTTGGTATACTGAAAGTTTGAATCTTAAAACAGGTTGGGAACCTATGTCTTTCTAATCTAAAAACTAAAACAAAAAAAGCTGAAATTTAATCAACTTCTAAATTTAACTAATTATGAAAAACCCTACTTTTATTCTATGGGCATTAATAATGTCCATTTCACTCAACACTTATGGTCAATACTGTGGAACAACAATGACAGATTCTGAATATGAAAGGCTTTCTGAACGAGCTATTGCAAATAGACTTTCTGATTCGGAGACTGCTTATTTTAATACAATGCAATCAATACCAGTGCAAGTTCACATTGTTAGAAAAAATGACGGAACAGGTGGAATATCAATAAATGACATTAACGCTTCATTTGATATTGTGAACAAAAGATACGCTGCGGCAAGTATGAGATTTGACCAATGTGGCTCTGCAAACTATATAAACAATAGCAGCTATTATAGTTATTTGAGTTCAGCTACAGCGGCAGAGAGAGAGATGGAAAATACTTACAGCATTGACAATGTTATTAACATTTACTTTTTACCAAATCCACACAGTGGAGGTAGTTCTGTTTGTGGTTATGCTTATTATCCATCTGGTGAAAAGCAACTAATTGTTATGAACAATGCTTGCGTTTATGGCGGGAGCACATTGGCACACGAGCTAGGGCATTATTTCAATCTAATTCATACACATGGGCAATATAACAATTCATTGACGCAAGAATTAGTCAACGGATCAAACTGCGCTTCAACAGGCGATTTGATTTGCGACACACCAGCCGATCCCCAATTGATCAGATACAATCCAGAATCAGGTAGGTGGGAATACTATGTAAATGCTGATTGTGATTATTTTGGTAATATAAGAGATGCAAATAACCAATATTACAATCCAAATACTCGTAACTTAATGTCTTACTCTTTAAACTGGTGTACAGATCATTTTTCTGCTGGGCAAATTGAACGTATTCAGCATGCGTATTTATATTATAGAAATTATCTGCAATGTGGAAGCGATGAACCAGAAGTTGTTATTTGCGATGTAGTAAAAAATGGATCATTTACCAACGGCAGCGATAACTGGATAAAATATGTAAATTCAAATGCCTATGCATCTGACTATTCAGGATATGGAAACGCTTATTTATATAATATAAATGGAGGAACAGAACCTTGGCATGTTCAATTCTACCAAAGAGATTTGAGACTTGAGGGCAATAGTAGGTACATTTTATCTTTTGATGCAAGAGCAACCAATTATAGAGATGTTACGATTGATGTAAATGATGTAAATGCTCCAGCCAACAGTTTAGTTCACGAAACAATAAAATTAACAACTCAATGGGAGAGAAGATACATTGTTTTTGAAACAAAAGCGGCATTTAACAATGCAAGATTGGTTTTTAATTTAGGTAAAAACAATTCGAGCGTTTTGATAGATGATGTGAAAATAGAAAAAGAGACTTGTATAGAATATTGCAACTATATTGATAATTCTAATTTTGATGGTGGGTCTGCTTACTACACAACCTATGTAAATAGTGCTGCAAATGCATATGCTTATTTTAGTTCTAATGGGGGAAATATGCATGCAGATTACAGTATCTCAAATCCTGGGACATCTGTATGGCATGTTCAACACATTCAAAAGCATTTTCCTATAAAAGCAGGAAAATACTACACCATTTCATACAAAGCAAGATCTGTTTATCAAAGACCAATTTCTATTGATATTAGCAATACAGATTATCCGCATTCTGGATATTTTTATCACACTCAATACATTGATAATATTTGGAGAACTTACAATCACACATTTTACAGTAATGTCAATGCATCTGACGTGAGATTGGTTTTCAATTTAGGTAAATATACAGGAAGTGTTGCCTTGGATGATATTATGGTAGTTGAAAGAGATTGCAATAGTATAAATAATAGTAGACTAGAAACAGAGTTAGATGATTTTAATAGTATAAATGCAACTGCTTATCCAAATCCATTCAAAGATCAAATAAACATTTCCTTCGATACTTTTATGCAAGAATCTACAATTCAGATATACAATATTCAAGGAAAACTAGTTTCAGAGGGGCAATACAATTTTAGCGATAATGCCAACCAAATCATTCCAACAAGTGAATTGAAAAATGGCATCTATATTGTAAAAATTCAAGCTCCATATGGAGAAGCGCAAACATTTAAAATGGTTAAAGAATAACTCAGGGCTTATAATTCCTGAAGGGACGCAAGATCATAGGTATGGATGCAATCCATCTAATATAGTAGATATAGGTAGAAAGGCGAACATCATTTTCTTTGACAATGCAAAGAGACGGTGTTTGCCTTTTTTGTTTAATAATGATTTATAGAGCGAACCAGAAGAATCAAACCAAATTTTGAGGTCTATCATTCATAAATGCAGAAATATTTTCTACAATGATATTGAGACATCTTTGCCTTGATTCAAAACTAGCCCAAGCAGAATGAGGAGTAATAATACAATTTTCTAATCCCAACAAGGGATTGTTTTTATCAGGAGGTTCTGTTGACAATACATCCAAACCAGCCCCACCTATGATGTTATTTTTAAGTGCATGACAAAGATCATGTTCGTTGATCAAACCGCCCCTTGCAGTATTGATTAAAACAGCATTGGGTTTCATTTTGTTTAGTACATTGGCATCAATAAATGCTTCGTTTTCACTTGTCAAGGGGCAGTGCAAAGTTACGATATCGCTCTTGGCAAAAAGCTCCTCTTTTTCTACAAATTTGCAGTCAAATAAAGGTTGACCTCCGTCGCTTCTTTTATTGACTAAAATTTTCATTTCAAAGGCATCGGCTAATTTGGCAACTTGCTTTCCAATATTTCCAAATCCTACAATGCCAATTGTTTTTCCCGCCAACTCAATAAGCGGTTTTTTAAAGTACGACCATTTCCAGCCCCTTGCCCAATCACCATTTTGGACCGATTGATTGTGCAAGCCAACATGATTCATTAATTCCAAAATCAAAGCAAAAGTATGTTGGGCTACTGAAGGAGTACTATAACTAGGTACATTACAAACAGAAATGTTTCGACGTTTTGCAGCTTCTAAGTTTACGCTATTGACTCCCGTAGCAGCAACCGCTATAAGTTTCAATTGAGTCAGTTTTTCAAACACCGTTTCCCCTAAAAGCACCTTGTTTGTAATAATTGCATTTGTATCTTGAGAACAGTGCTGTAAGATAGCATCAGGTTTAGATGCTGTATGCTCATAAATATCAACGACTCCCAAACTTTTCAGTTTAGACCAATCTAAATCACCAGGATTTAAACAAGCACTGTCTAGTACAACTATTTTCATTAACTATCTTCCAAATTTTTGGTAATTGGTTTCAATTCAGGGTTCTAGGTTTATCAGCCAATCAGCCATCAGCCAAGGCATGCCTTGGCTCTACGTAATTCGAATCGCAGATTGTGGTTTGATTCAAAATTATGCTGTTGGTTAAATGCAATTCAAAATTACTGTTATGGTTAAATACAATTCATAACTCATAATTCATAACCCATAATGCGCAATAATATGGGAATTCATAATGCGCAACAATATGGGAATTCAAAATTCATAATGCGCAATAATATGGGAATTCATAATTCATAATTCATAACTCAAAATTCATTAACTTTTTTTATCAAAATAATAAGCATTGGCTTGCGCGACACAAGTTACTTCAATATCATTAATATTTACATGAGCAGGTTGGTTAACAATGAACGAAATCAAGTTCGCAATATCGTCTGCATTTAACGGTGTATAACCTTCATAAACCGATGCAGCTTTTTGTTGATGACCCCTAAATCTAACCAAAGAAAATTCCGTGTCTACAGCACCAGGGCTTACAGAACTTACCTTTATGCCATGCGGTAGCAAATCAATCCGCATAGATTTAGACAATGCCAATGCAGCATGTTTTGAGGCGCAATAAATTCCACCATCTTTGTATACTTGTGTACTTGCAGTTGATGTAACATTGACAATGTGCCCTTTTCCACGTTTGACCATGATTTGAGAAACCAATTTGCTGATGTACATCATGCCTTTTACATTCGTATCAATCATTGTATCCCAATCATCTAAATTTCCATTGTGAAAGGCATCTTTGCCCAATGCAAGACCTGCATTATTAACAAGCACATCTATGTCTCGCCATTCACCATTTAGAAAATTTATGAACTCCGTTACCGCTTCTTTTTGTTGTATATCAAACTGAGCAGTAAAAACATTTACATTACTTATACTTTTAATCTCTGCTTGCAGTAATTCAAGTCTATCATTTCTTCTACCTGTTACAATAATATTGTAACCATCTTTAGCAAGTTTTAAAGCTGTAGCTCTTCCTATTCCTGCAGATGCTCCCGTTATTAGCGCTAATTTGCTCATTTAGATTCTTTATCTTTTTTGTCAATCTATTTACCAATCTACTATAAAGAAATAGGAAAACTAAATTTACATTGTCCTGCAAGTCTTTCAAAAAGCGGGATTTTTTATTATGAAATCCAACCATGAATCACTATGATAATTTTTAATGAAGTAGTCATCAAAATTTATATAAACTGCAATATATCAAAAAGTAAAAGTATCAGACAAAATGACCAAACATTTTGCTGATTAGGGGGTTCTTGAACTTTACTTATTAGTGTAAATCTAATTTTCCAATTCTGTTGGTGAAATGAAATGAATAAGTAGCTCCAAAATCTAGCAATAAATTTTGGCTACTTATTCATTTCGTTTCACTTGGCTCAAATTTGCGTATTTCTGTTTGGAAATTGAATCAATTTCGTTGTTTTCTTTACTAGTGTTTTTTATTTTACAGTTTTTAATCATGTAGAAACTAAAAAGTAGTAAATATGACTTTTGCCCTTACCTATAAGTTGCTAAATCATTTTTATTCAATTCCCATCACTCTCCAATTCGCAACAACCGTGAAGATCAGTAATTGTTGCTGGTCCCAAAAGTTGTGTGCAATCTGGGTAATCAGGGTCGCTAACAACCAAATAGTAAGTGCCAATTTCAGAAGGTGCAAAATAAGGATTGTTTGTAAATTGGGCTACTTGTTCATCATTGCCATTGTACCAGGTGTAAATCTCATTTCCACTAATTGGAAAGTTTGTTATTCCATACAGAGCACCATCTCTTCCAAGCCCAGTATTTAAAAAAATCTCAATACAAGAACCATCATCTGCACAAGCCATTGAGTTATAATTGCAAGCATCAGCATTGGTACATCCAAATATTGGCAAACAAGGATCAGGACAAGAAGCATCTCCCAAATCGCAACTTCCATCATCACAAGTTGCATTAGGATCAAAATTACAAGCAGTTGGAATAATACATCCAAGTACAACATTACAAGGGTCAGGGCAATTAGAATCTCCATAATTGCATGATCCATCTTCAGAATAATTGCAAGCATTCGGGTCTTGGCAAATAGGTGTTAAGTAATTTGCATTGCAAGCATTATGGTCGTAACAATTGGCATTAGGGTTGTAGTTACTTGATATAGGATCAGTACATCCATATACAATATTACAAGGATCAGGACAGAAAGTATCTCCATAATCGCATGTACTATTATCTTCAGTTACAACATCAGGATCGTAATTACAAGCACTAGGGTCGTTGCAACTAGTGCCGTTATAGCAAGAATTGTCATCACAGTTTGCTAATGGATCAAAATTAAATGAATTAAAATTAGTGCAACCCAAGATGAAATTACAAGGATCAGCGCAATCAGTGTTTCCATAATCGCATATAGAATTGTCGATATTAGTTGCATCTGCAATATAATTACAAGCAGTAGGGTCATCACAACTGAAACAAGTAGTGTTGTCATTAGAAGAATCATCATCGCAAATACCACAATTGTCTAAACGATTCGGACCGCCTTCAATTCCAGCACAATCCAAAACCGTCATCGACTCCAATCTACTATCTACTCTATCTGTAAAATCTCCATTTGGATCAGCAGAGACATTGCCACAAGGGTAATTATTCACACCGTCAATTTCGAAATTTATATAATAATTGGCAATGCCATTTTTCCTAATAAGCATAATTTCAAATGGCTCGCCATCTCCATAACTTTCTTGTATTGGAGTACCTATATCATCTCCATAAACAACTATAGATTCAGTTGAGGAAGCGTCATTTAAATGAACACAATAACCTACACAAAACAAGGTGTCATTTCTTTCATAAAAAATACCAATTTCATCACCTGTTGTAAAATTGGTTACCCCAAAATCATTGATGGTAGTTCTAGGAACACCATTTGGACATCCTAAAAATGGAACAGGAGGAATATCATCTGTAAAATAAAATAAGTTTTGATTTACTTCTGACAATGGAGCAGCACTTAAAGGCGTATTAAAAAGGTCGCTCGGGTTGCGCCAAACTATATGTGAATAATCACTTGCTGGGTTCGTACAATTTCCTCCCGATGGAGATCCACACGGAATTTGAGCCTGAATACTAAAACAAATTCCAAAAAATACAAATAGTATTCCACTTACTAATAAATTTTTCATTGGGGTAAAATTATGGTTTTATAAAATGTTCTAAATTAAATATACAAATAATTAAGTAAACCATAGAATTTAATACATAATATCTCACATTCTCACATTCTCACATTCTCACATTCTCACATTCTCACATTCTCACATTCTCACATTCTCACATTCTCACATTCTCACATTCTCACATTCTCACATTCTCACATTCTCACATTCTCACATTCTCACATTCTCACATTCTCACATTCAAGCATTCAAGCATTCAAGCATTTCCCTAAAGCAACTCCAAAACCTCGATCCCCTTTCCCCTAAAAGAAACTTCATCTCCAACCTCCTTATTGAGCAACAATTTACCAATAGGAGAAATAACAGAAATAGCGAAATACACCTGCTTATCAAATGCAATTTTTCCAAGCCCTACAGAGATATAATAATTACCAGAATTACAAACAACCAAACTTCCCAAGGCAACTTTAGCAGATTTCTTAGATGGGTTTACTTGCGTTAATTTTGTTCTTAATTCCAAAGCTTCAGACAACTGTTTCATTATTTGATCTTTTTGAATATGAATCATCGCTCTCCCAGTTTCATATTTGTCACCAACACTACTTTTGGTCTCATTTTTCATTGACTCATTCAACGAATCAAGCCGTCCCTGTATGGATTTGATTTTTTCCTCAACGGTCTCTGAACAAATATTGTGTATTTCCTGTTTTATGTTATTCATTGCTCTTGTTTATTAAAAACACGATGTAATAGCTCTTGACTGTTAGGCTAGTATTCATAGAGTAGTTAATTATATGAAATAAATAAGTAGCTCCAAAATTTACCGAACGTCGGACCGTGTAGATTTTTTTGATTTCCTTCCGCACCAGCGGACCGGTCAAAAAAGTCAAGTCGGTCCGACGCTCGGTAGCAGAGCTACGGTTTACTTTTTTGACCGGTCCGCCAGTGCGGAAGGAAATCGGAAAAAGATGATGATAAATTGGGGCTAGTTATCAATTTCGTTTCATTATAACTAAAACCCTCTAATTATTACCCATAACCATTGCAATTTATACGCAAAACATGCTAATTTTGCGTTTCTAACAATCTATGGACGAACTCAAACACCTTAATAAATACTTTCTGAAATACAAATGGCATTTGTTTTTCGGAATGATATTCGTTTGCATCAACAACATTGCAGGTGTATATCCCCCTAGGATCATACGCCATGCCTTCAATTTAGTCAAGGAAAATATCACTTATTACCAATTATTTGACGGGTTTGCATTGCAAAGCGAATATTACCAACTTTTCAGTTATGGTTTGATTGTTTTTGGAGTGGTGGTTTTGCTCTTGGCGTTAATCAAAGGAGTGTTCATGTTTCTGATGAGGCAAACACTTATTGTCATGTCTAGACATATTGAGTACGACCTGAAAAATGAAATTTATGAAAAATACCAAAATCTAAGCACTGCATTTTACAAAAGAAATCAAACAGGAGATTTGATGTCTCGTGTAAGTGAAGATGTTTCTAAAGTTAGAATGTTCGTTGGACCTGCAATTATGTACGCCATTAATTTGACAGTTTTATCTTTAATGATCATTATTGCAATGCTCAGTGTATCCGTAAAATTGACCATAATGGTTTTGTTGCCTTTACCGATATTATCTATCTCAATTTATTATGTAAATAGTATTATAAATAAAAAAAGTGAAGAAATACAAAGGCAGCTTTCAGAGATAACCAGTGTTGCCCAAGAAACCTATTCTGGTATTAGAGTAGTGAAATCATATGTGCAAGAAGAATCAGTCAAAAATCATTTTAGTGTAGAAAGTGAATTGTACAAAACTAAAAGTCTTTCATTGGCAAGAGTACAAGCCATGTTTCAACCGTTAATGATATTCTTAATAGGACTAAGCACAATAATGACTATTTATTTTGGAGGAATTGAAGTAATTAATGGAACAATTAGTCAGGGAAATATTGCAGAGTTTGTTATTTATGTAAGTATGCTTACTTGGCCTGTAACAGCAATTGGTTGGATAGCCACTATTATACAAACAGCAGCAGCTTCTCAAAAACGTATAAATGCATTTTTAAATGAAGAAGTAAACATTACTAGTAATATTACGGATAATACCATTTTAAAAGGAGGGATTGAATTTAAAGACGTAAATTTTGTATATCCTGATACGGGAATAAAGGCAATAAATGGTGTTTCTTTTAAGATAAATCCTGGCGATAAAGTGGCAATTGTTGGGCATACAGGTTGCGGAAAGACAACCATTGCTGACCTTTTAGTTAGAATGTACGACGTAAGCGCTGGTTCAATCTTGCTTGACGGCAAAGAAATAGAGGAAATAAACCTTACACAATTGAGGAAACAAATGGCATATGTACCTCAAGATGTCTTTATGTTTTCAGATTCTGTTGCAAATAACATTGCTTTTGGTAAAAATGATGCAACAGAAGAAGAAATTATTAAATCTACTGAATATGCCGATGTTTTTAAGGATGTACAGAATTTACCTGACAAATTTGATACCTTATTAGGAGAACGAGGGGTCAACTTGTCAGGAGGACAAAAGCAAAGACTGTCGTTGGCACGTGCCTTAGTTAAAGATTCCAATATTTTAATATTAGATGATTGTTTATCTGCTGTAGATGCTGAAACTGAAAAGAATATACTTTATAGTTTATATAAATATATGGGTAATAAAACAGCCATAATCATTACTCATAGAATAGCTTCGTTGTTAGATTTTGATCAAATACTAGTTTTTGAAGATGGAAAGATAATTGAGCGAGGAACACACCAAATTTTAATGGAAAAAGGCGGTGTTTATTACGATTTATACAATAAGCAGGAAGTAGAAGAGAAAAAAATGATCTCTTAATTCTTTATTTACTATATAAACGCATAAATTTGTAAGCGTCCTAACAATTTTATCAACCTAAATAGAGGAATGTGGAAAACGAAAATCAATTTAATAGTGAAGAGATTTATTCCAAAAAAGTAAGAGCCGGTAAAAGGCGTACTTATTTTTTTGATGTTCGTACTACTCGATCTAATGACTACTACATTACAATAACGGAAAGCAAGAGAAGGTTTGAGGGAGATGGTTATGAGAGACATAAGTTGCATCTTTACAAAGAAGATTTCAACAAGTTTCTGAAAGCTTTTGAGGAAACAGTGGATCACGTTAAAGCGGAACTAATGCCAGATTATGATTACGATGAGTTTTCAAGAGACAATGATGAGCCGTATAATCCACAATTAGATTCAAACGCTGTCTCATCTGAAGAATCAAGCGATTCTAGTGACACTGTTGATTCAGCAGACACGGAAGAAAATACTTCTGATGAGAATGATGATGATGATGATGATGAGTCTTGGAGTGATTAAAACGAAAGTGGTATCAAACTTAGATTAAAAGAGCATCATTTTTTGATGCTTTTTTATTTTATACAATTCCAGCCTTCTGAAAGCGATTTTATCTATTAAAATCTTATCTTTGCACGCCAAATGAGTACCTATGCATAGATACTTGATTAATTTTAATAGTTATAATTCAGAACAATGTCTTTAAAATGTGGAATAGTTGGATTACCGAATGTTGGAAAATCTACTTTGTTTAATGCCATCTCAACTGGTAAAGCACTTGCTGCTAATTATCCTTTTGCTACAAAAGAACCAAATATCGGAATGATCACTGTTCCAGATGATCGTTTGGATAAATTGGCAGAATTGGTGCAACCTCAAAACTTACTTCCTACAACCGTCGAAATTGTCGATATTGCTGGGCTGATTAAAGGTGCAAGCCAAGGTGAAGGATTGGGAAATCAATTTTTAGCTAATATTCGTGAAACTGATGCAATCATTCACGTTGTTAGATGCTTTAGAGACGATAATGTAGTTCACGTAGACGGTTCTGTTGATCCTATTAGAGATAAAGGAGTCATCGACATCGAATTACAGCTCAAGGATTTGGAAACAGTGGATAAAGCATTTCAAAAAGCACAGAGAAATGCAAAGAGTAACGAAAAATCGGCAATAAAAGAGCTGGAAATCTTAACCATCCTAAAAGAAACACTAGACAGCGGAAAATCAGCAAGAGCAGCAGAAATTGCAAAGGAAGATATACCTTTCGTAAAATCTATGAACTTGTTGACCTTAAAGCCTATTTTATATGTTTGTAATGTAGATGAAAAATCTGCAAAAAATGGCAATGAAATGGTGGATGCTTTAAAAGAGCACATCAAAGATGAAGGAGCAGAAGTAATGATTATTTCGGCTGCAATTGAGGAAGAAATTTCTTCATTAGAATCTGCTGAAGAGCAAAAAGAATTTTTAGCTGAAATGGGGCTTGAACGCTCAGGAACCGAACAATTAATCCAAAAAGCTTACGATTTATTAAATTTAATTACTTATTTCACCGCTGGTGTTAAAGAAGTAAGAGCCTGGACTGTAAAGCGTGGTTCAACTGCTCCACAAGCAGCGGGCGTTATCCACACAGATTTTGAAAAAGGATTCATTAGAGCAGAAGTCATCAAATACGATGATTATATACAGTACGGTTCAGAGCAAGCCATAAAAGAAGCTGGAAAAATGAACGTGGAGGGTAAAGAATATACCGTTATTGACGGCGACATCATGCACTTTAGATTCAATGTGTAATTAATGGTAAAAAATTTACTTTATGAAAAAACTTAGTTTTGTATTCCTATTTTTGATAAGCTTATTTATACAATCTTGTTCTGAAAATTGCGAACTTTGCACAAAGCGAACAGTATTGCTATATGAAAATCTGGACACAATTGCCCAAAGCGAATTTGACGAAATTTTCCCAAACGATACAACTCTTTTAGAATTAGACCTTTGCGGCGACGACCTAAAAGATTTGAAAGGAGAGACCACAAGTAATTCCATAGAAACCACAAAAGTAGGAATCAAACTAAGACAAATCACAGAAATAACACACACGTGCAATTAAATATTGGCTGGTAGAGACGTTGCATGCCACGTCTTCACGACATGGCTGCAACATCTAGTCTGCACGTATGCAACATCTAGTCTACTTGTTTTGTTTATACATTTTGCCACCTCACAGCAAATTAGACAAGGCATACCTTGTCTCTACATTGTCATAATATAAACCATAATGCTCTCCCACCTTCTACTGATAAGCGTCCAAATTTATCGAGGAATCCTATTCTTCGTAACCTTCTACCTAACATAAAACTGAAGAATAAAAGCAATTGAAGCATTGTAACATTGAGTCTACTCCAAAAAGAGATAATTTTCACAAAATGGAATTTTTTAGATGAGGTTTGCATTTTTTGAGATTCGTTGATGCCTGAGCATCAAGGAATTGAGAAAGGTGCAAAGATCGCTAAAAAAAACATTTTTGATTTTTTATCTTTCTGGAGTGGACTCAACATTGGAGCATTAATTTAGGACGGCGAGTATCATTTCCAAGTCAGTAGTCTCCCCGCTGCCCGCTGCAATGTTTTTGCGCGTGATAGAGGGTAATAAACCCTTGCTGGTCTTTATCTGTACGCGCAAAAACATTTCCACTCGCATCGGGCGTATTTTCGCATATTGAGCTGCCTCCGTCGCCACATTCATCCTCCGCGCTTCCCTTGCTTTTTAATGCCTAAATGCAAGAATGCTTGAATGTCTGCTGTTTAGTTGGTTAAGAATTTCAACACATCAAAGAATACTATTAGGCAATAAAAGTAAGTGGCTGTAATAATAGTTATTGAAGCATTGCAACATTGAACCATTATTTTGGTAATGATGTTAGGTGGTTTAACTAACAGTGATTCAAGTATTTTGGACTTTGGACAAAAATATCTCCTTCTGATTCCCAAAATCAGTCCCAAAAGAAAACATAAATATTTGTAATATATGATTTAAGAGCTATCTATCCCTTTTTTGGTGTCTTTTTTACCATGTTT
>Ga0209187_1000245_pt1 | contig 113705 bp, 90 predicted proteins | sample BantaG_FD_187430 | JGI IMG/M metagenome (GOLD analysis project Ga0209187, IMG submission 187430) | Marine algal microbial communities from Bantry Bay, Ireland - BantryBay_4 metaG (SPAdes) (version 2) | ecosystem: Host-associated > Algae > Red algae > Unclassified | place: Bantry Bay, Ireland...
GATCGCGCTTCCAGCGCTCGAGAGTTATTTTTGCGATTGTTTCCGGTGGTTCCCTTCGGTCACCGACCGGCTAATTGCCTTCAAGCCTCCGGCTTTCTTTTCAGGGTAGAGCGAACTCTTTTCCATGTAAAACGGCTTAACTAAGTGCCATTGGTGTCAGACTCATTTTTAATGCATCCCTGCATCAGGGCACAAAAAAGCCGAACAGCGTAAGCGGTTCGGCTTTGTTTCTCGCGAAGCGGTTTCGCGGAAGCATTCGAGTCGCATTAGAGCCTAGCTCAACGCTTTTTTCGCGGTTTCAACCAAGCTAGTGAAGCCTTCTTCGTCGTAAATTGCGATTTCAGAAAGCATTTTGCGGTTGAGGTCGATTTGTGAGGCTTTGAGGCCTTCGATGAAGCGACTGTAGGTCATGCCTTGCATGCGACAAGCGGCCGAGATGCGAGCAATCCAAAGACGACGGTAGTTCCGTTTCTTTTGCTTCCGGTGAATGAAGCTCATGCGCATGGCACGATCGACAGATTCGGTTGCTGTGCGGAAGCAGCGATGACGTGCTCCGTAGAAGCCACGCGCCAATTTTAGGCGGCGACGACGGCGCTTGCGGGATGCGGGTGCATTAGTTGCGCGTACCATGAGAAATCTCCAGTAAAGTAATGAAAGTGGTTTAGAATTCGAAAGTGGTTTAGAATTCGTTTATTAAGCGACGTGCATCGCCACGAGTAGCGATCTTCGCTTTGCCGAGGCGACGCTTCTGCTTTGCGCTCTTGCTTCCAGCAAGGTGGCGCTTTCCAGGGGAATGAAACTTCAACTTCCCAGTTGCGGTTTTTTTGAAGCGTTTTGCAACGCATTTGCGTGTTTTTCCAGATTTTGCCATGATTAACTCAAGGTTTGCGTGTATTAACGAGCGGTGAGTCGTACCGGTGCCGTTCTTGTAAGTCAACCCCTACTTGAATGAAAATGTCTCGAATTCCAAGTTGCTGAATCCGCTTCCGTTCAAGCGAGGTATAGGCTATGTAAGCGCCACAAAAATGGTAATGAGAATATATAGCCGCATCATTCGATCTTTAACTGCGCCAGGGGGCCGTTTTTTTATGTCGTTTCCCCGCAGAATCGCCCGTGCATGCCGCTTTTTCGGCTGTGTACGTTGCTTTTTCGGCTGTGTACGTCGCTTTTTCGGCCGTGCACATCGCCTTTGTGCCGCTGCATGTCTTTTGATTGGTCTTTTTGGAGCTGCCCCGACTCTACATGCGCAGTTTATTCAGGATCTCGACACGGCTCGTTCGCAAATCCAGGCGCTTCATCTGAGTAAAAAGCGGATGCTAAACCGGATTGAAGAGCTGCAAACCGAACTCGATCAAACCCAGACGGTTCTGAAAACGAAAGAACGGATGCTGGCGGCCCAGACCCGAGATCCGACCAATCAGCTAACTGCGTTGAAAGAAAACTTGAATACCGCAAGTGCACGACTCCGCGCCACCGAGCTTCAGCATCGCCAAGCCTTGCAGGCTGAAAAGGATAAGGCCCGGTCGACCATCAAGCAAATTGAGACCTATGAAAAGCAACTCGCGGACTACCAGGCTAAGTTTAACTCTCTAAGTGAGCGAAATGCTTCGCTCGAACAGCGGTTTGCCGCGGTCGAAACCAATCTCCCATCCGAAGCGGCGATCTCCGAGAAATTGATGCCATGGAAAATTGGTACTGGGGTGGGATCTGGGTTCGCGGTTCTCTTCTTCCTGCTCTGGATCGCTAAAAAGCCGCGCTCCTAAGTCGTTTTTAGGCAAAGTGCTCGTGGAGCATTTTCTCTCGGTGGGCAAAGATTCGCGCGACCTCCTTGCGGATATAAAGTGGCGACATGACCGCATGCAGCGGGGATCTGAAGTGCACGATATCGCGCATGAGAACCCCTTCATCTGTTTCTTCAAAGGTATGGCGATGGTGCCAAATTTGATATGGGCCTTTAATCTGCATGTCGACAAACTGAAGCGGTGGTTCCCAGGCCAAAATCACCGTTTTCCACGTCACGGGGATGCCATGGATGCGAATTTTATAGTCAATCCTGGCCCCTTCTCGCATTTCGATGGGCAGCGGGCTCAGAATCTTAAAATGAAGGCTCGGTGGGGTAATTTTTTCAAGATTTTCGGCTGAGCTGAAAAACTCAAAAACCTCGGCTAGAGGGCGCTGGATCAGGGTGGTTGTCTCTAAGCATTCGGCTCGAGATAAATCGATGCCATGATTTGGGGCGCTTGAGGGAGTCGAGTCGTTATCTGTCGGCGTTTGAATTGGTATCATCTGATATTTTTCGATTTTTTGAAACTTTTCTTACCGAGATTCGATCTTTATATAATCTGGATGGCATACCGTCATCCACTTATCAGCGGAATATAGTGAGCTTCTGGCGAGAAATTGCTGGATTCCCTTGCTAGAAAACGGCTAGATTTGATAAAGTTTTACCCCTTAATAGATGCCCTCGCATATCTTACTACAGACCCCGAGGCCTTAGACACGTACAGGAGCAGTTACACATGGCAGAACAACCTAAAACCGAAGGCGCTTCGCCTGACGCAATGGACATTAAGCGACCGATTACGCCGAAGCCCTCCCAAGGAGCAATTGATAAAGCGGCCAAAGCATGGGCCCCACTTCCAAAGCGAGCTTGGGACCTCGATAAAGCGATTCACTTGCTGCGGCGTATCGGGTTTGCTGCCACACCTGCTATGGTCCGTGATCTCAAAGGGAAATCCGCTGAAGAATCGGTTGAGTTCCTCCTGAGCCGCGGTGAAAGCTTCCCCATGCCTGCCGATGTTCAGAATCCTGAACGGGTGAAAGCCATGATCCAAGCGTCGCTGGATGAGGCAGATGCCAAGTATCGTGAGCTCGATACAATGCTCGATGCCCGCGAAGCCAAAAACATGATGGCGAAACCGGAAGATCTTAAATTGCGTCGCTACTATGAAGGGTTGAGTCGGCAATACACCCAAGAGCTCGCTAATTACGAAGGCGCGGTATTCGATTATTATAGTCACGATTGGCTCAACTTTGCTGCGAAGCCAGAAAATGTTGCCCAAGAGAAACTCGTGATGTTCATGCACAATGTCTTGGTGGTTAATTGCCAAGATGGCGTCAAAGGCGATCTCAAGGTGATTTATCATTATCAGAAGCTGTTGCGCGATGGCCTCAAAGGCAACTTCATCGACTTGTGCAAAAAGATGTCCAAGTCAGCTGCGATGATGAATATGCTCGATCTAACGGTCAACACCAAGCTGAAGCCGAACGAAAACTTCTCACGAGAGCTCATGGAGCTCTTTATCTTGGGTCGTGATCAAGGCTACGTTGAGCACGACATCAAGGAAGCAGCGCGTGCTTTTACCGGATATAAATTCCGTCCAGGTAGCTTCGAGTTCTATCTCGAACAAAGCGAAGTCGACAACACCGAAAAAACGATTTTCGGCCAAACGAAAAATTTCAATGGTGACCAAGTCATTGACTTGATTTTCGAGCAAGACGGAGCCGCTACGCATTTGGTTCGTGAGTTATGTGGGTTCTATCTTAATAGTGAGCCGATCCCTGAGCCGTTTATTCATGCGCTGGGCCAGCAGTGGCGCGAGCAAGGCTTTGATCTGCCTTGGCTCTTCAAAGCGTTCTTCTCAAGTGGGATGTTCTACCACTCGCTTAACCGTGGGAAATTGGTGAAAAGCCCGATTGATTTGATGATCGGCTTGTCGCTCAACCTTGGGGTTGGGATGAATCCATTCCCTCGTCGCAACGCGCAGTTCCTTCGGATGATGGGCCAAGAGTTTATGAATCCACCAGATGTCGAAGGTTGGCAGGGTGGCAACGAATGGATCAACAACGCGACGGTACAGGTTCGCCGAGTGTTGATCGAGTCGTTCTTCCTTCCAGTGAAACAAAACGTTCTCACCGACGAAGAGAAGAAAGTATATAAGAAGATGACCTATGATGGGGAGCGTAGCTTCCACGTCGACAAGGCTCGCTTAGATACTTTCTCCCAGAAGGAAAACACCGAGCTCGTGGATCATTTGATCAAGTTCTTCCTTCCGGTCGAGCCTGACTTCAAATTCCGCCGTGTCTTGATCAGCCACATAAGTAAAATGGGGGATGTCCCTCGGGAAACCCGAATCAAGCAGGTGCTTCTCGCCCTCTTGCAATCCCCATTTTATCAACTGGCCTAAGCCAGCCCCTTATCCCCTTTTAAATAAATTTATAGATTGGAAATCGAATGAGCAAACAACGTAAACCCGAAGCCCGTACCCGCCGTGAATTCATGTCTAGCTCCGTTAAAGGTGCGAGTCTGCTTTCTATGGCGAGTTACGCCCCGTCCTTCCTGCAACAAACCGTTAACGCACAGAACCTGACTCCCAGTTCAGACCAAAAAATTCTCGTCATCGTTCAGATGGCGGGTGGTAATGACGGACTGAATACCGTGATTCCTTTTGAGGATGATGCCTACTATTCGCGTCGCCCAAACCTCGCGCAGAAAAAGTACCACCAACTTGGCGACTACACCGGTCTCAACCTTGCGTGCCCTGAAATGCACAAGATGTACGAGAACGATGAGATGGCGGTCATCCAGAATGTCGGTTACCCAAATCCAAATCGCAGTCACTTCCGTGCCACGGACATCTACGAGATGGGAAGTCTCAAAGGTCGTACCGGTTGGGTCGGACGTTACCTCGATGCAGCCTGCCCGAATACCGCGAGCCAAAAGCAACCGGTTGCTGTGAACATGGGCAAAAGCATTCCAATGACCTTCTGGTCCATGCGTACCCACAACGTTTATAGCAAAATTAGTGCAGACAATACGCTCATGGAAACCGCTGCCGTCGACAAAAACATGCTCGGTGACAAAGAGACGCTCGGTCTCTTGAAAGACAGTATCCAATTGTCCTCTAAAATGGACCACTCCACTGCGGCTTACCTTAGCTCTTCCTTTATGGATGCCTTGGTCTCCAAAGAAAAAATGGATGCGATCTTCGACTCCTATCGTCCCGGTAAGGCATACAAGGGTGGCGGCTTCGGCAAGTCACTCGAGCATGTGGCCGCGTTGATTGCTAAAGGCCTACCAACCCGTGTCTACTACACCAAAATTGGTGGATTTGACACGCACGCGGATCAGGCACAACGCCACGGTAAATTGCTTGCCCACATGTCTGGTGCGATTGGATCCTTCTACGATGATCTCAAATCCAAAGGCTTGGACAAACAAGTGACCACCATGGCCTTTTCTGAGTTCGGGCGTCGTATCGACGAGAACGGAAGTAACGGAACCGATCACGGAACCGTCGCACCGATGTTTGTCTTTGGACCAAACGTCAATGGCGGTGTTTATGGTGGCGGCAACATTAAACTCGCAGACTGCGGTGGTGACTTGCCATTCAACCAAGAGGTCGGCACGGACTTCCGTCAAGTGTACACCACCTTGCTGGAAAACTGGATGGGGGCAAACTCCTCCAAAATGTTCGACAAGAAATACGAAGCCATGAGCTTTATCTAAAATCCACGCTTCAGATTTTACGTCTGAATCTCAAAAGCGGATCCAATTGGATCCGCTTTTTCTTTGCTCTGTTAGAATGAGCCTGCCTGCGTCAGCCCCTGCTGTCCCAAATCCCTCCTCTTTATATGAAACCTCACACGCGACTCGCCGAAGCCATTGCTCCTGATGGAGATCGGATTTACCTCTACGAACACGATGGCGCCTTCACCATTCGAGTGAACAACATGGTGCTGATGGATTCCATGGCCGGTGACTCGGAATTACGGTTGGGCGAATTGGGCATGGAGCATTGCTTGGCCGCCTGTCCCGCGAACCGCCCGGCTCGCATTTTCATCGGCGGTCTTGGTCTGGGCTTCACCCTCGCCAGGGTGCTTGAACTCGCGCGTGACCATGACGTGGTTGAGCTGCTTGAACTCATGCCCGAAGTCATTGAGTGGAATCGGAGCTTCCTTCGTGAGCTCAATGGCAAGCACCTGGATGATCCCAGAGTGGAGCTATTACAAAAAGACGCGGCGAAGCAGATCCGCTCCGCCGCAGCTGGAACCTACGATCTCATTTTGCTGGACGTCGACAATGGCCCCGCCGCCTTAGTCGCCAAAGGCAATGCCTCGTTGTATTCCAACGCCGGCTTGAACGCGATTCAGAATGCCTTGAGCGCTAAGGGCCGCGTCATCTTTTGGTCGGCTGAATCCGATGCCCGCTTCGAAGGCCGCTTGCGGAAAATGGGTTTTCAGGCCAAAACGGTTTCGGCCAAAGTGCATAAAAAGTCGAAGCGCGAAGCCTATGCGCTCATCATTGCGGATCAAACCTAAGGCCTGGAACCGCCGACAGAGAGAGGCGTCCCATTATAAATGGTGACAAAGGAATGAATGGCAAAGGAATGTACGAGCCCGAGGAGCCTGAAGCGTTACTTCGATGTCTCCTTCTCCTGAGGCGGGATGTCTCAGCCACTATATTTTGCCACGTCCATAATTTCATAGAAGCCGTGATTCTCGCCGAAGGCCAAGGAGCGGCGGTTTCCAACCGCCGGCGGAGAGACATCTCTTTTGAAATGGTGACAAAGGAATTGAAGGGGTCGAGAATTTTTGTTGCCAGCCATTCCGCTGCTAAAAATCCGTAGGCATGAGACTCTGCTACCAAAGGCATCTCCACCGCGAAGGCATGGATCGGTCTGTCTTTGGTTGAAAACCGAGCTTATTTCGAACCGTTTAGCACTTTTCCAGGCAGGCTCTTTGGGTTTACGCGGTTAGAGGTAGAGTTGGAGTTATAGGTAGAGGTAAGAGTTAGAGGTAGTGGTAATAGGTAGAGTTGGAGTTATAGGTAGAGGCAAGAGGTAGAGTTAGAGGGGGAGGTAGAGGGCTTGGAAGCAGGGGGGAATAGGCGCTTGTGCCATGGCCTGATTCGAAAAGTCACATATAGCGGATGCAAGAACCGCGAGCAAAAAAAAAGCGCGGAGCCCGCAGGCCCGCGCTGATAGCTTGCGGTTAGTTTTCATCTACATGAAGGTAGGCGATTTTACCTTCGCTGACCGAAGCCAGGCCAGTTTTCAAAAACTCGAACGCCTTTGCTTCCGCTTCCGAGAGGCCGCTGACCGGGTGAGTGGTCAGGTTGTGCAGGGCGGCGTGGGCGTGGCTCGCATCAAATACTTGGTCAATCGCGAGCTGGTTGAGGGCTTCTTTGAGGCGTTTCGTGTGTTCGGGATGACCGTTCTTCAAAACTTCGACCGCGTGTTCTGTTTTGTACCGAGATGCGAGCTCGTGCAATGCGGTCGCGTCGCCATCTAGGGTCGTGCTACTCGCGTATTTCTGTAAAAAGCCCGTAAGCGGGAAGGCCGATTCGGTGACTTCGCGTTTCCAGAAATACATGAAGCGTACTTCCTGCTTTTCATGAATCGGTTTGGCGGCGGTGATCAGGGTTTCAAGCTGATCGGAGTCAATAAGGTGGAAGCTAGCAACACTCATACGGTTTGTTTCCTTTCGATTTCGGTTCCCGCTTCCGCGCGCCCGGCAAGGAGAATTTCCCGGGTGGCAAAATGGCGGTTGATACAATTGATGTAGGCTTTGGCGCCGGCCTCAACGATGTCGGTGCTGGATCCTTTGCCGGTGATGGTGCGGCCTTCGATTTCCACTTGGAGGCTCACTTCGCCAACCGCATCTTTGCCGCGAGTAATCGCTTGCAAGGTGAAGTCGAGAACCTTGGCGCGAATCCCGACGATGCGTTCGATACATTTCAAGGCGGCGTCGACTGGACCGTCTCCGGTGGCGGCGTCTTCGTGCGACTCTCCGCCTTTATTGACGCGAACGGTTGCGGTTGGAGTGACCGTATTGCCTGTGGTGACTTGGATGTAATCCAATGAATAGGCCGCAGATGTTCCTTGGTTGGATTGGTCCTGCATAATCGAGACCAAGTCATCGTCATAAATATGCTTTTTCTTATCCGCGAGAGCAATGAATGCGTCGTAGGATTTCTGCAAGGCGTCGCCTTCTAGCGTGAAGCCGAGCTGTTCCATGTGGTCTTTAAACGCGTGGCGCCCGGAATGTTTTCCGAGAACCAACTCGTTTGAGGTGATGCCGACATCTTCGGCCCGCATGATCTCGTAGGTGTCGCGATTTTTTAAAATCCCGTCTTGGTGAATTCCCGCTTCGTGGGCAAACGCGTTGGCCCCGACGATGGCTTTGTTGCGTTGCACGATCATGCCGGTGAGCTGGGTGACCAGACGGCTGGCACGATACAACTCTGTGGTCTTGATGTCGGTGTCGATGCTGTAGAAGTCCGCTCGGGTTTTCATCGCCATGACCACTTCTTCGAGCGAGCAGTTACCGGCGCGCTCGCCGATGCCATTAATGGTGCACTCGATGCCACGGGCGCCCGCTTCGCAAGCCGCGAGGGAATTCGAGACCGCGAGGCCCAAGTCATTGTGGCAATGCACGTGGATGCAGACATCGTCGATGCCTTTGACATTCTTTTTGAGATAGCGAATGCACTCGGCAAATTCGTGGGGGACGGCGTAGCCGACCGTATCTGGAATGTTTATCGTGGTGGCCCCGGCCTCAATCACAGCGGTGCAGACTTCCGCGAGGAAATCCAATTCGGTCCGCGATGCGTCTTCGGGAGAAAACTGAATGTCATTGCAATAACTTTTTGCAAGAGTGACGCTTTCCACTGCGGCGCGGATGATTTCTTCTTTCGCCTTTTTGAGTTTGAATTCGCGATGAATCGCCGAGGTGGCGAGGAAGACGTGGATTCGCCCTCGGTCACCGGCTGGTTTGACCGCTTCGCCGGCGCTGATGATGTCTTTCTCAACACAACGCGCCAAGCCTGCAATTTGCGGGCCAACGACGGTGCTAGCGATCGCCTGTACCGCGTCAAAATCACCCGGAGACGCAATTGGGAAGCCGGCTTCAATGATGTCCACATTTAGACGAGCAAGCTGTTCCGCAACCTGTAGCTTTTCGCCAAGGTTCATCGATGCGCCGGGGCATTGTTCGCCATCGCGGAGCGTGGTATCAAAGATCTTTACTTTATCTTTTTGCGGTTTTGCGTCTGTGGTCATGGTTTGTCCGTTCGATCTGTTGATCGGTTGATTGAAATTGGGTCGTGTCGCGAAATTGGGTCCTGTATCGAAATTGAGTCGTGTAACGTAAGGTACCTAGTTGCAGGGGGTAGAGTTGGATTCTGTGCTGAGCACATACAGGTGAAAGGTGTAGATACAAAAAAACCGCCGACTGTTGATGGTTGGTGGCGGGATCTTGATCAAAAAAAATCGTTTGGTTTAATCTAGGATTTCCACCGTATTTGCCAGGCCTGATAGCCCACTCAGTAGGTCCCTTGCCAGATCAGCCAGATCAGCCAGATCAGCCGGATCAGCAAATATATAAGCGGTAGGCAGGTAAGATGTTGCCAGCCGCACCTCTTTAGTTTGGTAATCGGAGATCATATTGGCGGTAGCCTAAGATGGCCTGTCTTTCTGTCAAGCCCAAGTCCTACCTTTTCAGGTGCGCCAGGCAATGTCGCGGAATGGTGCCGGAATCGGATGCCAGCTCGGAACGATAGCGGGTTTTTAGCAGCACGGCTAGATCCCGATGAGAAAACATACCAGAAGATGCTGCGTGGAGGTTCGGTCATCACCCGGCTCGAAAAGGCGACCCAGTTCAATCGAAGTACAGCACGACTCGATTTACGCGGGAGCAATATTGGCTTCAGGCTTATCATGCGCTCTGATGATTTCCGGACCGCCTAAGATTAGGCCAAACCTAAATTGGAATCCGACTTATCTTGTCATCAACTTTCAGCTTTCAACTTTCAATTTTCAGCTATCAATTTTCAATTTTCTGGTTGCTGGATCACTTCGTTTTTACCTGCCGCAGTTTATAATGCACTTGCGCGGTTTTGCCCATGTAGTGATCGTGCTTATAGTCCTCAGCCGCCCGTTTCATATCCGCCAGTGACTGCTCGGAATTGCGGTTGATTTCTTCGAAGAGCCCGAGGTAAAGATAGGCATAACAAAGACTATTGTTTTGCTGGCGCTTTGAGCTGCTTTTTTTTGCTGCGGCCAAGACCGCTTCGCGGCTTCCGGTACCCTTAAAGAGGGCGTGGATTTCCTCCATGGGAACCCGCGAGTCACCGGCGAAAGGATACATGTTTGCTTGTGCTTCAGCCAGACTACGTCCGTTTTTCACCATGCAAGCAACATGCCACACCGCGTTTTCGACATCCGTGCCGTTGACGATTTGGTGCTTCTCAAACTGCGCCACGCCCTTGGCGAACTCACCTGCGTAGTACTGTGAAAGCCCGCGTTGCCAATGGTGCGGTTCGCGCTCAGGCACGTGTTTTAGAAAAGCGTCAAAATGCGTTACCGAAGCCTTTGCATTTCCGGCGTAAAACTCTTTCACCCCTTGCTCTTGGTGGGCCTGGGCCACGATTTGTTTTAAACCTGTGTCGTCTGGGTTTTCTTTCAGGCCCGCTTCGCCAGCGGCGATAGCGGCGAGGTAGTTTCCGGCCCGAAGCTGTTCAAGTGCTTGGTCGATCGCTTGCGCGAATCCAGCTGTGCCAATGCTACTTATCAAAAGGAAGGTTGTGGCAAAAAGAATGTGAACAGCAGCTGTGAATGGCCGAGAGCTCGGAGGGAGTGTTTGGGGATGTCGCATGCTTATTTGTGACAGAGCCAACGGATTTTTCGCAACTCTATTTCATCTCAGATGCATGTAAGAGCATGCATCGACCTGTAGGTTCTGCGGTTGTGTTAAGGCAGCCGCTTGTAAATGTCTCGTAATTTACTGATTTCCAAAAGTGATTCGCCGAAGGCCAAGGAACGGCTGCTTCAAACCGCCGACAGTGTGATACATCCGTTACGACATACGCGGAATGAATGTCGGGCATCCATATTCCTTACGCATCGAGAGGATCGCCCTTACGCCACGCGCTTCCTTTCCTCCGGAGGTATCTTGTCATTTCCTGTGGCTTCGCGAGTTGGCAGCTCAGTCTAATTCATTGAAGTAATTTAACAAAACCAGCTCATAACTCTCTAGGAGACGAACATGTCAGTAGCAAAAGTCATTGAAATTATCGCCGAAGGAAAATCTGTCGAAGACGCCATCAAAGATGGTGTGAAAGAAGCATCTAAAAGCGTCCGTGACATCAAGCATGTCTACGTGGACGGTATTCAAGCGATCATTGACGACAACAAGGTCGACAAGTTTCGCGTGAACCTCAAAGTCACCTTTGTGATCGGCGACTAGTCGGATTCACATTACGGATAACATAAGCTGTGTTATCTGAATGCAGCGGCGAGTCGCACGGCTCGCCGTTTTCTTTAGTAGTTCGTCCCCCTTCATGTTCTGATGTTTGCCATTGAGTGGCAGAGCCGATAAGAACGTCTGCCATTGAGTGGCAGAAGCATGGATGACGCGAAACCGGACGAGAAGCCGGACGAGGAGCCTGGGAGCGCCGACGTCCCCGTCGGCATCTTACATCGCGGGTGAGTGAGATGTGCCTTTACGGTTCTTGGGAGATTTTTACATGAGCCGCTATTTCAGATCGATGCGATAGAAGCGTTGTTGGTCGAATCCGTCTGCCCATGGAGCAGGCCAATGCTCGGCGAGGCCAAATTTCGGATGCCATGTAGCGAAGCCAGCGAGGAAGCGACATGCCGTTGCGGTCGATGGCATACGCGGTTCCCTATATCAGCGAGAACGAGCTCGATAGGCTGTGGTGCTTCAAAAGGTGCTCGGCTAAGACCTGTACCCCAAGGCAAGTTGGAGGCCAACTGCGGTCAGAGTAAGGAGAAGTCTATTGAGCATGGTTGAATCTTTTAAGGTTGTGAAGCGCTTCAAGAAGATGGCGATCTTTGTCGCCCAGCTGCTTCTTTGGATAGCAAGCATGAACCGGTTGGGCCTTGGGGTGGTATGTTCTACATTTTTGTAGTTTCAGGCTAGAGTTGAGGTTGTTGTTTTCATTTTTACTTTAAAATCTCGTTGCAGTACGGCCTATCTCGGTGCAATGAACGGTATGGAAACCCCGCTAGATGCACTAAATCGCTTGGCTCGACAAAACGCGCCAACGCATGCCCGTCTCTCTGAGACGGATGCGGTGAATTGTCGTTCTTTTTTTACTGCAGCCGGCAATCCATCTATGAATGGGTTAGAGGAAATCGCTGCCGCGGCTACTGCAGCCCAGCGCTCCATTGGTCAGCAATTTTTACTGCACGAAAATGAAACAGAAGTGTTGGTACCTCGTGGATTAGATCCCATTCCATATGTGATCGGATCTCAAGAATGGGAGTGGATTGCGTCTGGTCTCCGTCAGCGGGGGGCGTTGTTCGACGGGATTCTTGCCGACCTTTTAGGCCCGCAGGAGCTTTTGCGCTCTGGGATGTTGCCTGATGAGTTGGTTTTGCGTCACCCCGACTTTCTACGGGCGGTCGTTCGCAAGGATGGGCAACCGGTTTCTTCGTTGTCCATGTATGGTGCGCATCTCAGTCGAGGGCCGGATGGGCGGGTGCAGATTCTATCGGATCTAATCCAACGACCAGATGGTCTTGGTTCGCTTATCCAAGGTCGAACGATATTAACCAATCTTTTCCCGAGTGTAATCAAACAGCTCGGGCTCACGGGCTTGGCACCAGAGTTTCGTTCCTTTCGCGCTAGCTTGGTTGCAGGGGTGAACACCCATGGTATGCACCCGCCTCGGGTAGTGGTGCAAACGCCCGGCATCAATAGCCCGGGATATTTTGAACATGCCTATCTGGCCATGTATTTGGGGTATACCTTGGTTCAGGGTCAGGACCTTTTGGTTCAGGATGGCCGGGTTTGGGTCAAAGGCCTCGATGGACTTCAGGCGGTGGACGTCGTCTTGCGTTTCGTGAAAGATATTTGGAGCGATCCGCTGGAGCTTCGTGAGGAGTCGACGGTTGGACTCGCCGGCATCGTTGAAGTGGCACGCCAAGGCAGGGTCAGCATCGTTAATCCGATCGGCAGTGCCATTCTTGAAAATCGAGGTTTGCTTGCCTACTTGCCCGCGATCTGTCGGTCTCTCTTGGGGGAAGAACTCCTCCTGCCGCAACTTGAGACCTGGTGGTGTGGCGAGCCAAAGGCATGTGCATCTGTTCTCGCACGCTTGCACGAATTGACCCTTCGAACGGTTGACGAAAGCCCGCTGCAAATTGCGGGGAAAAGTTTTCCTTCGCCGATTTTGTTTCCGGACCAAGTGCTTGGGCTCCCCGCTGCGATTCAGGCGGAACCGTGGCGCTTCGTGGCCCAGGCACGAGTCTCTCCGGGACTGATGCCCGTGATGGACGGGAAGGGGATGGCGCTGCGTCCTTGTTCGTTCCGTACCTTTAGCTTTAAAGATGAAGATGGATTCCATGCGATTCCGGGTGGCATCGCTGAGACACATCCAGATGGGGCGAGCGACCAATCAGGCAGCTCTGACGACCACTTTGTAAAGGATGTCTGGGTCTGCGATGCGAAAGAAAGTATTCCGCCTCAAAATCAGCTTCAAAATCAGTTTCAAAATCAGTCGCAAGGGCAGTTGCCAGGACATTTGCCAGGACATTTGCCGGGGCATTTGCAAGGGCAGTTGCCAGGACAGTTGCCGGGGCATTTGCAAGGACAGTTGCAGCAGCAGTCTCAAGGCCAACTTAAACGTCTTTGGCAACACGGGTCCTCCGATAAGCGGCAGGATGCGGTGGCGGGACTCTTTACGAGTCGCTCGGTTGAAAATCTCTATTGGTGTGGGCGCTATGGGGAGCGAGTGGCGAGCTTAACCCGAAGTCTTCGTGTTGCGGTGCTTCACGATGATGATCTCGACCCCATGCATGAGGCGTTTACCTGCGACCCCTCATTGTGGCGGGGTCTTCTCGCGCAAACCGGGCTTCCGCCAGCGCAATTATCTACCCCTCCGAGCATTGCCCAGGCCATCGCCATGGTGGGTGACCCCGCTTTTGCTGGCGGGCTACAGCAGGCGCTTCAAGCCTTCTATTACAATGCGCAATCTGTTCGCGAGCATTGGGGGCAAGACACTTGGCAGATTATCTGTCAGCTCCAAATCGAAACCCTTCCCGATCTCAGCTGGCGCGATCCCGAAGCGTTGCAGGTTGGACTGGAAGGATATCTGCGCCGAATCTCTCGGCTTTTTCAGGCTTTCGCAGGCCAATGTCACGAGGGGATGAGCCGATCTCCTGGTTGGTACTTTCTCGATCTCGGGCGCAATCTGGAACGGGGAGTTATGATGGCGGATCTCCTAACCGGGCTGCTGATGAAGCCGGAAGTGAATCCCTCTTTCGCCTCGGATATCCTCGATGCTCTTTTGAAGATCCACGAGAATCTGATTAGTTATCGACGGACGTATCGAACCGAGCCTGAGTTGCCTACGGTGATGCATCAACTGCTCGCCGAGCCGACCAATCCTCGTTCTTTATTGGCGACCTTAAACCGCTTGATCCTCGATATCGACCACATCCAGGGGCTCATTGCGTCCCAAGAGTCCGAAACGTTTTCCACGAAACTCCGGACGCATGTGGGGGCTCTAGAAGGAATGGCGGATCGCGAACTAGAGTGGCATCCTGATCCTCTGCTCCAGCGAATTCGTTCCATCCACGAGAGTCTTACCGCAACCCATAACGATGTAGATCAGCACTGCTTCAAGCATACAAAGCAGGCACAGAAACGTTCTCGGTTGGTTCCTTTGATTCAGCAGCAACCGCAACAGCAGCAACAGCAGGAGCAGCAACAAGTGGACACAGAACGCGACGCTGGAGGCCTTGACGTATGAGCCTTCGATTCCGAGTTCGCCACGAGACAACGTACAGCTACATGACTCCGGTGGTGCTGGCTCAGAACGAAGCGCGTATGCAGCTGCGTGACTGCCGGTGGCAAGAGACGGTTTGGGAATCGGTTAGCCTCGATCCAGACGCAGGCGACCGAGCGGAACGCCTCGACTTTTTTGGCAATCGCGCCCTGTATTTTTCGGTGCAAAAAGCGCATAGCGAATTTTCCATTACGGTGGAGAGCGAAATTTTACTCCATCCCTCGCGCCGTAGCGATGTGTCGCGTGCGATAATGGGACGGGCTGAGCTATCTACATGGTTGGCTGGAGGTCACGCTAATGCTCGTCAAGCCAACCGCTGGATATGGGAGTCACCGCGATTGCCTCATCTATCGGTTATCACCCAATGGGCTCGTCAGGTCTGCGACCAGCATACCGATCTCCTAGAGACCTGTAGCGCTTTGATGAATGCGATCCACAGCGATTTTCGATATGACACCCAGAGCACAGCTGCCGACACACCGGTATATGAATCGTTTCGAAAGCGTGCTGGCGTATGCCAAGATTTTGCCCACGTCATGATTTGCGGGCTCCGTGGCCTCGGTATTCCTTGTCGCTATGTCAGTGGCTATCTTGAAACTCGACCGCCTCCAGGGCAAGTCAAGCTCTTGGGGGCTGATGCGAGTCACGCTTGGGTGAGTGTTTTTTTTCCGCATATCGGATGGATCGATTTTGACCCGACCAACAATTGCCTTCCTTCCGACCGTCACCTTACCCTGGCTTGGGGGCGTGATGTCTCCGATGTGGTTCCCGTCAAAGGGGTTATGTTGGGGGGCGAACAGCACCGAATTGGGGTCAAGGTGGACGTCAATTTAATTCCTGCGCAATAGTACGTAAATGTAGAATTGAACGCTGTATTAATACAATTATGTACCTTCCGTTTCGAGGGGACGTATTCTATTTGCTCTAAACTCAGTGAAAAACGCTGTTTTACAACATTATTGGCAATTTGGCATGATTCGTGCATCAGAATACGGTATCAAAACGAATCAAACCCATTATCCTTTATCTGATTCAACACAGAAATGTTAGACATGCTATCGAGCCCTTACCAAACCGAGTCTTTCCATGATGAGATGTACTTGCCTGATGGCACGCCGCATCCCTGGGCTGGTCAACTACATCAAGCCTTGGCGGCTATGCCGAAGAGCGAACTTGCCGCCCGCCAGCTTCGAGCTGAGCGAGCTCTTTTCGACATGGGAATCACCTTCAATGTCTATGACAATGATGAAGCCACCGAGAAAATTTTCCCGATTGATCTGATTCCGCGCTTAGTGGATGGGGTTGAGTGGGATGAAACAGAGCTCGGGTTGAAGCAGCGGATTCGAGCTTTGAATCTCTTTATTGATGATGTGTATCATGAGCAGCGGATTATCAAAGAAGGGATCGTTCCAGCCGAGATCGTTGAGACGGCGGAAGGCTATTATTCAGCCTGTAGGGGGCTGAAGCCACCTGGAGGGATTTGGTGTCACATCACCGGGACCGATTTAGTGCGCGATGATAGTGGCCAGCTTACCGTGCTCGAGGACAACCTCCGCTGCCCCTCTGGTGTTTCATATGCCCTCGCCAATCGAGATCAAATGAAGCGGACCTTCCCGCAATTGTTTTCATCTAGTGGGGTCCGGCCAATTTCGAATTATCCCAGCCTGTTGTTGGATACACTCAACCAAATGGCTCGAACCGGGGTCCTGCGGCCAAACGTAGCTATCCTTACTCCCGGGCGATATAATTCGGCTTATTTTGAGCACAGCTTTCTTGCCCAAGAGATGGGCTGCAACTTAATCGAAGGGAGCGACCTCGTGGTGCAGGACGGATTCGTTTGGATGCGTACTACTCGTGGGCTCGAAAAGGTGGACGTGATTTATCGGCGCATTAATGACGATTACCTTGACCCAAAAGTCTTTCAACCTGATTCCGTACTCGGGGTACCTGGTCTAATGAGTGTCTTTGCCAAGGGCAATGTGAGTCTTGTCAATGCGCCTGGAACCGGGGTGGCAGATGACAAAGTCATTTATGCCTATGTTCCAGACATGATTCGTTTTTATCTTTCTGAAGAACCCATCTTACCCAACGTCGAAACCTATCTTTGTTGGCGGGATGCTGATCGGCAACATGTTCTAGAAAATCTCGATAAGTTGGTGGTTAAAGCGGCTAACGAAGCAGGTGGATATGGTATGTTGATCGGTCCGCATTCGACGCGTAAAGAGCAAGAGAAGTTTGCGGGGTTGATCACTGCGAAGCCTCGTAATTACATCGCGCAACCCACGCTAAAATTGTCTCGGGCACCGGTGCTCGTGGGAGAAGAATTGGAAGGGCGACACCTCGATCTTCGGCCATTTATTTTGCATGGACGTGAAGAGATCAATGTCATGTCGGGGGGACTCACCCGCGTTGCGTTGACCAAAGGGAGCTTGGTGGTTAATTCATCGCAGGGCGGTGGTAGCAAAGATACCTGGGTCGTAGATTCTGGAGGTGCGTCATGTTAAGTCGAGTTGCGGAATCCATCTATTGGATGAGCCGATATTTGGAACGAGCGCAAAACATTGCGCGACTCATCGATGTACATGGGCAATTGGTCCTCGACCAACCTAGGGTGAATCCACAAGATCACTGGGCCGCTCTGTTGCACGCCTCCTGCAACTACGATGCTTTTCTTGAGAGCCATCCAACCCCAGGCCCCGAATCGGCATTCCACTTTCTCGCATTTGATTCAGAGCACACCGGCTCTATGTTGAATTGCATCAGTTATGCCCGTGAAAATGCACGGGGGGTTCGGGAGATTTTGTCCGGCGAGTTTTGGGAGCAAATCAATGCGCTCTATCACGAAGTAAACGATGCTTCCACTAAGGATGCGAGTAGCGCCCAGCTACAACACGAATGCTTCTTTAGTCGTGTGAAAGCCTTGGGGCTTTCATTCGAAGGGATCGTCAATGGAACGATGTCACAGCAGGAGGAAGCCCTATGGTTTCGGATTGGTCAGTTGCTTGAGCGGGCCGATCAAACCTCGCGTATTCTTGATGTGAAATACTTTGTTCTGCTACCAAGCTCCGAAGATGTTGGCACTCCCTTGGATCAAATCCAGTGGTCCGGCCTGCTGCGTTCCATCAGTGCGTTGCAAGTCTATCGTAGCGAATATGGTGCCATCACTCCCGCCAATGTCGTAGAGCTTTTAGTTCTAGGGCGACGTTTCCCGAGAGCCATTTTGTACTGCGTGACCGAGGCTGATTCAGCCTTGCGCCAAATCTTGGGGACTCAAGCAGGTTTTTTCCGAAACGAAGCCGAACAACTTCTCGGACAACTAACCTCTGAATTAAACTACCAAACCGTAGACAACGTGTTAGCCAATGGCTTGCACGAGTATATCGACCGTTTTCAAAACCTTCTCACCGATGTTGGCGAAGCGGTTCACAGCACCTATTTCACGCACTAAGAATTCTATCATGGCTATCCGAGTTGCCCTTCATCATAAAACCCGTTACGACTATGATTGCTTAGTCACCCTCGGGCCTCAAATTATTCGCCTCCGACCTGCGCCTCACACTCCTGTCCCCATCGTCGGGTACTCCCTTAAGGTTGAACCTGAAGACCACTTTGTGAATTGGCAGCAGGACCCGAATAGTAATTACTTGGCCCGGCTAGCGTTTCATCAGCCGACCCGTTTCCTTGAGATCACGGTAGATCTCGTGATCGACCTCGCTCCGATCAATCCCTTCGACTTTTTTCTCGATGAAGCTGCGGAAGAGATTCCTTTCACCTACGAGCCGGGCCTGCGGCGCACGCTGCAACCCTTTCTGCAAAAACCTCGGTTGAGTCCGCTGTTCAAAGCCTTTGTTGAGTCGGTTGATCTCACACCAAGGCGAACCATCGACTTTTTAGTCGATGTGAACAGCATGGTGAATAATGCCCTTGAATATTCGCTGCGAATGGATCCCGGTATCTACACCCCCGAGCAAACCCTCAAACGCGGAGTGGGGAGCTGCCGTGATTTCGCCTGGCTTCTCGTGCAGGTGCTACGTCGACTTGGTATCGCGGCGCGTTTTGTTTCGGGGTACTCCATTCAGATTCAACCCGACGAAAAACCGATTGATCCCAATGCGCCCGCTGGGGTAACCGAGGATATCTGCGATTTGCACGCGTGGTGTGAAGCATACTTACCGGGTGCAGGCTGGGTGGGCATGGATCCAACCAGCGGGCTCTTCTGTGGTGAGGGGCATATCCCGCTAGCAACTTCCGCCTCCGCCCAGCAGGCCGCCCCCATCGAAGGGGGACTGTCTCCCTGTAAAACCGCCTTTGATGTCACCATGTCGGTCACTCGAGTGCATGAAGATCCCCGCGTGACCCTCCCTCTTACCGAAGGGCAGTGGGCTTCGGTTCTCCAGCTCGGTGATCAGGTTGATGAAGAACTCGCCGCCAATGATGTTCGCCTCAGCATGGGCGGCGAGCCGACCTTTGTCAGCATGGCAGATCAGGCCGGTGACGAATGGAACACCGAAGCGGTTGGACCCACCAAGAAACCACTTTCCGACAAACTGATCCGCAGTTTACGAACCCGCATGGCCCCTGGAGGCCTGCTCCATTTTGGCCAAGGAAAATGGTACCCCGGTGAGCCGCTTCCCCGCTGGGCCCTTGGTTTATATTGGCGCAAAGATGGGGTTCCCATTTGGGGCCAAGATAAATATTTGGGAAGCGAAGATGCTCCCGGAGAGGCCAGCAGCGAAGATGCTGAACGCCTTGCCGTCGCGATCGCCGAACAACTCGTCGTGGATCCAAACTATGTGCAAGCCGCCTTCGAAGACCCCGTCTACTATTCTTTGCGCGAACGAAATTTACCGATCAATCTCGACCCCTTCGAAAATCGATTGGACGATCCCGAAGAACGGAGCCGTCTGCTCACGGTATTTGAGCGCGGGCTCGACACCCCCACAGGATTTATCCTGCCGGTCAAACGGACCTGGTACGATGATGGTCCTGCATGGCAAAGTGGCATGTGGATGTTGCGCGGCCGAATTTTTCTCGCGCCCGGCGACTCTCCGGTTGGCCTGCGCCTCCCGCTGAAAAAGCTACCTTGGATGGATGAAGAGGATTCGTGCCCCTATACGTACCCTTCGGACCCGACGCAGATCGACCACGCCTTGCCGCCACGTCGCATGCGGATCATCAGCCAAGAAGGCCCAAAAGTAGGGATCTCTGAACCTGGTAGCGCCCGCTTTGCAGATCCCGACTCAATAGAAGAAGTCGGAAAAGCCGAAGAAACCGTTGCGCCACAAGATCGTGTACCCGAGCTTGGGGAGTCAGCCCCATGGGTAATCCGAACCGCTCTTTGCGTTGAAGTTCGCGAAGGCCGTCTCTACGTCTTTCTCCCGCCGGTTGACAAGGTGGAGGACTTCCTCGAGCTTATCGCCGCCGTCGAATACGCGGCGGAATCGATCGATATTCCGGTGCTCATTGAAGGGTACCCACCCCCCGCAGACCCGCGCATCGAATTCATGAAAGTGACGCCTGATCCTGGAGTCATCGAGGTGAACATCCATCCATCTCATAGCTGGCGCGATCTTGTCGGTAATACCGAGATGCTCTACCAAGAGGCGCGCAAGCTTTATCTCGGTACCGACAAGTATCAGCTCGATGGTCGGCACACAGGAACCGGCGGTGGGAACCACATGGTCCTCGGCGGAGCAACCCCTGTCGATTCACCGTTTTTGCGCCGCCCAGATCTCCTGAAGTCGGTGATCGGTTTTTGGCTCAACCACCCCTCGCTGAGCTACCTGTTTAGCGGGCTTTTCATCGGCCCTACCTCGCAGGCTCCTCGCCTTGACGAAGGGCGCATCGACGCCAGCCGTGAGATGGAACTCGCATTTCGTCAGGTTCCCCGGGCCGACGAAAAGAAAATTCCCCTCTGGCTCGTGGACCGAATTTTCCGTCATCTGTTGACCGATCTAACGGGTAACACGCACCGCGCGGAAATCTGTATCGACAAGTTATACTCACCCGACGGCCCCACGGGTCGACTCGGCTTGGTGGAATTTCGTGGCTTTGAGATGCCACCTCACCCTCGTATGAGCCTGACCCAGCAGCTGCTGCTCCGGAGTCTTGTAGCCCATTTCTGGCAGAATCCTTACGAAGCGCCGCTTGAACATTTGGGTCTCAAGCTGCACGACCAATACCTCCTGCCTCATTTTGTGGTGCAAGATTTTAAGCAGGTTATCGATCGGCTCAATCGAGCTGGCTACGCCTTTCAAACCGACTGGTTTCGTTCGCAGATCGAATTCCGCTTCCCTGTGGTCGGCACAGTTAAAGTGGACGACATTCACATCGAAGTCCGGCAAGCCATCGAACCTTGGTTGGTACTCGGCGAAGAAGCTGGTGCAAGCGGCACCGCTCGGTATGTTGATTCTTCATTGGAGCGGGTACAGGTCAAAGTCACCGGTCTCGATCCGTCACGGCATGTCCTCACGGTCAATTGCATTGAAATTCCTCTGACGCCAACTGGCGAACCAAACACCTGGGTTGCCGGCGTCCGATTCCGAGCTTGGCAACCACCGAACTGTTTGCACCCAACCATCCCGGTGCACAGTCCGCTCATCTTTGATGTGGTGGACCGTAGCGCGGCTCGTTCTATTGGCGGTTGCTCCTATTACATCAGCCATCCCGGTGGACGTTCACACGAAAACTTTCCCGTCAACGCGCTCGAAGCCGAGACACGTCGCGCCGAACGGTTCCTCTCTTTCGGACATACCCCCGGGCCGCTGGTCACCCGACCCGCAACCTTCCACCCTGCGGGAGATGTCACCTTGGACCTTCGTCGGCATTCCTAATCGTCGAGCCCGATCACACCCGATCACATCGCTAAACATTTCATCGGTGGGAAGCTCGCCCGACGCATCCACCGGTAGCTTACGCCTTTGTTCACTGCGTCCGGAGCAAACCCACTGCGTCCCGGAGGCGGCGCAGGACTCGTTTCCCACGTCACGCAGGTGTTCATATCATACCGGTTTCTCACCGCCTCGGAAGGCGGTGGCACAATCACGCCCTTGGAAGGGCATGGTACGTTTCAGTTCTCCTGAAATACATGCCATCCGATTGTAGGCTTGAGTCACGCGGTTGGTTCTGCACGTCGCTTTAACCACGCTACCTTATACCGTCTCTTCCGAGATCCTTGCCTCGTCTTTACAAGCTGATTTTTCCATGAGGGCATGGCTTAACGATTCACCAGGGCAAAAAAAAAATCCCGCCGAACCGGAGGCCGGTGCGGCGGGGGATTTGATTCTCCTTCGAGGCTGCGTGACGGGGTTGAATCCGTGTCGGCGGCCTGAAGACGGAATCTGAATCAAGGTTTAATCAACTAGGTCGATTAGTTCACTCACGGCGTCGCGTGGAGTGATTTTTTCTTTGGGCTTCTTCGCGGCCGATTTGGATGCAGATCTTTTCTTACTGCTTCCGCCTGGCTTGTGCTCATCGCCGCCTTTCGATTTGCGAGGGGGACGACCCGAGCGCTTCCGTTTTCCGGAAGAATTCGAGTTGGACCCTCCATCGAAAGCCTTGCGAAACGTGGTCGCGCGCATGGTTTGCGTACCCGCGGCTTTTGCACGTTTTTCGAGGTCTTTGTCCGAGGTGACAATCGTCACGGATTTGGGTCTCTGTTTGCGTGAGAGATCCATGACGAGGTCGAGAAAATGATCCGCGGACGGAGCGAAGTGAACCGTAAGGTCGTCAAACTTCCCTCCGTTTTCCACTTTGCGCAACGGCTCGCCTTCAAATACGGCGATGGTTGGGATTTTCTCGGCTTTGTTCATCTTGGACAGGCGTTGAAGGCCGCTGATCTGTTCACGATGTCCTAGTCGCTGGTTCGTTTTACTGAACACAGAGGGACCGTCGATAATGAAGACTTGGCTATCCGGAGATGGTGCAGAGGCACCGCTCGCCGAAGAACCTGAGAATAGCTTCGTTAGCAGACTCATGGCTTGTCCTTTGGGGTTATGGTTACACCCGTCAATCGCCGTTTTTCGGGCGAAGCGGGAAAGAGTTCTCTTTTCCCTTGCAGATCGCGGTCGGCAAACACAAGTGAAAAATATGACCAGCGCACTCTACTATACAATCAAATGCCCTCAATGCCAAGTGGTTCAAGAGGTTCAGCTCCACGAAACCGTCAATAGCACGACGCAACCCGAGCTGAAAGCGGAGCTGATGAAGAACGAGTTGAACCTCGTTTCATGCGAAAAATGCGAATTAAGCTTCGTGGTGGATAAGAATCTCTTCTACACCGACCCTGAGCGGCGAATCTTCATTTTTTACATGCCCAGCACCGTAGCCGAGCTCCATCAGGTCGAAGTCGAATTCGAAGAACGCAACCATGCCATCCAAAAAATTGTTCCCGGCGATATCGATGCCCCGGAAATTCATTTGGTGATCGAGCGGGCTCAGCTCACGGAATTGATCTTCATGTTCGAAGAGGAAATGAACCACCGTATCATCGAATACATCAAGTATCAGATGTACGTGCGCAACATGGAACAGTTAGATCCCATGGTGCATTCCCTCCTTTTCAACGCCCAGGATTCGACGGATGAAGTCTTGATTTTCCTCGTGCGGAATTACAGCACTGGCCAGTTCGAAGGCGTGCTGGAATATCCGCGCGATGCCTACAATACGCTTTATATGTCACTCGGCGATCAGAACGACGACCAAGCGGCGATGTTGGTGGAAATGTTCCCCGGGCCGCACGTCAGCGCTCGAGTGCTTATGATCGAAGAAGATCAAGTCGAAGATGTTTAGAAGCTGTTGAATCGCCGCAGACTCTGATGGCAATACGGTTTAGGTTAGAGTCTGTCCCCAATGGCACTGAGATAAGCGGTTCAGCGTATTTTTTTGCGTCATGTTACATCGTGGGAATCCGCCCCAAAGTGGGCGGGATATGGTAGCCCGTGTGCAAGGCCGCGAAGCGGCCGCAGCGCCGGGTTACGTGCAGATGTAATAGGCAACGAGGGGTAGGCTCTTTGTTGGAAGAGAACGCGAACCGAGGCGCAGGACTCTGCCACGGGGCGTTGCCCCGGGCTATGTTGACTGAGCCCTTCAGGCTCTATGTGTCCTCCGCACAATACCAAAATTGGATTTCTGGACAGGCTCTATCCAGTACAGTTGCTCTAAATGATGCGCAGATCTTTAGCCACTTGGCGTAATCCCAATTCATTTGCGGCCAAACCTCCAAATCCGAGCGGGCAATTATTCTTCCGCCTTCCTGAAAAGAGAGCGCAGCGTGTAGTTTGCATTCCGACCGCACCTCCAGCGCTCGAGAGTTATTTTCGATTGTTTCCGGTGGTTCCCTTCGGTCACCGACCGGCTAATTGCCTTCAAGCCTCCGGCTTTCATTACTGGAGGAAGCAGGCAAACCGTGCTGGAGGAAGCAGGCCAAAACAGCGGGCCATCTTGGATGAAGCGTTTTTCCAGCGGCTTGACCGTCGTTACAAACTTTCCGCGACTGCGAAGTCGTTGACGTATAAGATCGCGCGCCAGCTCCGAGCGGTTTCGGCTCCAGGCGGAATGGTCATGCGCCAGGTGGCGCTACCGCCCTCGATCCCAACCTGAACCGGCTGAGTCGCATTCGCGAGTTCGCCACGTACGCTACTAAATTTCACTTCGCTGCCCGGAATACTGCGTCCAATGCCATTGAGCGCGACCGCGACGACTCGGATTTCGCCCATCTGACCCGGTGGCAACGACCAGATGCCTTGAATGGTGCCGTTCTCCGCACGATCCACCATAACGGTGGTTTCGGTTTCAAAGGTTCTTTCCGGATTGTTTCGCCCTAACTCTGCGAGGCGAATCCGCTTTTCGTTGATCGCATCTTTCACCACGTAGGTTTCTTTGGCCACGGTGTTGAACAAGCTGTAGTCGATCCAGCCATAGCCGTCATCCGCCCAATCCTTGCCCCAAGAATTCAGCACCTTAAACGCCGACTTGCTGTCGTCATAACCAACGATCAAGATCGCGTGACCGTAACCGGGGGAGGGCGGGGGACCGCTCCAGATTTGGCCTTTGCGTAACTTCATGAGGCGCTCGTCCACCAGAGCCGCCAGCGGAATCGGAAAGCCGGAGGCCAGGTGCGCTTTGAGCTCATTCGTTTTGCTGGGGTCGACGCGACGGTAGGCGTCGATCAAATAAAAGCCCCCATTGGCCACCGCCGAACGCGACGGTTCGGCGAAGGGCGCGTTCGGAGCGAAGGGCATCAAGGTCCATTTGCAAACCCCGTGCTCAAGCATGCGCTGCAGGCCGTCTGGGTATTTGGCCCCAAGGTCTTTGCCGCCATTGATCGGGTTGTAGACGAAGCCTGGACTGAAGTGATTCTTGCGGGAAGAACGCCCGAGCAAGCCGCTAAGCGACCAGCGTTCTTCGACTCGTTCCTGATACGTTTTCAGGCCATAGCCAAGTGTGAACCCAAGGCAGGACATTTGCGGACGTTGGTCTTCTGGAGGTGGGCAGTTCACCGAGAGGTCAATGCGCGAGGGAAGGGCGCGGCCAAGCCAAGGAGGGGTCGCTTCTTGAATCGCTTCAAATTCGTCGGCTGAACTGAGCTGTGCACCAAAGCCTCCACCCGGTGGGCGACCTTGGTTTGGCGGTTGAGCTTGAGCGGAAGCTTGGTTTGGCGCAGGCGCAGATTGTTGCGGGGCAGAATTGACCGGGCGGTTTGCGCCTTTGCTCGCATCATTTTCTCCGTTCACCGGAGGACCTTCGCCAGGTGGAGCCGCTTCGACTTGCAGGAGGTTTACCTGCGAGTCGCCAAAGCGTTCGGGATCGCGTTGGAGCAGTTCTTTGCGGATGCCATCCCAATGCGCGTAGGCTCGTTCGCCCTGGGCCGGGGATTCAAAGGGGCCGATGAAATAGGTAAGGCGAGCGTGTTGATAGTAGAGGTACAGCGCGGTTTCGCCGAGTTCGGCTGGGTTTCCGATCTGGCGTGGTTTGTATTTGCTGAACAGATCCGCGCGCTTCAGCTTGTCCATTTCAAAGGCCGCCTCGGCGGGAAAGACGTAGATTTGCCCCCAAGCGCAACTGGCCGAGATGCTGATGCCGAGGCCGATCAGTGCCCGTAAGCAGAGCGGAAGCCAGTTGATTAAGAGGAGACAGGAGGACGTTCTTGAGGGGTTCATACTCATTTTCGAGCTAATCTAAACAAAAGGAAGCCGAGGCGTCGATATCGTTTCGACAGTGGATCCTTTCGAGCGAGGCATGCTTCGGTGGCTCTCTCGGAAAATAAGCTGTCGGCTTTTTGCGATAAACCATTTATTCTTCTCCAAACGTTAGGTTGATTCACCTTCGTCAACCTAGATTCAGTCGCCCCATCATGAAAAAAACATTTCTTTGTGCGAGTATCCTAAGCCTCCTCTTTGCCGGAGCCCCCATGGCTCAGGCGGAGTTGGCACCAGAAAAATTTGATTCATTAGTTGAGCAGATGAGTTCGGGCGACTTTAAGGAACGTCGCGCAGCTCGCACCGAGTTGCTTGAAGCTGGGCCCGATCAAGTGAAACAGCTTGGCACACTTTTAGGCGACAAAGATCCGGAGCTCGCGACCCAAGCGCACGGTCTGTTTAAGAAATTTCTCGCCTCCGAATCAGCCGAGGTAAACGCAGCCGCCAAGGCGGCGATTGCCAAGCAGGCCGAAGGGAGTGGTGAACAAGCGATCGAAGCGAAGAGGTTTCTCGCAGAAATCGAAAAGAACGAAAAGGTGGCTCGGCCAAAACCTGGAAATGAACTTCTGTTTGATCTAGGGGCGATTCAGTTCGGCAATGGTATCAATTTTCAAAATCTCAAAATCGAGCAGATTGGTGGAAACAGCCGCTCGGTCGAAGTATCCGAAAATGGCAAGAAGGTGAACATCTCCGAAAAAAATGGCGTCATCGACATGTTTTACGATGTCGAAGAAAAGGGCGCAATTGTGCGGAAAACTGCCAAAGCGAAAAACCTAAAAGAGCTTGAGCAAAACGATCCCGCTGCCTTCGCCCTCTTCAACAAACATATGAAAGCGGCTCCGAATCTTGCTAGGGCCGGCGCAAACATGAGGATCGAAATCGGCAAAATTCAGGAGCAACTGCAAAAGCAACTGGGTGACATTCCTCAGCTTCAAGGCGACATTCAAAAACAACTCCAGCAACAGCTGAAGGCTTTGCCAAACGGCGGGCCGGGGGTGGACATGTTTGAATTCAAACTAGGCCAAGATGGGGAAATGAAGCCCGGTGAAAACAACAAGCCGCTCAAGCTGAAGGAGAACAAGGCACTTGGTAAGGACGATGGGCCAGATGCGACAGAGAAACTCGCCAACGCGACCCGTGCTCTCGAAAAAGCCAAGGCCGATGGTGTAACGGGTAAAGACTTGAAGAAGCTTCAACGTCGGGTCGAGCGACTCAAGGCGCAGTAAGTCCCTTCATCGCGACGTAACCAATTGCTTAACGCATCAAAAAGCGGCTATTCAGAGTCTGTCCTGAATGGCGCTTAGTTAAGCCGATTTGCCTAAAAAAGGAGATCGCTTTGCCCTGAAAAAAAGCCGGAGGCTTGAAGGCAATTAGCCGGTCGGTGACCGAAGGGAACCACCGGAACCCATCGAAAATCAATCTCAAGCGCTGGAGGCGCGATCGGAGAACAACCTACATTCGACGCTCTCTTTTTAGGAAGCAGAACGGTAATTGCCTGCTCGGGTTTGGAGGTTTGACCGCAAATCAAACGGGATTAAGCCAGCGGGCTAGCACCTGCGCCGGGTTGATAGAGCGGCGAGCAGCTGTGCTAGACAGGGTGTATGGCTCGTTGCTGGGTGTCATCTCACAGGTCCCCGGGGTTCCGCTACGCTGCACCCCGCGCTACTTTCTGCCGTCCCTGCCGGGACTCTTTCCACGCAATTAGAACTGAGCTGACTACGAAGACCATGGCTTAACTACGTGCCATTGGAGCCAGTCCTGAAATCCTATTTCAGTTTTTCGCAGAGGGCGCATCTACCCTGACGCGCTCAGCCAACCTAGCCCGGGGCAACGCCCTTGGTTTCAGACGGCTGAAAATCGTAGCGCTGAAAGCGGGATTCAATCTACATTCTCAATTATCCCCGCATGTTCAGTGCTCAACATCGAAGGGTTGCGGCTTCAGGACAGACTCTACTCCGTAGGCTGCTTTTTTCTGCCTCCGAATGAGTTTGCCAATTCCCTCCTATTTCTTCTATGACTTCTCCGTAATGGGCCGAGCCAAGCACAACCAAAAAGGAAGAGGAGATCTCCAAGATCTCTCAACCCAGCTGACATCACGTCGACGCGTTGCTGCCGTGGTGTGCCTCTCGACCTTTGCCATCGCGATCCACCTCCACCTGATCCTGATACAGTTTCTCGGTTGGGGGAATATGATCATGCAGCACGTCAGTACCGAAGGCATGGGCTCCTTGCAGGCCATCGATCAAACCTTTAGCCCCGACGCGAGCTGCGGCTTTTGCGATTTGGTTCAGACCCTTCAACAGGCCGAGCTAGCGCAATCATCAGACAGGTCTGATTCGGAGCCACCGCGGTTGCAATCCGTTGCCGTCCCCGATTGGGTCGCAACCCCCACCCAAGATGTCGATGTACCGTTACCTCGCGTGACGAACCTCAAGTATGCCGTTTTGGCCCGCGCGGCCACGCATGGATTTCCCTTCGAGTTGATACAGCCTCCCGGCTAATTCCTCGTCCCCAAATCCATCTTAATCTAAAAACGCATTCCTTTGCGGGCCGCTAGCACTCACAATATTTTGAGCAGAGTCGGTCCGCGCCCTTTCGCTGTGATGACGTTGCTCGCCAAATTGGTGACCACCGTGCATCCATCCATGCATCTATCTAAATTTATATCGTACCATGAACATCTCATTTACTTCTTTGACCGTCGCCATCGCGATGCTCCTCTCCGTTTCCGCGTCCCTATTTGCTCCACTCCAAGCTTGCGAATCCTGTGCCTTGTACAGCCCGGCTGGCTGGGACTTATACATCGACCAAGTCGACATGATTGACGGCTACAAAAACTCCCCTGAACAAGAGATTGCCAACGCACCGAACCCAACCTGCTGGCGCTTCAACTTTTTTACTCGCCATGCGGAACTGGATCAACGGATCGACGGAACCCGTAAGTCCGACAACATGGGCGAAGAGCTCGATAGCTTTATTCACCAACTCTCTCTGAGCTATGCGCCGTCGAGCCGCTTTTCGCTTCACCTCAACCTCCCGTACTACGATCGCGAGTACACCCGCCTCGAGTCCGGTAGCCTGACTCGCGACAAAGAAAGTGGTTTTGGTGACCTCAGCGCCTATGTACGCTTGCCGGTCTTTCGCTCGTCAAACCGCGACCGTCGGTTTAAGGTTACTGCCATTGTAGGGGTGAAGGCGCCCACAGGGAACACCGACCGTCTCCGCGAGGATCACGACCATGGAGGCCATAATAGTTCGTCGAGCCATGATAGCCATGACAGCGATGCGGGTCATAATAGCCATGATGAAGATACCCACATGGAAGGGGAGCATGAAGATGGCGATTCCCATTCGGATGCCGAACCCAGCTCTCACGATCATGACGAACACAGGACGCACGACGCGGACGAACATAGCACTCATTCCGACGAGCACGGTAGCTCCAAAGAAATGACACACAGCGGCCATATGGATACCGCCGCCGAATCCAGTGGTCATGCCCATTCTGACGAGTCAGCCATTCATGCGCACCAGCTCGCGCTTGGCAGTGGCAGTTGGGATGCCATCGTAGGCCTTCGCGCTGATTATGAGCAGGGACTTTGGTTTGCCGACGCCATGGCGCTGGGCTACATCCGTACCGAAGGCGATCACGATTATCACTACGCCGACGACCTTTACCTCTCGAGCCATGTCGGACGGGTTCTGCATCGGACTCCCGTCAGCGAACTCCGTCTGCGCGGAGGGATCTTAGGCGAGTTCCGCGATGCGGATGAACAAGGGGGCGTGTCGATTGACCACTCTGAATTTACCGCCTACTACGCGCAGGGCACCCTGATTTATTCCGCCGGCGCGCTCAGCGGTGAGCTTGGGATTGACCTTCCCATCGAGCAGGAGTCTGGCGCACCTTCGCTCGTTCCCGAGTCACGTATCCGCGCTTCCTTCGGGGTGAATTTCTAGAGGCGGGCATCCAAAAGCCTTTTCGTCGGGAACCGCCGAAACTCCAGCTGCAACACGTTCAATTTTTACATAATCTGACCTAAAACGTCATGACAACGTTTCAACACGGTTTGAACCGCCAAGCGAAGCGCGGGAGGAGGCGCCACTGTGTAAGGTTGATGACGGAGGCTCGTCGGGAACCGACAGTTTAAATATAGGCGGGGGTTTTAACCCCCGTAAAGACGGACGATATATCCACGTCGGGAACCGACGGCTTATCATGAAAGGGCTTTAGCCCGCCTCAGGTATTCGAGGCCCCAAAATTATAGCTTTTTACAATAAAGCACGTCTATTACGACCCTTTGGACGCTTCCACTTATAATACGGATTACGGGCTAAAGCCCTCTTTTGCTAAACCGTCAGTTCCTGACGACAATGGTTTGCACGTTTTAACGGGGGTTGAAACCCCCGCCTATGATAAGCCGTCGGTTCCCGACGAAACTCCAGCTGCAACACGTTCACTTTTTTACATAATCTGGCCTGAAACTTCATGACAACGTTTCAACACGGTTTGAACCGCCAAGCGAAGCGCGGGAGGAGGCGCCACTGTGTAATAAATATTGCGCAGCTTCGGTAGCACCCTTACTCGTTGGTTTTTCCGGTGTGCATAGCTCCGAAGGTGCGCCGGCATTTAGCCCCGAGGCTTGCCTCGGGGTTACGAATCGGCCAACGCATCAAGCTCCGAAGGTGCGTAGGCACTCCGGTATTTAGTGGCAAAAACGCCGCAATCTGTGCAAGTCTTTCAGACTTGACGTGCCCATCAATTCGGACCGATGGGCGTTGCCCATCGCTACGTTGTTTTCGCCTTTCAGGCGAGTAGGGCACGCTGAATCGAAAATCCCTTCTTGCAGTATCGTTCTGATACAGGCCCTGAATGGAATAAATCCCGTTCCGACAAACACGGAATAAATTCCGCGCCACACGGGTAGGTACGAAATTCTTAATTAGCAGCAGTGATTCGCCGAAGCCCAAGGGGCGGCGGTTTCCAACCGCCGAGTTCAATCCTTACCGGCTTGGTGGGGTAGTATAACCCAGCTACGATGGGCGTCGCCCGTCGCTATGCTGTTTTCGCCTTTCAGGCGATATGGCCTGACGTCTCAGCCAACCCCCGTTCGCCTACGACTACAACCGTTGGTGAACTTTTTTAATTAACCAATTCGCCACCGGAATCCGATTGTACAACACGTCGGTCGGGTCCCAGTAATCTTGCTGAAAGACAACCTTGCCCGCTTCGTTGAAGCGAATATGCGACATGCCGACGCACTGTTGGCGTTCGCCTTCCGGATCGCGGTTTAGCGCCACCGTCATTTCCCAGCGGAGGTAATAATCTCCATTGCTGTAGGTCACTTGAGGGAAAGCAAAACTGCATTCGCGCAAGGCTTCCGTGCTGTGAACCATGTAGTCGTAAAAGGCTTGGAAGTCGGTAAACTCCTTGAACCCATCGCGGAAATAAAGCTCCTCTGAGTAGGTATCACGAAGGTTTGCCTCAAGGTTCTCCTTCGAAAAATCGCCAAACAAGTCGACCACCTGCTGCACTGCAACATCATTGCGCCCGCCTTGGTCATAGGTGATGGTAAGGCCTTTGCGATACTCTGTATTGGGAATGGTTTTTCCGGGAGGGTTCATTTTACATCCTGTTAAGGTGACAAGTGCGGCTAAGATACCGAGAAGTCCTACGAGATACAGCCAACGTTTTTTCATATCATCTCTTCGTTTCAATCCTGTTTGCATTACACGTTTAGCGAAGAATCTTGAAAAGTCACTGTGTTCCGCAATATCTTCGATCTTGATTTGGTTCTAGGAGTCTGTCGGACTTAGGCTTTCGAGCGAGGGTTTCTCAGTTTGAGACCAGACGGTTTGGACGATTCGTGAGAATAGTTGAGGCTATTTGATCGATTCGTCCGGATCGTATGGGCCAAAGTGAGGAATTCGCAGCCGAATCTGCTAAGTCCGACAGGCTCCTAGCCGTTACTCTAATCGCGCTCGGTAAAGATCTGAATCAACTCGGTGTTGAGATAATAATTCCCGCGCCCGATCTTCTGTTTTTTTAAAAATCCATGTTCTGCCAGAGTTTCTAAATATTTTCGCGCGGTTATCCGTGTAACGTTCAATTCGCTCTCTGCGAAGGCAATCCGAGTATACGGATGCTTGAAGATTAAATTTAATAAATCTTGGCTGTAGATTTTTGGAAGTTCATCTCGCAAACCCTTCTTTTTTTTAGCCATCAACTCGCGGATTTGAATAATGGTATCGATAGAATGCTTTGCCGTATCGGACACGGCCTCAAGCATGTAGATAAGGTAGGGCTCCCAGTTACCTGTTTCCCGTACATTCTGTAACTCACGGTAGTATCCCTCCTTGTTCCGAACAATGTACCGGCTCAAATACAAGACAGGTAAATCCAACAATCCTTTCATGACAAGATAGAGAATATTGATAATCCTCCCCGTCCGCCCGTTGCCGTCATAAAATGGGTGGATGCTTTCAAACTGGTGGTGAATGATGGCCATTTTTACCAAGGGGTCCAAATCTCTCCTCTCTTCAACATGCATGAAATCGACCATGTCTTCCATGAGTCGTTTAATCTCATCGGGATGCTGAGGCGGTTCGTAAATGACATCTCCAGTTTCTGCGTTTTTTAGATTTGTCCCCGGGGTTTTGCGTAAACCTCCATCATTGCATTTCAGCTCTCGTTGCACACCCATGATCAAGCTCATTGGAAGGACTCCGTTGTCTCGGATCGATTGAAAACCAGTTCTCAGAGCCAGGCCGTATCGCGATGCCTCTTTACTCGCCATACTTAGCTCTTCTGCTTCTGCATCGGCTTGAAAAAGCTCGTCGTGGGTTGTGACAATATTTTCGATCTCTGAACTGACCTTTGCTTCTTGCAAACTCAGCGTATTGATTAGGATCGACTCGTTTGGAATCGTTTTCGCAATCCCTTTAAGTTCGGCAAGATACCGGTTTGCCTTATTGAGAGATTTAAGAACCGCGCGAGTTTCAAGCTCTTGGTCCGATGCTAAGTGGGTCAGATCCTTCATACATGCATAGAAAACGCGATTTTCTATGCTTGTACACTGCGATATGTATAGAAAACGCCATTTTCTATACATGTCATGGCTCCCATGTATAGATTTCGCCGTTTTCTATACATATCCCGCGTGGTCGAGCTCGGAGTCTATAAAAAGCAATCTGAACCAAATGGACTCCGAGTGACGATTTTTTGAGTAAAACGGTCTGCATTCCGTGTGCATTGTTGCTTGTTGCGATTAAAGCATTTTGCAGAGTCAGGCTTCGCCTTTCATAAGGGTACCATTTGAGAATGAAATCACCGAAAAGTCAGAAAATAACGCGTTATTGCTGTGCAAGTTTGGCAAAACAGCTTGCTCCCTTGGAGCCAGTTGTCCGCAGGAGTTTAAGGCTATTTTCGCGTACGCTTTTGGGTGAAAATATGCGGGCAGTTCGCCTCTCCCACCTGGGCTTGGCCTGCCTTGCCGTTTTCGGTCTCAGTCCTTCTTCGGGGCTCGCGCAGTCGGAAGCCTCTGAGCTCGCTTCGGTTAGCTCTCTCGCCACCAACAGCCTGACCGGACTCACCCTTGCCGAATGCCAAGAAATCGCACAAAAACAAAACCGCGACCGCCGCATGGCGCGCAATAACTTGCGCTCGGCTGTGGCAGGCGGACGTATCGCAGAATCCGAAGTTTTCGCCCCATCGCTCGAGATCTCCCAGACCTTCACCGAGGACAATGACAACGGGCAGGGCCGCGCGGAAATCCAATACCTTTCACCATTCGGCATCGAAATTTCACCTTACATCGCCGAATTTTCGGAGGGAAGTCGGGACGAGCGCTGGCTCAGTACCGCTGGCATCACCCTCAAGCGCCGAATTTTTTCCAGCGCAGAACGTTGGCGTCTTCGCATGCCGATCACCACCGCAGAACGAAGCTTACTCAAAGCGCAGAACACCTTGCAGCTCGGCGAACGCCAACTCGATTTCGGGGTCATGCGCGCCTTCCTTGCGCTGCAACGGGTTGATACCCGGCTTCGGGTGCGTCGCAACCGGGTCACCGACGCCAAAGCCTTCCTCAAGGTGACCGAGGAACGCGTCGCCACCGGTCTCGCGCCACGAGTCGACATCGTGAACGCAACCATCAACTTGAATCAAGCCGAAGCGGATGTGCTGGACGAAGAGTCGAACCTTCAGGATCAAACCGAAAGCCTGCTTAATGTAATGGGCTATCCGGTCACGCGGGAAATTTCCACCACGCCTTACGAGATCGGCGATGTAAAAGTCGACCCGGTCAACTTAGAGAACGACTCTATCCACCTCCTCGCGCGGCACGAAAGCTTGGTCAACGCACGACTCGACCTCGATTTTTCACGCATCGAAATGCGGATTCAAAAAGACCTCCTGCGGCCGCAGCTCGGCTTAGCTTTCACTGCCGAACATCGGAGCCAAGGATTGGATCCGACGAATGAACAACTTGAGGATTCAGATCCGCTTTCCATCGCCCTGACCTACAGTGTGCCGCTCGACGGGAACAAGCAAGCCAAGGCTCGGCTTCGTCAACTCGAACTCGCATTGGAAAATGAGCAACTCAGCTTGATCGATACCGAAAAAGATTTGCTCGTGGAATTACGTGCGGCTCATCGCAGCCTTTTACGCCTAGAAACTCAGGTCGGATTGAGCGAGCAACGACTCGAAGCCGAGCGCGCCAAACTCCAAGCCACTCTGGTTCGTTACGAAGATGGGAACGTCGACAACATCGAAGTCACCCGGGCGAAGCAGGCGCTCGATGATGCAGAAATCAGCCTCATCAATACCCGCATCGAATTGGTGCTGGCCCAAGAGCAGTATCGCTCGCTCTTGCCGCCGGACCGACCGGTCAAAACAACGCTTTCGGCCCCATGATTCGGCCTGCTTTATTCTGCCAGTCAATGGCAAGCTTTATAAGGGTGTCTGCCACTCAATGGCAAAATCGCCGGGTAGCTCGTCGTGGCCCCTCACCTTTGTTTAGCAGGAAACTGGGTCTGTCGCGGCGGCTGGTTTTGCCATTGGTTCTCTTCGCTAGCTTGGTGTGCTTCGTCGGTTGCTCGCAGAATGATGCGGAGGCCGAGCTTGAGCAACGAGTGTTTGTGGTTCCTGAACCCGATGCGTTTTTGTCTGTCAGTTTGCGCGGTCAAGTTGGGAATACCCGGTCTGAGTCGGTGAATGCGCCGTCCTCTGATTTGCGCTTGGAGTGGTTGGCGAGTGAGGGGGATATTGCCGCTCCGGGCGATGTGGTGGCTCGCTTCGATACGGAGTTGCTTGAGCTGTGGTTGGAGAGCAACCGGGAAGAGTTTGAAATCCTCACGCGGAAACGCCGGGTGGTGAAGTTGAGTAATCAGCGACTGTTTCACAGCATGCGAACGAAGTTGCTGGAGACCGAAGAGAGTTACAAGGCAACCCAACTCGCTTACGAAGAATCGAAGCGGCAGGACGAAGCGGAGCGCGGGATTTTAGAGCGGGAAATGAATCTCGCTCAAGAAGCGCTGGCGCGAGCAGAAAAGAAATTAGTGGCGATTCAGTCGGTTGAGAAGCAGGGTGGTGCGGCCGCAGCTGAAGTTCGCGACGCCATGCTCGCGGTAGATAGAGCGCTCGCTAATATCAGAGTCCCTCAAGCTCGCTTGGCTGAATTCGATGCCGAAGACGGTAGTGAAAAACGTCTGCGCTTGGATCAAAAGCTTGCTGCTTTAGAATTGAATTTGGGTGATGAAACCCAGTCGAAATCGCTGCGCGGGCGGTTGGCGGAAGCCATCGCGAAGCACGCCCGAGATTTAGAATGGGCCGAGCTTGAAGAAGCGGATTTGAACGAGCAGGCCGATGATGCGACGGTGGTGATTGATGATGCGGTGCGTCGGACGGAAAAGGGCGGGGTGATTTCTGCGTCACGTCAAACCGCCGAGGTTCCTTTGGTGCCCGGAGTGCGGTTGAGTTCGCGCGAACTTCTCGGGGTGATTCAGCCTGAAGATGCGGTGATTTATGTTCAGGTACCTGAGTTGCTTCGTGATTCGGTTCGCTTGCGAAACCGTGATGGGTTTCCGGTGGAATTGCGAATCCCTTCGCGAGGACCTGCGTGGTTGCCGGGAAAACTTAGCTCGGTCAGTACGGTTAAGATCGGGGAGAATTATGTTGGTACGGTGCGCTTAACCCCGTGGCCCGAACATGTGTATATCGGAGCTGGGGTGGAATGTCGGGTGCAGATTCCGATGCTTCCTACCGCGGTGGTCATCCCACGCTGGTGGGCCACGGCTGGCTTTCGCCCGACGGTTCAAATGGAGTCGGGTGAAACGCGGGTGATCGAGGTACGTCCGGTTGGCGATTCATTGGTGGTCATCGATGGATTATCAATTGGGGACCGGATCCTGCCTCCGACCCTGGCCAAAGAGAGCGGAACCTTACTTTACAGTAGCGTAGATGTCCTGGATCGGCATGAGATTCGGTTGGCCACGTCGCGGCCTCGGGATTGGGAAATTGTTGAGATGGTGGACGATGGCACGGTGGTGACCAATGGGCAAGTGGTGGCTCGTTTGCGTCGTTCGCTGGGACGTAAAACTCGTGCCTCGGCGGCGGAAATGGCTCGGTTAAAGGCGGAGGCCGCACGGGACTTATCACGAATGAATGCCCGAGGAGATCTGAGTAACGCGTATCTAAATTGGCAGGAAGCACGGATTGCCACCGAAGAGGCGCGTACCGAGTTGGAGATTGATCGACAGCGTGACGATCTGACAGGAGAGGTTCAGGGCGTGGTGGCGGCGCGTTTATCGGAGATCGAACGAGGTCGATTGGAAGAAGAGTTCAAGCGCTTGTCGAACCCCGTGTATGACGAGATTCGTTCGCTTGAGGAAAAATCGCAGGATGCTTTGGAAACAAAGATTGCCGTCTTTCGTGACGAGAAAGCGCGATTGGATGCGGCCAAGAGTCGGCAGGCTCAGAGCTGGACGACGGGTTGGGATTTGCGTCGCAGCTGGCAAGAAGCGATTGCGGCGGAGTTGAAAAGCGAGCAGGCTTATGACCGGGCACAAGTGAAATATATGCGGGACCTTTCATCGGCGGATGCGCGGTATGAAAAGGCGATGATTTCGGTTCAGCGTTTGCTTGATTACGCGAATCAACAGGCGGTTCATGCCACCGCGGCTGGTCGGGCCTATTTGAATCCGGGTGGACGGCGTCCGACGGAAGTCGGCAAGCGCCTGTGGACCAGTCACCTGTTTAGTATTCCCAAAAATGCCCGTCGCTCCTTTAATCTACACGCACCCGCACGAATGTATGCCGACTTTAAGGTCGGACAAGAGATCCGTTTTTTCCTTCCTTCGGAAGGGGCCAAGCCGTTGCTTGGCACTGTGGTGCATGTGGCTGATTTTTTTGAGAAGCGAGCGTTGAATACCGGTAAGAAAAAGTCTTCCTCGAAGCGTGGGCGTGGGTCTTTTTCCGGGGCTGAGATTTCCGAGCAGGTGGAAGCCACGGTGCGGATTCGGGTGGAATTTGATGCTGATTCGGAGGATGCAGCCCCTCCTGGTACCACGGTAGTAATCGAGTTGGCACCTTGAACGGGGTTGTTATGATCTCTCGTCGTCAGGTCTCCTTTCAACTGCAGCGCTTTGCTCCTGCGGTGAGGATAGCGTTTGCTTTTTGTATCGGCCTTCCTTTGCTTGCGCGTGAAGAGGTGTGGACGGTGGGGCAGGTCACCGCACCGATTTCGATCGAAATTGAAGGGATGGTAGAAATCAGCCGCGCCAGCGTGGAGACGATTCGTCCTGGAAGTCCGAGGGCGGTGGTCGCGTGGATCGGGCCGGATGGAAAGCGCGCCCGTTTTGGAGACGAGTTGCTTCGTTTGGATTCAGCTGAGATTCAACGCCGTCACGCGAAGTTACTTCAGGATCTTGCCGTGTTGAAGGAGCGGAACGAGAACCGAGTTCGAATTGTGGAGCGGAGCTTGGTGCAGGCGGAAGAGACGCTGATGCAGAAGATGGAGGACCTAGGAGTTAAGTTCGCGACGGCGCGTGCGACGGCGGCTCCGGATGAAAGTAAGGTCGCCACCTTGCGTCGTGAAATCGATTTAGCCAAGCGGCAAGCCGTGGCGCTGGAAGCGGATTTGGTTCGCAAACGGAATTTATTCGAGTTGGGCGAAGTGGCTCGGGTGGAAATCGAGGATGCGGAACTCGCGACGGCGGCTGCACGTCGGCGGGTTCGAATCGCGGAATTGGCTTTGGTCGATGCCGGAGATGGCAGTGACCCCGTGTTGGCGCGTCGGGCGGCTTGGCTGGTCGAGCGGGCGCGGGTGAGTATTGGCACCGACGATGAAGGGCATCCGCTGGAAACCCGTGGCGAGGGGCGTAAGCTTGCTGCCATCGAACAGAAATTTATTCGTTTACAAACGAGTGTGGCTCAAGAAATTGAGGCCGCCGAGGTTGAGATTCAGGCGGTGGCACGGGCTGCCTGGGCCCATTTTCCGCTGCAAGATCTCCGTATTTTGGATGCGTCGGGCCAGGAAGTTCAGGGGTTCTCATCGAGCAACGATTTGTCTCGTGCTGTTTATGATCTGGGGGGTGATTCAAGCCCGAGATTTGGCTGGGTGGGTGACCCGACCTTCGTTCCCGCCAAGCAAGCTTTGGTGCTTCGCTCCGAAGCGCAGTGGCGCTGTGACCTGCCTCCTGGCCGGTATCAGGTGGTGTTTACGCTCGGAGATGCGGCGGAATGGAATTGCATGTATGCTGCCGTTGGCGAGCAGGTCTTGGTCGCGATCAATCGCCTGCTTCCGGGCGAGAGTCGAACCGTGACGGCTGAGGTCGAGGTCGGATCGGATCGGAGCTTGGTGATCGACATTGGCTTGCCGCAAAAATCAGTTTTAGCCAGTTCGGATGGCGCGGTGAAGAATCAGACTTGGATACGTCTGGGTCGTGCCATTCGCAACAATCCGCCAGCCTTGTATCTCACTCCGGATGCGAAGTTGTTGGTGCGGTATCGGGTTCATTTTTTGCAGCTTCCGTTTTTTGAGCAGTCGACCAATGTGACCCGTCGGCTCGAGCTTTTAAATAGTCGCGGCGAATGGGTGCCGGCTGGAGCGGTGAAGATTGCCGACGATCCGGTGGCGTATTTCCCTGGGGTGGAGGCGAATCACATCGGCGGTGAAGAGGACCGTCCAGAGGAGCGGACGGCGCGCGAGGTGTCGATTGAAGTGCCCGCAGCCTTCGGTGATGGGTTTGCCTTTGCTTCGCATGTAATGTGTCGGGCCGTGGCCGAGCCTAGCGATGCGGTGGTTGCGGTGCCAGCCTATTTGGTGCTGGAAGGGGACGATGGGTTGTTTGTTCAGCCGGCCGCAGCTGCTGCGTCACTTCGAGCTGTGAAGGGCATGCGATTCGATCAAGTTTATTTGTTGGAGCAGGGGGTTGCGGCTGGGGATCGATTGCGGCGACCGAAAGCCGGAGAAGGGACGGCTGATGCCTTTCGTTATACGGGAGAAGTGGTGGCCGCGACGGCGGTGCCGATGGTTGTGCCGGTCAACTCCTGGGCTCGCATCGAAGATCTTATTCCCAATGGTAGTGTCGTGAAAGAGGGAGATCTGGTGGTGACCTTGTACCGTCCGGAAGAGAATGCATCCGCCGTCAAATCAGCTTCGAAAGCGGTGTCAGCGGAAACCACATTTTTAGAAGCGATTGACGAACAGCAAGCTGCCTTTGTGGCGCAGATTTCGGCCCAAGCCCAGTCCTTGCAGGAAGAAAAGCTAGCTGCGGATTTGGTGGCGGAGCAGCGGCGTAACGATCTGGCGGAGCTGGCTCAAGCGGAGGAATCTCAGAAGGCGATTGAACTTGAATTCGCCTTGATCGAACAGCGGGTGAAGGAATTGGCAGGCTCTGAGGCGACGCGTCTGGCCTATGATGAAGCGAAACGAAAGCGGGATGAATTGCGCTTGAAGCTCGAGCAGCAAAATCTGCAGCGAATTGCGTCTTTTCGCAAGCGGGATTTCACGGTCAATTTATCGCAGCGCTTTACGTGGACCAAAGCCAAGCAGGAATTGGCTATGCGAGAGGCGAAAATTTTCCTTCACTTGAAGCAGCAAGATGCCTTGGGGCAGAAGGCGAGTAGTTTGCTCGAAGACGGGGTTGAGGATCGAGATCTTGGGCGCGATTTTGACTCGCAGCGTCACATGAAAGCCCCGGCGGATGGGAATGTGTTTTACCTCACGGGCTATAATGATCTCGCGAAACGCAATGAGCGCATCGACAAAGAGTTCGTTGTGTGGAATGGCCTGACCATTGCCAACATCCTCGACATGTCGACCCTCGCGTTTGAAATCCGATTTCCCGAGACCGCTTATCACCGAATCTCACTCGATATGGAAGTACCCATTGAGCTAGAGGATTTAGACGGTCGTATTTTACTTGGACGCGTCACGAAAAAGGGACGGAGTTTGTATGTTCCTCCAGTGCAAAACGCGTCCGAACAAGCATTGATACAGCTCAACCGTGTATTCGATGTTACCTTAAAATTTTCTGTGCCAGCTGATCTTGAAGATCGGTTGCGTCCAGGTTTACGCGGCTCGGTTGTCTTGCCGGAGTAAGCGCACACCCCTCCGAATAGATGAAAATTGTTTAGATAAAAATTGTTTAGATGAAAAAACGCTGGCTCATTTTATTTATCCTCGCGATCGCGGCGGGATCTTGGTTTCTGACATCAGAGGTTTCGCAAGATGCCGAGTCTGAAACCTGGCGTGAGTTTTCTGTGACGCAGCAGTCGGTGCGAGATGTCTTGCGCGAGGTCGGCGAGCTTGCTCCTCAGGATCCTGTTTTAATTCAGGCTCCGTTCAATGGAGATCTCAAGTGGCTGGTGCAGGATGGCACCTGGGTGCAAGCTGGGGAAAAGGTCTTGGAATTTGATGAAGAACTTTTGGTCGAGCGTGTGTCTGAGCTACGGGCCGATGTGATTGATAAGCGTCAGGAGTTGCGCATGGCCAAGCTGCAAGCGGAACAAACCCGCATCGCTGAACGCCAAGATGTTGAAAGCGCCAAGCAGAATTTGAAGCTGGCCGAGATTCGGCACCGTATTTTAACCAGCACCCCCGTGGGTGGCGATCAGCTCGTGACCTTAGACAAAGAGATTCAGCCACTGGAGAAGCGCCTGAATCAGCTACAAGCTGAGCTTGAGCCTTTGGATGCGGCCTTCCGTGCCTCGCGGAAAGTTTACCAAGATGCGCTGAATACCTGGCAGGAAGCACGTGCCAGCTTGTTGGAAGTCCGTATGGGTGGGAACCTAGCTGACTCGAAACCTACGGGGGGCATGGCGAAGGCTGGCGGCGGTAAATTTGGACCAGGTTCTCCAAAGATCGGAAAGAAGGGGGAGAAATCGCGGAGCGGAGCGCCCGTAGCATCGACCGTAGCATCGACCGGAGCTGCGGTCGGTCAGGCGTCCTCGAACAGCAATGCGGTACTCACGGTCGAGGCGGCGACGGAAGCTGCGAATGCAACGAAGCAGATACTCGACCAAACTCGTGCCGCTCACGAGAAGGACCGGCTGCCCTATGAGGCGAAGCTGGCTGAGATCCATGCCGTGGATGAGGAAGCCGAGGAGCTTTATATTCAAATTGAAATTGAAAAGCGGGGCTTGCCCGCCACGACCTTGCGGATTGATACCGAGATCGCAAAATTACAGCTGGCTGAAGCGGAGCGACAAGTCGAAAGTGGCAAGCGTGCCTTGGCCGCGGGTGCGATGTCCAAGCTCCGCTGCGACCAGTTAATCGCAGATGCCGAAGCGGCAGCGGGGCGTTTAGAAATTTTAGAGTATCGTTTGGAAATTGCTTCGCGGCCAGCCACCGAAGATGAAGTAGCGACCTCCGAGGCGACCTTGAATGCGGCGCGTCGAGCCGTCGAAAATGCAGAAGAAATCTTCGAGCGTGAAATGCAGATTTTAGTTGGAGAGCAGGCGACGATTGAGGCGCGGCTTCAGGCGTCCATCGGCGAATTGAATCGGAGTGGTAAAGGCTTTCCCACTGCGATCGAAGGCACCATGCGCATGTTGAAAGCTGAAGCAGAGTTGCTTGAGCCGGAGGAGAAAGAGCGTGCAACCGAGATTGAGCGTGAACTTGCTCTGCTTGAGGCGGAGTTGGTCGAAGCCAAGTTGAGCCCGCCAAATATTGTGCTCGCCCCCTCTTCTGGCTTGGTTCGTTTGCGTGAGAATGACGATCGCTTGACCGATATCGGGGACAACTGGAGCCGTGGAAGTACGGTGGCCATGCTCTATCCGCCGGGTAAAATGGATGTGAAACTCGGAATTAACGAAGCAAATTTTCAGCGCGTGAAGCCGGGTATGCCCTGTCTGGTTCGGATTCCTGCTTTGGATATGGAGATCGAAAATGCGTCGGTGGCGCATGTCTCTCAAATCGGGCGTGATCGGATTCAGACGAAAAGTCGTTGGGTCACGTCGCAGCTTTCGGGCATTACCGAATTTGCTCTCTCGGTAAATCTCGGACGTGAGGTTGAAGATTTTCGCCAGGGGATGACCGTGTTGCTGGACATTGTGACAGATGAGGTGGAGGATGCCTTGGTGCTCCCCGCGGCTGCGATTCTAGGACCTGCCAGCGAGGGCGAAACTCAAGATGGTTTTTTGGTTCTGCGCAGTGAGGATCCAGCGGATACTGCCACCGTGCGCGGACGATATTTTGGTGATGATTGGTTCATTGTCGAATCCGGTTTAGATGAGGGCGCGAAAGTCTATCGTTCGTACCCAGGAGCAAAACAATGAGTACCGAACCTGTCATTCGTCTGCAAGGGATCACGCGCCACTATCGTATGGGAGAGCACGTGGTGCGCGCCCTACGCGGGATCGATATTGATATTTTCCCTGGCGAATTTGTTGCGATTACCGGCCCTTCGGGGAGCGGGAAATCGACCCTGATGTATTTGCTGGGTTGCTTGGATCGACCCACGGATGGGAAGTACTGGCTCGACGGGAAAGAGGTCTCGGGCTTGAGCGATGCGGAGCTGTCTCGTACCCGTAATCGGGACATCGGCTTTGTCTTTCAGCACTACAATTTATTGTCGGAGTTGAATGTCTTAGAGAACGTTGGGCTTGGCCTGGTGTACCGAGGGGTGCAGCGTGGTGAACGCTCAAAAACGGCTGAGGCCCTCGCGGATCGAATGGGTTTGGAAGGACGGCATCATCACAGTGCCACCGAACTTTCCGGCGGACAGATGCAGCGGGTGGCGATTTGCCGCGCTCTGGCTGGCGGTCCGCATTTGCTGCTTTGTGATGAGCCAACCGGTAATCTTGACTCGGTGACGGGGAAGGAAATCATGGAAGTGTTTCATGAGCTTCACGCCCAGGGAAATACTCTTGTCATGGTGACGCATGATCCTCGGGTCGCGGCGCAGGCGCAGCGGGTGATTCGAATCGAAGACGGCGAAGTGCAATCTGACGAGCGGCAGGATGTCGAAGTCAAGCAGGCCTTGGTGGAGGCACCGACGCGGCATCCGGCGGAAAAAGTTCGTTGGCGTGACATCGCTCGCATCGCGGTTCGGGAAGGTCTCTTGGCGCATAAGTTGCGTAGCCTGCTTACCATGCTCGGCATGGTCTTTGGCATCGCTTCGGTGATTGCCATGACCGCGATTACCGAGGGCGGTAAGCGACAGCAACTGGAGCAGATCCGACAGATCGGGTTAAATAATATTCAGATCATCGACCCGCAACTAGACGGAGAACGTCTGCGCCAAGCGCGGCAGCGAAATCCTTTTGGGATCAGTGAGCGCGATATCGATGCGATTCGTCGTGAGTTGACCGATGTCGAGGGCCTGACGGCGTGGAAGAAATTGAAGGCCGCGGTGAGCAAAGATCGGATTCGTATCGACTCGGCGCAGGTGCTTGGGGTCTACGGTGATTTTGAAGATGTAGTGAATTTTAAAGTCGGGCAGGGGCGCTTTTTACTTCCGCGTGATGCGGAGCAGTTCCGCCGCGTGTGTGTGCTCGGCTCAGATATTGCGCATGAGCTTGAGATTCAGGATGATCCGCTGGGCCAGTCTCTGATCATTGGGGATCAGCCGTTTGTCGTGGTGGGGGTCATGCAATCGCGTCCCTTCACTGCGAGTACGGTGAAGGACGTGAATATTGTTGATCGCAATCGCGATGTCTACATGCCGCATTCGGTTGCGGCTAGGTACTACCCGCGAGTGCCTCGGGCTGGGGTGTACGACGCGATCTCACTGCGTATGGCGACCACGGAGCAGCTGGTGCCTGACTCGAAGCATATTCAGCAGGTCATCCGTAGCTTGCATGACAGTGCGGAAGATTTTGCCGTTTCGGTGCCTTTGGAAAATTTGCGACAATCGCAGAAGACCAAAGAGGTGTTTAATATTATCATCACCGTGATCGCCGGCATGTCGCTTTTGGTGGGCGGCATCGGGATTATGAATATCATGTTGGCGAGTGTGAGTGAGCGGACGCGTGAGATTGGGATTCGTCGCGCGGTTGGCGCCACCCGACGCGAAGTGCTGAAGCAGTTTCTTGCCGAAGCCTGCGTGATCTCGATCATTGGGGGGATCTTGGGGGTGATCATTGGGGTTCTTGGCGGCGAGCTGGTGGCCGCGGTGTTTGACTTCCCGGTCGCGTTTAATCCCTGGATCATGGGAATCAGCGTCGGGGTGGCGACCGTGGTGGGGATCGGCTTCGGCTTGTATCCTGCCTGGATTGCGGCTCGCATGGATCCGGTTGACGCCCTGCGCGGGTAAATTTACTGAACCCAATCGCATCAATGTGCTTGGCGCTAATGGCACTTAGTTAAGCCGATTTGCTTAGAAGTCAGTCCTCGAGTCTGTCTGGTAAAGGCGCGTGGTGCTGACACCAATGGCACTTAGATAAGCCGATTTGTATTAAAAATGATTGGAAATCCAGACGACTAAAGGCGCGTAGCGCTGACCCATTGATAGCCATGGTTGACGAACGAAGTGAGGAGGCCGTGGTCCCGGCGGATTTCGCCTCTAAGCCGCGTAGCGGCGACACCCAACCGGATGAAAAGGGTACAAGCGTATGATAAACGATTCCTATTAATTTTGGAGGTCCCGTTTTAGTGGATTCCGGGCATAACAGGATGCAAGCAGGATATAAACTGCGCGGGGCTAGGTTCTGCGCCTCGGTTCGAGTTCTCTTACACTATAGCGCCTACTCCTCGTTGCCTCTTACCGCCTGCACCAAACCCGGCGCTACGGCCGCTTCGCGGCCTTGCACACGGGCTACCATATCCCGCCCACTTTGGGGCGGATTCCCACGATGTAAACACGGCGCAGAAAGTAGGCTGGACCGCTTATCTAAGTGCCATTGGGTGCTGACACATTGTTCGCCATGGTTGACGAACGAAGTGAGGAGACCGTGGGGTCGGGACTAGCTGGTCCGACATGGGTTAAATGCTGTCCTGCCGAGTTTTTCAATTCGGGAATGCGCAGGCCTCCGATGGGTTCAACTTTCTGAATTTCACGGTCCAAGATGCTGGGATCAAAGGCACTGTATTTGATCCCAAGATCAAGGGGATGAAATCACGGACCACCATCTTTTCGACAAACCTCCCGATTCGGGAGGCACTGCGCTTTGTCTGTGACCAGTCCAACCTTGGGTTTAAAGAGAGGACTGATCTGGTGATGACCGTGAAGAAATAAGCGGAAGGGCAGCTCAGCTTTAGCCAAGCAGGACTTGTTTGCCACCGTTTTGCGCGCTCTCGTAGATGGCCGTAATGACTTCGACCGCTTTGCGTGCTTCGGAAGCTGAGGTGGTTGGTTCGCGACCTTCTTGGATGGCGGCGACCACTTCTTCAAAGTTAAGTTGGTGCTGATAAAAGCTGATCGCGTTCGGATCGTTTGCACCCACTCCGGCGCCTGCGCCAGCCATTAAGGTATTGCGGATCTCGTCGTCGGCTGGGGTTTCGTTCATGAACTCCCAGAGTTCGAAAGACTCATCGGCAAGAAAGACCGAACCTTCGGTTCCCGCTAGTTGAACTCGAGCCGGGTGCCCGTTTTTCGACCAGGTGGCAGTGGATCCTTCCACCACGCCTCGAGCTCCGTTTTCGAATTCAAGGATCGCCACTGCGATGTCTTCTACTTCGATGTCGGTGTGCGCGACGCAAGCGGTGTTTGCGATGACGGATTTAACGGGACCCGCGAGGTAAATAAGCGCGTCGATGGTGTGGATGGATTGGTTCATCAAAGCTCCACCGCCGTCGAGTTTCCAGGTTCCGCGCCAGGCTCCGGAATCATAATACTCTTGGGTGCGGTACCACTTGATGTAGGCCGAGGCGGAGGTGAGCTGTCCAAAGCGTCCTTCGTCGACTGCCTTTTTAAATGCTTCCATGCCGGGATGAAAGCGACGGTTTAACACCGCGGAAAGCACGCAGTTGTTGGCGGCTGCAACCTCAACCATCTCGTCGATGCGCGCGGTAGTGATCTCAAGCGGCTTTTCACAGATGACATGTTTTCCTGCTTTAAGCGCGGCCAAGGCCGGGTCGAGGTGCGCTCCCGAAGGCGTTCCGATGGTGACGATGTCCAGTTCTGGATCGGCAAGAAAAGCGTCAATATCGCAATAGCCAGTGGCTCCATTGGGACCCGCGAGGCGGTCTGCTGATTCTTGTCGTAGGTCGAAGACCGATTGAAGCGAACTTCCGTCCATGGCTTCAATGGCTTTTGCGTGGTATTGGCCGATCATGCCGGCGCCGATGATTCCGAATTTCATGTTATCTTCTTAGATATTTCGGTCTTGGTGTCAATCATCCGAGCTCTAATCTACCTGTTCCCATGCGAAAAGTATTCGGTTTGGATTTATTCACTAGGTCGTTTTTGCTACAGGGACGTGATGTCAGAGTGGAAAATTAAATTGGTTGAAGGGTACAAACGTTTTCGGGCAGGGGATTATCCTGAGCAGAAAGCCTTGTACGAGAAACTTGGAACGCATGGGCAAACTCCAAAGACGATGTTGATCGGTTGTTCGGACAGTCGCGCGGATCCATCCGATATTTTTGATGCCTATCCCGGTGAGATGTTTGTCGTGCGCAACGTGGCCGCGATTGTGCCGCCCTTGGATGAAACCTCGGGGTATCACGGGACCTCGGCTGCCATCGAATACGCGGTGCGAAACCTTAATGTCGACGGGATTGTGGTGCTTGGCCATGAAAGCTGTGGCGGGGTACAAGGTTGTTTAGATGGTATGGGTCACGATGACAACGCAGGCTATGTTGGGCGCTGGGTGTCGTTGATTAATCAGGTGCGTGACCGTGTGCTAGCAGCTGGCCATCCAGAAGAAGAGGTTTCCTATCAAATGGAGCTCGAGACGGTGCGGCAGTCTTTGGAAAACCTGATGAGCTTTCCATTTGTGCGCGAGGCGGTTGAAAGTGGAAGTCTTCAGCTCCAAGGCGCTTACTTCAGTATCATTCGGGCTCGCCTGATGTTCGCGGATGAAAAGGGCGAGTTCCAGCTCGTGCCAGAAGCCTAGCCGGCTCTTGAACACGTAGCCGGCTCTTGAACAGGTAGCCGGCTCTTGAAAACGTAGCCGGCTATTTTGTTTTCTGCTTTTGCCCCGGCTGTTTGGCAACATTCCTGCCGGATTTTCGTTTCTTCTTTTTAGAAACTTTTTGTGGGCCGTATGTGTCGACAAGAACCTGGTCGACGATGCTGCGATCATCGCGATGCTGGAAGGCCTTGAGCATGGGGTCGTGGCTAGACGTCATGTGTTTCGCAAGTTTGTTCCGCATGCTTTCGAGGGTTGCCTGATGGGCCGCCTCATCGATTAAGTTCACGAGGCAGTTTGGATCGTTCTTCAGGTTGTATAGTTCTTCGGGGACCCGGTAACGAAAGAGGTCAACCCGAGCTGCAATTTCAGGATCGGTATTAGCGGCTTGGTTCATTGCCGCCATCGACAGGCCTTCGTTGTTATTCCGATACCAGTAACTCCCGTTACTAAACGGGTTGTAGATGTAACCGAAAGTCTCGTTTTGCACGCAGCGCATCGGCACCGCAGCACCGCCTGCTTTGGAATCGATTTGAGTGAACATATGGTCGCGGCCCGCCTGAGCTTCCCCTTTGAATAATGATAGCATCGAACGGCCATCGAGCTTTTCGGGGCCCTTGATCCCGGTCGCTTCCATGAAGGTGGGAAAGAAATCGACCACAGAGACAAAGTGTTTTTTATCATGCGTCCCGGGTTGAACTGTGCCGGGCCAGCGAACCAGAAGCGGGCTTCGCGAGCTGTGGTACCATGCGTTGCATTTCGCGAAGGGCACTGCGATGCCATTGTCGGTGATGAACAGCACCAGGGTGTTATCGGCTTGGCCCGACTCTTCGAGCGCCTGCATCACCCGACCGAAGGTGTCGTCAAGACGGCGAGTCGAATTCATATATTGTGCCAACTCTTCGCGAATTCCAGGCAGGTCGGGAAGGAAGCCGGGGACATCGACATCCTCGGCCTGGTAAATCTTGGAGGGCATTTCAGCGCCTGTGGTGAGCTGCTTTGGATCGCAGTAAGGGCGATGAGGGTCGTGCGAGTTTACCATAAAGTAAAAAGGTTTTTTGGCGGCTTTGCAGTTGGCAAAAAAGGTTTTGCTCCGCTCGTAATAGATGCTCGGGGCGCGCCCATTTCCGAGTTCGGCTTGGTCGAAAGCTTCGTCCCATTGGATCGACTTCTTTGGGCTGGAATGGCTCAGCTTGCCTAAGATGCCGGCGCGATACCCAGCGGCTTGAACCGTGTTGATCAAGTCCGGAACGTCCTCGCGCGCGGGCATGAAGCCCATGGCGCCTGAGTTGTGGCTGAGTAGTCCGGTGGCGATGACTGCTCGGCAAGGCGCGCAGATGGCCACGTTCACATGAGCGCGGTCAAACTGCAGGCTCTCGGACGCAAAGGCATTGAGGTTTGGGGTGAGATCCTTGGGGATACCCCCGTATGTGCCGAGTGATTCAGCATGCAAATCATCCGCGGTGAATAGCAGGATGTTGAGGCGTTCTGCGGCTTGGCTGGGGAGGCTAAAACTCATCGCGATGGCCAAGAGCAAGCTGCGAAAAAGAAATGTAGATCGGCCTCTGGTCTCGTGTTTCATTAATTTCATTACGAGGCAGCAGGCCGTTTTGTGTTCGTGTATTCCGGCTCAATCTAAAAGGCGATTTTCTGACTGTAGATCGAACCGACCTACTTAAGCAAAGGATTCGCCAGCCGCAGCCGCAGCGCGTTTGAGCAACTCGCGAGTTGCGATGGATCCGGCTTCGGGCGTTTGATCTCCGCCTTCGTATTCAATGCTAATCACGCCTTTGTACTCCGAGGCGCAGACGATTTTCATCATTTTAAAGTAGTCAATTTTCACTTCGTCGCCCTTGTCATCAAAGGCGTGCGATTTGGCGCAAACCGTGCCGGCCCAAGGCATCATCTCTTCGATACCTTTATAGCGGTCGTAGGACTTGAAGTTCCCGAAATCGGGGAGGGTTCCGAAGGCGGGGTGTTTTACTGCGGTCATCAACTTGGCCACCCAATCGCCTTTGCTCGAATTGCCACCGTGGTTTTCCAGTAAGATTCGTACGCCTGCTTTTTGCGCGTAATCGAGGAGGGGAGGGAGGCCCGCGATGGCGTGCTTGAGGTTCTCCGCTTCGTCGCCACCTGCATTGACATTGATCCGAATGGATTCGCATTCCAACCCCGCCGCGATGTCGACCCAAGGCTTATGTCCTTCGGTTGAGGCGGCGCGGACCTTTGCGTTTGGTGAATCGATCTGTGGAATTCCATCCACCAAGATAAGAATGTTTTTTAGCCCTTCTCCGACCGAGCGTTTTTTTAGTTCTGCGAGGTACCCAGCTTCTTTGTGCTTTTTGAGTCCACCGCTCCAGTACTCGATGTTCGAGATTCCAAGTTCGGTTTTGCAATGCATCGGGTAGTCGAGCACGTCGAGTTTTCCCGATTTGATCGGGCGACGAAAGGTGTACTGTTGGATGCCGAATTCAAAGCGTGGCTTGACAGATGTAGATTCGGCTAAGGCTTTTGTTGGGCAGAAGTTGGGTGCAAGTCCAGAAGCAAGCGCCAGAGCGCCGGTTGAGTGTAAAAAGGTCCGTCGTTTCATAGTTTGTTTTACACTGTGAGGTCATGGAAAGACAAGGGTGGATCGTTGGTTCATTCGGTCAATACGCGGCTCGATGTATCGCCTGGCGAGCGCACCAAGGTGCGACGTTCGACCTCGACATCCATGCTGACCCCATCGCGTAAAATCCGTAGCTTCGCCATGGAGCCGGCTTGGCCGCGCACCCGAGAAACCACGTCCTTCATTTCGCGTTCTTTAAAGTCGTGAAACGCGCCCTGTTCGTCATGAATTCCCTGGAGTTGGTCACCGGCTCGAAGCCGGTTTTTTGCGTTGGAAGTATTGAGGACAGACCCGACCAGCGGGAGCCCGCTTTCGCTCCGAGCCAAGGTGACGCCAACCCCGGTGATGATGTTTTTCGAAATACGTTCCACTGCCATTTCACGTTCCGTCTCGTCGGTTAAGCCCATGGCCCAGTCCAAACTGCCCAAGGTATCCGCTTCGCTATAATGCTTGGTGATGTTTTCGATCAGAGCTTGGCGCAGCTCGGGGTCTTGTTCCTCGCGCAGGCGAACCACTTGATTCGAAACATGGTTCCGAGTCTGGTCAACCATCCAGTCTGAAACATCCGTTGCCTTTCCGTCCGCGGTCTTTAGCCGACCATCGGGGCCGGTCACCCATTTGGTTAAGCTCGCTTCGCCACGTAGCGGACCGGACGCGACAATGGCTTCCGCCTCTGTCATGGGAGGAGCTTGAGGCACGAGGATGGCGGGATCAATTGAGCGGATGCCTTGGGTATTTAGGCCACTGTCGGTTTTCGCCGTGCCTGAAGACGAAGGAGAGGATGAAGAAGAGGATGACGGAGAGGATGAAGGCTGCGGTGAGGAAGATCGTCCGCTTGGCCCACGCGAGTTTGCTTGAGTACTTGATGTGGCGGTTGACCTGGTCTGAGGAATTTCACCTGCTTTTGCCTTCGATCCCTTTACAGCTGTCTCAGGATCTTGAAGGGATTGAACTCCATTTTGAACCGTGGCGTTCTCAGCTTGAGTGCGGCCTGAAGGTGGAGTGCCTCGGCCGGTTACTGGCTTCCTTCCTGTCTGCGGTTGACCTCCCTCAGCCTGCTTAGCCGTGGATTTCGTTTCAGCGGAACGAGGGTTCGCTTCTTTATGCGCCCCGTTTTTGACCCCATCTGTGTTCGTCGATAGGTTTTGGTCTCCCGTTTCGGGCACGGTTCCCCGTGTTGTAGAAGGTTGGCGCCCAACGATGACCCAGAGAATTCCGCAAAGAAGAAGGATTCCGATGAGGATAACAAATTTTTTCATAGATCGAAGCTAACGGGTAGCAGGGATTTTCGCAAGTCAAGGCGCGGCTTTAGGGCGGACTGATCAGGCCGTAATCAGGTTGATCTCACCGGACTCGTTTCGAGGGGGATCTCCGCATAAAAAGAAACCTGTTTTTTCGTGTACGAAAATAATTTCTACATTCATAGGGTTAGCAAGGGGATGAAGGCATTGCCATAAAGCAGGCCTTTGTAACCAATTTTGCTTCACGGCAAATAACCAACTTAACCAATCAACCCAACCAACCCAATCAACCGCCCAGAAGTAGCCATGCTGCCGGGTTTTTCTTGTTTATCACCAATCTGCTAAGGTTCTTTGCTGATTTTTATTCATGGCAGGCTAGGATGTAACGGATGACGGTCGATTCAAAAACGAGTGCAGGTTCCTCCTCTCCAGCGGAAAAAGGAGGACTACGCCTTGCGATATACCTCGCGGATCAAAATCTTCAGCAGACCAAATCGCTCGGCATCCTAAACCTTTCGGTTGCCTTGCTGCAGCACTTGGCGCGGCATCCGCAGATTGAGGCGATCCACGTCCTAAGTAACTCGACCTTGAGTTCTGTGCTCGGAAGTTTGCCCGAGCATGTGCAGGTGGAAATTTGCGATGGCCCCGCCCGAGGCAAGCGTTCTCGCATTTTTTGGGATCAGTGGAAGGTCTATAGCTGGGCTAAATCGAAGCAGGCGGACTGGTTACTCATGCCGAAAGGATTTCTTTCCTTTTGCCGCCGGCCGTCGATTCCTACTGCCGCCTTTGTACATGATGCGATGATCGACCTCTATCGCCGCGAATACCCTGCGCATTTTGTCGGGCCAGAGAACGCGTATTTTTGGCGAAGCTTTCTCGCGAGCATTCGCCGAGCGGATCTGATTTTTACCCAAAGCGATTTCACCTTTTCGGAAATCCAGCGCGTTGCGAAAGAACAGGCCCTGCCCATTCCTCGGATGCAAAAAGCAGGGATTGGATTTGATGCGTCGGACGAATTCGATGCACGAGCTGGCTTGGGCAAGACTCGTCACGGTAGTTTGGTGCTTGCGAGTACGCATCCGCATAAAGAAACCCCGCAAGCGGTTCAGTTTATGAATCGTTGGCTCTCTGAGTTGAGGGATTCAGCTGATGAGGAGGCCGCGACGAATTGGGTGGGCAGTTTTCCCGAAGCATTACCAGAGCCCGTTCTCGGGGTGAGGCACCCCCGGCTGTCGCATCAGGCCTATGCCGATCTACAGGGGAGCGTGAAGCGGCTGGTTTATTTTTCGCGCTACGAAGGTTTTGGCATGCCTCCCGTAGAAGCGGTTTTGGCGGGGGCGGTCCCGGTGTACACCGATCTGCCCGCCACCCGTGAAGCCATGTTGGGATTAGGATGTCCGTTCGAACGTGGAAACTACGACTCGTTTGCTGCTGCGATGCACGCGGCAGCTGAGGTCACCCCCGACATGTTGGGTGATTGGCGCAAAGCGCTTTTGCAAGCGCATCAGTGGTCTCGGGTGACTCAAACCATGGTCGATGCTTTTCGGGCAGCTGATGCGGCGAAAAAGTAAGCGGCGGAAAAATAAGCCGCGGAAACATCGACCTGAAAATAAGGACAAAAAAAGGCTCCTGATGGGCGGATAAATCCGGGAGGTATCCCAATCAGGAGCCAGGGGTCAAAGCATATTACGCCCTGTATGTCGTGGCCAAGGAGGATTAGACATGCCCGAAGGCAAAACCACGACCAAGGCGCAATGTGCTGTTGTCATTTTGGACATCTTGGACCTTCATTATAGTTACATGTTGGGCCACTTTTTTCATATTTTGTTTTTCAATGATTAAAAAAGCTCGAAAACAAAGGGGTTTTGCCACAATGAAAAGCATGATAAAATCTCCATGTACGCACCCTGAAATCCTTCAGATTCTCGCTTCAGCCGGCCATCACGCGAAAATTTTGATCGCAGATGGCAATTATCCGGCCTCAACCAAGAAAGGGCCGAACGCCAAGCTGGTGTATTTGAACCTCCGTCCGGGCTCGGTCACGGTAGATGAAGTGCTCCGGGTGCTCTTACAGACGATCAATATCGAGGCGGCTCACACCATGGGCTTGGAGCCGACGGATCCGGTTGCGAAGCAAATGGGCGGTGATCCGCCGGTGTGGACCGCGTATCGGGCTTCGCTGAAGGAGCTCTCGCCTGAAATCGATCTCGAATCCGCGCTGAAATGGGATTTTTACAAGGCGGTGGAATGCGAAGATCATGTGCTGACCATCGTCACCGGCGATCAGCATATGTACGCCAATTTGTTGCTCACCCAAGGGGTAGTGCAAAAGGGCGACGGAAACTAGAATTGGAAGCTTGAAGCCCGGTTTGCATGAAAAAGGACTGGCAATCCAGACGGTCAGAGGCGCGTAGCGCTGACACATTGATAGCCATGGTTGACGAACGAAGTGAGGAGGCCGTGGAACGGGCGTGATCGTTTCCAAGCCGCATAGCGGCGACACCTAAGCGGACGAAAAGCGCATGATAAACGACTCCCAATACTCAGGAAGTCTCGTTCTATTAGGTATCGGCAAAAAACGGATCTGCCAGTCAATGGCAGGGAAATTTTGGGCTCTGCCACTCAATGGCAAACCCGAAAAATTTGGTTTTCGAGTTTAAAGTGGCAGAGGCGTCCCGTCTCTGCCACTTTCCAAAAAGCTACGTTCTTTTGATACAGCCCGCCTATATTTAAACCGTCGGATCAGATCTCGGAATCTTTGAATTCGAAAACCTGAAACGAGGATGCTGAAAGCATCAAACATATTAGCCCCAGGCTTCAGCCTGGGGTTTCAGAGCGTGTACCTATGCGTGCTGAAAGTACGCCGGAAGGATTAAAAGTACGGCGGAACTGAACTCAAAATGGACGGCAAAGAGTACCAGATCATGCGTGAGGACGATATTCTCGGCGTTGTGGTCAATGCTAAAAAAGCTGCAAAGAAAAAGAAGTAAGGATAGCGAATTATGGCTAAACAACTCAAATTTGAGATGGAAACCCGCCAAAAGATTTCTTTTTGGAATAGGCTGAATCCGGTTGAACGATCAGCTTTGAGCGGCGGAATAAATTCCATGTTACTGACGCCGGTGCCCGACGCCTGGTGCCCGACGCCTGGTCTATTTTGCGCCGTAGATGGTTAACTCAGGCAACTCCGCCTTGAGCTTATCGGCCCCGGCTTTGCTTACCTTGCTGTTCCACACGTACAGCTTCCGAAGCGCTTTGTTGTTTTTCAGCAGTAGGATGCCGGCGTCGTTGATCTCGGTGCTATGCAGATTTAAATACTGCAGTTTTTTCAGCGCGGTGATTTTTTCAATTCCTTCGTTTTTGATCGTGGTTTGTTCGAGGTGAAGAATCTCGAGTTCGGAGCAGCTGAGCATGAAGCCGATGGCTTTCTCGTCGACTTTGAGGGTTGAGAAGTCGAGCCAGCGAATCGGGTGCATGAGCTGTTTCAGGGCGGCAAATTGGTGGTCGCCTAGGGGAACCTCGATGTGGGTGAAGAGGACGCGGATGCCAGCGTCTTTCCAGTTTAGCGGTTCGACGAAGATGCCCTGTTGCCGTAAATCGAGCAGAGCGTCCTTATTGGCTTGGGAAAGGGTTTGGTTAAAACGGGTGTAGTGATTTTCACCGCCGCGTGAAAGTTTGGTGTCTTTCGGAGGCCAGTAGCCGCCATCCGCGATCCATTTGACCATCAGCTCAATTTGCTCGGGGCTAAGCGCGCGTTTTTCCTCGGGAGGCATGGCTTCGTCGTCTTTGCGCGGAAGCTTGATGCGATAAATGAGTTCGCTCTCGTCTGGTTTGCCGGGGACAAAGAGCGCACCGCTGTCGCCTCCCGACATGGCCGCTTTTCTGGAGTCCATGCGCAGGCCGCCTTTGGTTTTTTGTGGGCCGTGACAGCTGACGCAATTGAGTTCGATGATGTCTTTGATGTGATCGTTGAAGAAGGCTTTTTGTTCCTCGCTGCCTGTTTCTTTTTCCGTATCCGCGTTTGTCGCACCGGCTGGCGCCACGGGTTCTGCGCCTGCACTCGCGACGGCTGGCGCCGCTTTTTTTGCGTCTGGATTGTCGGTGAGTTCGGCGAACCAGGGTGCGCCTGCGTCAATCCATTGTCCGAGGACCAAGCGATCAGGAAGGCTGAGGCGCTTCTCCTTTTTTGGTGGCATGACATCTTCGTCCGAGACCGGAAGATTGATCAGCTCCATGAGGTAGCTTTTGTCCGAGTGGCCGATGACGACGGTGGGCTCGCCCGATCGTCCTCCTTTTTCGATTCCTGCTTGGGTGTCGAGGCGAAGTTTGCCCTTTTTCTTTTCTGGGCCGTGGCAATTGAAGCAGTTTGATTTCAGGACATCGTAGGCTTTACCGAAAAGTTCTTTTTGCTCGGGGTTTGCGAGGCTGAAGAGAGGGAGGAGGCAGAGGATGACGAGAAAACGCTTCATGGATGTAGGCAGGCGTAAAGTAAGTTTTTAGAAGGAGTGACGGGTGCAGGCGTTCGTGTGTGCATGCACCCAGATCGAGCGGCTTCGATTCCGTGTGGCGGTTCAGTGCCTCAGCGCATTCGGTGGTAGCGGATGTGGCGCATCGCAGAAAACGGTGCGCCAGAAGGTCGTGTGTCAGCGCGCAGGCGATGCTTAACCAAAGAGGGATATAAGTGGATTTCCGGTGTCGGTGACGGTGAAGGGGCGCTTGCTTGGCGAGTAAACCACCTCGTTATAAGGCAGGCCTAAGCCGTAAGCAATTGTTGCATTGAGATCGGGTACTTCGACCTTTTTCGCGATGACATTTTTGCCGTCTTCATCCGTCATGCCGTACTTTTGACCGCCAACAATACCGCCACCTGCGAGAAGGCAGGAGAAGGCTTTTGGGTAATGGTCGCGGCCGGCGTTCTGGTTGATATTTGGGGTACGGCCAAATTCGGTTGCGAGGACGACGATGGTTTCGTCTAGAAGGCCACGTTGTTCGAGGTCGTCCAAGAGGGCGGCCATGCCTTGATCGAGTTGGCTGGATTTTTCCGCGAAGTTTTCTTCAATTTGATTGTGGTGATCCCATCCACCAAGGTTGACTTCGACGAAGCGAACTCCGTTTTCTACCAAGCGGCGTGCGAGGAGGCAGCCTTGGCCAAATTTCGATTTCCCGAATTTTTCGTGTGCCGCTTTAGGTTCTTTGCTGACGTCAAAGGCGACGAGGTCTTCGCTCTGCATGAGTTCGACCGCTTTCTCGTACATCGTGTTGTAGGCGCGAACTTGTTTTTGGTCGAACTCGCTGTGGAATTCTAAGTCGAGCTGCTCGGCAAGCGCGAGGCGTTTGCTGAGTTCGGTTTCCGTCACGCCATTGCGGCGAGTGGTGTTTTTCAGTCCGTGGGTAGGATCGCCGATGGCGACGGGACCGTGAAGGCTTTCGAAGAAACCGACCCCGCCGGTGCCGCGTTCGCCGCCGATGAAGACATTGTTCGGAATTTCAGGGTTGCCCGGACCGGAGAGGCGAGAGATCCATGACCCCAAGCCGGGGTGGGTGATCGATGCCCGCTTGGTGTAGCTGGTGTGCATGAAGTAGTTGCCCTGCGCGTGGGCGCCTTGGGTGGTATGCATGGAGTTGATCACCGCGACCTTGTTCATGTGTTTGGCCATGCGGGAGAAGTTATTTCCAACTTGGATGCCATCTGCGTTGGTGGAAATCGCCGAGCTTGGGCCCATGACATCGCGGCCTGGTTTGGGATCCCAGCTGTCGAGATGGCTCATGCCGCCGGACATATACAGGTAGATAACCGCCTTTGCTGTGGGGGCTCTGCGAGGTGTGGTTTCGCCGTCAGCGGAGATCACTACCTCGTCCTGCTCGCCTTGAGTCAGGGGAGGGGTGCCGGCTTGTTCGGTGTTGCCGCAGCCTGCGAGGTTGACGAGGCCAACTCCGAGAAAGGATTTAGCTAGGTAAGAGACAAATTCGCGCCGGGTATCTTCATCGGCTTTTAAAAGGAGGTGTTTCATATCGCGGTTCCTTGATGGGTGCTGCCTGAGGATGTGAGTGCTGCCTGAGGATGTGAGTGCTGCCTTAGGATGTGAGTGCTACTGGATGAAAATAAATTTACGGCTGTTGAGGATGGCCCAAGTAAGGCGCTCGATGCCGCGATCTGCGTCGTAAGCAATTTGTTCTTCCGAGATGCGGGCTTCTTCCGGAGACGGCTCGCGACCATAGGTTGAGATGTAGAGCGCGTTCAAAATGTTGGCCGGTTTGCCGTAGCCATCGAGGGTTCGGCGGAGCTGGCTACTTGGATTTTTAATGATGCTATCGATCAAGTTTCCGTTCATCAAGGTGAGCACTTGCGGCACGGTGGCATCGTCCATTTCATTCTCTGGGATCAAGCGATCGCTTTGGCCGAATTGATTTAAGAAGTGACCGGCGCGGGCAGGGGAGGGGAGTTCCGCGGCTCGGAAGTACTGGGTATTATAAAGTTTATCCAATGGGTTTCTGCGAGAGCCCGGAGTCATTTCCATGGCGGGGCGAGCCATCATCGACATCATGCCACCGCCGCTGGCCATTTCTTTGCGGTAGGCTTTTTCTTCAACCGGATCGCTGAGGCGTTTGACCTTCTCTGCGATTTCCTTTGGTTCAGCGTCGAGGGTCCAGCGACCTTCACGTTCGATCGCTGCATCGGTGCGAAGCATGGTTGGGTTCAAGCGGCCGTCGATTTCTGGCACCGCGAGGGTCATGAGCGAATCCCACATTTGTTCGGCTGACATGCGACGAAGTTGTGGTCCGGCAAAGTCATAGCTGCCAGATGGGTCGAACTCTTTGGTGATGCATTCGCGTTGAAAGAGTTGGGTTTTGAACAACACTTTTTGGAAACGTTTGAGATCGAAGTTCATCTCTTTAAAGAGCTCGTTCGCAAACTCGAATACTTCTGGTTGGAAGGCTTCGCTGTCGAATTTGAGATCGTTGACCGGTTCTACTTGAGCCACGCCGAAGACTTCTTTCCACATGCGGTTGACCATGTTGGCCCCGAAGCGTGGATTATCTTTGGAGGTGAACCAGTTGGCGTACTTTTGAATCGGCGAATCGCCTTTTTGCAGCTCAACTTCACGCCCAAATGGGGTGCTGGCCGCGACCGGTTGGTTTGGCTTTGCGTTGCTGTATTGGTAGTCGGCTGGGTACTTGAGGGTGCGATTTGCGCTCTCATTGTTACCACTGTTAAGAGGATAGGAGATGGTGTATTGAATTCCCCTTCTGTACTGGGCCATGGTTTCACGGGCTTGCTTTTGAATCTCTGCGCGCTTTTCTTTGGATAACTTTTTGCCTCGATCCATTTTCTTCATGTGAGCTGCCATGGGGTTCAGTTCTTGGTGCGCCATCTTCACATTATCGATCTCGCGGTATTGCATCTGAGTTCGCATTGGAAAGGTGTAGGCGGCCATTTCATAGTATTCTTTTTGGGTCCAGGTATCGAATGGGTGGTCATGGCATTGGGCGCAGACCATCGAAGTGCCGAGAAAAATTTCAGCGGTGGTGGCCATGTTGTCGAGGGGCATCCCTTTGTCGCGGCGATGATACCCGACAGCTGGGTTGTCCCAATAATAGCCTTCCGCGGAGAGCATCTCTTTTACAAAACGGTCGTAGGGCATGTTCGTTGCCAGGGCTTCTTTCACCCAGTTTGCGTAATACGCCCCGCCGTAGTTGCGACCTTGCAGACGGGTTTTAACCCGCAGGAGATCGGCCCAGTAATTGAAGCGGTGATGCACGTAGCCGGGCTGATCCATGAGGTGGTCAATCAGTTCATGGCGCTTGTCGCTTGATTGGTCTTCAAAGAAGGTGGTGGCTTCTTCGTGGGTTGGAATCCGTCCGATGATGCTGAGGTAGGCGCGGCGCATGAAGGTTGCGTCGTCTGCGATCGGCTGTGGTTTGATTCCTTTGGCCTGAAGGGAATCCGCGATAAGTTGGTCGATCTTTTTTGCCGCCGCCAAGACGCCATCGTTACTCGTTGCTTTGATTTTATACGCGGGTGGCCCTTTCTTTACTGGGGCGGGAATTTGTGGCTCGGGCGCTTTCTTCGCGATGCGTTTAGATGACTTTGTTTTCGAGCTCGAGCGTGCTTCTGGCTTTTTCGCGCTCATCTCTGGAGCGTTTTTTAGCTTTGATTTTTTCGGAGCGAGCTCAGCCCGAATCGCTTTTTGATCTGCTTGGCTGAGGCGAGCTAATGGAACTGACATTTCCTCTCCGTTTTTGAGGCGGACACGGACGTTATCGTTACCTTCCAATTTAAGGAGTTTTACCTCAATTTTCTGGCCGTTCGGCGTGGTTATGGTTCGCGCCGATGCGACAGAAAGCATTGAAAGGTTGAAGAGAAGCGTAAAAAATATGGCAATTGTTTTCATAGGTTCATCTCTACATACGTGAGAGAAGCTCGATTATTTCCGGAAACATCGTTTTACTGCTAAAAAAATAGCCCCTCACACTACATTTATATGACGAGTCAAATTTCCTCCATACATCAGCCGATTGCGCTAATTCAGTTGAAAGGGTCGGAGGATTATCTCGGCTGTACGCAACCATTCAAATCGAATCAGCCCCGAACTCAGCTCCTCGACAGCGCGGTGATTCGGCTGGTTAGTGCGGTGTATGCGGCGCATGTTGGGCAGGCGCATCACCTGCTTCGGGGACGGATTCTTAGTTCGGTTGAGGCGAATGAAGTCGACCGTTTGGTGGTGCAGCTCTGTGCTGGGAAGCTGAGTTTTGACGCGGTCATCGATGACGACATGCTGACTCGAACCACCTGGTTGGATGCTGTAGCCGATGACCTTGCTTTGGCACATCGTGTTCAAGCCGAGATCGCTCTGCTTGAGCTTGAAGCGCATTCTGGTTCGCCACGGGAGTTCGCGTTACGATTAAAGCAACGTCTTGAACTCCATGTACGAGACCCAAGCGAAAAGCTTCCGGTGCAGAATCGTTTGATCGCGGCTGGCTTACTGGATCCAGATGGGAATTTGCGTGTGGCCGCACGGAACACGGCCGGATTGAACCGAGTGCGTCATGCGGAAGTGAATCTCATTGATCTCGCGGAGCAGGCTGGGCTTCTGCCGCTACAAGAAGGCTGGGAAGTAATCACCACCTTGTCGCCCTGTCGGATGTGCGCCGTCCTTGTCGCGGCCGCCTATGCCGATGAGACCAGGGCTCGGCTTCGATATTTAGAGGAGGATCAAGGGCGTTACGCGCAGCATACCGCGCTGCATCGCCTTGATGCGATGACGTCTCTTTAGCATCCCCAAGGTAGGTTGTCAGCTCGACTTCTAACGCCGAGCTCCAACCTCGAAGAGGTTGCGTATCCCTTTCAGGGTTCTGGTCGTTTGTCGGTTTCTAACCCGGGGTAGCTTCGCAACCCCAAGCTGGGATACGGAATTCCTTCTGGATTCGAACTCGGCGTTCCCAGGCTGGGATACGGCGCAGGTACTAGCCCCTGGCGTAATCCCGTTTGATTTACGTTAAAACTCCAAACCCGAGCGGGCATTTATCCTTCTGCCTTCCTAAAAAGAGAGCGCGTCATGTTAGGTTGTTCTCCGATCGCGCTTCCAGCGCTCGAGAGTTCTTTCCCGATTGTTCCGGTGGTTCCCTTCGGTCACCGACCGGCTAATTGCCTTCAAGCCTCCGGCTTTCTTTTCAGGGCAGACCGAACTCCTTTTTCATTTAAATCGGCTTAACTAAATGCCATTGTAGTCGCCTCGTTAGAGGCAGGCTTGCCAGCGCTCTTGCGAAATCATCCCTGCCCGCAGCTCAACCACCTTGTCGCCATCAATCAACAGCACGGTGCTCGATTGCATGCCACCGCTTGGCCCTGCATCAAGAAGGAGGTCCAGCGATGCACCGATTGATTCCTGAACCGCGTTCCCGCTCAGACTGTCGGGCTCGCCGCTCAGGTTCGCACTCGAAACGGGAAGGGGCCGACCAAAGCCACGCAAAATGGCTTGCGCCACTTTATCGTCGGGAACGCGATAGCCAACCGTCGCGCCTTGTTTTGCATTGGGAAGGACCAGCGTCATTCCCCCTGGCCAAAACGTTTCTGCCAGTCGTCGCGCGGTCGATGAGAATTCTCCACCGTCGGTTTCGACCTGTGCGATATCGCAGGCTAGACGAGCAATCGGCTTTCCTTCCGGCCGTCCTTTGATGCGATACAGCTTTTCCAGCCCGTCCGGATGTTGGTCATCGCAGGCGAGGCCATAGACGGTATCGGTTGGAAAGCTGATGAGCCCACCTTCTTTGAGGTTGGTTATCGCCAGTTCAATGAGGGCAGGATCGGGATGCTGCGGATCAATGGAGTGGTAGCCAGACATGCGCGGAGCTTCTAATCGTGTTGGCACCCCTTAGGCGGGAGGATTCGGAGGAGGCGTTTGAGGAGGCTGGCCGAATCCCGGTTGCCCCGGTTGTCCTTGCTGGCCCGGTTGAGGTTTGACCTTGTTGACCCGAAGCGGATAGCGCAATTTTAGCGTATTATCGATGCTGACTTCTACCCAGTAGGTGCCTGGTTTGTCGAATTCCACGTTCATGAGTAACTCGACATTGGTCGCGGTGCGCTCAGAATTTGGCAGTTTTACTGGGATTTCGCGTCCTTTAACGAGGATGGTGGTCTGATCGGGCTTCAAAATCACCGATTTTTGGGTGAATTCCCCTTCGCCAGTACACCAACGGGTCACGAGGAAAAGTCTGGGGTATTTTAGAGGGAATGTGGCTGCGCCAATCGCGTCAAACAGGCCGATAAGTATAAATTTACCGTTCCGTTCTTGGCGAACATCGTCACAAAGTAGGCAGGATTGAATATCCGGAATCATAGACAAAACCTGCGTTAGGAAGCGATAAATTGCAAATGGAAAGCGTTTAGCATCCTTTCTTCGGAAATCATTGAAATAACCACGACAACACGTATCTTAAACCATGATGTATCGCTATACCCCCTGTCTTTCGCGCGCGTTCACCTGCTTTTTCGCGCTTGGTTTAGCCATTGGCCCTTCGGTCGGTCCCTTCTCAGGGATGAGTTCGTTATGGGCGGATGACACCGCAGACGAGATCGCGGATGCCCAAGATTCGGCTGAGCATCCCTCGGAAGCCGACATCGAGTCGTGGGTTAAGAAGACGCCTCGATCCACCGCTGATCTTAAAAAAATCCAAGATCACTTTCTTAAGATCTTACCGGAAGCGCGGCAATTTAGCGTGGCGTTAAAAACCGGTGCTGGCTCTGGCAGTGGGGTGATCATTTCTCCGGATGGTTTGGTTCTTACTGCCGGTCACGTGAGCACCGTGCCCAACAAAAAAATTACCATTATCATGGAAGATGGAACCGAGCTTCCGGGGCTCACGCTTGGACGTTCTGATTTTGCCGATGCAGGTATGGTGAAAATTACCAAAGAAGGTGACTACCCCTTTGCGCTTCCGGCTGAGACTTCTGAAATCGGTGAGTGGTGTTTTGTTGTCGCGCATCCAGGTGGCTGGGATGCTTCACGCGGATCTGTGGTGCGTCTCGGGCGGGTTCTCTCCAAGCGGACCAACACGATGCAAAGTGATTGCAAACTTCTCGGTGGTGATTCAGGTGGCCCCCTGTTTAATATGCATGGCGAAGTGATCGGAATTAACAGCCGGATCAGCGGTAGTCTTGAAGGCAATTTTCACGCCCCCATCGAATCTTTTGTCCTCCATTGGGAACGTATGGTTGAAGGTGAAATTATTAAACTTAAAGGCGGCTATTTTGGTACCGCCGTGGGTGAACATGCCGAAGGGCTTGAGATCCTCTTGGTGGTCGAAGGTTCTTCGGCCGAAAAACTTGGTATTGAAGAAGGCGACATCCTCACCCACATCAATGAAGAGCGCTTGATCGACAAGCCGCACTACAAGCAGATTTTTGGCATGCAAGGAGTTGGGGCCGAAGTCGCAGTCCGTTGGGTTCGTGATGGCAAGCCGATGGACGGCAAGGTCAAGCTAACTGAAAAACCCTGGTAGAGCTATCTCATCTTCTCTTCTAGCCTCAGAGGCGCGTGCATCGCGTAAGCTCCATCCCACCTTTTTATTTCCCCTTTCCCCTTAGGATCTGTATGACCTTATTTTCTCGTTTCTTTTTTCTCTGCGCCTTGCTCTTGAGTAGCGCTTCTTTCGCGGCCGAAGAGCTCGATCCCTTGATGCCAGATGAGCGCCTCAATGGCTCGACGACCATCGAAGCGTTTGAAAAACAGATCAAAATTGCTAAGCGCTCGATGCTCAAAGTCGAAACCGGCGAAGGCAAGCTCCTTGCCTATGCCACCTGCATCGGCACCAACTTGGTCGCCACCAAATATTCTGAGCTCCCCAAAGAGTACCGAGTTCGCAACAGCAAGGGCGATACGCTCGACATTTTGCATAAATTTCTCGTGAAGGAGCATGATTTGATGCTGCTTCATCTCGCAACAACCAAGGGCGTGAAGCCGGTTGTTTTTAAGCCTTCCGAATCCCTTGTGCAAGGCCAGTGGCTCTGCGTCGGGGGTGGCAAAGAAAGTGTTCTGGTTGGTGTGATGTCCGCGAATCGCCGCAGTATCGAACAGCAAGGTGGCGTGATCGGGGTGACCCTCGGCGAGGGCTCGGACAAAGGGGTGAAGATTGTTAAGGTGTTCCCCAAAAGCCCAGGTGCCGCGGCAAAATTACGGGCGGGAGACATCATCAACAAGATTGGTGAAGCAGCCGTGAAGGACCGTCCTTCTGTGATTGATGAAATAAGCGGTAACGAGCCTGGAACCAAAGTGACCATGACGATCCTTCGTGGCGAAGAGAGCCTCGAGATCGTCGTAACGCTTGGGCATCGCCAATCTGTGTTTAGTGAAATGAATCGCAATCTCAAAATGAGCGGGGTGACGTCGAAGCGCAAAACGGGATACACTGACATCATTCAGCACGACATCCCCATGCCAGCCAACATGATGGGTGGTCCGCTCATGGACGTTTCTGGTAACGTTCTCGGAATCAATATTTCACGCATCAATCGCTCGGAAAACTTTGCGCTTCCCTCAGAAATTCTCCTCCCTATTATTAAAGATATTGAAGGTAGAATCGCTGAGGGTGATTTCGAGGGAGCTGAGTTCGCGGGAACCAAAGGTAGCAAAGAGAAGAAAGATGATACCGCACAGAAAGACGATGCGGATAAAAAGGCGGACATGGCCAAGAAGGATGACTCTAAGAAGGACGGGGCCAAAAAGGACGGGGTAAAAAAGGACGGGGCCAAAAAGGACTTAGCCAAAGAATCTGGCAAGGATAAGAAATCTAAGAAATTCGCGGGCATGAGCAAGGAAGAGCGCAAAGCGGCTCGGAAGGCGAAAAGGAAAGCGGCAGCGAAAAAGAAAGCGGCAGCGAAAAAGAAAGCTGAAGCGAAAAAGAAAGCGGACGGCGGCAAGACCAAAAAGCCTGAAGCCAAAAAGCCTGAGGCTAAGAAGCCCGAGCCTAAGAAACCTGAGGCTAAGAAGCCCGAGGCTAAGAAACCTGAGCCTAAAAAAGAATCTAAACCGGAGCCCAAGAAGTCGGAGCCGAAGAAAGACATCAAGCCCGAGCCGAAAAAGCCCGAGCCCAAAAAGGAATCTAAACCAGAGCCCAAAAAGTCAGAGCCCAAAACCGAACCCACGCCCAAACCTGAAAAGAAACCTGCTCCAGCCGAAAAGGGCGGGCCTGAAAAACCCATGCCCAAAAAAGACAGCCCAAAGCGCGCTGAACTGTTTAGCAAGGCCGATGATAGCAAGGCCGACGATAGCAAAACCGATGACGGCAAGGTGCCGGAGGTTGTCGCAGCGGCAATTAAAGGCAAAGTTGATGAAAAAGTTGATGCAAAAGCAGATGCAAAAGTCGATTTGAAGGTGGTGGCAGTTGACAAAGCTTTTCCTGCTGGTGAACCAATCGCTGAAAAGATCGCCGAACCGGAAGAACCAAAGAAGACCGTGACGGATCCTTCTCCCACCGGCGAGAAATAAACCTGGAAGCCCACATGTCCGAAACCGCTTTAGAACCCATCAAAATTCGTGGGAGTTTTACCCCTGACCCCAACGTCTGTTTGTTCGAAATTAATCGCCCCATTTTACCCGACTACTCGGTTGTTTTTTCTACTGTAGAAGAGGGCCTTGGGTCCCCGCTTATCGATGCGGTTTTTTCCGTCGATTGCGTTACTAAAGTCAAGATTCACAGCTCGACCTTGACCGTTTCCAAAGAAGGGGATGAAGCCTGGCCCAAAGTTGCACAAATCCTGATCCCCAAGCTCAAGGAAGCTTTCAACCAAGATACCCCCGCGATTTCCATGGGCGTCATGCAGGCTTTGAAAGACATGCCAGTTGGCGGCGGAATGGAAGAGACCATCACGGGGCTGTTAGACGAATACATTAATCCCTCCCTCGCCTCACATGGCGGTTGGGTGAAGTTGGTCAAAATCGAAGACCGCGATGTTTACCTCGAAATGGGTGGCGGCTGCCAAGGCTGTGCCTCCTCACGCGCCACTATGAAAAATGGGGTCGAAGGCATGATCCGAAATGCGCTTCCCAATGTCCGGGAAATCATCGACATCACGGACCATGATGCCGGTGAAAACCCATATTATACCAGCTAGTCCCTGCCCTGGAATTGTTGCCTTAGATGTTGAGCACCAACGGTGCGGATTCAAGGTATCTCAGGGCAGCGCCGCCACAAAAAGCCGGCTCCTGAAATGAGGAGTGGGGCTAGACTAGCAAAAAGATCGGTTCCTTTGATGAGGTGTAGAATCTGTTCAGTTGTCATGGCATGCCTTTGGGTCGCTAGTTAGTTGGCTGGTGTCAATATGACACCGGTTCACAGGCTGTATAGTCCACATGCGATCACAGTTCGTTCGTACGTTTATAGTCGGCTTTGCCATTGAGTGGCAGAGCCCGAAAAAAATCTGCCATTCACTGGCAACACTCCTTTTGCAAAAACAGAGTGGCTGAGGCGGTCCCACCTCAGGATGTAATGGCATGCCGAATCGGGCTTGGGAGAGATATGTAGGAATCCTACCATGCCCTTCCAAGGGCGTGTTTGTGCCATCGCCTTCCAAGGCGATGCTGGAAGAATCGAATGATATCGAGAAGCCGCTCCACCCCTAAGGTTGATGCAATACCGCTCGGTCTCGCTTGAGGCTTCTAGCTTGGCTAGCCCATAGCAGTCGCACAGAGGTGGGACGCCTCTGCCACTTTACCCCCGCCATCACCCCCGCCACTTTAACCCGTGACGGTCAGACTTTTTCCATGACGACGCAGGCGTTGGTGCCGCCGAAGCCGAAGCTATTGGTCATCACGCTGTTTAGTTCGGCTTCGCGGGTTTCTGCCACGATGTCGAAGCCTTCGATGCCTGGATCGGGGTCAGTGAGATTGATGGTTGGTGAGATGAAACCGCCTTGCATCATGAGCAGGCAGTAAATTGATTCGTGGACCCCGGTGGCGCCCAAGCTGTGGCCGGTTTGGCTCTTGGTGCTGCTGATGGGCGGGACATCCGAGCCGAAGACGCTTCGGATGGCTTCGAGTTCGCGGATGTCGCCAACCGGGGTGCTGGTGCCGTGGGTGTTAATGTAGTCGATCGGGCGGGAGAGTCCTTGGCGAACTGCGGTCATGCAGCGGGCCGCGCCTTCACCGCTGGGGGCAACCATGTCGTAGCCGTCGGAGTTCGCGACATAGCCCGTGAGTTCGGCATAGATGTTCGCGCCACGGGCTTTGGCGTGTTCGTATTCTTCGAGCACGAGGATGCCACCGCCGCTGGAGATGACGAAACCATCGCGGGTTGCGTTGTAGGGGCGGGAGGCGGTTTCTGGGCTGTCGTTGTATTGGGTGCTGAGGGCGCCCATGGCGTCGAACATCGATGCAAAGCTCCAGTGAAGTTCTTCGCCGCCGCCGGCAAAAATGATGTCCTGTTTGCCCCATTGAATTTGTTCCATGGCTGCTCCGATGCAGTGCACGCTGGTGGCGCAGGCGGAGGTGATGGAGTAATTGATGCCGCGAATCTTGAAGGTGTTAGCGAGGCAGGCGGAAACCGTGCTGCCCATGGTTTGAGGGATCGCGTAGGGCCCGATGCGTTTGACCCCACGTTCGCGGGCTACGTCTGCGCCGCGTACCGTGTTTTCTGGTGAGCCGGTTCCGGAGCCTGCGATGACGCCGGTGCGATCGTGGGAGATCAGGTTTTCCTCGAGGCCAGCGTCGGCGATGGCTTGCTGCATGGCGACAGTGGCGTAACCGGCAGCATCGCCCATGAAGCGTTTGGCTTTGCGGTCGATGTGTTCCGACAAGTCGATCTCGCACATGCCGCCAATTTGGCTGCGCATACCGACATCGGCGAAGCTTTGATTAAATCGAATGCCGGATGTTCCGGCTTGTAGTGCTGCGCTGACTTCTTGCTGGTTGTTGCCGATGCAAGAGACGACACCTAATCCTGTAATGACCACTCGTTTCATGGCCAAGGGCCTTAGGAAGCCGGAAGGGAAATGTCACGCGTGTTTGTTTGCGTGTTTGTTTCGGAATTACAGGCCTGCGTTTTCGTTGGGTCACTCGTCGCTGCTGCCTTGGGTTGTAAGTGTCTTGTCGCTTGTGTAGGCCGCTTGGGTCCAAATGCTTTCAACTTTGGCTGCTTTGGCCGCAATCATTCCTTGTTCCTTGCCGAGAACACTGAGAGCCGAGGCCCATCCATCGGCGAGGGTTCCGTTGCTTGCGATGACCGTGACCTGCCAGCCGTGGGTGACGCCGAGGCCGGTGCGGGGATCGAGAATGTGGGAGTAGCGAAGGCCATTGGCGTCAACGAAACGTTGGGATGCTCCCGAGCTTGCTACCCCGCAGTGAGAAAAGCGTCGGGTTGAAATAGCCGCGTCCTCGATGCCGACGCGCCATCCGGTTTCTCCGGGAGGAGGGGCTGCAATGGCAAGGTCGCCGCCTGCATCGATCAGGGCGGATGTGATTCCGTGCTGGGCCAAGATGCGAAGTCCCTCGTCGGCTGCGGCCCCTTTTGCGATCCCGCCGAGGTCGAGGCGCATGCGTTTGAGGGGGAGGGTGACGGTTTGTTTAGCGAGATCGAATTCAAGTCGTTGCATGCCGACCACGGAGAGGCGGGATTCAATTTGTTCTGGGCTTGGGAGCGCTTTGGCCCATTGCGCTTGGCGCCAGAGTACGGATAGCGGACCGAGAGTTGGGTCGAAGGCGCCTTGGCTTTGTTCATGAAGCACGCTGCAGGTTTGAAGTAATTGGATGAGCTCGGGCGAAACAGCGATTGGGCCTGCTCCCGCTTGCTTGGAGAGTTTGAAGAGCTCTGCGTCATCGTCATAGTCACTGAAGATCGCGTTGAGAGCCTGCATGCGTTGGATAGCTGCTTTGGCCGCTTGGTCTGCGGTTTCGGGTTTGGCGGCGTAGAGGATGAGCTTGAAATCGGTCGCCATGATGCGTTCAGAATATGTGAAGCGGCTCAGGCCAATGCTGCTGGCTGAGTCGACAGCTTGGATGGATGCAGCGATTTGTTGCGGCGGGGTTGCTGTGTAGGTATTGGGTGCTGATTCGGTTGGAATCGGGGGGGTGTCAACGGCTGACAGGGAAGGATTCAAGGCCTGTTTGTCGCTACAGCCTGTTCCGAGGCTGACGAGACTGGCGATGATAAAACAGAACCTACACCGCCAGAGCCCGCGTTTGGATGAGATATGCCTCGCGAGAAGAACAGGGTAGAGGTAGAGACAGCGAATTGGCGGCATAAAAGATTTTAGCAGATCTCATGCCGTTTCCCTATCCTTTTGATCGGGATCAGATGATTTGGACCTGTCCCCATTTTTCGGCGGGGAAATTCGGCAGATCTTGGGAGATTGAGGAATTCTTCCCTAGCAAGTGACCTGTCCCGATTGGCACTTAGTTAAGCCGATTTGTATAAAAAAGGAGATCGCTCTGCCCTGAAAAGAAAGCCGGAGGCTTGAAGGCAATTAGCCGGTTGGTGACCGAAGGGAACCACCGGAAACCATCGAAAATAACCATCGAAAAATAAATATCAAGCGCTGGAAGCGCGATCGGAATACAACCTACCTGATGCGCTCTCTTTCAAGGAAGGCAGAAGGATGATTGCCCGCCTGGGTTTGCAGTTTAGACCGCAATTTAAACGGGATTAAGCCAGGGTGCTAGGATCTGCGCCGGGTTGATAGAGCGGCGAGCGGCTGTGCTAAACCGGGTGTATGGCTCGTTGCTAGGTTTCATCTCACAGGTCCCCCGGTGTTCCGCTACGCTACACCCCGCGCTACTTTCTGCCGTTCCTGCCGGGACTCTTTCCACGCAATTAGAACTGAGCTGGCTACGAAGACCATGGCTTATGTAAGTGCCATTGTGACCTGTCCCTATTTTTGAAGATTCTTTTGGTGCAAAAAGTCTCCGGAAATGGGCTGTTTTAGAGGGATATGGATGGAAAGAGTCGTTTTTTTGATATTATTTCGAAAAGTTCGAAGAAAGGCCGAAGCAGGCGCGTTGTAAGGGTACAAGACCCATGGGAGGGACCCTTGGGAGAACGAGACCGAACAAATTCTTGGCGCTCTTTAAAAAAAGCGCAAAAGTAAAAAGTAAAAAGTAAAAGTAGCAAAGAGCAAAAAGAGCAAAAAGAGTAAGAAGAAATAATTGATGTTTTTAACGGCCTGCGCTTGCGGAACCCGAAAAAAAATTGGTTAAGTAATTGAGCGCTCATGTGCCCGTTTGACGGGCCAAGAGCAATTTTTAATGGTAAGAACGACTTATAATGTAAGTGCAACCCACGATTTTTGGGAGACGATATAATGGCTGACGAAAACTACGACGAATTTGATGATATTGAGGATTTAGAACTCGAAGAGGAAGAGGAGCGAAAAGGCCCCACACGCATGGAGCGCCTGATTGGACCTTTGGGCTCTCTCGTGCTTCACGTGATCCTTCTCGCCCTAGTTGCAATCTTCGTAAAAGAAGTTGTGATGAAGAATGAAAACACGGTTCGCGCTAAGACAGTTAAGCCGATTACCAAAGAAATTGAAGAGATCAAAGAACTCACAGAAGAGATCAAAGAGCTCGACGACAACAATTTTGCCGACAATCCAAACATGGATTTCACGGAAACAACAGACGTTACTGAAAACAGCGAGGAGGTTGAGACCCCGACCGAGGTTGACCTCGAAGCGCTCTCGAACATGCAGGACATCAAAAGTCCGATTCGTCTCTCTGGGTTGTTTTCCAATCGTTCTGCCGGTGGACGTGCTAACGCGCTTCGTATGTTCGGTGGCGGTAAAGGAACCGAAGAAGCGGTGCTTAAAGCGCTTAACTGGCTAAAGAAAAATCAAAATGCTGCAGGTACTTGGGACTCCGGTTCCAAAACCGCGATGGCTGGATTCGGTGTGTTGACCTTTTTGGCTCACGGCGAAACCCCAACCTCCAAGAACTACGGCAAGACAGTTCAATCTGCGATCAACTATTTGCGTGAAAACACCAAAGCGGATGGGCGTTTCAGCAACGGCGACGGCCACGAATACACGCACCCAATTGCAACTTATGCGTTGGCTGAGGCCTATGCGATGACCAAGATCCCAACTTTGCGCGAGCCAATGGAGCGTGCGGGTAATGAGTTGATCGATGGCGCGATTTACAAGCGCTTTCCTGCGGACGGTTCCATGCGCCCTATCAATGGCCTTGATGACAGCAATAATGGCAGTGTTACTGGTGCATTCTTTGATTACAATTTGAAGAACGGTGCCTATCCAAATGGAAGTGATACGGATTACCTCGGTAGCGACAACAATCCTCTGCGTGCGATCTACAACAATACGGTGCGGGCTGACCAATCCTACGCTGCGTTCTGTTACCAGGCTCTCAAAGCTTTGAAGCAAGCTGGATTTTATAATCCCAAACTGGATGAAGTCATTGCCGCGTCTGGGAATGGACTGAAATTCATGCAGTCCACAAAAAATGGTCACTTTTCCTACGCGAATAAAACCGCCATTCCTCACAAACCGACTAACCAGTTGCGTCAGTTGACCACAGGTGGATACACCATTCAGTTGATGGACAGCAGTACATCACCAGAAGCGATTCGGTCACGTGACGCGCTCTATGAGATTGGTTTTGACACCGAGTTCGGTTCTGCCAAGCGTGCCTTCTACAGCATCTATTACGCCTCAAACGCTAACTTCTGGTTCCAAGGACAGAACTGGGATAAATGGAATCCTGAGATGAAAAAGTGGATGATTAAGAATCAGAATGCAGATGGTTCTTGGAGCCAAAAATCCATGGGCGAAACAGACACACATGGTTTGGTATACCCAACCTGCCTCGGGGCACTTTCTTTGATGGTCTACTACCGCAACTTGCCTGGTTCACAGGGCAGCTCAAAAATTGCATCCAAGCCGAAGAAGCAAAAAGCAGCGATGGTTGATATGCAGATCAAGGCAGATGACAAAGAAGTCAACATGGATGCTCTCGAGAGTTTAGACATTAAGTTCTAAGTTCGCACGGTCTTCATTGATTCCAACTGGCCTCGTTTTCGAGGCTGATAAAGGCAGCTCTTGAGCTGTCTTTTTTTATCCCCTTCTATCGCTAGGGCCTTTTGGTAGAGGAAGTAATTCGAATTCTTGTCGCCTTGAGCGAAAAGAACGAAATTAGATATTGGTTTTTGGTTGCATCCGAGAGGGGATTTGCCACGTAAATCATTCTCATGCCGAAGTGGCGGAATTGGTAGACGCAGCGGATTCAAAATCCGCCGAAGCAATTCGTGTGGGTTCGAGTCCCACCTTCGGTACCACTTTTAAACCCCTGTTTTTTAACAGGGGTTTTTTATGCATATTTTCTTTGTCAAACAAAGTGCCGGCCAAAGACTTGATCGGGGAGGGGCCCTACAAAGCATGGATTCACTTCATCGTTGCCATGACCCCGTTCAACCCCAATGGCACTTAGATAAGCCATCAAATTATTTTTTTGCGACATTTTACGCCGTGGGAATCCGCCCCAAAGTGGGCGGGATATGGTAGCCCGTGTGCAAGCCGCGAAGCGGTCGCAGCGCCGGGTTACGTGCAGGCGTGAGAAGGCAACGAGGGATAAGCCCTGTATTTGAAGAGAAATCGGAGCGAGGCGCAGCACCGCGCCAGATGGCTAAAACCGTACAATTTTCAGTTGAAAATCGTATTCTGAGCACGCATCAGTTGACTCTGCTTTTTTGAAAGGCATCGCTCATATTGGTTTCCATTCCGACCGCGCTTCCAGCGCTTCATATTATTTCCCAATGAAATCCGGTGGTTCTCTTCGGTCACCGACCGGCTAATTGCCTTCAAGCCTCCGGCTTTCTTTTCAGGGCAGAGCGAACTCCCTTCCATACAAATCGGCTTAACTAAGTGCCATTGGTGTCAGACTCCAATGGGGCTTAGATAAGCCGATTTGTATGAAAAATGAATGGAAATTCAGATGACTAAAGGCGCGTAGCGCTGACCCATTGATAGCCATGGTTGACGAACGGAGTGAGGAGGCCGTGGTCCCGGCGGATTCCTCCTCTAAGCCGCGTAGCGGCGACACCCAACCGGATGAAATGCGTATGATAAACGATTCCTGGTAATTTTGGGGGTTTCGTTTTAGCGGCTGGACCGCTTATCTACGTGCCATTGGTGTCAGACCCAAAATGGTTTTAGGTCAAAGGGAATTGATCCAATTGGAAAAACTTTCGAGAGCTCACCGTTTGACCGATCCTGCTCGCGCCCCCGCCCGAAACGAGGCTCTGCGCTCTCGAGTGGAGGTATCGGCATAGAGCCGCCCGGCCAGAGCAATGAAGCCCTCTCGAAGTTCGTCTCGCGTCATTGGAAACGGAGCGAAGTGGAGGTCAAACAAGGTACGCTTTGACCAGTCATCTGGCATATCCAACCGTCCGTCGGCTTTGAGGCGCTCATAAAACGGGGTTCCCGGAAAAGCGGTTGGCAAGGTGATTTGCACGTCGTACAAGCCAAGCTCGGCCGCCAGCTCATACACCGCGTCAAAAATCTTTGGGGTATGACCATCGAGCCCGACAATGAAGCATCCATTCACCCGGATACCCGCGGATTGAATCGTCCGTACCGCTTCGGAAGATTTTTTGAACTGCTTGAGCTTCCAGTCGTTGTTGAGTTCGGTTCCTTGGAGTCCTTGCTCGATCGGGCTTTCCAATCCGATAAGTACTTCTTTGCATCCGCCATCGGCCAGTTCGCGCAAAAAGACGGGGTCCTTCCCCACCGAAATATCGGTCTCAGTAAACCATCTAATTTTTCGAGCTTTTAACTCGGGCAGAATTTCCCGCCACCAGCGCTTGTTAAGGAGTCCGTTGTCATCGGCGAATTCGATAAATGGACGTCGCCAAATGTCTCGAATCGCGTCGAGTTCGGCTAACACGTTCTTGACCGGCTTTTGTTTATACTTCTTCGTAATTAATATGGAGCTGGCGCAAAATTCACAGCGATGCGGGCAGCCGCGGCTCGTCTGGACCGTGAGCCGATTATAGGCTTCAGGCTTCAGTAGATGAAAGGCGGGCATCGGCGCATCCGCTAAATCAAACTCCACGGGCGCACTTTGATACACCGGTTTTAGTGCGCCGGCTTGCGCATCGGTTACGATTTGCGGCCACGTGATTTCCCCTTCGCCTTGGGCCACCGCGTCCACGTGCTGCAAGGCCTCGTCCGGCAATGCGGTCGCGTGCAATCCTCCGAGCACCACCAGAATCCCTGCCGCCCGCAGCGCATCGGCAAGCGCGTAAGCATCCGGAATTTGAGCCGTAAGACTCGAGAGTGCCACCAAGTCAACGCTCAACTCCTGCATTTCAAGGCTGATGCTTTCAGGGGTTACTGGAACCTCTGCTTCGATGCCAAGATCTCTCACCTCGTGATAGCTCAGGGTGTGCCCGTCAGGGGTGCATCCAGCGAGAGTTAACAGTCCCAGCGATGGCAAAGAGGCAATGACCTGACTTCGTTCCATAAAGCCGGGCATGGTCATGCCCATGTCCAATAAGTCTTGATCCCAACAACGAATGCCGCTGAGGGCGATACAGGCAATTCTCAATTGTATTCCTCTTCAAGTTGATCAATTCGCTCCTTCAAGTCGTTCTGAATACCCGCTTTTTCGGCAAGCTCCCAAAAACGATCATTATTGACAGAAAGTGGACCTTGTTGGAGCAGTAGCAAATTTTTGTTCTCCCGGATCCAGGAGATGGTCTCTGGTGAATCATCCAACGCATTCAAGGTGGGGATCAAATCCTGGCCACCCCTAAACCCATAAGCTTCAGGGTCTCGGGCTTCCAAATAGGCTTTCAAGTAATCGAGGCATCGTTGACGGATCCAGGGCGCGTGGGTTGGTTTCAATTCCTCAAACACCTTGGTGATCGTCCAGAGAGACATGGGTCGATTGCCCCGGGGGATCAAAGGTGGCCACGTTTTGGGAAAATCCTCCGGCTCATATTGGGATAAATAATCGAGCCCTCGTTGAGTAGAATAAGTTAACAGCATATGCGCTTGTCCGGAACGATGCATCACGGGCTGCTTCCAAGCCATCAAGGCTGCAGCTGTGACCACGGTAATCAACATGGTCTTCCATGGCATGGATGATTTGAACTCACGGGGCGGGAAGGACCGTCTTTCATCTTTGCGACGATGATACGCTATTGCGGGGAACAGAAGGAGAATGCAAATTCCAGTCAACACCGCCGAGACGACGGAAGCTGCTGAAGCTTTGAACGCGAGCTCTTGGGAGTGAACCGTTCCTCCCATTATGTTAACGATCGACATATCAAAAAAGAAACTGGCTATGCGCCCGATTACTGCCCCACCCCAAATCATGAAAAGCAAAAATTTAAACATGGATTGATCGAGAAGAACCGAAAGGACCCTCGAAAAAAGAAGGATACGCCACAAGGCAACAATGGCTAGCAAGCCCATATTGAATTTGATCGCCACAATTCCACTCGCAAATTCTTCTACCGGAATCGCATAAATGAACGCCAGTGGGGCCGTCATCCAAAACAGCGAATAATAGCTCGCGAGATTGCTTTTGTTCTTTTCGAGAAACCCTCCACGGACTGCTAGATAATGGAAAAAGGCCAATGGCGCGGAAAGGAGTAGAGGCAGGAGGAAAAAAAGCGGCGCATGTCGAAAGCTTTCCTGATCATATTCCCGAGCAACCCCACAGATCAACACGAAGAACAGGCCGATGAAAAGGCTCGAGCGATCCTTGGCAACCTCTTCAATCGCCTTTCGATTTCCGATTAGATATAATGCGATCGTTTGAGGTTTCACTTCGTCACTTTCCTTTTAGCGGGGCAGTCCATTTCGCAGATGTTGTTCCATTTTTGGTCGGTGAAAAATTGCTGATCTTAAGTGGCCGTGTGATCTTGGTTCACCTAGCATTGCCTCCCGTTTCTGTTTTCAAGGTACCTTTCAGTAGCCGTATGTCAGCCTCGGATTCCCGATACCGAATTTTATTCCTGCGAGAAAAATGTTGGCCTCTGACTTTGGATCGATGATCAGTTCGTTTCACATTCTGTGTGACACGCCACCACTAACCTTTTACGGTGAGTCCCACAAGCGAACCAAATGACGAGGGGCAATTCTGAAAAAAATCTTTATATGGGGCATCTTTACTCTACTGATCATCTTCGCGGTGCTTCTTAGCATCCGGTATGTCCTGTTTTCCATCGTGTGCCCGTGGCCGGAGCTTGACGAACGTGTCCGGTTGGAGCCTTTGGCTATGCCCGCCAAATTCGAGGAGGAAGCGCCCGACAGTCCGTTCATGCAATTTAATGAGCTGATGAGCGAATGGCAGAATTGGTCTCGGATCCAAGAAGCAAAGGAGTTTTTGGAGACCGGTACCGTTAAGCCATCCACTGGAGACATGCTTACCGAGCTAAATCGGCTCATGCCAGCCGAGCTAGACCGGCTCTTGTTTTTGCTGAATCACCCTGATTTTAGAATCGCTAACAAGGGCCTAGAGCATGGATACAGCATTAAAGAAGTATCTGCATTTTACAAATGCGTGAATGTTTACGCACTGGATCAGGCCCATCGAGGGAAATGGTCGGAAGCCTTTCGAGCGCACCGAATAGAGCAGCTCTTTTATAACCAAGAGGAAGCGGCGCTTCTTATTACCACCCTGCTCCACGTTGTACATGAAGGCCTTGCTACGAAAAAAGTAGAAACCATATTTCAACGCACGGATCCTCCAAAAGAGATCGCGAAAGAATGGATCACCGAACTTAAACCCAAGGTCGACCGCATTCAGCCCATCAGAGAAGCGATACGTATTGAGTATAGGCTCATGCGAGATTATGCTGAAAAATATTTCCAAGCGCCCTATTTAGCACGCGGAAATCTCTATCATAATCTGCCAGCATGGAAAACGTTGATCGCCCCTTTTTTGGGCTCCACCAAAGATCGTAGCCTGCGGAATCTGGACGCAGCGTTTGCTCATCATATCAATGCGATAGACCGCGATCGTGGTCCTCTCTTCAAAGCAAATGCGCCAGACTGGCATGATTATATCAACGACCCTATCGCTAAAAGGCACCTTTCTAATCTAGACATGCAGACAACCGCACAGAGGGTTAGGGTAAGCCACTTTCGCATTCAGGCCCTACGGATCGCAATCGCAGCCCGGGCCTTCCGAAGCGAGCAGGGTCATTGGCCCGCATCTCCCGAGGCCTTGGTTCCCGAATACTTTTCCAAGCTACCGGTTGATCTGCTTGGGTTGGACAGCCTAATGGTTTGGGAGTCACCGAAAAGCCCCGATTCTGACCTGAGGATTAGCACCAAAGATTCATATGTCGACGACATTGAACTCCCGGCCATTCCCACTCCCCTGCTTATCCCAAAGGCCACACCGATGACCTTGGAGGACAGTCTCAAGAAATACAACGAGCAGATTATCCGAGAGGGCCTTCCTCCCTTGCCGATTCCTTTGTCCTCAGAAAAGGCGAATGAATTGGAATCCACGGACAGGAAATAAAAAAGCAGCATATGTCGAAGCTTCCTGATCGTATGCCTTGGCAACCCCATAGATCAGCACGAAGAAGATATCTAAGGTGTCAGACCCCAATGGCAATTAGATAAGCCATCAAATCATTTTTTTGCGACATTTTACGCCGTGGGAATCCGCCCCAACGTGGGCGGGATAGGGTAGCCCTTGTGCAAGCCGCGAAGCGGTCGCAGCACCGCGCCAGCTGGCTAAAACCGTACAATTTTCAGTTAAAAATCGTATTCTGAGCACGTATCAGTTGACCTCTGCTGTTTTGAAAGGCATCGCCCATATTGGTCTCTATTCCGACCGCGCTTCCAGCGCTTCATATTATTTCCTAATGAATTCCGGTGGTTCCCTTCGGTCACCGACCGGCTAATTGCCTTCAAGCCTCCGGCTTTATTTTCAGGGCAGAGCGAACTCCTTTCCATACATATCGGCTTATCTACGTGCCATTGGTGTCAGACCCAAAATGGTTTTAGGTCGAAGGGAATTGATCCAATTGGAAAAATTTTCGAGAGCTCACCGTTTGACCGAACCTGCTCTCGCACCCGCACGAAACAAGGCTCTGTGCTCTCGAGTGGACGCTTCGCCACAGAGCGGTTCGGCCAGAGCAAGCTCTTCCGATCGATAATTTCATTGTTCCTCGAAAACCTTGTAAGGCTCCTGACTCCTGATCGATAAGTAAATACTATGAAACAACTAGCCATCACGTTTACATCTGTCCTCATGAGCCTAAGCATCAGTGCGGTTGCCCAGCAGCCTGACAAAGCCGCGCAGGATCTGCTTACACCTGCTTCCGTATTGTCCGACCTGAAAGCCGGCAACGAGCGATATGTGGATCTTAAACCTACCACGTACAAAGTAGGTGAGAGACGTGCCGAGGCCCAAAAAGGTCAGTTTCCCAAAGCCTACGTTCTCTCTTGCGTGGATTCCCGCGTACCGGTTGAGCAGGTCTTTGACCAATCCATCGGTGACATCTTCGTTGGTCGCGTTGCAGGAAACGTTGAAAATGAAGACCAACTCGGGTCGATGGAATTTGCCTCCGCTGTAGCTGGCGTAAAGCTCATCGTTGTCATGGGGCATGAAGCTTGTGGCGCGGTTAAGGGTGCCTGCGATGATGTTAAACTCGGTAACCTTTCAACTCTGCTGCTAAAAATCCGTCCTGCGGTTCGTTCCGTGGATGGTTACGAAGACAAAGATTCTAAAGATAAAGACTTTGTCAAAGAGGTAATCGAAGCCAACGTCAAACGGACGGTCGATGACCTTCGTGACCGCAGTGATGTGTTGGCCGGACTCGAAAAAAAGGGCGCGATCAAAATCGTCGGAGCCTACTACTCGCTGAAGGACGGATCCGTCACCTTTTTCGATTAATTCTACAAACATACCAATCTACTATAAACCTCCTTGGCCCGCTTCTTCGGAAGCGGGCTTTTTTTGTCGAGGGTTACCCTTACGTTCTCTATATGACGCGATAGTACTGGATGGTAAAAATGGGAAGCAACTTGCGGCGGTAATTTACGGCGCGCTCAATGAGCAAAAATCGATGCTTCCTCTGCTTGCAACGCATGTGCGGAAACTCTAAAGGTTTCACTATGAAATCTCAACTGACCGTAATTTTACTCATGATGTCCCAATTTGTGGCCTCTGCACACCCTGGCCACCCCGGTCATGAAGCCTGGCCTGTCGGCACCGTTGCTTTGACAGCTGCGGGTGGCCTTGCGTTAATCGCAGTATGCTTGTTGGTTTCTCGTGTCATGAAGCGCAAGGCGCAAGCTCAATCGAAGCTCCAGGTTACAGAAGCTTCCTGAGCCCCTTCCACAGAGTGGTTAAAGGTTATCGAATTGCACAGTCGGAAATGAACCGCGTAGCGGTGGACGTTGATAGCCAGCTGATAGCCATTTAACAGCTATTTAACAGGCATGGACGCCAGTCTATAGGTTCGTTGCCGGAGCATTTCAGAGTCGCTTCGCGGCTCTAAAACGGTCTCACAAATCGTCGTCCCAAATTTCTGATTCAGGCTATTTTAAACCTCTTGGTCTCGTTTGGTAGACCTACTTGCTCGAAAGATTTTGATGAAGTCTGCGGGTTAGCTGAAAATAAAAGCGAGAATGGTCTGCCACTCAATGGCAAGGGGGCAACACCGTTCTGCCACTCAATGGCAGAAACCGATAAATTTGGGTTTGACCTTGCCGCAACGGCCTTTGGTCAGAAGAGCATTGCTTAGAAATGGCAGGACAAAAGTATACCCCGGGAGGGTCTCGAACCCACTACCTCAAGATTAGGAATCTTGCGCTCTGTCCAGATGAGCTACCGGGGCAACGTTGAAATGTATATTGTTGAAACTGTGAACTGTTGAAAGCGGTTAGCCGAATGCACAGAATCCTTTTGCGATTGGCTAGTTTAAACCGTGGCTATTTCTGCCTGATCGAAAGCTAGTTGCCGATGCTCGTTTAATTGCCGATGCTCGTTTAATTACCGATGCAAAACAGCTGCTCGATCCCGCGTAGGTAGATCCGGTTTCGGACAATCACAGGGGTAGCGACGATACGTTGATCCATGTCGATTTCACTCACTTTGCTAAAACCTGTTTCGTCCGCGGTGCCGGTGACGATGAGTCCATCTTCGCGTACCATGATGAGCTTGTCGCCCGCCATGGCCGGAGAGGCATAATATTTGATTCGGCCCTTGTTGGAGGGGAGTTGGCTGCGCCATTTTTCTTCCCCGGTTTTGATATCCATGAAGCTCAAAAGGCCTTTGTCCGTGAGTAACAGCGCGTGGCCGTTAAACGCGAGGGGAGTGGGGACATCTGCGCCGATACCGGCCTTTTCCCAAAGACGATTTTTGGTGATGTCGCCCTTGCCTCCGAGTTTGACCGCGGCGATGTGACCGGCGCGGCCGTAGGTGACGAAGGCGATGCCGTCGCTGATCGCAGGGGATGCGATGGTGCGCCACTTGCTTTTGTTTTCTGGATTGAAGCCGCCGCATTCCCAAACGAGTTCGCCGCTACCAGCATGGTGACCGGTCAAGCGATCGGCTCCGAAGGTCACGAGAATGGGTTTGCCGCCTTGGCGGAAGACCTGGGGGGTGCAGTAGCTCTGTCCGGTTTCGACTTGCACGTCGTAGTTGCGATCGGTTTTCCACGCCAACTCGCCGCCATCTTTATCGAAGGCGACAAGGTAAGAATCGTTGTCTTGCATGACCGCGATGATGACATGGCCAGCGGCTAAGACCGGAGAGGTCCCGAGATCCCACCAGAGGGTGTCTTCGCCAAAGCGTTCTTGCAGATTGGTTTTCCACGCGAGGGTGCCGTCGTGTTTGACCGCGGCCAAGGTGCCGCTCTTGTAGTAGGCATAAATATGGGTGTCACTTACGGCTGGGGTCGGGTTGCTTCCGCTGCCGTTTTTATGTTTGCCGGCCCGTTCTTTGCCGAAAGTTTTTGTCCAGAGTTCCTTGCCGTTGAGATCGTAGGCAATGAGGGCGTCTTCGCCTTGAACCGGTGAGGTTAAGTAGATGCGATCGCCTTTGATGCTGGGGCAGGAGCTTCCGCGCCCGGGGAGGTCGACGCTCCAAATGACCTTGTTGGTCGGGGAAAAGGTCAGCGGAATATCGGCAGGAAGCGAGATGCCGTTGCCGGAGGGGCCACGCCAGGCGGGCCAGTCTTGAGCTGTGCTGCTATGCGTTCCGAGCAAGCTGCATGCCATGCAAAGGAAGAGGAGGGATGCTGGGATCCGATGCTTAAACGGTTTAGAAGGCTTAGAAGGCTTAGAAGGCTTGGAGGGGTTTGAAGGCTTAGCGAGCTTAGAAAGCATGGAAGGGCTGGCTGAATGCATAATCAGTCCCTAGGCAGGTTTTGAGTTTAAATGCTCGAGCAGAGCGTGGCGCATCGCGGGCTCATCCGCGGATTTCCCGGTCCAAATCTCGAAGGAGCGAATCCCTTGATGGAGTAGCATGCCGATACCGTTTTTCGCTTTGGCTCCGGCTTCGAGGGCTGGCTTCATGAAGGCGGTTTCGGGGACGACGTAAATGAGGTCGTAGACCACTTGGTCGGCGTGAAATTTTTCTTTGCTGAGCAGGGGTTTGTCATCCGGTTTCATCCCGACTGGGGTGCCGTTAACCACGAGATCTGCGCTGGCTGGATCTCCTTCGTGTACCACCTTGGTGTCGAGGCCGAGGGCATGAATTTCCGCTTCAACTTTTTTACGTCGCTCCTCGTTGCGTGAAGAGAGAATGACTTCGCGGGCGCCGTGCTGGGCCGTGACTAGAGCCACGGCACGACCTGCGCCGCCGCATCCCAGGACAAAAATCGATTTCCCTTCGACTGAAAAATCAAAGCTCTCTTTGAGGTCTTGGAGAAATCCATAGCCATCGGTGCTGTGGCCGATCATGCCGTTCTCACTGAACTCGACCGTATTGACTCCGCCCACAAGCGTGGCTGAATCGGCGAGTTGCTCAAGGCCACGGAAGGCGATTTCTTTGTGTGGAATGGTAAGGTTGACCCCGCCGAATCCCATATGACGCATACTCTCTAGTACGGAGAGAAGGCGGTCGGGATGCACGTCGAACGCTTGGTAAATCGCATTCATCCCAAGCGCTTGCAGGTTGGCGTTATGCATCGGCGGGGACAGGGTGTGCGCGACCGGATGTCCGAGGACGGCAAAAGGGATGGTGGTGCCAGTGATGTTCATAGCGAGGGTTCTAGCCTAGGGGAAAGCCTTCCCGCAATCCCGCAATGGCAAAAATATATCTCGCGTAGCCACGTCTTACGGGGCTTCGGCGGGCAACATAAATTGGAGCCAGATGTGGATTTGGTCGTAGAAGCCGGGCGGAAAGGAGTGTCCCATGCCTTCGAAGGTATGTTCGATCACTTTGACCCCCGCTTCGCGAAGGATGGCGGCATTTTCTTGGGCCATGATGATGTTGCCGAAGCTTTCTTCGCTGCCAATGATGATGACCACGTTCATTCCTTTGTAGGCCTTGCTGTCCTTGCGGATGCATGCAGCGAGGTTTGACTCGCGGCCCATGCCGGGGCTCAAGGCAATGACGCCGTCAAATTCGTTCGGGTATTTCGCGGCCAGTTCGGTGGAGAGCTGCGCTCCTTGGGAAAAGCCGGCGAGGATGACGGAGCCTTTTTTCGGGGTGACCTTGTCCTTCACGCGTTCGAGCGCTTCTTTGATGTGGTCGTAATCGGTTTTTAAATCCTCGGACCACACGAAGCTGTTTCGTCCGCGCGGCTTGGAAGCGCTGACTCCGAGGAGGGCCATGCCGAGTTTGTCGGCCAGTTCTTGGTCTTCTTTGCCGCCGGCAAAGTCTTCGGGTTTTGATCCGTAGCCGTGCAAGCCGATGAGGATTGGAATCGGTTCACCGGCGGTGTAACCTGCGGGAAGGGTGAGCACTTCGCGGCGATGGTCGCCTTCGGCCCAGGCCTTGGAACAGGCTTCGAGGTAAGGGAGAAGTTTTTCCCAACGATCATCCGCGCGGAGGTTTGCTAAGTCGGGATATTCTTTGGCCCAGCGAACATCCAGTCCTTGTCCGCTCGCGGCTTCCTGCAGATAATAAATTGCGGTATCGATATCTTTGGCATGTGCGTAGTAGGTTGCTAAGGCATCGCTTCCTCGGGTTGGGTCATTTTGCACCGCCCAATACTGGAGTTGAAGCGCTTGCTTGGAGCTTCGGTTCATCGCCGATTCTTGGGCCACTTGCCGTAACTGTGCGGCGGGGAATTCTCTCAGGTCTTGGCCGTTGTAATCATGGGGCTGTGGGTCGGGCTCTTCTAGGTCGAAGGGCGCTTCGGGCATCTTCAGGCTCGGGCTTTTTTGGGTTTCGGCTTTCTTCTCGACCTTCACGGCCTTTGGTTTTGTCACCTTTGGTTTTGCCTCGGTCTTTTGAGCTTGAAGTTGGAGCTGAGTGGAGGTGATGAAAAAGAACGAAAGAACAAGCGTGGCACGCAGGAGCAGGGATGTATGCATCATGCGGCAAGCTTACCCTTTCAAACCACGCTTCGCAAAGTCTTTCGGAGCTTCCTCTTTCGACACAACAGGCGACGCAACAGGCGACACAGCAGGCGACGCAAAAATGCTATTCATGGACTCGCGAGACTTTGTACCAAATGAAAAATGTTGAGCGGACGTTTCGTCGGGAACCGACGGCTTATCCTAGGCGGGGGTTTCAATCCCCGTTCATACGCACGAGCCATCTTCGTCAGGAACTGACGGTTTAGCAAAAGAGGGCTTTAGCCCGTAATCCGTATTGTAGCTGGAAGCGTCCAAAAAGATCTTAATCGAAGTGCTTTAGCGTAAAGAGCTCTAATTTTGGGCCTCGAATAGGTTGGGCGGGCTAAAGCCCTTTCATGATAAACCGTCGGTTCCCGACGTGGATGTATCGACCCGCTTTACGGGGGTTGAAACCCCCGCCTATGTCTAAACCGTCGGTTCCCGACGATCGTCCGTTGTTCCTACTATTTGTGACACATGCTCTCAAGCCCGCGCCAAAAATTAAACCGTCGGTTCCCGACGAGCGTCCGTCATCATTGCGATGTATTACACAGGTTCTCGCCCCCATGGCTATCAAATGGCACCGCTTCGCAGTTCATTTCCTATTGCCGATCATGTCCGAGAACATGTCTATGGACACCGGAGTGAATAGTGGCCGACGCAAAATTACTATTCATGGACTCGCGAGACTTTGTACCAAATGAAAAATGTTGAGCGGACGTTTCGTCGGGAACCGACGGCTTATCCTAGGCGGGGGTTTCAATCCCCGTTCATACGCACGAGCCATCTTCGTCAGGAACTGACGGTTTAGCAAAAGAGGGCTTTAGCCCGTAATCCGTATTGTAGCTGGAAGCGTCCAAAAAGATCTTAATCGAAGTGCTTTAGCGTAAAGAGCTCTAATTTTGGGCCTCGAATAGGTTGGGCGGGCTAAAGCCCTTTCATGATAAACCGTCGGTTCCCGACGTGGATGTATCGACCCGCTTTACGGGGGTTGAAACCCCCGCCTATGTCTAAACCGTCGGTTCCCGACGATCGTCCGTTGTTCCTGCTATTTGTGACGTAGCCTCTGAAGCCCGCGCCTATATTTAATCCGTTGGTTCCCGACGTGGATGTATCGACCCGCTATACGGGGGTTGAAACCCCCGCCTATGTCTAAACCGTCGGTTCCCGACGATCGTCCGTTGGTCCTGCTTTTTATGACGCAGCCTCTGAAACCCGCGCCTATATTTAATCCATTGGTTCCCGACGTGGATTTAGCGACTGTTTATACGGGGGGTTTGAAACCCCCGCCTATCTCTAAACCGTCGGTTCCCGACGATCGTCCGTTGTTCCTGCTTTTTATGACACAACCTCTGAAGCCCGCGCCTATATTTAATCCATTGGTTCCCGACGAGCGTCCGTCATCATTGCGATGTATTACACAGCTTCTCGCGCCCATGGCTATCAAATGGCACCGCTTCGCAGTTCATTTCCGACTGTGCCGATATTCATTTAATGAAATGTCGGGGCTAGCAGCCAGGGTGCTCAGCCCGAAAAATCCTCGGCGTAGTCTTCCTTGTTGTGTGTTAGCTTAGGATTGAACCAGCAAGGCCGCATAGGCACCATCACTTGCGTCTTTGCCTGGGATCAATTGATGATCTTTTTCGAGGCGGAAGCTTGGGTGACGTTCTAGGAAGGCATCCACTTGTTGGCGGTTTTCTTCCGGTTCGATGCTGCAGGTGCTGTAGACAATGCGTCCGCCGGGTCGGAGGACCTTCACCGCTTCATCCAAAATACTTGCTTGCTGCTCGCCGAGTGCGACGAGATCTTTGGGAGAAAAGCGAAGGCGCACATCTGGTCGACGACGAATGACCCCAGTATTGCTGCAGGGGACATCGAGGAGGATCGCATCAAATTGTTGGTCCTTGCAGGCCTCGAGCAAATCGCAGGCATCCATTTTCCGGACTTCGACCCAGGTCAAATTCATGCGGTGCAGGTTTTGCTTGAGACGATCGAGGCGGGCTTTTTGCACATCGCCAGCCAGTAGATTACCGCTTGGCTTTTCGTCGATTTCGAGTTGGCGCGTCCCCGCTTCACTGGCGCGATTGCGCATCTCTTGTCCGAGAATAATCGCTTTGCCTCCCGGGGCCGCGCAGGGATCGAGCACGTCTTCGTCGGCTTGCACGTTCAGCATGAGGGCTGCGGCCGAGGTTGAAGCATCTTGAATGTAGAATGCGCCTTTGACAAATTTTGGAAGCTTTTCTACGCGGCAGCCGGTTTCCAGGACGCGGATTTTTGCGTCTAAAGGATGTGGGCGTGAATCAATGCCCTTGAGCTTGAGTTCTTCGACGTAGCTGTCGACGTCGCCGGCAATGCGGATCATGGTTTCCGGGCGCTCTTGGCACCACTGGCAGATCATTTCCGTGGTTTCTCTGCCGTAGGTGTCGCTCCAGCGCTTAAACAGCTTTTTCGGCATGTCGAAGCGGATTTCAGGATTTGCGTGCTTGAGCTCTTCGAGAATTTTTTCGCGATCACGGATGGCGCTACGAAGCACGGCATTGATAAATCCAGAGCGTCCCTTGGGGCCTTTCTTGCGACTTAGCTCAACCGTTTCGTTGGCGGCGGCGTAGTCGGTTACTCCGTCCATGAAGAAAATTTGGTACAGCCCGGTCATGAGCAAACAGCGGTGCTCGGGTGGTGGACGCTTTTTGCAGAGCCGGTTAATAATCCAGTCGAGGGTGGGGGTGCGACGAATGCTACCGTAGAGAATTTCGGCGGCAAATGCGTCCCATCCGTGCATTTCGAGGAGGTGGTCCGGGAAGGCCCCTTCTCGCACCACTTGACTCAGGAGGGTCCATGCTTTTTCGCGTGGCTTCATCGGGATTCGACCTGAGGTTGAGTGCATGCATTATGCGAAGCCAGATGATGCCCAGCCTGTAGTGCCGCACCGGGTCCTCTATTCAAAAGAGGACAGGTCAAAAGAGGACAGGTCAAAAAATGGGGACAGGTCAAAATGGGATGCGTAATAGGCAAAAGATTCACAAAGGTTTAGGATTAGAAGCAGGGGTCTAATACAGCGTGAGAAAAAAGAGAGCCTAAAAAAGATAATAAATTGGAGGCAAAAAAATCGCCCGGCTCATTCGGGGGGGGAGGGGGGAGAGTGAGACCGAGCGACCCGCCTGCAAGCAGGCGAAATTCCAAAAATTGATTTATATGCAGTTCTTATACACTGATTTCCGTCGTTGTCCACCTCGAAAAAACGCAAAAATGGCACTAATTGAAATAAACCGCCATGGAAACTTTTACATCCACCGTTGATTTGCAGGTTTACGTCTCCGAGTTTGTGATTTCATCAAAGAAAGAAAGTTGTTGGTGGTCTAGCTTTACTGGCTTTTTGCGTTTTTTTGCAAGCTTGGGCTGTCCCGCTTCATTTAATTCGCTCTCTTCAAGGTTCCGGAGAATGTCTTTTGAGCGGTCGATTACGGTGTTAGGGAGGCCGGCGAGCTTGGCGACTTGGATGCCGTAACTCTTGTCAGCCGCGCCAGGCACGATCTTCCTAAGAAAAACAATGCGGTCATTGGTTTCTTTTACGAGCACGCTGTAGTTTTTCACCCCATCCAAGCTTTTGGCTAAATCGGTTAGCTCGTGGTAGTGGGTGGCAAAGAGTGTTTTGGCTTTTACTTCCGGGATATTGTGCAGGTACTCGGCTACAGCCCACGCAATGCTGATCCCATCAAAGGTACTCGTTCCACGGCCAATTTCGTCCAAAACAATCAGGCTTTTGGGCGTCGCGTTATTCAGGATATTGGCGGTTTCTTGCATCTCAACCATGAAGGTACTTCGGCCGCGGGCCAAGTCATCGCTAGCGCCAACCCGGGTGAAGACGCGATCAACCATACCGATGCTCGCCTCTTTCGCAGGAATGAAGCTTCCGATTTGCGCCATAATCGCGAGCAAAGCGACTTGGCGAATGTAGGTTGATTTACCCGCCATATTCGGGCCAGTAATGAGGATGAGTTGATCGGTGCTGCAGTCGAGTTTGACATCATTGGGGACAAAGCGCTCGCCCTCGTCGATTTGTTCGATCACAGGATGGCGGCCGTCTTTGATGCTAAGTTCATCGCCATCGTGTAGGGCGGGCTTGGTGTAGCGTAACGTGAGGGCGCGGTCAGCCAGGGTTCCGAGGACGTCGATCTCTGCTACCGCTTCTGCTGTGAGTTGGATGGCGTGGGTTTTCCCCACGACGTGACTCCGAAGCTCAAGGAGAAGCTCATGCTCAAGATCAACCGCTCTGTCTTGCGCCCCGAGAATTTTGTTTTCGTACTCTTTTAGTTGCGGGGTGATGAAGCGCTCGGCATTGGTCATGGTTTGTTTGCGCACATAATCTTCTGGGACCTGATCGAGATTCGATTTGGTGATTTCGATGTAATAGCCAAAGACTTTGTTGTGGCGAATTTTTAGCGATTTGATGCCGGTGCGCTCTTGTTCAGCGGCTTGAAAATCGGCCAGCCATTGGCGACCGGCGCTGGCCGCCTCACGTAGCTCGTCGAGCTCCGCGTGAAATCCCTGGCGAAACATTCCCCCTTCGCGGATGCTCATGGGCGGTTCGTCTTCGATGGCGGTTTCGATTTTCGCCACTGTTTCGGGAAGGGGGTCGACTGATTCCGCGAGTTCTTGCAGCCGCCCACCGGTTTTGCCGAGGAGTTCTTGGAGGCGGGGGAGGGCGGTCATTGAGTTTGCCACAGAGCGTAAGTCGCGCGCGTTGCCACTGCCGGTGTTGAGGCGAGCGATCAGGCGTTCGAGGTCTTTAACCGCGCCGAGTGCTTCGCGGAGATCGCGGAATAGAGAGCGGTCATCGCACAGGGTCGAGATCGCATCTTGCCGCAACTTGATTTGGCTCAGGTCGGTGAGAGGGCGAAGAATCCAATCTCTGAGCATGCGGCCACCCATTGCGGTACTTGATGTGTCGAGGACTTTGAGCAGGGTGGGGGCGCGGCCTTTATCGGCTGTGTTTCGAGGTTCGACCAACTCGAGGTTCGCAATGGTTGTTTCATCGAGCGCCATGTAATCGTTGGAGCGTTTTACGCGGATGGCGTGAATATGGTTTACATCGCGGCGAAGGTGTTTGGACACATAGTGGAGTACAGCGCCAGCGGCTCCGACGCAGTTTGTGTCGTTCGTGATGCCGAAGCCTTCCAGCGAATGTAGCTTGAAATGCCGCATGAGGAAATCGGCGGCAGCGTCGGCTTCGAAGGTCCAGTCTTCGTAGGGCGTGAGGAGGGTGCCAGAGATCGCGACCATTTCTCTGAGTAAGTCATTGCCCTCTTCTTCTTCGGGGATGATGCATTCGGAGGGTGCGTAGCGCACTAGGTTATCCTGAACATCTCGGATGTCCGTCATTTCTTCGACCCAAAAGGTACCGGTCGAAAGGTCGAGAACCGCCATGCCGTAGCCGTCACCTCGCTGGCTGATCCCTGCGAGGAAGTTGTTTTGGCGTGCATCTAGCACCGTTTCTTCAAGTACGGTGCCAGGGGTAATGACGCGAACAATATCGCGTTTGACGATTCCTTTGGATGCGCCTGCATCTTCGACTTGCTCGCAGAGGGCAACTTTGACTCCGGCGCGAATCAATTTAGGCAAGTAGGCGTCGGCGGCGTGAAAGGGAATCCCGCACATGGGGATTTTGTTTCGCTTCGTGAGCGAGATGTCGAGGATTTCGGATGCGGTCTTTGCATCGTCAAAAAACATCTCATAAAAGTCACCGAGTCTGAAAAACAGAATCGTATCATCTGGCAGTTGCCGGCGAAGTTGCCGGTACTGTTTCATCATCGGGGTTTCTTTATCAGCCATGCATCGTTCCTTTTGCAATCAGGGTTGCAAGTCAGTCGTCGTTTTTATGCTGAACCGGTGACACAATACAAGAACGGCTCGAATGTTCTTCGAGCCGATTTTTTGCCATCATGGGACATGAGGCGGGATGGAGTTGGGATTGAAGCGGGATGGTGTGCGTAAGCGTGAAGCTTAGTCCTCATCTACGGGATCTGGATCCGATTCGGGATCATACTCTTCGTCCTCTTCTTCAGAGTCATCTTCTTCGATATAGTCTTCATCAACCAAATCTGCATCGGGGATTTTTTCTCCAAGGCTGATGATGGCTTCGATTTCATGATCTTCATCGAGCAGCTCATCAAGATCGTCGACGTCTTCGAAGTCTGGTCCGTCATCGTCCAGTCCTTCAAAGTCACTCAGCCCATATCCACTTTCGTCGAAGGAGCCTCCTCCTCCGCCTCCGCCTGACGAGTCTGAATCGTCATCATCTCCATCTCCAAGTGAATACGAGAAATCCCGATCCGAGTACTCATCGTTCTCGTCATCGTACTCTTCTTCATCATCATCGAATCTGCGGCGATCTTGCATAACTTTTATGGGGTATATTCTTTTTGGAATCTGAATTCAAAAAAACGAAACGTGGCAACAAGGAAAAACAAAAAAATGCAGACTATTAATTTTCAATATTTTTCTTGGCAACCAGATCGATCTCAGAACCAATTTTTGCTGAGGGTTTCCTCATCATCGTAATGTACGTTTTGGCCCTTAAATTTAAGGTTTAAAAGCCATTTTTCTCTGAGTTAGAGCCGAGGGTGACGAACGTGAAACCTCTGGCTTATGCGTTATTTGAATACGACATGGTACTCAAAGCCAATGGAAGCGAAGGCATGTTTTATTCTTTATAAGCCTTATTCGGGACATTATTTTGCTTTGCCTTGTCACCTCACGCCAGAGTTGGGCAAAATTCTAGCCCGCAGATTGCAATAAAATCTCTCGAGCACGTAGGTCAACCACATGAATCCAAGAGGTCTTGAATAGCCTGAAGTTGAAATTTGGGACGGCAATTTGTAAGCACGCAACCGAAAAAGTGTGCGATTAAGAACGCGGTGTCTGGTTGAGTTCTGGCTGCCAGAGACCTCAACTATGCCAGAGAACTCAAATATCTCTATATTCTCGCTCACTGTCGCCTCGCTGATAAAAAACGCTCTCGGTTTTTTGCGTGGAGGACTTTTTCAGCAGTCTGCTTGGTGGTTTCCTGAAGCGTTTGGGGGCTTATGGGGCCCTGTTAAGCCTCATTATTTTTCTGATGGTTTTTTAGGTCGTCGCGCAAGTATTCAATGACGTCTTTAAACCGCAACCCGTTTTCAGGTGTGACATTACTCAATTTTTCGTGAGCTTCCAGCATGTGTTTTGCAATGTCAGCCACATCTGGTTGGATTTTGCTTAGATTTTCGCAGCTTGGGATTTGCGTGGTGAGTTCGCTGTATTCCTCCGGGGTTTGCCCCGGCGAAAACCATTTAAGCACAAAGTGGAGGCCCATTTGGCGCATACATTCGCCGACTTTAATGCTCACGTTGATGAGGACCATCTCCTGGTCCGGGATCGTTTCGTACTCGTCTTGAATTCCGACCAATATACCCATAAACGTACTGTCGATGCAGGTGATATCATCTAGGTCAATGATGAGGGTGCGCTTGTTTTGGAAGATGCTATTCGCAAATTCTTTCAGCGGCACACTGACATGGTGAATCGCTCTTCCAAGTACCTTAGCGTAACCGACGTCGTTATTCGTCGCAACGCAGATGGCCCAGTCTTTTGCTACACTTTTCGGCATAAGAACTCAGTGAATCTATAGTCGGAGAGGAAAGAGCGGAAGGACCGAGTGGGAGATAAAACGAAGGAGGCTTATTTATTCCAGCTGTCGGATCGCTTTTCTGAAATGAGTAAACCGTTTTCGCTCATGAGGCGGGTTCGCCACGCGGTCACCGCACCGCCTGCTTTCAAGGTGTCACCATTTACTGTGAAGGTCGCTTTGCGACGGTCCGTAACATTAAAGGGGTAGGCAATTTGAAGCGCCCGAACCGCTCCGCGTTCTTGCCGGTATTCAAATATCAATTTTGGACGCGGAACCGTCGCCCCAGGCTGTGGTACCCAATGAACATAAAAGACTTCCTGATCCCGCACGGTGCGCTGGGCTTGATGCTGGGGTAGATAGTCCATGAAGAACCGCTGCGCAGGTGGATGGTTGTATCCACGTTTCACCCGTTGCTCTACGTGCAGAATTTTTGCGTTCTGAGCTTGAGCTGAAAGTGTGCTCAAAAACATGGCGGCAATTGCCACAAGCATGGCGCAAATAGGTCGGTTTAGATTGTTCATTCGAATACCCTGGGGTTCATTCAGAACAAAAGTGTAACATGATGTACCAAAAGCTGTCAATGGAGCCGGTTGATTCAGGGTGTATTTATTGTCAAGATCGTTTGATCGGGATGAAGTTTCAGGTGAACTCTTCTGCCGATCTGTTTTTCATGCCCTATATTTTCGGTTTGGCCACTCGAGTCTAATTCGTATCCCACATGATGTAATCAGGTTGTGAAGATGTTTAGGCCGAGCAGATTTATGGTCGGGAATAGAAATTTCCGATATTCTCGTCGTTTACCGCGCCAAAAAAGAGATCAAGTCGAAGCACTAAAACCGCCGCCGCTTCATAATCTCGGTCTTCTCGAAAGGAAACCCCGGGTTCTACAAGGGCAAAGGTGCTATCGTTCCAGAGCTGCATCCGATAATAACTGCGGAACTCAACGGAGTCTTTGTCGGTGATCCCACTAACGTATTCGCGAATGATAAAGCGGGCCCCAAACCGTTCATAATCGGGGAGGTCCCGATACCAACCAAAGACCTCCAATAATTCGACTCCTGGCATGTTTTCTTCCCAGCGATTCGCAACTTGCATATGGAGCCGAGTGTTTTCTGTGAGCCGGTAGAGTGTCTTGAATCGCGTTATGCCGCCAAAGCCTTTGTCGCTACGCCAATACGCTTGTTGCTCCAGCGTGTTGTTCGTGCGTTCGCTTTTTACCGTAACCCCCACCTTGCCTCTAAGCCGAGTGGCTATCCCGTGATCATAGCGAAATCCGATGTCGGCCTTCGTCCAAAACCGGCTTTGTACGACATTCTTAAACAGATGTTTTTTAGGATAATCGGTCAAATCTGAGTTAAGGTCCTCGTCCAGACCTCCAAAGTGCATTTCCAGCTTTTCCTTGAAGCCAGGTAGGTCTAAATGCCCACGAACTTGAGGATTATAATGGAGTGTATCCCCACTGTTTGAGGTACGAAAGTAAGGTGAGATTCGAACGATGCTTTGGTTATCGCTTCCTTCAGGACATTTCAATCTCCCAGGCAACCAGTGGCTGGCTGCATCAACAAGCGTTTGATCGAATTTCGCAATATGGCTTCCTAAGCGTAACCGTCTGCTATTTAACAGGGGTAACTCCTCGGTTGGTGCAGCCATTTCCTGACTCGTTTGCTTCGCGTCGATATCCGTAACGTCGATACTAGATTGCCCTCGCCCTTGGCTAAGGACCAAGGGAGCAACAAGGAGTAGGATTTTCCAAAGGTTTCCCATAAAGACGGCCTTGTGCCGTGAAAAGAGAGCTTGGAAAAGAAGAAAGAAAAACCTTTCCAATGTTTCAGGTCGCATTGGAATTGTTTCGATTTGAAATCGTGAGTTGAGGGAAAGGGATCTTCCAATCGTTTTGATGACAGGTTTCGACAAATATTCGGGTGATCGCATGATCAATCACATCGTATTTTGAAGCGGTTTTTCCGCGAAAGTCAGCTTGCACGACAAAGATCAAGCTTGAGCTCCCCACGCTCTTTAAGGTGACGATGAGGTTTAAAAGGTTCTCTTTGCCCACGAGCTCTGCGAGACCTGATTCGATGGCTGCATATAAGGTTTCGGGAATGGATGTGGTCGCTAGCGCGATGTGTTTGTAGTCGATGCCAAATTGTCCCTCGCGTCGAAAGTTCGTCGACATATTAATGGGGTTCATTTTTATAAATTCAGGGGTTGGAATGATGATCTGGCTTCCGCCCAAGGGAACTACCTGAATGAGTTGTGGGGTTTGGTAGGCAACCCGTCCGATTTTCCCATTTGAAAGCTCGACCCAATCGCCTTTTCTGCTGGGAAAATATTCTTCTTCTGAACCCGGAACTCGGGAAGCGTGGCCGACCAGAAATTTTGAGGGTAATTTTAAAACACCTCCACTTAGATTGGGATTTTTCAAATGAGCCCATAGTCCCAAGCGGTCTACATTCCAAGGGACGCCTTGCCAGATGATCAGTTCTTTTTCGCGAACCGAACCAAAGTTGAGCATGATTTTGATTTGCTCAACGAAAAGAGGCAGGGTTTTGAAACTCGCCCAGATAAAGCCCATCAAAAGAAAGAGCGAGATCCCTAACAGAAACCAGTCGCCGGTTAGGTTAAACACCAGAAGCATACTGAAGACGGCAAAAAGAACGGTGCAGAAATGATAGATTAAGACGCTGAAGCGACTGGCGAATCCCCTGACCTCTGACGCCGGCTTGAATTTGCGGTAGAGAGCATAAATCCCACGCATCATAAAGTAGACCAGGCAAAAGATACCGATCCCTAGGACAAGATGTAAGCCACGGCTTCGAACGAAATTATGTAGAAAGCCTCGGGTTGATTCGTACAAGGATTGTTTTTCCTCTAGCTTCGTGTCGAGTTGATATTGAGCCGCCGCGAGTCGGTTTTCTGCGTCAGTTTTCCGTTGTTGCCATTGGGCCAAAAGTGAACGGATGGGTTTTTCGATGCTTGGATAGGGCTCTGAGGCAACCAAGGCCTCAAGGTTTCGTACCGCCCTTGTCGCAATATCTTTCCGAGATGCTTGGCTTCCAACTTCGTTGCGCAATTCCTCAATAATCCTCGAGTCCGCTGTGGCATGCTTCAGTTCTGAAATGACCGGCTCGGCCAACTTTTCCAGCTCTTTCCTGAGGTCGAAGGCGGGCTTCAAGTCGCTGCTAAAGCCTGATGTGTCGACATCGACGGCCACTCGTTCCAGCCGTCTCGTCAAATCTTGCTCGTCGGCTTGGAGGCGTTCGAGTTCTAATTCATACTGGTGTCTGGTCGGGGTGTCGGTTGCTCGCGCGAGAGATTTTTGCGTCTGACTAATAGCAAATTGCTTGGCTTCAATGGATGCTTGTAGCCCTTCTAGGGTTGAGAAGACATTGGTGTACCCATTTGTAATAACGGTTACTGGGGCTTCCTGTGCCATGATGGGACAGAGACTGGTCCACAATAGAAAGACGAGCTGGAGGCGGATTCTCATGTGCGCTTCTTACACAGCTTTTGGCCTGACACAAGAATTGACGGAACTGCTTTGCGCCCACTTGGTCGCTTCGTAATGGCAGGTGGTGTTTTTTTTCTAGCATTCAATGGCAGGCGCTTGTTTTTCCCGTTTTTGGCAGTTACAACCATTCCATGTTTATCGACAAACGGCGGGTTGAATTCCACCAAACAGATATGGCGGGCATCGTGCACTTCAGCGAATTTTTCCGATATTTGGAAGCGGCTGAGCACGCGTTTTTTCGCTCCTTAGGTCTATCCGTGGCGGGCCGCGATGGGGAGCGACTGATTGGTTGGCCCCGCGTTTCTTGTTCGTTCGACTACATGAAGCCCCTTCGATTTGAAGATGAGTTCGAAGTCCGCCTCCGCATCGAAAAAGTCGGGAACTCATCCCTAAGCTTGATCGGTGATATTTACAAAGGAGATGTGTTGGCTGCAACCGGGCGATCGACCAGTGTTTGTTGTGGCCCCTCACCAAGTGGTGGCATGCAAAAAATTTCTATTCCTGAAGGCATCCGTGGAAAACTAGAGGCGGCTGCCAGCGCTTAGTAATCGTTGATTTATTCAATTCCACAGATAAGCCGTAAGACCTTCACAAATTTACAGGTATATATAGTAAGAAGATTTCAGGAGACGTACCCCTTATGATTAAAAATTCCTTCGCAGCAATGATTCCGTGGCTCCACCTCAGGAGAGGGGCTATTGCCATTGGCTTGATGTTTGCTCTGTTCTTACCGGCTCTCGCTGGTTCTGGCCATTGGCGTGGACCCGAGCAAAATGGCGTTTTCCCAGACAAAGACCTGCCTTCGACCTGGTCCGCTGAGGGTGAAAACTTACTTTGGAAAGCCCCGTTTGGCAGCCGTTCCGCGCCGCTGATTATGAACAACCGCGTGTACATGATCAATCGCGCCAGCGAAGGGGAGACGTTACAGGAACGCGTAATCTGTCTAGACATTGATACTGGCAAAGTCATTTGGGAGCACCGCTTCAATGCCTTCTTAACCGACATCGTGGCGCACCGCCTTGGTTGGAGTAATTTATGCGGTGACCCATTCACGGGACACATTTACGCGCATGGCGTACAAGGCATGTTCTTTTGCTTCAGCAAAGATGGCAACGTCATTTGGAAGAAGTCTCTAACCGAAGAATACGGCCGGATTTCTGGCTACGGTGGTCGGACCAATACCCCGATCATCTGGGGCGATTTGGTGGTCATGAGTTCGCTGACCTCGAGCTGGGGTGCCTACGGACGTGGCAAACATCGTTTCTGGGCCATGAACAAACTGAGCGGCGAAATGGTATGGTGGAGTGATCCAGGCGAAGCACCCCTGGACACAACTTATTCTGTTCCGGTTATGCGTCACGGTACCTTGATTGTGGGCATCGCGGATGGTTCCGTGGTTCGCATTGTGGCCGAGACCGGCGAAACGCTTTGGCGCACCTTGATCAGCAAACGAGGTATAAACTCGTCCGTGGTGGTGAGCCCATCTCAAAAAGGCAAGATGCAGGTTTACGCCATGCACAGCGAAGAAAATCTCGAAGGCAATGTCATGGGTAGCCTCGTTTGTTTGGACTTTAATGATGGCTCGATCATTTGGGAGCGAAAGGCCATGCGTGCCGGATATACCTCGCCGGTTCTCGCAGGTGACTTGCTCTTTATCGCCGACAACTCGGCCAACCTGCACTGCCTCGACGCCGCCACAGGTGAAACGCACTGGATGCATAATTACGGCAGCGAAGGCAAAGGCTCCCCCGTGTATGCGGACGGAAAAATCTATGTCGGTGAAGTCGGCGGAAGCTACTCGGTTTTGAAAGTGAGCAAGGAAACTTGTGAAGTCTTGGATCACGATGAGTTTATCGAAGACACGGGAATCGCAGTTGAAATTTTCGGCACACCGACTGTCGCGCAAGGCCGCGTGTTCTTGCCCACCCGTACTGACATTTATTGCATTGCAACCAAGCCAACTCCGGGCGCAGATGCGCTTTCAATGGACGTCATTAAGTTCCTCGAAACAGCCGGCGATGTTGTGAATATCACCCCGGCCGAAGTAACCTTGAACCAAGGCGGTCGCCAGAAGTTTGAGATTCAAAGCGGTATTGCTTCGTTGATTCGTTCAAGTACCGAAGGCGGCGCTGCCAAACCCGTTTGGTCGCTTGAAGGCCTGAAGGGAGAGATCGACGCGCATGGGTTGTTTATCTCCGCTCCGTCTAAAAAAACTCAGGCCGGTCACGTGGTTGCTACCATCGGTGAGAAAAAATTTACCTCGCGCGTCCGCGTGATGCCGTCGCTTCCCTACGAAGAAAATTTTGATGAACTGCCGGATGGGATTCCCCCAGCAGGTTGGATCAGCTCTAAGTTGAAATCTAAAGTTGAGCCACATCCGGACGGCGGAAAAGTGCTGCGTAAACTTGGCGAGCGCTCTGCTCCTCCCTTTACCCGCTTGCGGAACTATATGATGGGACCCATGCCTGCCAATTACACGGTGCAGGCTGACATGTTTGGCATCCCAAAGAAGCGTCGCTTTTGGCCGGATATGGGCTTGATTAACGCGCGTTACGTCATGATTGCCCTCAATGATTCTGTTGACGAACCAAGTCTTCGTTTGACCAGCTGGGCGGCAATTCCTCGGGTACAAAAAGACATCCCTTTTGCCTGGGAGCCTGATACCTGGTACACCATGAAACTTTCGGTCCAAGTAAAAGAAGGGCAGGGCATCATTCGCGGTAAGCTTTGGAAGCGCGGCGAAGCCGAACCGGATGCATGGACAATTGAAATGACTGATCCCGTACCGAACACCGAAGGCGCTCCTGGCCTTTACGGCTACTCGACCATGGTCACAGACAAAAGCAAAGGCACCGAAGTGCTATTCGACAACGTTAAGGTATTTGAAAATCCCTAAGGGACATCTGTTATGAAATCTTCACATCTATTCTCTATCTGCGCGTCTCTCCTAACGCTAGGCTCGGTTGCTTCTTTGGCCGAAGACTGGCACTGCTGGGGTGGCTCGCCATCACGTAACCTCGTGAATCTCGCAGAAAAAAATATGCCGGAATCCTTCGACATTGAAACCGGCGAAAACATCAAATGGGTCGTTCCTCTGGGATCACAGAGTTATGGCAATGCCTCGATCGTGGACGGTAAAATCTTTGTTGGCACGAATAACGAAGGACTCTACGATCCTGAAATCGAAGGCGATAAAGGAAACATCCTTTGCTTCAATGAAGCAGACGGCACGTTTCTTTGGCAGGCGGTTTTCGATAAGTTAAGCGCGGGCCGAGTAAACGATTGGCCTCTGCAAGGCATCTGCTCTTCCCCTTGGGTTGAAGGTGATCGCCTCTACTTCCTTAACAACCGCTGTGAAATTGTTTGCTGCGACACCGAAGGATTCCTCGACGGGGAAAACGACGGCTTCCAAGATGAAAAGTACAAGGGCGACCAAAAAGCGGACATCGTTTGGAAATACGACATGATGGAAGAAGACGGCGTCTTTCCTCACAATTTGGCGACCTCTTCTCCATTGATTATTGGCGATGTGCTTGTCGTTGTCACCGGCAACGGGGTTGACGAAGGGCACTTGAATCTCCCTGCGAAAAAAGCACCGAGCTTCATTGCGGTTGATAAAAATACCGGCGAGTATCTCTGGGACTGGGCAGACATGGACGTGATCCTTCACGGTCAGTGGAGCTCCGCAGCCTACGGCAATATCGCGGGACGCGAGCAGATGATTTTCCCTGGCGGCGACGGCTGGGTCTACTCGCTCAACCCGAAAGACGGCAAACTGCTCTGGAAGTTCAACGCCAACCCTCCCGACTCCGTATGGGAGCTCGGCGGCTATGCAACCAAGAATAACATCATCGCGACCCCGGTTGTCGTTGGCGACTCCGTCTACCTCGGCGTTGGTCAAGACCCTGAGCACGGTTCGGGTATCGGTCACCTGTATCGTATCGACGCCACGGGCACTGGTGATGTAACCGAGACGGCCGCAAAATGGCATTACGGCGACAAAAATTTCGGCCGCACCATGTCGACCTGTGCGGTCAAGGATGGCCTCGTCTACGTTGGCGACTTGGAAGGCTACTTCTATTGCATCGATGCCGAAACTGGTGAACTCGTGTGGAAAGAAGACCTCGCGGCTGCACTTTGGGGCTCTGCCCTATTGGTCGACGACAAAGTCTACATCGGAGACGAAGACGGCGAGTTGCTTATCATGAAGCAAGGTCGCGAACAAAAAGTGCTGGGGACCTACGAATTTGATTCGTCGATCTACACCACACCAGTGGCTGCCAACGGGGTGCTTTATGTCACCACCAAATCCAAGCTATACGCGATCCAAAAGGGTGCGAAGCTAGAGAAGAAAGCTGAAGAGTAGGTTACTTAGCTTCTTCCCTAAATGGAGAACGCAGGATGGTCAAAAACCGCCCTGCGTTTTTTTAGTCCCAGAGAGATTAGTTGAAAATACGTAGCTTTATTTGATCTTTTCACTTTGGTCTAGAATTTATGATTGTAAAAATAAACAGTATTTGATGAGTTGTGGTAATGGCTGATGAAAATATTGCTCAAGGTAGTCCTCAATCTAAACTCGTTGCTATGCTGACGGAGAGGTTGGCATGGATCTTTGTTTTTATTGGAATTGTACTTTTGGTGCTATCAGCGTTTTTCTCTGTTAGAATCGGCGATAAGTGGATTTCCCGTGCCATCCAGGCTACACTAAACTCTTTTGGGGGAATTTTGTTTTCCTTGGGTATCATTCAAGTCTGTTGGGACTATTTCGTTAAAAAGTCACTCAGGGAAGAGCTGTTAGAATTAGTTGGTATTTCAACAGAGATCGAAAAGTCAGGTATCGTTGAGGTGAAATCCTCTTTTTCCGACATTGTTGACTGGAAGGACTTCTGTCATGGAACCTCAAGCTTAAAGTTCTTTTTTAGCTATAGCTTTCGTAGTGATTACGATGTGCTCCAACAATTCCTAACTGGGCCTAAAAAGAAGGCAACGTTTGTTTTTCCAGATCCTAAATCAGAGGTTATCATAAATGAATTGTCGTTATCGTTCCAAAGTGGTCCTGAAGATTTGCGGCGTAAGATCAAAGAATCCGTTGAAAAAGCCAAGAGCCTTTCTTCGAGCAAGAGTAAAGTTAGCGTCAAATACTTCGATGGCATGTCGCCACGATTTTCATGTTATATAAATGATCGGTTTGCAATTATTGCATTTTACAACCATAATAAAGAACGGTCGTCCGTTCCTGCCATGAAGGTTAGTAAAGGCGGCTTCATGTACGATTGGATTGATGAGCAATTTAACAACCTCCAAAAATCAGGGTCAGATGCTTAAAATATTGGGCCACGAAAAAGTCGAATTTTCATTTTGTGATGGTGATCTCCCATTAGACCACTTGAAATTATTTGAGTCCAAAATTTTGTCAATTGATACTGAAACAAATGGTCTTGATTTTGCCGAAAATCAGCTTCAACTGATTCAAATATTTGATCCTAAAGCACATCGCGCGTATCTCATTAAGCCTAGCTGTGTTCGACCGTCTAATTTGTGTGGGCTATTGGAAGATCAATCTTTTACGAAAGTCTTTCATCACGCGATGTTCGACCTGCGCTTTCTTATTTCGGCCTTTGATACAAATCCGTTAAATATTTTTTGTACTAAGGCTGCTTGGAAAATTTACGAACCCAATAGAACTTCCTTTTCACTCAAGGAATTGGTGTCAGCACTTATCGGCTTGGAGTTGCCCAAGCCTACAGCTATACAAACATCAGACTGGGCAGGTAGCCTAAGCGATGAGCAACTTGAGTATGCAATTTTGGACGTTCTGTATCTTGCTGAGATGATGGAGGAGCTGCAGTTGAAAATTACAAATTCGCAAAGCATTCGGCTTCTCCAAGCCACCATGCAGTTCTTGCCCTATAAAGCCGAACTTGAGGTGAAGGGGTTTCCTGACGTTTTCAGTTATTGATTCCCTTAATTTGCGTTCAAGATATTATTGCAAGGCCTCTTCGATGACGTCCATGCTTTCCTTTAAGGGGTCGGTTTTATCGCGCGGTGCGGCCTCGATCATTTGACTAAGCGTTTGGGGTAACTGGCGAGCCGTCACTGGACTTATGTCCTCTTGGTTGAAGGCCTTGATGATCTTCCGCTGATTGTGGCGAATGTGAGCCGCTTCGATTCCGTTCGCGTTCATCTGACGGGTGAAGGCTTGGACATCGGGGTGTTGCTTTAGGCTGGAAAGTTTTTCCGTACGAGCTTGCTTGATGACCTTCGCTTTCGCATCGAAGCGTTCGTTTACTGCTTCTATGGCGGCGCGACGTTCGTCTTGTAGATTGCGATTGGCTTCACGTTCATGAGCAAGCTCTTGTTCGAGCACCTTCAAGGAGGCTTTAGTGGCCATGATTTCCTCTGGGTTAAGTTCTCGGAGCAAGCCGCGCCGAGCTAGAGCTTCATCGCGACTGATCATGCTGACCCAGAAGCCGTCTACTCGTTCAGGCGAAGGTTTTTGGGCGACAAGAGCGGTTGGTGGTGCGACGACCGTATTCCAAATCGCGCCAATTCCTGGCGCGACCACCCCGTCCCAAGCAATATTTTTTGTTCCACTGATTCCCGGTTCCACGGCGTGCCAAATCGGTACCCCGACCGCGCCAATTCCGAAAGAGCCTGCGGTGCCAATCACTCCGAGTGGAATCCGTATGACATTGTCGACTGCCGAACGGCCAATCGCCCAAGGGTAGGCCATGGTCCAGCCGATCACCCGTTTATCGACCGTGTCACCTGCTTTAGCCCAGTTGTTTATCCAGGCCTTCTTGCTCCCTTCCACGGTGTACATTTTGAAAGCTTTGTTCCAACTAAAGTCTATCATGTCTCTGCTGGTTTCACGGAGCCGTTTGTATTTCTGAGGATCAGCGTATTCGCTAAATTCTTCGCCCGCATCTTTGAAGCCTTCTTTGGACTCCGAAAGAGGCGTTTGGTAGCCTGGGATAAAGCGAACATTGTAGCGTTACCCTTTGGCGTCTTCGACATGGCCGGTTCTTATCAGCTCCCCTTTTTGTTTCATATCCATAAAGTAGCCCTCGCCGCTGCCTCCTCTGCCGGTTGAGGCACACCCCGTCGTCATGAAGCAGAGGGTGACGCCTGCGCTTAAAAGGCCAAGCGTCCGCCATACAGTTGCTTTTGACTCATCATGAGCCTCCGAGAAAGGGGACAGGTCACTTTTTGGGCTGCCTTCGGAAGCTGCACTGTAAAAGGGGACGGAGTCATTTTCTGCGTGCTCCGAGTCGGATGCACGGCAGAAAGTGTCAGACTCATTTCTTTCTGAAAAGGGGGACAGGTCGCTTTTCTGGCTGCTTTCGGAAGCTGCGCTGTAAAAGGGAACGGAGTCACTGTAAAAGGGGACGGAGTCATTTTCTGCGCGCTCCGAGGCAGATGTACGGCAGAAAGTGTCAGACTCATTTTGATGTGAAAAGGGGCGGCAGAAAGTGTCAGACTCAATTCTTTCTTCAGCCTGAAATTTTTCAAAAAAGGGGACGGAGTCATTTTTAAGAGGTCTTATTGGGGTGGAGTTGGATGTTTGACGACCGTCACAGCGCCGGGTTCGGCAAAAAGTGTCAGACTCCAATGGCACATAGATAAGCCGATTTGTATCAAAAATGAGCGGAAGTTCAGACGGTTAAAGGCGCGTAGCGCTGACCCATTGATAGCCATGGTTGACGAACGAAGTGAGGAGGCCGTGGTCCCGGCGGATTCCGCCTCTAAGCCGCGTAGCGGCGACACCCACCCGGACGAAAAGCGCATGATAAACGATTCCTGGTAATTTTGAGGGTTTCGTTTTAGTGGATTTCGGGCATTATAGGATATAAACAGGATTCAAACTGGGCGGGGCTACGTTCTGCGCCTCGGTTCGAGTTCTCTCACAATATAACGCTTACCCCTCGTTGCCTCTTACGTCTGCACTAAACCCGGCGCTGCGGCCGCTTCGCGGCCTTGCACACGGGCTACCATATCCCGCCCACTTTGGGGCGGATTCCCATAATGTCACATGTCGCCAAAAATAGGCTGGACCGCTTATCTAAGTGCCATTGGCGTCAGACTCCAATGGCACTTATATAAGCCGATTTGTATCAAAAACGAGTGAAAATCCAGACGACTAAAGGCGCTTAGCGCTGACCCATTGATAGCCATGGTTGACGAACGAAGTGAGGAGGCCGTGGTCCCGGCGGATTCCGCCTCTAAGCCGCGTAGCGGCGACACCTTAGCGGATGAAAAGCGTATGATAAACGATTCGTGGTAATTTTGAGGGTTTCGTTTTAGTGGATTTCGGGCATTACAGGATATAAACAGGATTCAAACCGGGCGGGGCTACGTTCTGCGCCTCGGTTCGGGTTCTCTCACAATATAACGCTTACCCCTCGTTGCCTCTTACGTCTGCATTAAACCCGGCGCTGCAGCCGCTTCTCGGCCTTGCACACTGGCTACTTTATCCCGCCCACGTTGGGGCGGATTCCCACGATGTAACATGTCGCAGAAAATACGCTGGACCGCTTATCTAAGTGCCATTGGTGTCAGACTCATTTGTTTCTCAGACTTATTTCTTTTGCCAATTTGCCCGATGAGAATCGGTGCGGGTATTGTGGCGGGTATTGTGGCGGCCGAACTCGCGAAGGGCACGCCTACGAGACCGGCAGTTGTGGTGGCGAGGAACTAACGATGGTTTGGTTTCATGGCGTAACTCAATGGAAGAGGGAGGAAGGGGGGCGGAGATATGGTGCTGACAAAGGTAGTTTGCAAGGGGGCGCGGAATCAGTCGACACAAAAAAGCCCGGAGCCAATGGCGCCGGGCTTTGTATCGCGTAAGACCGACCGAGGAATTCCCGGCCGAGCTTTTTCGCTAATTCAACTTACTCACCAGCTTTGAAGCCGGTTCCGTTGATGGCTGCGACCAATTTGTCTTTGTCCGTTTTTTCCGGATCAAAGGTGATCACTGCTTTTGAGCTTTTGTGGCAGACATCTTGTGATGATACACCGTCTACGCCAGCAAGTACCTTAGATACTTTGCCAGAACAACCGCCGCAGGTCATGCCTTTGACAGGAACGGTAACTTGCTCACCAGCGAATTTGAATCCAGATTCTTTGATCGTTTTGATCAAGTCGTCTTTGCTCGTTGTCTCTGGGTTGTAGGTTACAGCTGCTTTATTGCCTTTTGAGCAGATGGTGTCGCATTCAACGCCTTCGAGTCCGGTAAGCATTTTCTTGAGTTTACCTTCGCATCCGCCACAGGTCATCCCCGTAACAGCAAAGGTTGCTTTTTCCATCTTCGGCGCTTCGACCGCTGCAGCTTCTTCAGCTTGGACAAAGAAAGATGCCATTGCGAATACAGCGAGTGTGCATAGTAGTTTTTTCATAGTGTGGTTCTCCTGGTTGGATGTTTGTTAATTTCGTTATCTGAACTATTCACGTATCTATCGGCTTCTGCAACGATTGATTACACGATTTCTGTAAGCACTTTGTAAGGGTTTCTACGTCCTCTATTCCCAGTTTTTTCCAGTTTTATCTCCGTCCCTTTTAATTTTCGTCCCGTTTGATTTTACTCTAATGCATAACCGGACCTCTTATCCATCTCTGGGAATGAAAAAAGCCAACCTGAAAAGGCTGGCTCTATCTGCATGAGTCCCGTGTGGGGTCAAGCGTGGTGGTTTGAAATCAAACCATATACCCTCGGCAAAAGCGGGGTTCCGGTTCGATCTCTACCGAATCGCTTATTTTTCGTAGCGTTTACGGAAGCGCTCGATGCGTCCTTCAGTATCCACGAACTTTTGGCTACCGGTGTAAAATGGATGAGAAGCAGAGCTGATCTCCACTTTCAAGCAAGGTAGTTCCTCACCATTGTACATGGTGGTTTCTGAGGTGTTCACGCAAGAACGGGTCAGGAACTGTGTTCCGTTGGACACGTCTTCAAAAACTACACTGCGGTATTCGGGGTGAATGCCTTCTTTCATAATCAACTCACAAATCTAAAAATTTTCTTTAAAACTGAATGGTGGATAGACCCTAAGGTGCCAAGGGTGTCAAGTCAAATGGGGCTACGTAAATACCTGACTTCCCTTGAAAGCAAGGGTTTTTAGGCCAATAACTCACGCAAGGCGTCGATTTCTACCCGCATATCCGGCGGATTAAACAACCCACTGCCAATATGGAAGGTATTTGCCCCGTGATCTCGAGCAATTTTGCAGGTTTCCCGCTTCAAGCCGCCGTCGATGGCAATGTTCTGTTCCTGAAAGGCATTGCGAATCTCCCGCACCCCCGGCATCACATCTTCAATGAATTTCTGTCCGCCAAAACCGGGGAAAACCGTCATAAACAGCAATTCATCCACCAAGCCTGCCTCAAGGAAAGGCCGCGCTTTCGCCGCCGGGGTATCCGGATTCAACACCAGACCAGCCTGACAACCCAACTCGCGAATCTGCTTTAAGAGTGGCTCGGTATCCGATTCCGCTTCCAGATGGATCGACAACGTCTGCGATCCGGCTTTGATAAAGGTTTCAGCAAACTGACAAGGGTGGGTGAGCATCAAGTGGGTGTTGAGGTGTATATCCACTGCTTTGCGCGCCATCTCGACCACGCTAGGGCTAAAGCTAATGTTGGGGACAAAATGTCCGTCCATCACATCAATATGGATTCCGTCCGCACCACTATCGGCAGCACGACGGCAGGCCGCCTCGAGGTTTCCGACATCGGCTCCAAGAATACTGGGCATAATTTGTAATTCAGGCATGCCTTCTTATCGCGATTTATCTGGCCGGAAACAAGCTTCAAAAAACGGCTAGCCGTCGGGAAACGAATCGGCAAACAACCGTTGAATCAGCGGCTCCGTCGGGCAGCTAATGCATTGCGCGCTGCCGTCAACCGGATGCGTGAAGGCTAGGCTCTTCGCCTGCAGCAACATCCGTTCGTTTAAATCCAAGGCGCTGGTCAGCTCCGTGCTTCGCTCAATCCCTGCATACCGGTAATCACCCACAATCGCATGCCCCGCCTGGCTGAGGTGCCGGCGGATCTGATGATGCCGCCCCGTCTCGGGTTTCGCTTCCACCAGACTAAGCCAAAGTGAAAGCTCCGGAATCTCAATCGAAGCCTGGAGCTCAAAGCTCGTCCGTGCATCCTTGAAGGGAGCATCCTCTGTTTTTTGAATCGCTTCCTCGCACACCCAGTTCGAGCCTTCCGGCTTCCCCTCGATTACGGCTACATAGGTCTTCGAGACCTTTCGATTCTCAAAGTCCCGCTGCAACTGCTTGGTTGCAACCGGGTCCAATCCAAAAATAAGCAGTCCACAAGTCGGTCGATCAATTCGGTGGATGGTATGAATATGTTGGCCCAACTGATCGCGAAGGATCTTCATCGTCACCAAATCATCCGGCTGTGGCGAATCTGCGGGATGAACCATGTGGCCGGCCGGTTTATTCACCGCCACCAACCACTCATCTTGATATAAAATATCTAACGCCATCTATTTCCCATAGCGCTGGTAAAACATATTTTGGAATCGTTCGCGCGGATCATCTTGCCGTTTACCCGCAAAAAATAATCTGCCCCTCGGCGTGGTGTATCTTTGCCCGGTTCGAGCACCCTTCCAATGCCCTGCGACGACCAAACAGCATGGCGAAACGTTTGGCAAAAATTATCATGGGAAAGCTGTGGAAATCCCCTGCGATTCAGGTAATTCAATCGTATGCCAGTAAAGAAAAAATCAAAATGGGTCGGCTTCGACCTCGGTGGAACCAAAATGTTGGCCGCGGTGATGGACGATAAGTTCAAAAAGAAAGCCTCGGTCAAAAAGCGTACTCGCAACTCGGATGATGGTCCTTCGGATATCCTCGAACGAATTATTGCCACGATTGAAGAAGTGATTGATGGCGCGGGCCTCAAGGCTTCTGACATCAGTGGCCTCGGCATTGGGGTCCCCGGTCCGGTTGATCACAAGAAAGGGATCGTCATGGATACCCCGAATCTTGGTTGGAAAAACGTGCCGCTCAAACGCACCTTGGAAAAGAAATTTGGCTTCCCAGTTCGCGTGGCCAACGATGTGGATGCAGGAACCTACGGCGAATACATTGGTGGCGCTGGCAAAAAAGCGGACTGCTTAATCGGTGCCTTTCCCGGAACCGGCCTCGGTGGCGGTTGCGTGGTCAACGGAAAGATTTTTCAAGGGGCTCGTTTTACCTGCATGGAGATCGGCCACTTTCCCATGATGCCGCAAGCTCCGGTGTGGGGAAAGCGTCAGTTTGCTACTCTCGAAACGCTGACCAGTCGTCTCTGCGTTTCTAAGGAAGCGGCAGTCGAAGTCTTTCGTGGGCGCGCGCCGGCCTTAGACAAAATTGCTGGTTCTGATTTTCGCCGGTATAAAAGTGGTGCTTTGGCCGAAGCGGCGAAGAAGGACGAAGTCATCGAAGAAATTGTGCACGATGCGGCGGCTTGGCTCGGGGTCGGACTCGCGGGCTTCGTTAACGTTTTCGCCCCGGATGTGATCGTGCTGGGCGGTGGCATGGTCGAGGCGATGCCGAAACAATTTCGCGACGTGGTGGAAAAAACGATGAAGCGTCAAGTCATGGAAGTGTACCGAGATAGTTTTGAGGTCCGTGTAGCCGAGCTCGGCGATGACGCGGCGGTCATAGGCGCGGCGGGACTCATCATGGAGCAAGAGCAAGACGACGTGTAGATCGATTTTTTCGGCTCACGAAACCCACTAGCGAAATGATTTTATCTTCAGTAGTAATCAACTCTTTTGCCACTCAAGCCCTCACCCGAATCCTTCGGCTCTCGAGTCTCTGCCGTTTCATAGCAGACTCGGCTGGAGGTGAAATGTGTCGATGAAAAAAGACGAGAAGTCGAAAGATAAAAAGGGGAAGGCTGAGTCAGCCTCGAAAGACCCCAATGTGACGAGCTCGCTTGGAGCAGGCTCTGAATCTGGGGTAACCCGTTTGGTAGCGGTTATCGATATTGGCACCACCGCGATTCGCATGAAAGTGGCGGAGGTAAAGGACGGTGCGATTGTCCAACAACTCGATGAGTTGAGTCACCCGACGCAAATCGGAAAAGACACCTTCACCAAAGGGCGGGTCCGGCGGAATACGATGGAGCACTGCGTCGACGTACTGAACCGTTACAAAGCCAAGCTCGCGGAGTATGGTCTACAATCCTTAGGGGATGTGCGGGCCGTGGCCACGACTGGGGTGCGTGAAGCGAGCAATCGGGATGCCTTTTTGGATCGAATTTATGTCGCTACGGGAATTCCAGTTACGGTGATTGAAGAGTCAGAAGCGACGCGCCACATCTACCTGAGCCTGCGCCCTCTGTTTGATGAAAAGCGCTGGAAGTCAGAGCGGCCGGCCATCGTGGTCGAAGTGGGTGCCGGCGTAACAGAAATTTTAGTACTTGAAGGTGCGCGGGTTACTTTTTCGCAAACCTATCGTTTGGGGTCGCAGCGGATTCGCGCTTTGATTGTCGATTCTGAAAACGAGGCATCGGCCCGGCGCATATTAGAGACGCAAATCGAGCACGTCCTGGATGGGGTCATGCGGCAATTTCCTAAGTTGGAAAATCCTCGCTACATCGTCATCGGACCCGCGGTGCAGTTTGCCATGGGGCAGCTCGAAAAAAGTTTCGATGAAACCGGCATGGTTTCTGTTTCGACAAAAAAACTCGCGAGCTTTGTCGATGATATTTTCGGATACACAGTGGAAAAATTGGTGAAGAAATATCGCATCAGCTTCCCCGCTGCGGAGAGCTTGATTCCTTCCTTATTGATTCTGCAGAAAATCGGCAGTCGCTTTGGTGCTTCCAAGGTATTTGCGGTGGAAGCCTCAATCGCAGAAGGCGTCTTGGCGGATCTTGCTCAAGGCGGAAAGTGGGATCCATTTTTTGTCGAGCAGATTGAACACTCCGCCATGGAGCTGGGCGCGAAGTATCAGTTTGACCCCAAGCATGCGCGCTATGTGGCTGATTTTTGTGATCAATTTTTCGAGGTGCTGCGGCCGCTGCATGGCTTGGGTGACCGAGAAAAGGTGTTGCTCCGAATCGCGGCGATTACGCATGAGATTGGGCGCTTTGTTGCGACGAGCTCGCATCATAAACATTCGATGTATCTGATTGCCAATAGCGAGCTGTTTGGCTTGTCCTCTCGTGAGACAATCTTGGTTGCGGTGATCGCGCGTTATCATCGTCGTGCTTTGCCGAAGCGTGATCATGAGTTATATAGTGGACTTGATTTGGAACGGCGGGTGATGGTCCGGAAGTTGGCCGCGATTTTGCGCGCGGCGGATGCCTTGGATCGTAGTTATAATCAGCGGATTAAATCTGCAATCTTTCGGGTTGAAAAGCGTCGCTTGCACATTGATGTGCGCGGGGTATCCGATTTATCCCTTGAGCGCTTGGCGATGCAAACCAAAGGCAACTTGCTGGCGCAGGTGTACGGCCTAGATACCGTGTTGACCAAAGTTTGATTTTTGGCGGCACTCTTTTTTATTTTATCCCCCTTTTGTTATGACGATTGAATCACGCCTAGCTGCGTTGGAATCTGCTGGCGGCGACATGCCAATGTTGGACGCGTCGCGACTGCATGCCCTCGTGCGAAAGGTGAAGCAAGCGCATCGCAAAGGGCAGGGCTATGCCCGTAATTTGGAGCTCGCGGAAAAAGTCGCGGTGGAAGGGCGTAAGCGGTTGCAGACCTTGATGCGCTCGGTGCCGCCGATTACCTATCCGGATGCCTTGCCCGTTTCGCAGCAGCGCCAAGCGATTTTGGATGCGATTTCCGAGAACCAAGTGGTCATCGTTTGTGGGGATACGGGCTCGGGAAAAACGACCCAGTTACCAAAGTTGTGCTTGGAGTTGAAGCGAGGCATCGTGGGGCGAATTGGCTGTACTCAACCGCGTCGCCTGGCTGCGACAAGTGTGGCCAAACGGGTGGCGGATGAGCTGAAGGTGAACTACGGCGCGTCAGTGGGTTGCCAAGTTCGCTTTGACGATCGGACCTCGCCGGGGACGCACGTGAAGTTCATGACGGACGGGATTCTGTTGGCGGAAACCCAGCGCGACCGCTCACTTCTCCAGTACGACACCCTGATCATTGACGAGGCGCACGAGCGCTCGCTAAACATCGATTTTATTCTCGGCTATCTGAAAAATCTCTTGCCTCGCCGCAAAGATTTGAAGGTGATTATTAGTTCCGCGACCTTGGATGCGGATTCCTTTTCTCGGTTCTTTTCTGGGGCACCGATTATCACGGTTTCGGGGCGTACCTTCCCGGTTGAAGATCGCTATTTGCCGGCGAAGAATGAGGACGAAGATCTCTCGGCACACATCACGCGGGCGGTGGAGGAAATTAATGAGGTCGATACCGAAGGGGATATTTTGATCTTCCTTCCCGGTGAGCGGGAGATCCGTGATTGCACCAATAAGTTGAATGGGCGTAAATGGGCCAATACCGATGTGTTGCCGCTGTTCGCTCGGTTGAGCATGGAAGAGCAGCAGCGCGTCTTCAAGGTAGGCAAGCGACGCCGTATTGTATTGGCGACGAATGTGGCCGAGACCTCGGTGACGATTCCAGGCATCGTGTATGTGATCGATTCGGGGGTAGCGCGGATCAGCGATTACAATCCGCGGATTCAAGTTCAGTCGTTGCAGGTGCGTCCCATTTCGCAAGCGAGTGCGCGGCAGCGTCGTGGACGCTGTGGTCGGATGCGTCCAGGTATTTGCATTCGCTTGTATGACGAAGAAGATTTTGAAGATCGGATTGGCTTTACCCCGCCGGAGATTCGTCGTTCTTCCTTGTCGGGGGTGATTCTGCAGATGAAGGTTTTGCGCTTGCCGGACATCGAAGATTTCCCCTTCGTAGATCCGCCGCAAAAGTCGTTGATCGCGGAAGGGGTTCGCGTCTTGCAGGAAATTGGTGCCTTGGATGAGGAGCGCGATATCACCAATTTGGGCCGCGACTTGGCTCGCTTCCCGGTGGATCCGCGTATCGCTCGCATGCTCTACGAAGCGGATCAGCGAAATGCTTTGGAAGAGGTATTGGTGATTGCGGCTGGCTTGAGCGTGCAAGATCCGCGTGACCGGCCGCAAGAGAAAGCAGAGGCCGCGGATGCAGCGCATGCCAAATGGCGCGATGCAGAATCCGATTTTGTCAGCTTGCTGAATCTGTGGCGTTACATCGAAGGGAAGCGTCGAGATGGATTTTCGCATGGAAAAATTCGCCGCCTATGTAGCAAGGAATTTGTTAATCCGCGTCGTATGATGGAGTGGCAAAACATTCATCGTGAGTTGTGTGATGTGGCCAAGCAGATGAAGTGGAAGATTCCGCCACCGGCGGATGGGGTTGCCTATGATGGGTTGCATAAATCAATACTGGCAGGGATCCCGTCGAATATCGGAGAGTTGGGTGAGAACCGTGAGTATCGCGGGGCACGCGAACGTCGCTTCTTTCTGTTTCCGGGATCTGGATTGTTTCAGGAATCGCCGACTTGGATTATGAGTTTTGCCTTGGTTGAAACCACCAAGCTGTATGCGCGGCAAGCCGCGGTGATCGAGCCAGAATGGATGGAAGAGGTCGCACCGCATTTATGCAAAAGCCGCTTCACCCATATCGAGTGGAATGCAAATCGTGGGCATGTGCAGGCGAAAGAGTTTGTCAGTTGTTGTGGTCTCACCGTGATCATGGATCGCAAGGTGCACTACGGGACGTTTTTTCCGGATGATGCGCGGGACATTTTTATTCGGGATGGCTTGGCGCCAGGTAAGTTGAATACGCGGGGCAAATGGATTCGCCATCACCACAAGATGCTCGAAAGCATTCGTGCCTTGGAACATAAGATGCGTCGCCCCGGTGCCTTGCTAGCCGAAGATGCAGTAGAAGCGTTTTTTCAGAAGCAGGTTCCGTCGCATATTCATGATGCGCGTGGGTTTGATCGCTGGCGCTACAAGGAAGAGAAGAAGCGTCCCAAGTTCCTCGAAATGTCGATGGAGTCTGCGATGTTTGAGGTCTCGCAACTGCCGGGGCCGGGTACCTTTCCGGATGAATGGCAGGGCTTGAAGCTGACCTACGTCTATGGTCCGGGTGAGGCTGCAGATGGCGCGACGGTGACGGTTCCGGTCGAAGAGTTGGCGCGGATTTCTGATTGGTTGCCGCGCTGGAGTTTGCCCGGTTGGCGGGAGGAAATGGTGGTCTCTTTGATCAAAGGCCTGCCGAAACCTCTGCGGCAACATTGCAGTCCGGTTGGCGCGGCCGCACGAGAGTTTTTGGAGACCGTGCCTGAGCCTAGCTCTGGCTTTGAGTCTGTGTTTTGCGAATGGTTAACCCGAAAATGCGGTCAGCCAGTGTTGCACGAAGACCTCGCTTGGGATCGAGTTTCTTCGCATATCGCGATCAAGTTTGAGGTGTTTGATGCGGAGGGCCGCTTGCTCACGCATGGCACGGATCTTAAAAAGCTCCGCGAAGAGCTAGAGACGGATCTCAGCGAACGCTTTGATGAATTGACCCCAAGGGAGTGGGAGCGTTCGGGCTTAAAAGAATGGCCGTTGAAAGAGATTCCGGCCGAGATTTCGATTGGCAATGGCTTGCCTGGATACCCTGCTTTGATCGACGAAGGCAAGACGGTGGGGACAAAGGTATTTACTCGGTTGGAAGAAGCCGAGCGGGCGCATGCCTTGGGCGTCTCGCGGTTGTTCCGCTTGCAGTATCCGAATCAGGTGACCTTTCTCGAGCAGAACATTCCCTTGCCGCCTTTTACCCAAGCGACCTTGTTTACCTTGGGTTGGGCCGCGAAGCGAAACCGAGCTGACTTGGTTCAGGTGAGTATCGATCAGGTGTTGCGCGCGGGCGGTGACTCGGCTGCCAAGATGCCGCGGACCCGCGATGATTTTGAGATCGCGAGTTTAAAAGCGGTTGGTGAGTTGTACAGCACGGCTGAAGGCATTTGCCAGAATATCGAGTCCATGATTATCGCGTATCAAGAGGTGTCGGAAAAGTTAGAGACCTTACGGGATAAGCCTGCCTTCGCGGCCACGGTGAAAGACGCGGACGAGCAAGTCGATTTACTGTTCCGGCCGGGTTGGTTGCTCAATGCAGATTGGGTGGCGGAACTGCCAAGGTATCTTCGCGCGATGAAAATGCGTTTGGAGCGGGCCTCGAATTCGCCGCTGAAAGATGTGTCAAAAATCGATAAGGTGAAAGTGTGGCAGGAGCAACTGGAAGAAATTTTGAGCGACAAGCCAGACGAGACATTGCTGCCGGATGAGATTCAGCATTACGCCAGCATGCTAGAAGAATTGCGCATCAGCGTGATGGCCCCAGAGGTGGGCACGCGAGTGAAGGTGAGTGACAAGCGGATGGCCGAAGCCTGGGTGAAAGTCGAAGGACTTTAAACCCGTTTTTCATCAAGCTACTTCTGCCGCCACGGATTGAACCGTGCGTAGGCAATGGTCATTCTTTAGAGCCTGTCTTGAATCCTATCTTGAATATTTTGCGGTGGACGCATCGAGCCTGAAGGGCTCAGTCAACTTAGCCCAGGGTAGCGGCCCTGGGTGCAGGTTTCCACTGAACCGTAGAGCGCTGACCGTGCGGATTTATTGCCGGTCGGTGACCGAAGGGAACCACCGGAAACAAACGGAAAACATCTCGATCCCTGAAGGCACGATCCGAGTAAAATTACGCTCATTTGAATCCGTTTCGTGGCGTGGCTAAAGTGGCAGAGGCGTCCCGTCTCTGTGCGGGGGTTTCAACCTCCTTTAAAGAGTAGGAGCCATCGTCGTCTGGAACTGACGGTTTAACAAAAGAGGGCTTTAGCCCGTAATTCGTATTGTAGCTGGAAGCGTGCTGAAGGGTCGTAATCAAATTGCTTTATCGTTAATTTTTAGGTTTCGGGCCCCGAATACATGAGGCGGGCTAAAGCCCTTTCATGATAAACCGTCGGTTCCCGACGTGGATAAATCGCCCCATATTTACGGGGGTTGAAACCCCCGCCTATGATAAGCCGTCGGTTCCCGACGTGGATAAATCGCCCCATATTTACGGGGGTTGAAACGACTAAAGGATGGAATTGACCCGAGGGCGAAAGCCCGAAGGTGTTAATGCCATCCGGGGTTGGACGAAGCGTGGTGCATGAGACCTGTTAAGCGGAATGCTTTGCAGGCACGT
>Ga0209187_1000246_pt1 | contig 112665 bp, 140 predicted proteins | sample BantaG_FD_187430 | JGI IMG/M metagenome (GOLD analysis project Ga0209187, IMG submission 187430) | Marine algal microbial communities from Bantry Bay, Ireland - BantryBay_4 metaG (SPAdes) (version 2) | ecosystem: Host-associated > Algae > Red algae > Unclassified | place: Bantry Bay, Ireland...
TAGCAGACCATAGTTAGCAGACCATAGTTAGCAGTGACCAGAGTCACCATATTAATGCTTTGAATATCTTGACCAATATGAACGACTCCATGTATACTTGTAAGTGAAATAATTCACGAACAATATATTTGGAGGCCATACGATGGCTATCTTAAACAAACTAGTTAAACTAATCAAGAATAGCGGACAAAATCGCAGAGACGCTCAGGCTTTAGAGCAGTATCTTCGCGATGAATATGGGCTGACTAGCATCAGCGCCAATCAGGCAGAGGCTTTCATTAGTCGCTTCTAAAATCGCCTTGTGATTTTGATCGAAGATATTTGATCGAAGATTCAGAACCTTTCATTTGGAAAGGTTCTGAATTCTTTGGTTTTGGGTTGCTTGTTAGGCACAATTAAGATATGATGTGGCTATGAACAAAACTGAACAATATATAGAAAGCGCCGATGGCTCGTTTCATCATGTGTCTAACATAAAGCAAATGATTGTAAAGGTAAGTAGTGATTACTTACCTACAGAGGGGTACGTAGGCAAGGCTAGGCTATATGATGGCGATCTTCATGATTTGACACCTTTGCTTAAATCGCTGCCTGAGGCAACTGATGCGCTTATAGACATTATGGAAATAATAACCGCAGGCGTTGGGATCATTACTTTCAATCATCCTGATCCGACACAGGATTCTTAGTGACAACTGAGTATCTGGCCAACGTAAACAAACTAGCTGAAGCAATTAATAAAGTTTTTGAGCTTGCTCATCATCTCAATCTTAACGACACCGAAGTCATGGACATCACATTGGAGACAATCATAGACCGACGTGTAGACCAAGGATTTGATGACCGGCTTATGGAAGAAGCGCAGCATCAAGAAGAATTTCTGGGTGAGTTTTGGCCCACCAGTACTGACTCAGCGCAAATAGTCAATCCAAATACTGAGGACTCAATGAAGCGCTATCCTTCGTATCAGGCGAAACAAGCTCAAGAACAACCAGACGATGAGACTAACAGTTTAAAAAGCAATGTGGTTAAGGTAAATTTTAATAAACCCAGAAACGGATAGAGATGAACGAAGTAGATAATGAGAAATTAGAAGCTTTTGTGCAGGCTTGGATTGAAATTGACGAGGGGCACGACGAATCTAAGAATTTCGATTACTGGTGTCAGCATCCCGAGCGCCCTTATGCTGCTGCAGCCGTAAGATCCACTTACCTCTTGGCCACCTATCACTGCCGAGCCTGCCTTATTGGTGCAGGTGCTTCGTTAGCCGCCGATACTACCTTGACGCTTCGGGGGCACGACGACGTGGGTTTGTCTGGGGCTGAAGCCTTGGCGGCTATTCGCATGCTCATCAAACTATCACCCGATAAAGGGAGACTGCCAGAAGTGAACCCGGTCAATTTTTCAGATGGGTTGGTTTTTGATTTGCCAAGGCCTATACTAACCATATGACCCGCCTAGAAGAACTACTAAGAGACCTATTTCTGGCCGTCAACAAGACGTGTCCTAATTGTGGAAGCGCAAACTCTACTGAGCGCCATATAGAGGTCGGCGTTAGTGAGCAATGGGGTTTCTATATTGGTTGTGCTCACTGCTCCGAAACACTTGTTGGCTACAAGCTAAGCGAGCTAGAGTTTATGTTGCCAGCCCTACTGGCATGTTACGTGGAAGCGGCAGACCACGCTTACGCATTTGAGCGCAACATTGGCAAGATTGCGGTGTTGGGATCAAGAGAGCTAGAATTGGAATCCAAACCGAAACCACAAACTAAGAAAGCAAAATCATGACCTTGAGAAATCAAATCGACAGGATAAGCTTTATATTTTGCAAACCTGCAGATCTTCAGCGTAAAGTAACCATAGCTGAGGGTATAGCCGAATCTCATCGATGGCACAATAAAGCACTTATCAGAGAGAATGCTCTTGCCCGCAAGCGAATCAAAGAACTTGAGTTGCAGGTCGACAGAATGAAACAGCTGATTGAAGATATCGGGGGGCGTCCTTATTATGAATAAATGGAATCAGCCCTGGCTTACAGAATTGCAGAAAGCCGAACTGTGTGGGGAATTGTCTATAAAATATTTTCTCGAAGAGGCTCGACGTATACGCGAAGATAAAGACGCTGAAGACAAAGCTCAGCGAAACAAGCTTCGAAGTCAATATGATGAACTCGTCAATGCTCGCAATGCGTTACCCTTGTGGCTCAGGCTCTTTACGAGAAGGCCCAAACACCCCTCTGGATCTAGTGCTTGGCCACCTTATCGCCATTTCGGCTATACTGAGAGTGGGATTAGAGATTTAGAACTCCAAGAGGCTAGATTTAAGGGCAAGAAAATAAGAGAAGAACTAATTGAAAACGCACTGAAAAGAGAATTGAAATGATGATTTTATTTGTGTTAGGCTTAACTTTTCAACTTACGAGTTTGTTTACTTCGATTATTTCAAACACCTTAGCCAAAAGTGAAAATAAAATAAATTATTTGACCCCTAAAGTTTTGTCTACATTAACGAATGTGCTCGGCTTGTGCGCCTTTATCCTGTTTATCTTTATCATATTTTGGAGCATTTTATCGTGAACCTCTTTGTCTTTATTCTTTTCGTGGCCGGAATAATTATTGCGGCTCCGGCATTTGCATTGTCCTTTGTGCCAATCGATAGTGACCTTGAACGTTCAAAGCATCTGACTATTGAACTATTGATTGCCGTAGCGTCGGCCTGTATGCTTGGCGGAATAGTGATTGGATTTGTGCTGTGACTGTTTCTTTGTTCTTCTTAGTTATGGCTGCCGGAGCAATGCTATGCGTATTGGCTGTATTAGCCGTTTGGCTCACTGAAGAGAAGTACACTTTGGGGTGGATGGCTTACAATGATACTTTGGTTAACCTTTCTATGATTGTGATAGTTTTGTTGGCTGGAGGTCTTGCTTTTCGATGAGTCCTTCAAATTTCATGCTTGCTATGGCCTCAGGATACGCCCTTTCTCTTATTGTCATTTTAGTATTTTTTATTTTCAGGGCTTCTGCCTCCCTTCGCACTCATCCAGACGTAGATCGCTTGCTTGATGTAATGATATTGATTTGGATTTCATTATGGGTGGTTGGTTTATTGTTGATGATCTGATACAATGTGAGTGGAAACTATGGCCGCTGGATTTATGCCCCTAAGGTGATAGTAAACAAAATAAGGGATAGAAAATTATTTGATCTTTGGGTTGAAAATTCTATTACTGATTTAGCTGGCATAAGTGGCAGTAATGGAAAACTAAAGGCTAAGTTTGTCAATTGGTTGAAAGATTATAAAGATTGGAAGTGCGAAATTTGCCAATGGGGAGAAACTAATCAAACCACTAATAGAGTGCCTGTTGAAGTAGACCATATCAATGGTAATAATACCGACCATGTAATTATAAATTTAAGAGTGCTTTGCCCAAATTGTCATAGTTTGACGCCGACTTACAAAAAGTCAAATAGAAAAGGTCTGATGAGTCGTCAAAATAAGCTTGACAGCAATATTGATTCATAGTATCTTTCTAGTTGGGCCGTTAGTTCAGTGGTAGAACGTGGTGCTCATAACGCTTTTGTCGGGGGTTCGATTCCCCCACGGCCCACCAATTCATAAACCGTTGGGAGCAATCCCGTGCTGGGTTCGATTCCCAGGTGGCCCACAATAATTCGCAACTGTGGTTGAATTTGCAACACAGTTGTGGTACAATTTAAATACGAGCTTCTCTAGCATAAGTAATGCATTTCGTCTTATATGCGAACTGATATCGGATCGTTCCCGATGAGAAGTACAAAACAGGCAACAGCACGTTGTGAAGACCAAACAATCTTGATATAGTTTGAATCCTTAACCTAAACAAAGGAAGAAGACTACGGTGTCAGAATTTCAAGATTTCCCAGGTGCGATTATCCCAGACGATACACCGAACGCCATTTCAAATGGTCTTGCGACCACTTGCCTTCAGGCAGAACCGCCACCGGCTTTTGATTGCAGCAAGTACAACGAGTCGATTGATTGTCAAGTTACAGACGAACCGGCTTGTACTGATTTCACTGACGAGGTAGGCCTAGGCGGATCTGGAGTTCGCACTGAGCCTCACTGGTGGCCTAAGCGCTGTGACGATGCCTACGTTGCTCGTTTGCGTGAAGACTATCCCGAGATTACTGAGGGCATGTCAGATTATGGGGTCAAGGACTACTATAACCCACATGGCTTTGATTACCAGGCTCAAGCGCTTTGGGACCATACTGGTGACGCTTCGTATGACTACACCAGTGTTGCTGACGCTCTGCTGGTGTTGTTTAACAAGTTTATTGAGATGGGTGTGTCTAAGTCAGCTATCTTTAAGCTGATTGAGGATGGCGAACAAGATGAGTGAAACATATCCCTGGACAATGGACGACAATCTTGATAATTTGTTTGATCAATATGTGGCTAGGGAGCAGCACCTTGATGATCTGGCAGAGATGCAAAGGGCGTACTGGGATAGCCACGTGAATAAAAAGACAGATATTGGAATTTTGGTAGATGAAACCAGAAACCTTTATAATGACTTTAACGAAGAAGGCATCCCGCACGATATCATAATGTCTCTGCTTCACGAATGGGTTGAGGATAGAAGCCTGAACGGCGACCAAATAGTTTATAATTCAGCTACTGGTTCAATTATGTGTGACCCAATCAAGGGCTGCAAATATGCTAAATAGAAAACTCAACATAGGCGAACAGATTCAGTTCAAACCAAACGGCAAATCTCATTTGGTTGGGACTTATGGACTGAGAGGGGGTGTCGGCACTTGGTCAACAAGATGTGGCCTAGCTGTGGTGCTTCCTGATGAGCTGCTTGCCGACACAGTCTCTGAATTGTGTCAGAGGTGTGCCCGCAATGTAATTCCTCCTACGGTCAAGTTGCCGTGTCCGCCACTAGTTGTATTGTCATGATCAAAGACTGTCCAAGTTATTGCGCTGGCCATCAATACCCACCTCAAGAAGGAACTTGTTGGTATCATCCTAAGTACGGTCTAGCTATGGCCACAGGCAAGATGGTCCATGATGGTGGCGGAAATGCTGAGTTCTTAATCATGTTTGATTTTGATACACACAGCGAAAGAATTTGGCCTTGGGACTGCGGATCTCAGATGTCCTTGATTCTTGCAGTAATAGATTAATATTGTTTGCTTCTTAACTCTAAACCCGCTATACTATGGCTATGAAGATTCAAGACCCGAACCGAGTGTGGTTCACATCTGATTTGCATTTTGGTCACCGCATGGCTGTTGCCGAGCGAGGTTTTGCTTCGGTCAACTTTGAGCAATACACCAATATACGTGACGAAGCTGGCTTGACAGCTCGTGAGATCGTTAGCGACGAAGAAGTTGAGGCCATGAACGATGGTATTATCAATGTCATCAATGCTCACGTTCCCATCGAAGACACATTGTTTGTCTTGGGAGACTTCTCAATGCACGCTAAGCAGCCAGCTATCACAGCATGGTTGGACCGTATTGCTTGTGATGAGATTCATTTGATTCAGGGCAACCATGATGACTGGAAGTCAATCAAGGATGCTGGGTTTGCCAGCATCAGTACTCGCAAAGAGATTAGCCACAAGATCAACGGTAAGCGTGATCGTTTGATTGTCGATCACTTTCCCATTGTTTCTTGGGTTGACTGCCACAAAGGGACGGTTCACGCTCATGGCCACTGTCACGGCAGCGGCGATAACGGTGATTTGAAACGATTCGATTTGGGGATTGACTCTTTTGAGGTTCAGGACATTCTTGGCTTTGACAGACCTACCGCTGTACCATTCACGTTTACCGCTAACGGCAAGTTAGCTTCACCAGTTACTTTTGCTGAGATCATTCAAGCAGGTGAGATGCGAACGGGATTTCCTGACTTTGATCATCATAAGCCAGGAAGCAACTAAAGATCTGTAAATCGAAGATCTGTAAATCGAAGATCTGTAAACTAATCAAACTTTATTAGAAAGAGTAAATATGAGAGCACTTAATGTGGACCTAGATGATTTGACTGAGCAAGTTGAATTGTTCCGCCAGATGTTTAAACGTGAACAAGAAGATGGTAATCTCGACATCAATGCCGAAGAACCGTATGAACTAAAAGGGCAGGTGTTTACTCCCGAACAGCATGCATTTGCACTTCATAAGATGTTGACCATCCTGCGTGACAATCTGGCCGATGGCGATGTTGTCGTCATGGCTGGCAATGAAGAAAAGCCGCTCACTGTGGGCGCTGGCTAGACTTATGTATGTCATTGAGGGGAGAGCCAACAAACGTTGGGTCGAACGCGATGAGGCTGAGATTCAGGGTTACTTAGACGAAATAAATAGAAAAGTCTTAGATTATGGCAATGGGGCTTTCAGCAATTGGGATAGGATGTCTAATGTAATTAATAGAGAATTCAATTTAGGATTCTGTGATTGTGGTACTGGTAATCAATTTAAGCACCTTTTGGGAGCTTTGAGTTTGCTGAGAATCGAAAGACGTATCACTAATCCGTGGGTTGAAAGCCAAAGCTCAGCAGAACAAGATCTAGAAATTTATAAAGCAGCGCGCCGCAGATGGAGCGATCTCTGCCTTGCTTACTTCGGCAACAGTGGTGCTATGACTTTCTTTTGGCACTGGGCCGCAGAGAAAGAATTGACTGAACATGGCGGCTCTGTGCCCGGCTGGCTCACACCAAAGGGCATAGCTTGTCACGAGGCTTGTGGAATACTTATGAATGAAACAAGTACAGATATTCTTACTTTATATTAATATCATTAGTTGCTTTTGGCCACAGCGGGGACTATACTTAGTTTCATGACCGAAACAAAGGCAATTGGTATTTTTGATATAGTCACCGAAGACTTGTTTGACGAACGGGTCAAAGAGGGCTACATCAATGTAAACCATCATCCAGATTTTCAAGAACTGAGTATCGCAAATTATGCTGACTCAGCGGCTTATGACAATGTTTGGGATGAGGCAACCATTGCCTGTCGTGGCCTTATCTTCAACAATGAGACCAACGAAGTAGTGGCTCGTCCGTTCCCTAAGTTTTTTAACTATGAGAACCACACTCCTGGAACCGTTGAAGGCTGGATGAATAAGTCTGAGTTCTTGACCCCTTCCGCAGATGGCGAAAGCACATCGTCAATGAGCTACAGAGCTTACGAGAAGCATGACGGCTCATTGGGCATTGGTTATCTTGGCCCAGACGGTCACCCGGCTATCTCTACCCGAGGTAGCTTTGCTTCCACTATGGCCGAATGGTCTACTATGTGGCTGGATGAGACCGGCAGTGAATATTCTAATCGAATCTATTCCTTTGCGAAGTCTTGTTTGGCTGATGGAGTCACCCCGCTGTTTGAGATTGTATATCCCGAAAACAGGATCGTGCGTAATTACTGGGGCTTTGAAGGGCTGCTGCCGCTTGGCTCTATTGATATGGCTACCGGCCAGAATACTCATCACTATGAAAAGGTTTGTTTAGAAGTAAAGTACTTGGTTCCAATTGGCATAACCCTTGGCCCAGTGAAGACCTTTGCCCACTCTGTTCCAATGGAGGATGCATTGGCTGATTTGCTGGCTGATGTGGACGAGCGTGATCTAAACGAAGGTAATGTTGAGGGTTGGGTGTTTGAGTTTAGGGTGCCTGATAATGGTCATATGGTCACTAAGCGAATAAAGCTAAAGACCGAGCAATATCGCAACCTACATTACATCGTCACTGGCTGGACTATGGGTAGTGGTGATTTACAAAGCCGGGTTCTGAAGGCTTTGTTGGCAGGTGCTGATCTAGAAGCGCTTGAGTCAATTATTCCACAGGATCTTTACTTTGAGATACGTCAAGCTGAACTTGATGTTCACATGGACATGGCTAGAGCTAAAAACTTTACAAGTCGAAATTTCTTACAGGCGCTTAAGGCCGTCAAGAGCGAGGTTAATGATCCAGCAATTACTCGGGATATGATTGCTAATGAAGCCAAGTATAGAAAGATGTTTATTGTGCGGTCCGAAGCCTACAACAATAGCGAACTCCTTATGTCGATGCTTGACGGCAAAGACATTGATTGGTTGATTTTTTTGAAAGATCATTCTGATGGATCGCTGTATGATGGATAGGTTTGCTTGGTTCGAGGGCCAGGCTAAAGAAGCGGGCGGCAGGTGGAGTCGCAGCTCTGCGACCAGAAAGCCTTTTCGTTGCCCGACTTGCAAGAGAAAGCATTCTGGATTTATAGGCTTAGGCAAAAATGGAAAACTTTATCAATTTAAAACTTATAGACATGGTCGGATTAGTGAGCGAACTAAGCTGAACGCAAAGGCTAACAATCCTAATCTGGTTACATATGCCGGGAATACGTATGACTGGAAACGCAGTTATGGATATGTAGAGATTTTGAAGTGTGTTGACCCTTATCATAACTCTCTTTGGGGCGATAGGAGAAGTGGCGAACCAGAAAGTATTCCAGACGGTTGGCGTAAAATGAACAAGGAAGACCACGAGGCCGTCAAACTCCGTGCCCAAAAAACCAAGAAACGCAATCGCAAACGACAAGGGAAAAGCAAGAGATGAAACCAATAGAATTCATGGAAAGTCTGGAAGATTCTTATCTTTCCCGAGGAATAAATGGTTGGGACGGCAGAATCCTAGGCGTCGATGGCAACAGTTGGACGCTTTATTCATCCGAAATACACAGGTGGAGAATCACGCTAAACGAGGACCCGCCCTGGGATTCAGAAGACGACCTAGAGCTTTACGAGAAGACATTTGAGTTTGAATCAGAAGCCGAAGTCCTGGCAGCATGGTCTTCTCTAGTCATGGTGGTGAATGCGTAATAGATATTTCAAGAAGAAAATTTTTCAGAACAGCTGGAGCAGGAGCCGCAGCCACCGCTGTTGCGGTCGCTACTAAGGACATTTCTTTAACTGATTCGCCTGATTTGTCTAACTCTAGCGCCATGAATACTTTAGTGATGTATAATAATTCGACGGGAATGATTAAAGACAAATTTTTTAAATGCTCTCAACATTACCGCCGAAAGACTAGAAAAAGAAAAATATAATGAACAACTCAAGAATAAAGATAATGAACAACTCAAGAATAACTTTCCTGACCGCCTTAATGCGCTCAAATCATACGCAAAACGGTAAAGTCGATTGGCTGAACTACTTTGAGGACGATCAGGGAGATGAATGGAAGCTCTATGGAGCTAGTTCAAATCATGATTGGAGGATTGTGCTTAATGAAGACTATATTTTTGACTCGTCCACAGAGGGCTGGATGAACGAATACAAAGCCAAAGTAAGCTTTGCTTTTAATTCTGAAATTGAGGCTAGGTCTGCTTGGGCGGTATTGATAGCCATGTCTACAACTAATGAAATAAGTAATCATGTCGATTAATCAATCGAGACGGGGATTCTTCAGAACAGCTGGAGCAGGAGCCGCAGCCACCGCTGTTGCGGTCGCCACTAAGGACATTTCTTTAATCTCACAACCGGAAGAAGTTGTTAGTGGTGCGATGTGCAAGCCAGCGGAAGTAGAATTTGAGATAACTGGTACGGGTATGGCTGATGATCCGTATGTGTTTGAAGCTGTTGATCTAAATGATAAACGTTCGATAACAGTTAGTAGAAGTGAGGGCATCTATACTTATGAATATTCTGATGGAGAAAAAGTTGAAATAGATCATTGCGCTGTAGTACGATCTCATTACGAAGACCAACGCAAATTGAAAGGAAATACACAATGACGGTATTTGTAGTAGATGTGGAAAGCGATGGCCCCTGCCCTGGGCTTTATTCAATGCTTTCTTTTGGAGCAGTGGCTTTGACGCCAGAGTTGGACAGAACATATTATATTGAGCTTAAACCAGTGACTGATAACTTTATACCAGAGGCTTTGGCTGTTAGCGGACTTGACCGTGAAGGGCTTAGACTTTATGGCCGTGATCCAGCTTGGGCTATGAATAATTTTGCGAGCTGGGTTACCGCAACGTCTAAAGGTCGACCTGTATTTATATCAGACAACAACGGATTCGATTTCGCTTTCATTAATTATTACTTTCACAAGTTTACCCCAGGAAACCCCTTCGGTTGGTCGAGCAGGAGATTGGGCGATCTTTGGTGCGGAATGCAAAGCGACACCTTTGCTGGCTGGAAACACCTTAGAGACACCAAGCATACGCACAACGCACTTGACGATGCTATGGGTAATGCTGAGGTCCTGCTAAAGATGAAAGATATGGGACTAAAGATTAACACGAAGGCAGACTGATATGGTTATATTTTTTATGCTTTGGGTATTTATTGGCCTTTGCTTTGCCATTCCAAATCTTGTAGACACATATTATAGAGACGGCTATGGTGGCGTTAAATACGAAGGCAAAAATTATCGCATTGTGAGAAAAGAATATTATGCTTTCGTTTTTTCAATATTATTTGTTTGTGTGTTGTGGCCACTGTTTACTATATATGATGTATACAACTTTATGGAAGAAAGGCGCTAAATGATATTAATAGACGCCCGACCTCTTCTGGCTTGGCTTGACAATGAAGTTAAGTATGAGGACGCAATCTACTCTCAAGCCATCATAGATGTTATAGATCACGTCAAGATGATGTGCGAAACAGAATCTTATGAAGAGGCAGATTTCAGAGACTGAGGTTGGTTTCGTTGCTCAGCAGTATACACTCAAAATATGGCAAAACCTAATCAGACTATTAAGGGTCTTGACAGAGCTGGCTGGCTGGGGATATGATGTATGGAGACCTGGCAACGATCAAAAGATTTAGAAAGAGAAAGTGGTAGTAACTATGTCCAATCAAATAGAAGTCAAGGCGTACCCAGTGCGCATCGAAGAACACCCAAGTGCCGACAGGCTAGAACTTGCCTTTGTGGGCGACTTCTCGTCTATTGTGCTCAAGGACAAGCACAAGACTGGCGAGCGAGTTCTGTTCATTCCAGCTATGGCCGTGCTGCCTGAGCCGGTGCTTAGGGGTTGTGGCCTATGGGACGAAGAAGCCGGTACTGGGGTGTTGTCGGGCAAGGATAAGAATCGGGTTAAGCCAATGAGGCTTAGGTCTGTGCTGTCGGAAGGCATCGTTGCTTCTTTTGATGACGTTGGTGTCGAAGAGTCTGATGACCCAGACCACAACTATGCCCATGAGCTGAGTATTACTAAGTATACTCCACGCATCCCAGAAAGCTTCTCCGGCCAGGTTTTTGCTGCTGTGGACTCACCACGTATGTGGGATACTCCAAACATGAAGCATCCTGAATACGTTGATATCTTTTCCGAGGGCGAGCTTGTCCAGATCACCGAGAAGATTCACGGCACTTGCCTGATTGCTCATTTCGAGCCAGAAGTTTATGGCGAACCCAACAGCGTCGTGTTTACTATTTCTTCCAAGGGTCAGTCTCAGGGCATGAAGGCCTTGGTTGAGTCCGATGCTAACGTTTACTGGAACGCCGCTCGCAAGTTTTATGTAGAATCAATCTCTGGATATATTTCTACTGTGGCTCAGAACTACGTAAAGCGCAACTGTGAGGGCTATGATGTTGGCGAGCACCCTACTGTGTCTATCTTTGGCGAAGTCTTTGGCCCCGGCATTCAGGGCGGATTTGCTTATGCCCAAGAAGAGAAAAAGCTGGCTATATTCAGCGTTGTGTTGAACAAGGGTAAGTCAAACGAGTTTGATTTTTCAGAAGTCTTGTCTTCTGTATTGCTGCGGGAAGCTTCGAGCGTGTTGGGGATTCCCGTTGAGGAGACGCCCATCACCGTTCCGCTTCTTTACAGCGGCCCCTGGTCGCCAGATTTGCTTGACAAGCATTTGGCAGGCAACAGTGTTGTTAGCAAAATGTTTGACCTCAACGCTGGTCCTGGCAATATTCGAGAAGGTGTTGTCATCAAAAGCCTTGAAGTCCCACCGGGCGATAGGCCAAAATTTGTCAAAATGCATAGTCCTGATTTCTTAACTCGGGGCGGAGAGGTTACTGAATATGAGTAGAGTAGTTAATGGTTGTGTGATTAAACCAAACGCTGATTTGCGCAACGCTAATTTGACTGGCGTTGATTTGACTGACGCTAATTTAGCTAGCGCCGATTTGACTGACGCTTATTTAAATGGCGCTCGTTTGACTGGAGCTAATTTGCGTGACGCCAATTTGACTGGCGCTCGTTTGACTGGCGCTTATTTGACTGACGCTGTTTTGACTGGCGCTAATTTAGCTGGCGCTGTTTTAGCTGGCGCTGATTTGACTGACGCTAATTTGCGTGGCGCTGTTTTGACTGGCGCTAATTTAACTGGCGCTTATTTAAATGGCGCTAATTTGCGTGACGCCAATTTGCGTGACGCCAATTTGGATCGCGTTAATTTTTACAACGCCAATTTGCTTGGCGCCAGTTTGCGTGATGCTAATTTGGGTGGTGCTAGTTTGTTTGGCGCTAATTTGCGTGGCGCCAATTTGCGCAACGCCAATTTGCGTGGCGCTAATTTAAATGGCGCTAATTTGCGTGGTGCCAATTTGCGTGACGCTAGTTTGCTTGGCGCTAATTTAAATGGCGCTGATTTGCGTGAGGCTAATTTGCGTGGCGCTTTTTGGGCTGAGGCTAATTTGAGTGACGCTTTTTGGGCTGAGGCTAATTTGAGTGGTGTTAATCTTGAGTGCGCTACCCTTCCTGCTGGTTATAACTGGTGGCAGGGAGGTGCGTTCGGCCCCCGTAAGAGAATGATTAGGGTATTGATTTTATCTGATGATAAATTACACATACAGACTGGTTGTCGAATCCACGATAGCGTCGGCTCTGCCTGCGCCTTTGTGCAGAGTAGATTTAATGACTGGAAAGCAGAGTACAACTCTGCTGAACGTGCTCAGTTTGAGATAGACTCCGAAATAGCAATAATAAATTACGCAGTAGAACTGCTGCAAAAGACTCGTGAGCTAGAGAGAAGATTGACCAATGTCGAAAACAAGTAAGAGTCCTAGTAATATTGCTGGTGATTTAGAACAAGCCGGTGCAGCTATCGAGAAACTAGAAAGTGTTGTTATGTCTATCCATAAAGGAGTAGACAAGATTCTTAATTCTGGTATTTCCGAGTCAGCTTTGGTAAACATGATCCAGCATGCGGCTCATGGTAAGCCAAAGAAGGCTGATATCATTGCCACAATAGATGGTTTGGCGAATCTTTGGGACTATCTGTACGGCGAAGACGATGAGCCGTTTCAGGTTCAGCATTAATCGGAATCTAAAACAAGTTGCTTTTGGTGGTCATTTAAGATAGGATGCAATCATGAAAGTACTAATGGTGGGCGACACCCACGGCAACCCTCGCTGGATGATCAAAGCTGTGTATCCAGCGGCTAAAGCTCTTGAGATAGATTTGATATGCTCCTTAGGTGACTTCGGTTTTTGGCCAGATCACAACGGGAATAATCCTTTTTTGGATACTGTTTCCGAACTAGCATTTGAATCAGATATTCCGCTTTATTTCATCGACGGCAACCACGAGAACCATGACCAGCTTGACCACGATGCCGATGAATTTGTGGAGATCCTTACCAGACTTTACTACATTCCTCGTGGCCATGCTTGGACATGGGGCCAGACAGACTTTGTGGCGCTTGGTGGTGCTTGGTCTATCGACCACAAGTACCGTACGCTTGGCTTTGATTTATTTAGAGAAGAAGAGCCTGACAAGGCTCAGATCGAGCGGGCCATGTCACATACGGCTGACGTAGTGCTCACCCATGACTGCACCATCCCGGCCTTTGATTATCTCTATCCTCCCGGCTATGGTCGGGTAGAGGGCGGCATGGGCACTCGGCGCGCTATTGGCGAAGTTGCAGTCAGTTCTGGCGCAGCGTTAAACATTCATGGCCACCATCATCATAGCTATAGTAAGATTGTACGATTGCACGTTGGTCATCCCACTGAAACCTCTTTGCTTTCCGTTGGGCTTGCTAATGAATTCGCCAACAGAAACATGTTGATCCTAAACACTGACTTTGATAAAGAAGACCCTAATTGGATCGAAGGATTTGTCCAACCCAAGTGGGGTACATTTCCGCCTGATCAAGGCTACAAAATTAAGAGGCTTGAAGATGTATAGGATTTTATCAGAAGGCAATTTGCTTTATAGCGACAAGCACGGATATGCTTTTGTTCATTCATATTGCTGCAATGAGAATGAATCTATTAAATCTATTAAGAGGCTTAGGTTGGAAGAAGTCGACGAAAGACCTCTTGTTCTGGCGACTCGCTCAGGCCAGCCTGCTTGGTTTATCAGAGTGGGCAAAGACGGCACGTTGGAAGATTCTGATGGAACCTTCTGGGAAGAGAAAGTGGATTATGATTATGTCAGATGATAGAGACAGTAATAATGTCGAAACCAGCGGTTTCGAAGCTTGGGCTAGTGGGCCGGTGCATAGAAAGCTTTGGGCGTCAATGGTAAAGTTTAAACATCCTGTGTACAAAGACAATACACTTGTCATGGTTGGGGATATGGTTAGGCTAGCCCACACAGATAAGCATATGGGTGGTGACTATATGGTGCTTAATATTAGGGCTGAGCAGAGGGGGCTGGCTGAGGAACCAGTAGTCGAGCTTGGCGAGCCTTTCGAGGACCCCAAAGATGTTGTGACCGCCTATGCTTCATCTAAGTTGTCTTTGTCTGACTTGGGCGATATAGTGAGGGCAACGCCCACTTTTGATTTCAACAAGCTAAGCCATTGGTCTGAATATAGACCAGATATGGAAGGAAAATCCTGGGAACCTTCTGTTGTTTAAATAACAGATATGGATAAGGAAGTGAAATGTGACTAAGTCAGATGATATTTATAAGCCTACCGATCATTATTGGAAGGCAATGGAAATAGATATTGATATTTGCGAAGAGATAGCTAAGACCTTGACTGGTCAGGACGATAACGGTAATTTCACTAGACCTGGCCAAAACGTAGCCGTAGTAACGGTTGGTATTTCAGGTTCTGGAAAAACCACTCTTGCCAACGAAGTCGCTTCCGGTGCTGGATTTGCCGCCACCCAAATTGCTTCTGAGTCGAACTATGGCGGTCCTCAGATTTTGGGTTCCTTTATTCGACTTTCGAGAGATTCTGTCCGAGATGCTTTATCTAACGGTGAATATTCTGGAGACAATATTTGGGATTGGTCAAGAGAAGAAGAAGTCACTGAATACATTGACGATGCGCTAGATTATCTCAGTGAAACTGATCAGCCAAAACACTTAGTCTTGTTTGACGACACGAATCTTAATTCTCGATTCTTTCCACAAATGATTGATAAACTTCACGGCTTGGGGTATAAGATCTTTGAAAAAAAGCTGCATACTCCGGTTGATGTATGTGTTAAGCGTATTGTGGATCGATATCATGAGACCGGGCGCGCTGTGCCGATGAAGGTTTTGGCTTCTCAAATCAAAATGTTTTATGGTAACGAGACGGCAAATGAAATATTAGCCGAACCTGAGATTGTAGAATTAATGACTTGGGCTGATAAAGAAATGGAAATCAACAATGGCTAAATCAACAATGGAGATCAACAATGGAGATCAACAATGGAGATCAACAATGGAGATCAACAATGAGCGAATCAACAATGACTGAAGATGTTCAAAAAGGCTGGAAGATAACCGAACTAGACGGGACAACTTATGACGGCTACCGCTGGCCGCTTCCTATGCCTGGGGAAATAGTAAAGGTCATGGCTGACGATCCCTATATTTCAAATACCTCAGCCTGCCCCAGCTATCCCGGAGACGGTCTCTGCGTCGTCAGGGAAGGAATTTATCGCCACGTCACATCGGGAGGCATTAGTCTTAATCGTTCTATAGGGCTTAAGCTTGAGTGGGACAAAAAAGACGAGCTTGGTCATGAAGATAACGAAAAAATCCGTGTTCGAGAAGTAGAAGTAATTGGTATTTTTGATCCTATAAAGGCTCTCAGAGAAGGAGGAATGATTATAGCCAATAATGATGGCTTGCGTGACGCTAATTTGCGTGGCGCTGATTTGCTTGGCGCCGATTTGACGGGCGCCGATTTAAATTACGCTAATTTGGGTCGCGCTGTTTTGGCTGGCGCTGTTTTGGGTGGCGCTGTTCTGACTGGCGCTAATTTGCGTGACGCCAATTTGGCTGGCGCTCGTTTGGCTGGCGCCAATTTGTTTGGCGCTGTTTTGACTGGCGCTGATTTGTTTGGCGCTGTTTTGCGCCACGCTAATTTGCGTGGCGCTAGTTTGTTTGGCGCTAATTTGCGTGGTGCTGTTTTGACTGGCGCTAATTTGCGCAACGCTGATTTGACTGACGCTCGTTTGACTGGCTCTAATTTGCGTGACGCTAATTTAATTGGCGCTAATTTGACTGACGCTGTTTTAACTGGCGCTGATTTGCGTGGCGCTAATTTGCGTGACGCCGATTTGCGTAGCGCCGATTTGGATCGCGTTAATTTTTACAACGCCAATTTGACTGGCGCTAGTTTGTTTGGCGCTGATTTGCGTGGCGCTAGTTTGGCTGGCGCAATTCATTCAAATCAAGCTGAATTAAAGCCATATGTCTAAAATAAGAAACGCTGGCCCTAAAGAAAGCCAAGTTGTGCTCGCTTTCGGACGAAGAACTTGATAAGCTAATAGCTATATCTACAGAAAGAGAAATCTATGGTTAGCAATTTAGAGTTTCAAAAATCTAGTGCTAGGCCGAGCAAACTTGGCCCTAAGTCAATTTTAACTTCAGAGCAGATAACGACAAGTGATGAAATAGATCTTTTGTATGAAGCTATTAAAATGCTAGATGGCGGAAATATAGCTTTGAGCGCCGCCGCTAAGATTATAGCAAACAGAATCAAAGAACGAGAAGGCATAAAGTAAAGTGAACGACGTAGACAAGATTAAAGCAGACGCCGATGCCAGGGATGAAGAGATCCTGCTTATGGGTGTGACTGGCTCAACAGCCTATGGATTGGCTCACGCTGACTCTGACATCGATCGACTGGGCATCTATGCTGTGCCCACGGAGCGGGTGTTTGACATTGGCTGGAACCAAGGCAAGGCTTCTCGGGTAAGCAACGATCCAGATGTTCAGCTTCACGAAATCGGCAAGTATCTCAAGCTCATTCTCTCCGGCAATCCAACAATCACCGAACTGCTCTATTTGAATGAATATGATATTGGGCCAAAGACTGATGTTGGATACAATGGCTATTGGTCAGGTCGGCTTATGACCAATAGGCAAAAGTTAACCAGCACCAAGGCTGTCAAGGAAGCTTATGTTAGTTATGCTGTAGCTCAAGCCAATCGACTAGCTAATCGTCAAGAGAATGGCCAGAAGGGATTTAACTCAGACCTAGCCAAACGCACGGCTAAGCACGGCCGACACTGCTTTAGACTGCTCCTGCAGGCCGAGCAACTGCTCACCGAGGGTACGATAACCATTGATGTTTCTGGGCACAGAGACGAGCTATTCTCAATGGGTGAGCTAGCTGAAACGAATGTGTCAAAGTTCCAAGAGGTATTTGAGACTCGCAAGCAAGAAATTGATAACATGGAGTCAGTATTGGCTGATGATCCAGACTACGAATTTGTTCAAGATTTTCTGAGAAAATTTAGAAAGTCAAGATTGAGAAGATAATACGAAAATGAAGATTGGGCGAAGAAATTGATTGGTTTAATGCCGCCGAACTACTTGGCGTTCCCAACAAAACAGAAGGATCTAGTTTTAGTGGCTTATTCTCAACCAATAATAGTAAGCAGAGTATTTTGGAAGAACTGAATTTTAGATTAGAACAAGACCTGCAAGAACAGGCAAAGTTATAAACAAATTCAACTCGTATTGTACTTGTATTGTACTTGTATCATACTTGTATCATACTTGTAGTACTATTATTTGGACTTGTACCACACTTGTAGTACAAGAAATTTAACGCGCGCGCTAGCCAAAATTTTTTACTCTTTGTACGATATGCGCAAGATTATTCTAAATTTGGCTTGATTTAGCGGTTTTTCTGCAGAGGCATTGTTGTGATGTTGTTGGATGGGGTTGGCCCCCACATGTAAACTTTCTTTTATATTTGTCTGTAATTTCGTTTTTATACTAAATTCCTGGAAGAATCTTCTAATGTTTGTAAGAAATACGCAAGTATAATCTAATATTTAGCTTTTCAATATTTCTGTGCGTTGTAAAGTATTTGGTTTTACTTTTTTCTGTGGGTAGATTTCGATTTTTCTGAGTGGATTTCAATTTTTCTGACATTTCTGGTGGATTTTCACTTTTCTGAGTGGATTTCAATATTTCTGGGAGTGTTTTTGGCTTTCTGTGCGGCTCCTTTGCGGTTTTGCAGCGGTCTGACCTGCTTCCTTGCAGTATTTGGACGTAGCTACAGTATAAATCCCTGCTTGGGTAGTCAATAATTAAATCTTTACACTTTCGGCGTCTGATTTGAGCAGCTTGAGTCGCCGCAGGCGTCATATTGTGTATTATGGGTGGCGCAAATTGTGTATTGTGGTCAAAAAGACCAACGCCGCCCCGAAATGGAGCGGCGTGTCCGAGCTGCAACACTATTATTGAGACGAGCTTTCTAACCGTCTGCTTTTAGTGTCTTGACCCCTAGGTCTTTGTATCAAGTGCGGAGCTATCATGGCCCACCCTTGGCCTGCTGGTCAAGCCTTTTGGACATGATTGCTCTAGCTTAGGCTCGACTTCGCCCAATCCGCCCGACGCCAGCCCAATTTGTAATATATATTTTACTTTTTGCCATTTGCATATATGTATTTTTGCTTTTATCTGCGCCACAATATATATTTATATATATTTTGTCTTTTCCATCTGCCCCATATAGGCGATGCTAAGAGGCCACCAGAGGCTGAGAATGTAATCTCAGAAATGAGAATGTAATCTTAGAAATGAGAATGTAATCTCAGAAATGAGACAAAATTATCAAAAGTGATACAGGAGTAAGCCGCCTGAGACCAAAGTCCCAGACGGCCAGGCAACACCTACATGACTGCCCCACCAATATAGCCTCACTTCACCCCAAAAGCAACCTCAATCTCAGATTTCTTTTTCTTTTGGCGGGTTGCTTTCCACCTTTGGCACCGCTAGGGTTCTTCCTCGGCGGGGCTGGTCTCCTTCTCCTTGGCCAGTCCCGCTTTCTATTTTCCGGTAACCATCATCCAGGCCACTGTCGCCTGCTCGGCGTCAGGGAATGTCTGATCGAACGCATGTTCCCCACCCCACCAGATCCGATTGGCTTCGGTGTCGAACCTTGCCAGTGTGTTGTTTGCGGAAACTTTCTCAGTTCTAATCATTTTGTTTCTCCTTGGTGCCTTCGGTTGTTTGATGTGTTGGTTTGTCAGCGCCGCCGCTCTGTGTCTTTATTCTATCTGTATCGTTAAGGTTCGTCAACCTGTTTTACAGATTCTTTTATCAATCTTCGCCCTTGTTTGAATCTTCCCACCCCTGCCAGGTTATTTCGCTGAACTGCTCATCGTTGATTTTGTACTCGGGGTTATCTTGCAGAATCTGCAAAAGTCCCTCGCTGGGCGACCATAGACCCTGCCCGCCACGATTGATGTCTGCGGTCAGCCAGCTTGTCAGCAGCGCTACCTGATCCGAGCTAGCTGCAATAGGCCCAGTGGCTGCGCCGATTTCGTTACTGATGTTGACTGCCTCCATCATCTCTATGTCTACGTCGTTTGGTATTCCGTACATTGTTTTCTCCCTTTGTTTGCCTTGCGGCCTTATTGATATCGTTAGTGTATCACGGACCCATAGTAATGTCCAACGATTTATAGATAAAATCCGAGAACCCTGCCTACTTATTTTAGGGCGCGTCTGGCGCACCCCTCGCCCCGTGGCCTCGTCACTGACTACTGTATCTGGTTGCGTTGAGGTTTGCAACCTGTTTATGATATCAGATAGATATATCACGGAACACATAATAGCGAGCAGAACCGGTTCTCTGCCCTTGCGGTCTACAGGTCTCTACCGAAGTACTCGTTTCGATTGTGATTACATCCTACCGGGTTGCCTCGCAAGAAATAACCCGGTAGGGAAATAACCCGGTAGGGAAATAACCCGGTAGGGAAATAACCCGGTAGGGAAATAACCCGGTAGGAAAGAATTTATTGAGCTTCCAGCAGGATCTTTCCGCCTTCTTGCAGAGTCAGTCTCAAGTATGAGAGGAAAATCTCAATTCCGTAGGCTTCCTCTGATGGATTTGGTTCGCTTGCTAACCATTGGATTTGGTTATCGAGTTCGTGTAGGTCTATATATTGTTTTGCCATGTCGTCACCTTATCGGTATCATTAGCTAAACGACAACCCGAGCGCCAAGAAAATATAAAAAACATTCTTTCCTGCTAATGGTTGCCTTATTGGTACAGCTATGTATATACTGGCTACACATTCATGCAACTACTAAATTGGGAGAACGGGAATGGAATTTAAACTATCAAAGATCTTGCGTGGCGCTATCTACCAAATTAAGCGCAAAGGCCATAATAAGGGAGAAGTTTTTGACCCCTCAACGGGGGCCTTTTGTGCTCTGGGTCCCATTGAGCAATCGAACGAAGAACTTGGGGATTCTCGCACACACACCTTTGTTGCTGCTTGCAATGAAATGATGGCAGACATACGCCGCTTAACTGATTTCAATTGCGTTTCTGCTTTCAACGATGCCGAAGAAACCACTCGTACTGACGTGCTCCGCATGATGGGTACTACGGCGCGACGCCTAGAGAAGGAAGGCCGATAACGATGGGTCAAGCAAAGACACAGAAAGTAAAAAACTGGTTTAACGGCCTCAGTGCTGAAAACCAAGAGATAATCAAGAACGCCCCGAGTCCAAAACGTATCGCCAGACGCGTCATTGCGGCCTACAAAAAAGGTCGTTTCAATATGGCATATTGGGTCAACCACGACCAGCATGGATGCACCACGGCAATGTGTTTGTCTGGCTGGGCTATGCATATGGCTGGACTTGAATCAAGAGTGAATGTTGGCGATATCGGTCAATTCTTTTTCCCTGACGGCACTTTGGTCGCCAGCGAAGAAGCTGGCTCCTACTTGTTGTCGCTTGGCGTAGACGATGACGGTAAACCTGAGTCCGATATCTTTTACGCAACCGAGCGCAAGGCTCTGGATTTCATCAAGAAGCGTTGGAATCTGTAGCCATGCACAACCCAGTTTATGTGCGCAAAATGCGCAGCCTTATTGCAGAAACGCAGTCGGCTTGGAAGCGTGTTGAAGCAATGGCCAATAGCAACACGCTTACGCAAAGTGATATAGACAAATGGTCCAATACCCGAGCTAAAGTGGCGGATTTCGCTATATGGATGTATCTCGAAGAATGATATTTGTTCCCCCTTCGGGGTTGCAACACCTTAGCTAAACCGATACACTGTAAGCACACCAAACAAAGGAGAAAACACATGGGTGATCCGAAGGATCAGGTGACAGACCTAATGCAGGTGCTGTTCGACAGTGTCGAAGCCGCTAGGGCCGAGCGTAAGCGGCGACGCTTGGGCGACGAACAAGACAGAGCCGAGATCATGGAGATGTTTGAGTAATGAGCAACTACGTACTGACGGACGGAACCAATTTCATAGACCGAGACGGTGGCTCAGGCGGCTATCCGTATGAAGTATCCCAATTGACGTGGGCCGCAATGTGGTCCAGCACGACTGCGGCAGAGGCATATCTTAAAATCATGATGAAATCAAGTGCTGCTAAAGAAAAGCTGGCAGGCTTCAAAATAGCCGAAATTGGGATTATCAATATCATTGATCCCGATCTTCCAACCAGCTCAGAAATTGAAGTCATGGAACGAGAAGTTGCCGACGAACTGATTGCTAACCCCACCATCACGGCGTTTTTTGTGGACTCTGATGGGATTGTGGATCACTTGGGTTTGTCTTCTTGCTGTGATAATGAAATAGTTATGGCAAATCAACCTGCAACGCATCCAGGGGTTGCTATCTATGTCGATGAGAAACAAGGTCTGGGTAAAGGCGAAGTAACCGTATGGGGATTTTGGTCGCAACATGATGGAGAAGACACTTTCGAGGCCGAGGGTAACGGTATAACTGTGCCGGTAATCTTTGAGCTTGGCTAAAAGATTACCCTCTTGAGGTTGCCATACCTTAGCCAAACAGATATAGTGCAAGCACGCCACACAAATAGGAGAAACAAATGACTAAGCCAGAAATCACCGAAGAGCAGTGGACTCAAATTGACGAAATCATTCAGGCGTCCATCGAGCACGAAAACCCTTACCACGGCGGAGCGACCCGCATCTTTGTGCTTGGCGAACTGCTCAAACTATTTCCGGCATCGGAAGGCTACAGCCTGATTTACGGCTCCTCTGACGATCTGATCTACTCAGATGGCGCAGTGAGAGTTGAGCATGACTTCTTCGGCGCTAAAGGTGTACTAATTGAATTTGGTGACACCATCATGAGTTGCACTTTCACCGATGAAGGCAATTGGACTTTTGCTCCCAAAGTTGGTGAAGCTCAGCTCTTGCTAACTCCGGACCAATTTCCCAGAAAGTGTGGTGGGCAACCAGTAATGTACACCGAGATTTGGCTGATCCAGTCGTGACCAAAGTAGCGGCGATACTCTATGAGTGTCCAGATGACAGCGCCCCACTTGAAAGGCTCGGGCCAAAAGAAATCGTTTGGCGTTGCAAAGAATGCAACCGCTGCTATACTGTCGATGACCAGCCAAAGAAAACAAAAGGGAGAAAGAAGAAATGAGCCAGACTACAAGAAAGATCACCAAGACATCCCAAGTGTTGCGTGGTGCAATTGAAATGATTAAGCGCCATGGGTACTGTAAGGGCCAAATGTTAGCCAACGATGGTTCGATGTGCGGTTATGGCGCTATGAGTTTCTATATGCATGCTCAAAAATTTGATAGAGATCTCTTTTTTGATGCAGAGTCAGAGATGACCAAAGACATACACCGCTTAACTGATTTCAATTACATTTCCGCTTTCAACGATGCCGGAGAAACCACTCGTACTGACGTGCTCCGCATGATGGGTACTACGGCGAGACGCCTAGAGAAGGAAGGCCGATAATGACAGACTCAAACAACGCCGGGCACTTGAACGTTGGGGACCACAACGCCGGGGACCACAACGCCGGGGACTACAACGCCGGGCACTACAACGCCGGGCACTACAACGCAGGGGACCGCAACGCAGGGAGCCGCAACACCGGGCACTTCAACACCGGGCACTACAACGCCGGGAGCAGCAACGCAGAACACAGCAACACCGGGAGCAGCAACGCAGGACACAGCAACACTGGGCACTGCAACATCGGGCACCGCAACACCGGAAGCTACAACACCGGGAACTACAACGCCGGAAGCTACAACGCCGGGGACCATAACATTGGATATTTCATGACCGGTAAAAACACCTCAATGGTGCCGGTGTTCAACAATTCGGCCATGGTCGACCGCAATGAATTCATTGACGCTTTGCCCGTCTGGATCGACAGTATTGGTTCAGGAACTGAGTGGGTGGAGGCGGAAGAAATGACTGACCAAGAAAAGCTATCTCATGCCGATTACAAAACGACTGGTGGGTTCTTGCGTGTAGTGTCTTTGCCGGAAGCGTTTGCCAAAGCCTGGGCCGAAGATGAAGCCCAAGACGTAGGACTAGTTGAGGCTCTGCCTGGTTTTGATCGTGATGTATGGCTAGAAATTACTGAGCTTGATCTGTGGTCTGACGCCGAACCGCCCTGCCGTCCATCAGAAGTAGTGATCGATGGCGTACGCTATGTGAAGGCTAAGGACCAATGACGATAACAGTTATTCTTTACATACTGGGTATGTGGCCCATGATGCATCTTATGACCGAAGAAGCCTACAGATTTTGGCTTTCGGTCGTGATGGTAGTTATTTGGCCAGTCACAGTGACTCTCTCTGTGGTTCTTGCCTTTCATGCACGGATCTTCTACGACAGAAAGTTTTTCACATAGAGGTTGTGTTAAGCTATTCATACCGCTAAGATGTCCATATCGAGCTAGCCAAGTTGGCCAGCCCAACAAATAGGAGATATACACATGTCATACACCACCGAACTCGACAAGATCGTCCAAATAACTGACGGTTCTGTCTGGTCTGCCCCTAAGGGTACGCCAAGCCAATCTGTCATCACTGTCGAAGACGTCAGCCGAGTCTTTGATTTCGACCTGGTGCAGGTTGAGACCCAAACGGTTCCGTTCGTCCACACGAACAACGATCTAATTGACCGCCTCGACGTCCCCAAGAAGCTCGCTATTGCTCGGGTTGGCGGAACGCTTCAAGATGGTTCCCCATCGCCAGCTACGGTGCTGAGCACCATGGGCAAGAGCTACAACATCAACCACTACAACCAGTACTTCCCTGATCTCGCTGAGATCCTGATCGGCCTTGGTTGTCGCATCGTGTTTGCTGGCACCTTGGGTGGTGGCGAACGTGCCTACATGTCAGTATCGCTTCCTGGCGACGGTTCAGAGCTGTGCCTGCCCGGTGCCGAAAAGGGCCGTACGCTGATCCATATTGGCGAAAGCGTCAACGGTTCAACTTCCTCGCGCTGCTCGCTGAACTTCGAGCGCCTCCGTTGCATGAACGCTATCAACAGCTCGTTGATGGGACTGAATGCAGTGTGGGCCATCCCTCACACCTCCGGCGCAACCAAGCGTCTGGCTGAGGCTGAGGCCATGCTGACCAATGCAATTTCTGAGGCCAACCTGATTCATCACACGATTGAGCGTCTTGCAAACGCCGACTTTTTTGAAGCTGACTTTGCCAAGCTGGTCAAGTCTGTCATGAAAGACCGCCCCGGTCCAGCCGAAGAGGAGAATCGCAAGCGTGCGGCTTGGGACTCTAAGTTCGACGGTATCATGAGCCGCTACCACGCCGACGACATTGACGGCGTGCGTGATACCAAGTGGGGCGCATTCAACGCCCTGCAAGGCTACAGCCAGCACGTGCGTGGCACTCGTGGCGGAGATCGGTTTAGCCGTTCGGTCAACGAAACTGTGTTCGGCGGCGAAGACCCATTCCTGGCCAAGGCAGCCAAGGAGCTGATCCTGGCATAAGAGCTAAGATAACTCCTATCTGTTCTGTTAGGTCATAAGGGTGACACGATAAGTGCCTGGAAGCCAGTACGGAGAAACGATAGGGGTAACAGCAGCCCGCAAGGGCCGCTACCCGCAAGGGTAGTGAACCAGAAGAAGCGATGGCGACTGATGAGGATCGGCCATTGCTTCTTCGCTTTTTCTTCTTTCCGGGGTTGCAAACCATATCGTTAAGGTGTAGGATTGTATTTGTTGAGGGAGAGACCCGAGACGGAAAGCACACACACAATGTACAGCAACCGAGATATGAAGGCAATCAAGTCCGCAGCACGAACTGCTCGCCTGGCTGTGACCGCAGGTGACTTTGGTCGCCGCAACGCAGGTGGCGCTAGTGGCTTCGCTGATCGCCACGACGCAATCAACGCCCGTACCCCTAAGCACCGCGGTGCTGGTGGGTCCCACTGGCTCGCTGAGTGGGAATAGAAAGGAAACAAAATGACATACCCAGTTTACGACACCGAGAACGAGTACCCAGCTATGTTCGCATCGGCGGCTCTGGATGAGTATCTAGAAGAAGAATATCAGCACAATCTCGCTAGCGACGAGGCGAATTTCGCCCGTGCTGAGCTTGAGGCCGAGATGGCTGCCGAACGCTACTATGAGCATCAGCGTACGGTGCGGGACTTCAACAGCGATTACGGATATGGTTACTGATATGACCCACAAAACGTCATACGGTAAATTCAGCGGCGGCAAACTGGATGGACAGCGCTGGGGGCTACAAAATTACGGCTACGCTCCTGAGTCAATTTGCATTTGGGGGCAAACGTACGTTCGCGGTAGCCGAATTGGAACAACATCTTATTGGAATTACCAATTAGAAATGTGATAAATAAGGGCAAGAGGTTGCGACAGCAGCCTTGTGCCGATAGAGTGTAGTCACACGCAAGCAACCAAACCAGGGAGAAGTGCAGTAATGGAAACCTATTTTGAGATCTGGTACGAAAGGGTCGACACCGATGGCAACAAGACCACTGTCGGCTCTGAAGGCATGGTAGATTTGCAACGGAGCGCTGACCGCAAACTGGTTGCCGATCTGGTTGATGAGTTGGCCCGCAACCGCAAGCCTTTTCTTAGCGGCTTTCTGGTCATTGGGCAAATTCCGCCAGAAAGCGAAAATGAAAATGCATCAGAATCAGTTGTTGAGTTTCTATTTCGAAACCAATCCGATAGGATATAGATATGGAAATCAACATGACCAACCAAACGTTCGACATATCCATTCCGGTAGAGGGCACAAACGTGACTCTATCAGCTTCCGGTAGTGGTGATTTGGATTACGCAATAACCGTCTTGAAAGGACTGGCCACTGCCGCTAATAGCATTGGCGCAGAAAGCTTGACCCAACATGCTGATCGCATCGCAGCTATGTTTCCTGACTACAAAATTCCAGCGATCAAAGAGTTGCGCAATTTTATTGGTACTTCCAATCTGGGACTCAAGGAGGCCAAGGAGTTGATTGAAGATGCCCAAATGCGAGCACGCGTTTCCAAAACAGTAGACATTGATGAGGTTGCGATTAGAGCCAAAAGGGCCGGAGCCGACCGCATTATAGCCCGCTTTCCAGAGGATCAAAAGACTCACGCTGTTAGGGAAATGCGTAGCGCTTATTCAATGACCCTAAAACAAGCCAGAGATTTCATTTGGGAGGCTTACGGTCGAGCAGGCATTGAGGTTAAAGATTATCGAGATAATCGTCCTGAAACAGTAGACATTGATGAGGTTATGGGTTAAGATAATCATATGACTACACACCGACTTCCAGAACAAAGAACTCGTGATATCTTCACCGGGGCGTATCTTGACAAGCGAGATAACAGCTTTGAAAAAGCTGAGGCTTATGCTTACGCTCTCGATTACACCGACCGTCTTTGTGGCTCACACGAAGCGTGTCTAGTACACGCCAGCTTCTTTGGCACACTTGACGAGTACGACCTACCAACCAACGACCAGTTAGGATTTCTAGCATGATGGAAGATAAAGAGGTTGATGATATCAAGAATATTATAAATGAAGTCCACTACACCGAGACGCCAGAGGATGCCCTGATTATCTTGGAACATGCCAGAAGTGAGTTGACCGCCAACATCGACAGGCTAAGGGATTTGGCCGAAGCCAACAAAGTAAAAACGTTTCAGGTCATGATCACCAGAGAAGAAAGTTACCGCATGACCGTTGAAGCCAAAAACGAAGAAGAAGCCAAGGAATTAGCCGAAAGCGATTATGGCGATGACCATTCATTGGGCGGAGAAACTAAAGTAATTTCGGCTTATCGGGTTGTGTAGCCTTAGCGAAACCGATATGCTGTAAGCACACCAGGCTGTGGGTACACCAACCCGAAGGCCCCAAGAGGAGAAACTCATGACAATCAATATAGACGACATCAGCTTGGACGAAGAACCAGAGCGCATGACGATGGAAGAGTTTCGTGCGCTGCTAGACGAAACCAAGCCGGGTCTAGTGACAGAAGAGTCCCAGGTTGCAGCTAGGGACGAAACCGTAACACCTGCGGCTCCCGCCAGCTTTACTGACGCTGTCACCAAGGCTGTCGATGTCGAAGCCGTGGTGCCCACGCCTAGTCGCCCCGCCGCTAAACCAGCTGGCTCTACTAAGACAGCTGGCTCTACTAAGCCAGCTCGACCGACTCGCCAGTCTCTTGTTGGGGCCAAGCAGTCCAGGCAAGAACCTGAGCGCAAACCATTCCGCAACAAGGCCATTAAGGGCAACAAGCGCCGCCAGTTTGCCTTAGGTGTTGTTCCTTCGCTGATGCTATTCGCTGTTATATCGGCGTTCATTTGGGGATGGGCCGTTGGGGGTAGTCCATTGGGCGGCTTCTATGTCATTATGGTCCCGCTATTGTTGGCACTGATGTTTTTCATTCCTGTACTTGTCTTTTACGTAGCGGTACTGTTAGCCCTTTGGATGATCGTAGAAGCATTTGGTATTGAGGCTAAGCGCGAGACTTACGAGCGTGTTAAAGAAGTAGTGCCAACATCTACCGAAGCCGCTAAGCTGATGGTCCGCAACGCAATGTACAAGGTGATATAAGATGACTGAGAATCTAGGGCACCTATTGAAACGAGCTAGGGAGGCTAAGGTAAAGGCCACATCTAATAGAATCCCTTATGCAATTCCCAATGGCATTGAGCCAAACGTAGCCGAGTGGTACGAAATCATTGAGAGCTTTGCCGACATGGAACCAATGATCCGAGAACGGAGAGGCCGTGGTGGCCACTCATGTGTATCTTGTGGTGCGGGTTCTGTGCACCACTCTGACTGCGCATGGCGGCGCGCCCGAGAAATCACGGGCCAGTCTGAAAAGCAACGCCAGGCCAAAGCCGAAGCGATCAGAAAAGATATTGAAAAATTACAGACTGAAATGTTGAAAAAGGAAGCCGAACTAACTAAGCTAGATCTATGAGCAAAGCACCCAAGGTATACGCAAATGAATCAAGCGTTCTGGGAAACGAGCGCAACATCACTCTTCTTGAGGCGACCAACCTAGCTAAAGGCCTTATAGTTAACTTGCCACCAATGCCCATGCCAAGAATGGCTGTGGACTCGGCAAAAGCTTTTGGCTGTGCAACGTGCGAGTATTCAACAGGAACGATTGTGTTTGCTGCCCATATCGAACCAGGCACTGTGGTGCATGAACTTGCTCACTGGGCCAAAGCCGTCTGATGAAGACTCGAACCGAGATTGACGAAGCCAACGATGGTTCGTACCTGCCAATGCTCATGAGCGACTATCAGCGAGCCAAAGACATGCAGGGCAAGCTGCGCACTGGCAGCGACTACGGCTCAGGCTCTAGCGCTGGCCGCTCTGCTGGCTCAGCGGCTGCACGTAGTGCTTCGCTTGGTGGATCGTCTATGCCAAGTGCACCACGAGCGCTGGGTGCTGGCTGATGGCTTGGTATGAGATTGTAGGCATTGTGATTTTGATCATTGGCGCTCTTTATATGGTTGCGAGTTTCCCTGAAATCATATTGATTGTAGGCGCACTTATTGGGATAGCTGCAATCGGCAGCGCGATTGATCGAAGAGAAGCTATCGAGGGAGCGCCTCAGGGAATCATATGCACTGACGGCATTGCCTTCAAAAATGGTGGAATGTTCAGCGCTGATACAAGAGTGGCCGATTGGGACTCTTGGTGCATGAAGCCGTAACATAATTCGCAGGGCGGTGGGGTTTCCGTGTGGTGTGGACCCCGCCGCCCTTGGTGAGATAAATCTTGGGTGAGATAAATCTTGGATGAGAGAAAAATCTTAGATGAGAAATTTTATATTTCTCACCCATTCACGTTGCTAAACCAAATAGCCTCACGATAGGCTGACCGTATCAACAACCAAACGAAGGTATTAAGGAGAACGCAATGGAAGATGTAAGCCACAACCGAAGCTGGGATCACCAAGACTTTACAGTCTCGCTTAGTGATGGCAGAGTGGCAAAGATTTATCTGGCTACAGAGCAAGTGTGGAGGGTCGATACGGTGATTGGCCAAGACGGCGCACTTGTTGCCCGTGGTCCATTTTACGATGACTTCAATCGTATCGAACATGCCCATCTGCATGACGCAATTATGTTCGCAAGTTCACTGTAGGTTGACATGACCGACTACAATTCTTTCGAAAAGAGGCTAGAGCGTTTGCGCTGGGCAGCTAAGCCCCAATATCATCTCGACGGTGAGCCTGACAATCACGAGCATGTCGAGCGAGCAGACATAGCAGCGCTATTACTCAAGTATGATGATATGCGCCAAACTCTCGAAGAGTTTCGTCGTCAGGGGTTATTGCGATAACCAAGGTCAAGTTGCAAACCATATCAATAGGAGATAGGATACTCATATGACTACAAACGACAACCAAGCAAGCGGAATCGAACGACTACGCCAAACCCAGAAGGCTCACAAGGCTTTTGCTATCCTGGCGGCGCAGGGCCGTCTGGGTACTCGCAGCGATGTCAAGAAGCTCACTGATGAGCTTGAGTACGGCCAGAAGATTCTGGACCAGTTGGCTCAACTGGTCGGACGCCGAACGTTCAGCCATACAACTGGGCTGATCCTGCGGACGATGCTGCTTGAATACGCATTGTACCTGCCATGAAAGGTCTCACTGAAAGAGAAATCAATTTCATTATTGAATGCATGGATAGCCATATTGGATATGTCGCTAATGAACTCAATCGTGGTGTTAAAGGGATGGCTGAGCTTGAAGATTCTATCATTCAAAAGCTGAATCTGCAGGAGGATTTATAACGAGATAGCTGTATAGTGATGCCACCAACAACCCAGGGGACACTGGGGATATCGAGGCCAGAAGTACTGGCCCTGAACTAGCCTCCGTACCGAGCGGGCCTTCTAAGCTTGACATTCGTAGTGGAAGTTGAAATCGCAGGTTCGAATCCTGCCGGGGGCGCTAATCAAATAGGAGATATAAAAACATGAGTCATTTTTCAGTCATCGTAATTGGCGATAACGTCGAAGAGCAACTACAGCCATATCACGAATATGAATGCACCGGCATTAGAGATCAGTACGTCGTACACGTAGATATTACCAATGAGGTAGTCGAGAGCCACAAGGATCATTTAGGCAGGTGGCCATTGCTTGCTGACTTTGCAAAGGATTACTACGGAGCCGACATTAACCCAGACGGCACTATCATTCGATACACAAACCCAAACGCTCAGTGGGACTGGTGGTGCATTGGTGGTCGCTGGTCTGGCTGGCTTGGGCTTAACCAGGGCCTGCGTAAGGATTTTGACTTCGAAGGGATCGAGGCAGCAAAACGCCTAGAGGCTGCTGCGGATTACGCATACTACTGCCCCGAGGGTGAGCCGCCATTGCTGTGGGATCAATATCGTGAACAGTTTGACACTATTGATCTTGCCCGCTCAGCTTGGGCGGAAGAACCAATGGTCAAAGAAATCAGACGAAGGGCAAGCGCTCGCGACACCTTCATAATGAGACCGGACAAATATTTTGTCCCAGTAGAAGAATTTGTCAACGCAGCCGCCGCTGGCTCCATAGTGCCCTACGCTATGGTAATGGAAGGCGTTTGGTCGTCTAAGGGCGAAATGGGCTGGTTTGGCATTTCTGACGACAAGGTAAGCCAAGAAGAGTGGAACACTAAGGCTCGGAATATTTTGCTAAACGTTCCTGACGATATGCTCATCACCGTAGTGGATTGCCACATCTGATAAAAAGAAAATTGCAAAAGAGGTTGCAAAGCAATCTCGAACACGCTAAAGTAATCATTGTTAGCCAAAGAGGCTAACGATAAACAAATAGGAGATACAAAGAAATGACTACCAAGACCCGAGCTTATGTTCACAATCCAGCCAAGCCTGCTGACTTCCTGACTCGCCTGCTAAACCGTGGCGTCGTCAACGTTGATTTGGCCAAAGCTGTGGAACAGTACGCAGCCGAAGGCGTGACTCGCACCGAAGATCAGGTTGCCAACAACGTTCGTGCAGCTATCCGCATGGCTGGCAACCAGATGTTTGCTGGCGCACTCGACACCAAGATCACCGGCTCCAAGCTGCGCATCGAACTCAACGGCCAGCCCGTTGCTGTACCCGCTGACAGCTTTCCTAAGGTGCTTTCCAACATGATTAACAACGGCAAGAAGGTCAGCCCGACCATCGCCGCCGCTGTGGCTGCTGTTGGCGGTCCTGCACTTCCGGTCAATCCTCAGGCCAAGGTGTAAAGATCTATCCACCGCAGAGCCGGATCAATTTAGGGACGTGATAGACCCTATACACAAGGTTCGTGCGGTTGGTCCTCACTAGCTCAACTGGTAGAGCTGGCCCGAAGGGGTTGAGACTGGGTTCAAGTCCCAGGTGAGGAACTCGTTTAAACCAATCTAGAAATTCCTACCCCTTGTTGTTGTTCCCTCAGGGGTAGGAATTTCTACTTTTTATATAAACCACGTTGCAATGCCCTATTCGATCCGATAAGATGTCTTTATGGAAACCACACAGAATGCCAATCCAATCCGCCGCATCGTCGTACTGGTGCCAACGGCAACTAATATCCCCGAAATCGAGCGTATCGAGGCCTACCTCTACGGCAACTTCGAAGTCACCGATCAGCGTCGTGAGTCCATGCTGGACGATCACTACACCGAGGTCACCATCTCGGGTCGTGACTCTGCTGGCTTCACCGCAGAAGCTCAGGCCGATAGGTTGTGGTCTGGCATGATTGGTGCTAGAGTAGTGGCGTGAAGAACCTCGCCCGAGCCGAAGGCGCAGAGCCGGTAGATCATCAGGTCTCAACCGAGCTAACAAACGCCGGTATAGACACCCACATTTCGCCATTTGCGATTCCTGGCGAGGTGCCCACCAGCGTCTTTGGCCTAGTTGGCCCCTGGCGCTTCATAAGGGCTTGGCGCTATTGGGTCGCAGAAGGCCCTGGCATTCCAGTAAAGCTCGCAGAGCAGCTATGGGAGTCTCACGGCAAGCAAGTGAGGGTTAGGGGCCACGCTGGTGGTATGACGCCCAGAAATCAGTACGATGGCTTTGGCGTAGGCATGTATCACGTGGATACTATCGAAGGCCTAAGGGCTTTGGCCGACGTAATCAAATTGATTGTGAGAGAAAATCAAATTGTTCTTGACTCACGCAATTAACGCTATAGAGTGTGTGAAGAACTAAAGGAGTAGCACAATGGAAACTAAAGACTTGAAGCATGAGGTAGAACAGCTTGGACCTATCGAGTTAGAAGATCTTGATATGCAGATCTTAAAGGTCGGAGGTTGTGTGCGAGACGAGATTATGGGCACGCCTACCAAGGATGTTGACTTTGTCGTTCTTGTAGATTTGGAGCGTTTTACTACAGTTGAAGAAGGCTTCAACCATATGTACTCAGAGCTTCAGATGGCTGGATTCAAGATTTTTGTGGAAACCCCCGAGCACGCCACCATACGTGCTCAGTTCCCGCCTCACATGCGTGACGCCTTTGGAGGGGTGCGTGACGCAGACTTTGTACTCGCACGCAGAGATGGCCCCTACACCGATGGTCGCAGACCTGACTGGGTGAAGCTGGGCACGCTAGAAGATGATTTGGCCAGGCGTGATTTCACCATGAACGCCATTGCTCAAGATTCAAACGGCAACCTGATTGATCCCTATCATGGCCAGGTTGACATTAGCGTCAAGGTGCTGGAATTTGTGGGTGCCCCCATGGATCGTATCACCGAGGACGCTTTGCGTGTTATACGTGGGCTTCGCTTCATGATCACCAAAGACCTTGTAGCATCGCCCAGCGCGTGGAGCGCTATGTTGAGCGATGAGTCTGCAAAGGCCCTAGCTCTCATTGCTGAAGAGCGAAGAGAGTCAGAGCTTCGCAAGATGATCGAACATGATCCTATTGAAGCGATCAGCCTGTTGGATTCTTTGCCACGAGGGTTGCGGGAAGCTATCTTTGCTGGTAGGGTGAGGCTCACAACAACACTGAAGAAGTGACAACAACGCTAAAGAATTAAAATCGACCCGTAGTAACATTGGCACGACTCGCCGCAACCGGCTCCTACCTAGGATGGAGCGTATCGCTTGCAAAGAGTACGGCTAGGAACAAATTCATAGACCAAAGCCACAGATCTTTTATCCGGTGTGGTGGGCAAACTATGCGTTGGTGAGTTCGACCCTCACCTGCGGGACTAAATAAGGACACAAACAAGAAGAAACGCAAATGAGTGATAAAACAGATCAAGTACACAACGATAAGGCGTACAACAAGAACGCACTAACCGCTGCCTATCTCATGGGTGCGATAGATGTAATAGGTGATCTTGTTTCCGTTCTTGCAGAATCAGGCTTGGTTGTTGAAGGAACCCCCAACGGCGATGCCATTCTCGATAAGGCAATGTCCATGGTCAAAATAATCGAATCTAAGGCAGAAGAGCTATGAGTAGTTGCGACGGAGACATGAACTACGAAAACGGCTATGAAGCTGGTATGGATTTCGGCAAGCTAAACGTTTGCTGGTAACACCCCAGAGCTGCTTGAACATATCGAGCAAGTTAAGAAGAATACTGATCACAGGTGGTAAAGAATCCAATTCAGTAATCTCTGTAAAAATTGAAATAATTCAATATATCCAATTTCTATATTTCTGACAACGTCGATTTAGACATTTCTGACATTTCTGACATTTCTGACGAACTTTCGGTTTTCCTCACTTGGCCGGAAGTTTCGTCGCGTCTGGGGTTGTGTTTCGTCTGAGTGTGCTGTATGCTGTATGTATGGACGATATATTCAAAGTACACCTATTGCCCTCAGAGCTTCTATCTGACGCTATTGAGATCATCGAAGATAGAGGCTGGCGACAGTATGGCAATTACGATATTGCGATTAAGGATGGCGATCTTTGTGGCCGCGTGTGCATGATGGGTGCCTGTAGCGCCGCTGTGAGTTTGGCTGGCTCAGCCATAATCCCTTACTTCCAAAACCCTTTTGATCAAGAGCCTGACAATTTTAGAGAGGCTACAGAAGAGTTGGTTGCTCAAGTCAATGGTCGAGTACCCCAATTCTGGAACGACAATGAGGGCCGAACCAAAGAAGAGGTTATCACATTGCTAAACAAAGCACGAGTCGCTCTAGAAGCCCGAGGCCGCTAAGCCCGCTCCCGAAGCGGCTCGCCCGAGCCGCCCGCCGAACATACATACTATATACTTTTCTGTTTTCCCATCTGCCATATTGGCGCCCCGCTGACCGAACCAGGAGGCTCTGAGACTAAAATCTCAAAAATGAGAAATGTGTATCACAAAAGATACGAGTGTCTCAAAGCAGAGACATTGTTCTCATAATAGAGATTACATTCTCAAAAGTGAAACCAAAACGCCAAAAGCGCCTATGCTCGCTAGCCCCTTTTGGGACCGGCGAGCAATAGGCTAGGCGCTAGGCGTTGCGTTGTCAAGTGATTTTTTCATCGTGTCCGATCTAGTGCCACAAATTCGAGCTTGGTAGCACCATCGTCACCGAGAAAAGTTCGGGTGAAAACCCTACGGCCGTTGTCGTCGCGTGGGTTTCCGATGGCAGCATCGAAACCCCCATCACGAGTGAATTCGCTACGTGCGATGAGTCGCACCGGAGTAGGTCCGAAGCGAAAGTGGTCAAATATTGAGTGTGTGTGTGTGTTTCTCATAACGACATTATAGACACACTCAAAACAGAACGTCAACCCGTGTTATAAAGTTTGTGTGTGACAAGCGTCACGTTGCTATTGGGTGTAATTTTGATATGGTGTCTCTATGCAAACGAACGCAAGTTACTATACAAAAGGAGAAACACAATGGAGTCACTAACGGTAGGCGGAGCCTATGGGCGAGATTACAAGTCCAAAAAGGCCGTTCTGGCAGACTGGAACGCAAACAAGGATTTTCAAATTCTGAATATGGGTCCTGATTGTGGGAGATATCTCTCAAAATCAGACACCGAAGGGATGATGATTCACGTTCGGTACAATGCTCTCATGAGCATTACGTCGGTGCCATCCGAGGAATAAAAGAAACTTTACTCGATAGGTTGCAACGTCGCACCCTATCGAGTAAGGTAATCATCACAAGCCAATAAGGAGAAACACACAATGAACAAGCCAGCAGATTACACCAAAACATTTTCAAAAGAGGCCGCTTTTGCCTTCGCCGCCATTGTTTGCCCTATGGGTTTGAGCGGCGACGTTGACGACTGGCACAACTTTCGCGAGTGGGCCGTGGATCACGCTTTCGGGTTTGCATACGATGGGCCAGCGACACCGGCGCTGATGAGTCATGTTGCTGAATGGGCCGATATGGAATCGGAATCCGCATGGATGCGAACGCAAGCTGAATAAATTTTAGAAAATCCCCCCGATAGGTTGGCATAGCGGGCCAAACCCGCTATGCTGGCCTTATCGGAGGGAGGAAGGACGACACGCCCCCTGCATGGCTTTATTTAATATATTTTAGGGGTCCTCCCGTCCTACCCCTCTGCGTTTTGCGCTGGGGCCGCTTGGGCTGCTGCCTAAGCGTACCGACTTTACAACGAAAAACCAACTTTCGCTAGAAAGAAATAACCTGTAAAGAAAACTTTTGTTCCCCAATTTTGGGGTTGGCATAGGGTGTGTAATCCTATAAGATACTCATATGAACAACACACACACACCAGCCAGCAGAATCATACAGGACTTTCTCACCGAAAATCCGGGCACCACGTTTGGTGCGCTGCGATCACACGTGGCGCTTATGGACGCCCTGCCCATGCGCCAGGTGTCTCGCGAGCTTCGCACATTGCGTGAGCTTGGCGACGTTCTCACGAACGGCATCGACGGCAACAACGGCATCCTATGGTGGAACGAGCGCTAAGACAAAGTTCTCAAAAGAATTAGCGCTTAGGGTTGCAAGTCGTAGCTTTAAGCGCTAGATTACTACTCACAAGCCCGCAAGGGACACACACAAGGAGTACACACAATGACTACGCAATTCGCCATCATGAAAACCTCAGAGTATCGTGCAGAAGTCAAGCGATGTAAGGCCGTGCAGGCCAGCCACCGCGTTGCCAACGGTATGGCCGCAACGACTCCTCGGGTTCTATCCGCACCTAAGGATATCTCAAAACTCGATAAGTCCGACACGGCTATCTACGGCCTAGCATTGGCCCAGAGTCGTCTTAGCGGGTTCAACGTTTGCCCACACTCCACACCGGACTGTGTGTCGTCTTGCGTAGGCAAGAATGGCAACGGTGCATTTAAGAGTGTCAAGCATGCTCGCATCGTTCGGACAAAATTCTGGATCGACCACCCACAAGAGTTTCGCTTTCTCATAGCTCACGAAATCCGTTCGGCGCTGGTGCGCCATAACGGAAACGTAGAGTTTCGTCTCAACACGTTTAGCGACGTTGAGTGGCAGACAGTAGCGCCAGAATGGTTTGCTATCGACGGCGCACACTTTTACGACTACACCAAAAATTGGGATCGTGTCGATATCTTCGGGAATTACTCACTGTGCTACTCGGTGACCGAACACACCACCGATGAGCAGATTGTCTCACGTTTGAGCGCAGGCGATACCGTTGCTATGGTTATCAACGTACGCGGTGGCTACATCGCCAAAACTACAGACCTTCGACCTATCCCGACCAGCTTCGCAGGGTTCGATATCATCGATGGCGATAAGGAAGAAAACCGAGCCAGCGATCCCGCTAGCACGATTGTTGGCCTACGGGCAAAAGGATCTATGTTGCGCAAGAGCATGGCGCGACGTGTTGACACCATCGACGGTACGCTTGCCGTACTGCCAAAAGAAGCGCACACGGTTGCGGTCAAGCTTGGCCGCGGAGGTAAGGTACTGGCCTAGGCTAAGGCCGGTCTTAGATCGGCTCTAAGGGTTAGTGTGTGACCCTTAGAGCATCATTGCAGTGAGCTAGTCGGTATGTGTGGCCGACTAGCTCACTTTGCTTTTTGCGCTCATTTTTGAGAGTAAAGTCTCAAACCTAAGACTCACTAAAAAAACTCGGGATTAGCCCTCGTGGTCCATTCTGACTTAAAAAAAAAGAAAGTCAAGTAGTTTTGTAAAGTTTCTTTTACCCAAAATTGGGGTGCGAAATAGGTTGCTATTCTGTTGGCAATGTGTCTATAATGTGCATACACACAACCGGCTACGGAAGGCTTAGTAATGATAGACATAAATACAGATGAGGTATTTGACACCAGGGATTTGATTGAATGGCTCGAAGATGAAGATAACAAAGAAGACGATCCAGAACGCTATCAATTTATGAAGAGATTAGCCTCTGAACTCATCGACAACTGTGTCGATTATAGCTACGGTGAGACCGTCATCCCTAAGTCGGAATTCACCGAATACGCCAAGCAGCTGGCCGAAGATGTCTTCGAAATGCCGAGTGACCTTCGCTGGCCGCTCACCTGCATCGATTGGGATGAAGCGGCCAGCGAGCTACTGATAGACTACACAGAGATTGAATTGGATGGGGAAAACTGGTTTGTGAGATAAGGCTTTTCAAAACATTTCTGAAACATCCCGTCGCTCCAAAAGTGGGGTGGCGGGATGTTTCTCGGTTTTGGGGTTGTAAAGTCGTGGCCCCTAGGCTATGATGTAATCACACAAGCAAAAGGAACACACAATGAGCTTTTCACACTGGTATAACATCGACAACATGACCGACGAGGAAATTTGGGAACTCGAAGAGTCGTTGGCCGACGCTGAAATCGACCGCCAGATTGACGCACGTCGAGAGGAGGCTTGGAACTAAATTCTCACAAAAACTTTACCCCCGAGGTTGCCAAACGGTAGTCTCGGGGGTACACTTCGTTTTACGGAGGGAGGAACGAACACACCGCCCCTGCACTGGTTTGATTTACAAAATCTCTGGGTGGCCCGTCGTAGTTCATTCTGACGACCTTACCGTCGAATGTCAAGACATTTGTAAAGTTTCTTTTACCCAAAGTTGGGGTTGCAAACCGTTTGTGGTCTGCCTATAATGTAGTCACACACAAGTAAAGGAACCAGTATGAGCAATTATCCCGCACCCCTTACCATCGCAGAACTTCGCACAGCTCGCAGCTCGGTACTGTTCTCACTTGATCAAGCCACCACCAACGGTGAGCGCGCTGCGCTGCACCTCCTCGTGAAACGTCTTGATGCACTGATTCCTGCCGAATTGCAGGAAGTCGCCCGCATGGCCGACATCGTTGTACGGTACCATGCAACAAAGGACTATATCGACGCTATTGGCGACCTCCGCGCCCACTACCCAAGCCTGTCACTGCGTGAGGCTTATCACGCTGTAAAGAAGGCATACGACGACATCGGTCGCCCTATCCCTGCTCGGCCATCTCGATAGTTTCACGTGAAACATCCCGCCGTCCCAAAAATGGGGTTGCCAAAAGGTAGCCTCGGTGATAAAGTTTTGCCTACGGAGGGAGGAACGACCACACCACCCCTGCACTGGTTTGATTTATAAAATCTCTGGATGGCCCGTCGTGGTTCATTCTAACTGACCGATAGGCAAAGTCAAGAGATATATAAAAGTTTGTTTTACCCAATATTGGGGGTGCGAATAGGTTGCGAAAATGTTTGCAACCTGCTTATAATATAGACACACACATCCAACGAAGGAACTAGTATGATAATCGAGACCGAATACAAGACGGCAAGCAACCTTGCCGAATACCTAGACCACAAGGCGACCGACCCCGAATGGGTATCCGAACAGGGTGGCCAATGGGCTTGGAACCATGCTGGCCTCATTGCAGTCACCCGAGTCCGTGAGTACGTCATTCTCACTGGTGACACCTTCTACGAAGGTGTCATAAAGTGCGAGAATGTTGACGCCGCGATCAAACTCGAAATGGAGTATGGTGTCTACAGTGAGCATGACATTACGGTCAACGCTTACGAACGTCGGATCTACGATGGCGATTCACGCCAAGGCATCGACGTACCCAAAACCGATGGCGGTGATGCCGAGTGGCTCAAGCTGGCCGCTAAGGCTGTAGATGAGTACTGCGAGGCAACAGGGTGCTACCCCACCCCATGGGTTAGCTATGACTACTACGGAACCCCTGTGGGCTACCTTCACAACGATGGCAGTGTCAACCAAATGAAGGTGTTGTCATGACTTAGGCACAACGACTCCAAGCCCGCCACCCCAGTTTTGGGGTGGCGGGATGTTTCTCGTTTTACAGGTTGCTTTTGTGTTGGCCATGCTCCTATAATGTTGATATGACAAACACACAAACAATCCCAAGCCCACGGACCCAAGCAATTGCAGCGATGGACGCCAAAATTGCAGCCGGTGAAAAATTCGCTCCGCACGAGGTAACTTCGGAGCTGCACCGTATTGCGGTCAACTACGTTGAGCACTACTCTGGCGATTTCTCCTACTTGGTGTCGATGACTGATCGTCTTGCCAACGGCTACGCAATCAACGCCAATCAGGCTAAGGGCATTCTTAACTGCTTGCTGGCCGAGCGCCGTCGCAATCAGCGCAGCACCGAGCCAGCGCCCGAGGGTATCCACCTTTTCCAAAACGAAGTTTACAAAGTACAGGCTAACAAGGCCGGGACCGCAACGTACGCCAAGAAGCGTGTGGGGAGCCGTTGGGAGTACGTTGGCCAAGTAGCCTCACTGTCACCAGCCACGCTGCTTACATTGGCTCAAGCCAAGGCCATCGGCCATGAGACGGGCCACTGTGTAATGTGTGGCCGTGAGCTTACGGTCCCCGAGTCCGTCGCCGCTGGGATCGGCCCAGTGTGCGCTAAGAAGTTCTAAGACACTCGCTAGCGCCCCCGCCATAATGGCGGGGGTTGTTTGCGTTTTGCTCACCGTCGAGCACGCCAGTGTGCGCAGACTGTGGGCCTGCAAAAACTCGGGGTGGCCCGTCGTGGTTCATTCTAACTGACCTATAGGCAAAGTCAAGACATTTGTAAAGTTTATTTTTCTTCCTCGACAGGTTGCAAAACCGTTTGCGATGTGCCTATAATGTGTACATGACAAACACCAAAGACCCACGTTCCTTCAAAGAAGCACTTGATGCCCTCCACTCATCGGCTGACCGCAACGGACGCCTACACCATGGGGATCACTCGCACGGCCGACAGGGCCAAGCGCTTGACCGTAGCGCAGCCAACGACTTGCGCATTCTGAGCAAGTTTTCCCAAAGTTGATAATCCAATTGCGAAAAGAGTCCCGATCACTTAGGTCGGGACCCTATCGCGTTTTGAGTTTTGTGACAAAATCTTTGGGTGGCCCGTCGTGGTTCATTCTAGTATATCCACAGACAAAGTCAAGACATTTGTAAAGTTTGTTTACTCACGACACTCATAAAAACCGAATTCAGTAATTACTGAGAAATTCAAAAAATTCAATATATCCAATTTCGGTATTTCTGGTGAGACTGAAATACCTTTTTCTGACATTTCTGACATTTCTGAGGCAATCTATCAAAACCTGATAACAAATTATCTCACGACAGGGTTGGCATTTCATCACTGCTGCCCCTATAATGTCTATACACACCTAAACGAAGGAAACGCTATGAACGTAACCGCAGACAACCTGAACGATTTCATGACACTTGACCGTGTGGTCACTGTCCACAACGACGGCACCGTGAGCGATGCGCCAGGCCTAAGCGCCCCTGAGATTTGGGATGGCGAACTCGAATCTTCCAATTGGGAGATCTTTACTAACCATACGGCCCAGCAGGGTGGTGGGAGCACCATGCACAACTGCGAGCATATAGGCGGCAGGCTGGCTAATGACATACTGGCCGAACCGGGCACCTATGCAGCCGTAGGGTGTTGGTGGCATCCTGAGACGCTAGACGATGATGTAGATATGGAGGGATGGGCGGTAGTCAAGCTGATCGATGCCTAATCGGGCCTTAGCGCCTAGCGCCCCGAGCGCCGCGCCGGTGCGCCGCCGAAAAGTATAGTATATATATACTTTTGTTTTCCCATCTGCCATATTGGGGCGCCCCGGCCGAGAAAGAGAAAATTTTTGAGACTAGAATCTCAAAAATACCCCAATTATAGTATACCACGAAAACTTGGGGGTGTCAACCCCCAATATTGGGGTATAGCGATATTTTCTTGCGCGAGAATATTTTCTCACAGCTGAGACATGGGTTTCACAGCTGAGCGCGCAATATCAGTTTTGAGAATAGCCTCTCTTTTGGCTGGCTTGTTTGGGAGTGTATCCGACCCTAGGCTTTTTCCCGATGTGACAAGCGTCACCTTTAAACCACTTGTAATTTTGCTATAGTGGCACCTGTCGGAGCGCAACGGGCGCACGACACACACACATAGGAGAAAAATTGTGAATGACGCAACTATCGTGCAGGATTTCGAGCTGGCCGAACGCACTAGCCGGTTACCGAGCGAGGCCGTATTCGTTGGGTATCATCGTTTGGTGAATACGCTGGTCGGCGAAGATATGGCTATCGTCGTTAATGCGGTGGCCCCTACTCGACTCCCCGCCGATAGCCTGATGCGAATGACTGCTTTGGTCCACGACAACGTTCGCAAGGATCTCCGTAGTCTCTACCTCTAAGCGCTAGTAGCTAGCTAGGCCGTACGGTAGCCCCCACTACCGTACGGCCTATGGTACTTACTAACCTCAAAAGAGAGATAATCACCATGTTTGCATACACAATTACCATCACTTCGCCTTACGCTACGCACAGCGAGACTGTTCTTGCGATGAACGCAAGAGACGCCGCGACCGAAGCTGTTGCCCTTATGGAGCATTTCACCGATCTCGAAAACGGAGTCTCATTTTCGGTCGAAGAGTCTACGGATAGTTTCGTGGGTGAGCGGTGGGAAGATCTAAAGGGTATCGCTCGTTGGGTTGGCACCGCTCGATGTCTAGGTGCTGGCTCATCGCAAAACGGGGTCGTACCAGAGCCGCCCCTATAGGGTTGTTCACCGTAAAGACACCACCCCAAAAACGGGGTGGTGTCTTTTGCGTTTTGAACCGATACACTCAAGCCACACACACACATATAGGAGAATAAAATGGCAGTAGTAACCTACAAAGAGGCAGAAGTTCAGCTAGATACGGAGAATGGAATTTTTGCCGGTGGCAACGTTCAGGCAATTTTTGACCTAGTTGCATCCGTCGATGGCCACGGCAATTACGTCGCGAACGAGCGCAACGTTGACAGGTTGCTAAGTGACCTGATCGCAGACTAGTAGCTAGCTAGGCCCTACGGTAGCCCCCAATACCGTAGGGCCTATGGTACTTACTAACCACCCACACACATAGGAGATTTTCATGAGAGACAAAATTATAAACATCGCTACATTGGCCCTAGTGCTAGCGCTTATCCTGCTTATGGCTGGCGCTGTTGCCCGAAACGCCGAAAATGAATCGCACCTAATCGGCGCTAATGGCCATATTGTTTCGAGCTGCGACCCGGCCGACTTTACTGCCATGGCCGAAGATGACCCTTGTTGGCTCATACAGTCGCCATGGTCCGACTACGTAGCCCCTTGGTACGCTATCGGCTCTGCTGACTACAGGACCGAACCTACGGCCGACATGTTGGCCGAACGTGATGAGTGGCTGGCCAGTATCGCAGACCAAGGATACGCAATTATTACGTACGCCAACGAATAAGCCAGCCAGCCAGCGAGCCAGCCAGCGAGATAAAAGTCCCGGTTCCTAGAGCCGGGACTTTTTCGCGCTACTGCTCTCTAGCTCTCACAGTCCGTGGACTGTGGAACCGCATAAAAAACCGGTCGGTGGGTACGTACCCTATACTACCCTATGCCACCAAAATGTCAAGACCCCAAAATTGGGGTTGAGGCATTCGCCCCTTAACCCGATACACTCAAACCACACACACATAGGGAGATTTACAAAATGACCTTCACATCAATTATCGGATACTGGACAGACCGCAACGGCACTCCGCAACGCGAGATAGTCCAAAGCTGTAAGGATCGCGACGAGGCTTATGGCATCTACGTCGATACGGTAGCTGCTGGCACCTACGACTACGTGGGCATGGTTATAGGCGAGCAGTGCGAAGAACCCGTGGAATCCCACGGTGACCCTGCCCCTTTCCTTGGCCAAGACTACAGCTTTGGCCGCTGCGAAGGTGGTGAAAAGTTTTACGCTGATCTCTAGGCCAGCCAGCCAGCCAGCCAGCCAGCCAGACACGCCCCTAGGATTTTATTCCTAGGGGCGTGTTGCGTTTTGTCATGCTCGTGTGCTTATACTGTGGACACACACAACGAAAGAAGAAAATAAAATGTCAGTTATCAAATTTGCACGCGGCACACGAGTACGGGTTGCAACCACTAATGGTGGCCGCGTTACTGGCGTTATCGCCAATGAGGTTAGCGTGGACCTGAGTCTTACCGATGCGCCACGCGGCTTCGCCTGCTCCGATGTTCGCATGACTTCAGTGATGAACATGTCCAACCCCTCGTCTCGATACACAATTGATGGTTATCGGGTTAGCTCAATTGTTGAGCTTGATAAGCAAACACATACCGCCGATGAACTTGCAAAGATCATCATGGGTAATGGTTGGGTAGCTATCTGGCACACTATGCGTAAAGGGGTATTCGTTCTCGCTTCCGACGAAAACGAATATCATGCTGGCGTCAGGGTTCCCGCAATTCAATACCTGTCAACCACTAGCGGAAAGGTTGCAACAAAAAACTACGGTAGCGTAATGATGTGCCCCACCAAGGCTATGGACTTCACGCCATCGGCACCCATTCTGTAGAATCCACTTTCGGCTAATCGCCACCTAGGCCACTATCGGCCTAGGTGGCTTTTGTGTTTTTCTATGGCGGATTGCCAGCCTGCCAAGTCGCTCGACTCAGTAGAGATTTTGCCATAGTCAAGTAAAATCCAACACCGGCTAATCGCCACTTGGGCCACTATCGGCTTAGGTGGCTTTTGCAGTTTTCTATGACGGATTGCTCGCCTGACTAGTCGCTCGACTCAGTAGAGATTTTCCCGCAATTCCCCTGATGCGTTCCAGCCTGTCTGATTTCGTTTGTGAGGCTTCACGGTATCTGTCGGCACCTACCTATCCCTAGGCTCTGCGGGCGATCTAGTAGGGCTATCCTGCTGGCTGTAACAAGCGATCTAGCCCACCGTGTCCCCTTGCTGTAGCTAGGCCAGCCATAGGACTAGATGCTTTGCAGTTTTCCTACGGTATTACCGCGCCAAACCTGTAAACCATGGGCTAGACTCTGGCCATGGCTACCAACGATGCTTGTAACTTCACGACCATACGCAAGTATAGCGTGCGACCAGTGAGGGTAGTAGGTGCTAGCGCCACCCTATGGGCGGCGCGGCCCACCACTGCCACCGTGGCGCAGCTGGTCGACCACGTAGGCGCGGCGCACGTGGTCGAGCGGTACGACCCAGTGCTAGACCGATGGCGCCACGTCGAGACTGTGGGCCTAGCACGGTAACGCGTTCGCTCTTCTGCGAGACAAAAGTCTCTGGCGGGGCGCTATCATAGACCTCACCCAAAGTCAAGTCATGGACCGAAGGTCTCGTCTCTCTTTGTTGCCTCCGGGTCAATACCCATACATTTTCTGAGCACTTTTTCGATAATAAAAGAAGTGTCGGCTTCATTACACAACGGCGCCCAAGCTCTTTGGTAAAAATAATTTTTGAAAAAAATTTTCTATATTTTTTGGAAGCCCTATTTGCACTGCAGTAAACTAAATGTTATAATATTTAAATGGCAGTAAAGATACCTTATATAGTTGGCGAAAATAATACTACCGATATGGTCGAAGGCGATCCTGACGATAGAAGCCTTGCCAGAATGGGCGGACTCAACCGCCAACGCAACGCTATGCTTGCGTCTCGTGAAACGATCCAAGGTCAACTTATTGCCCAGCTTGAATTGGTTGCCAAGATATCTAACGAATTATCTGAGATACCCTCAGATAGTCCAGATCATCCCATAAAGGAGATGCGGGTCAATCAGGCAAGGCGCAGGTTGGCAGAAATCGTAACAGATTTGGACGATTTAGAGTCTCGCATAGAGCAGTATCAAGAACAAATGCTGTCTATGGTGTCAATTCGTGAAACCGGCGAGATTGTCAATAAAGAAGAACTTGACGGATAATGCCATAAACTAATGGCCTCACAGCTTAGTGCCGTCAGTAAAGTTGTCTAGAATATCTTCTAGCTGATTAGCCATTGACTGCATGTCTATTAAGGTTTGCAACGGTGGGCCTTCACTAGCCAGCCACGTAGCCAAGGTCGCGACCAACGAGTGGTCTTTTCCGCTGCGGATTTCCAAGTACACAATCTTTTGTTCTGGGAATCTGATAGCTGATTGGGGAGTGGCTTCTCTGAGTCCAATTATATAGTCAGACTCAGGCTCTGAAATTAGGCCGTTGAGGCTTAGGTTATACCGAATGCCCAGTAACGTTTCTTCTTCTACCCCAAATCCCTTAAGCGCCGCAAGCGCCGCCTCTGGGGTAATTGCGCCTTCGGTGTTTCTTGGGCTACCGTATTCGTAAGCCCAAGGCTCTATTTTGTTAGAGTTGTAACCATTAGTATTTAAACCATCTTGAGATCCAGGGTGCTCAGACTGAATATTATTGTGTCCATCATCTAACGATTCATCAGTCTCGCCGCCCATAAAGCCAAACGAAACGTCCATGAGCCTACCGCTGGGGTCATCAGCTCTAGGCTCTATTTGCAGAGCAAGAGGCTCCGTGGAAACCCGCTCGACATCGGAATCTAGTAATTGTATATCCATTGCTTCTTCTGTCTCCAATGTGGTTGCTCCCGCATTTCCTTCCTGAGTAATATTTCCGCTTTCCGCAACCACACCGAGGCTTCTCAAAAACCCAGCAATGCTTTTTGTCGGATTGGCTGTTGAGCATTCTAAATCTATTTCATCAAACTGATGAGGTTCCCCAAATTCAACAGTATGTAAAGGCTCTTCATTCGCTATCTTTTGCCATCTTGGAATTTTGCCATCAATGTTACAGTTTGTAAAATCATAACTGGTGGGGCTATAGCCAAGTTTTGCAAGATGGTCTGCTCTTTGAGTTGCCCAAGAATAAACAAAGCTATAGTGCTTGATTTTGATATCTTTAAATTCTTCTTCTGTGGGTTCTCTTGATTTGAATATGCCGAACATGTGGCTCAGATCAAAAAGATATTCTTTAGTTACCTCAGAGACATAATTGATCAACCAGTTATTTATGTCTGCTTCTGCTTCATTTTCAATCATATCAAATAGGATACACGACTTTAAGCAAAAAGTCAATAGCGGTTTAGTTCGTAGCTTAAGCGGGCGGACAAGATTCCAGGTTTTCTAAACGAGATTAATCCGCCCGCTTTTTATACCCAATGGTAAACATATATTTATTAATCAACCTTCATGCACTTTCCATCTGTCAAACTTTGGTAAACTTGTTTTAAGTGGTACTCGCCGCAGTTTTACATCTGCGTTACGGCCACAAGTTGTAATAACCGAACCAGGATGAGAACATTGGCAGCATATAACCTACCAGATGATCTTAGCGCTGTTGAGGCAGATGAGCTTGAGTCTTTCGAGACCATTATTTTCATGGAGCTTACTCGCTTCCAGGAACAAACACTTGCCGACGCCGAAGCTGAGATTCCCCTAGAAACTATTCAATCACTGACTAATGACCTAAAGTCTGTCCGTGCTGAACTAGCAGCTAAGGCCGATAAAGTTGAAGTTGAGAAGGCGAAGGGTGAGATTCTGGCAGATGCCTTTGCTCTACTTGAGACCAACTCAGAAGAAACCACCACTGAAGTAGCCGCCGCTGCCGAAGTGGCTGAAGTCGCGCCGGAAGAGACCCTCCAGACCGAAGAGGCTCCCGCTGATGAAGTGACCGAACAGACACTGGAAACCGCAGCAGCCGTACTTGAACTTGAGGCAGTTGAGGCTCCGGCTGCTCAAAATGTTTACTTGACTGTAAACCTTGGCAAAGACGGTGACATCGAAACCCTTTCCACCCCTGCAGGCGCTCCTGCTGATGCAGAAGTGACTCAAGAGACAGTCACTGAAGAGGTCGCTGAGACTCTTGAAACTGAGCCTAAAAAGGCTGCTTCTGAAAAGCTAGCCGACGAAGGCGCTCCTGAGGCTGCTCCTGAGACTGCTCCTGAAACTGCTCCTGAGGCTGGAGCCGAAGAGGCTCTTTCCGAGGAATCAACTGTCGAAGAAGAGGTAGAGGCTCCCGTAGCCGACGAAGCTACTTCTGAAACTTTAGCAGACGAAGCCGCAACCGAGACCGAAGCTGTCGAAGGCAATAATGCCCAGGCTGCTGAAGAAACCGCAACCGAAGAGCTGGGCGATAAAACAGTCGCCACAGACGAGGCTGCACAAGAATCTCAGTCAGAGGAAGCTTTGACTGACGCTGATAGCACCGAAGGCGCAACCGCTGAAGATGTTACCAGTGAGGCCACCGAAGTCTTAGACGACGCCACGGCCACCGACGAACAATCGGTAACTGATAATGAAACCCAAACAAACGCCGTGTCGTCAGACGAGGTGGAGGATATGACAGAAACTCTTAATTCCGAACTAGCGCCTACCGAAGTCGTTGAACTTCCTGGTAACGCAACTATGAACCCAGCAGTTGACGGCATGAACTTTGCCGCCGCTGCGACAGGCGGAAGTATCAAGGACTACAGCGATGTAACCAAGATCTTCAGCTCTGCTTTTGAATCACTTGGTGGTAGTAACCAGTGGCGTGGAGTCCGTCAGGGCGCCAGCGACTTTATTCGCCTTGTGACCGTAGAAGCCGATAACGCTCAGGATGTCCCAAGTCTTGGCCTAACCAACGAAGTCAACACTGCTGTTCTTGAACAAGTGGCTGACGACTTTGTCGCAAAGCGTAGCGAAGACCAGTATGGAGCGCTTGTTGCCTCTGGTGGCATCTGCGCTCCTTGTCCAATTGACTTCTCGCTCAACCGCATTGCGGTAGCGATGAACCCAATTGAGTCTTCTCTTCCAGTTGTGCGTGCGCCTCGTGGCTGCTATGCCTACACTCGTAGAGTAAACTGGACTCAGGCTGCTCGTGAGGGCATAGCTGTCATCACGCCCGCTGACGACGCTGCTGGCTACGTCAGTACTCCTGCTCCAGACGGTCCTGGCCCAACGCCAGACAAGCCATGTGTCACCGTTCCTTGTCCAGACACCGACAAGAAGTGCTGCATCAAGGCCATCTGGTGGTGTATGCGAGTATCGAACTTCCAGCTAATCACCTGGCCAGAGCACATCGATGCTTTCCTTCAGGATCTGCTGGTTGCATTCGCTGCTGAAAAAGAGCAAACCTACCTATATGAGATCGACGCAGCTTCGGTTGTCCAGTTCTCTAACGCTGCTGGTTACAACCTGCGCAGCAACCTTGAGTGGATCTTGCGCAACGCAATGATCAACTACCGTAAGTCAATGCACTTGCCTCTTGATGGTGGCGCTCGCATGACCGCTCTTATTCCTGACTGGCTTGTTGAAGCAGTAAAGCAGGACTACGCTAACTTCACTGGTGGCGCTGACAGCCTCAGCACCGCTGACGTTGATCGCTGGTTCCGCAATATTGGCAACATTGACCCAACGTACTACTACGACGGCATCGCATGTGGCGATCCGGCTGATATGATGGCCGAGTGTAAAGAGGACGGCGCTCCAGTTGCTGAATTCCCCTCACAGGCTTGCATCTACTTCTGGAACCCAGGCGATGTTATCCGCTTGTTCACCACTACTCTTGACTTTGGTATGGTCCGTGACCACATCCTGAACTCAACTAACGATGTTATTATGGCCGCTGAGGAATTCACTTCTCTCTGCATCAAAGAGCCACCTTGCAAGATCGTATTCCCAGTATGCCCATCAGGCGCTCACCCACCTCGTGCGGCAGAGCCAGTCTGTGGCCATAATGGCGAAATTGATCCATTCGAAGAGCCAGAAGGTTATGGAAACATTCCATTCTGTGCTGAGCCTGAGCAAGACGGCCCTGGTTCGATCTGTAATGATCCCGCCATGTACAGCGACATTGTTTGCCCCGAGTAAACAAAGAACACAATACCAGACGAGCGGAGCAATACTTGCGATAGCTCCGCTCGTCTGGTATAATTTTAGCTAGGGTCTTTCCGCCCAGTTATCGAGAGAGGCCTCCAGAAATGGAGGCTTTCTTATTTTTTGAAATTGAAACCAAGCAAGCAGGATTTTACATGACTCAACTAGATCTGCCAAATTTAAGCAGTATACTAAGACAAAGTGGCGGTCTGTGGACAAGCGCCTATCACTTAGTCCACCCTGAAGGTTCAAACTTCAACAGCGTGGAGAACTTTTATGATGTGTCGACCATAATTCACAAAAACTTCGCTCCGCTTTCTGAGATCATAGAATCCCGAAAAGATTTTGAAGAATCAGGCGAAGGTACTCTTTCGACTAATGCGCCTAACTTAGTTCAATACAGCACTCCTTTCAATCCTACGCCACTAGCTGATGCTGCGGGAAGCACTAGCGACCTGAGAGGCAACACAGTTTATTTCTCAAGTCACTGCTCAGAGGGCAGCGGAATCTACAACCCCAAATGCTTTATTGGAGACCCGGATGCGGACTTGCCGGAGTGTCCCGATAAAAATTGTGGATGCGTAAAGCTTGACGAAGAGGGCAACCCCGTCGAGCCACCTGAGCCAGATTGTGATGAGCCAGCTGAGCCGGGAGTGTCAACTAATGGCAATCAGCTGAGCCGAATTAAGGGCAACACAATATGCTCTACATTTGAAGAATTTTGTGTTCCTGTAATTTATCAAGGTGATCATCTTTCAACTTTCCAACTTTTGGGAAACCAAAGAAACCCCTGGGATATTGTCAGCGCTCAGCTTGTAAACAAAAGATCTAATGACATTGAGGGCATGCTAATCAACGGCGTTGGTCAGGTTGACTGTAATGGAGTGCCTACCTTTGGTGGTTTGGGTGGCGGGAACATCACCCAGCCAGGCTCTGTTAGCGTAATTGCCGGTGGCTGTGCTGTTGCACTTGAGTGTGGAATCAATCTTCTCGAAGAGGCTTTGGCTGGTTGTTTGGGTGGCGAAATAGGAATGATTCACTCTAGCCCTGCGCCATCGTTGGATTCATGCGATAAATTTTATACCGAAACAGTTGATTATGGCGATGGGATGGGTCCTAGGCTTATAACCAGAACCAAGACCAGAGGTAATATTCTTGTCACTGGCGGCGGCTACGATGGTGGCATAGGGCCAGATGGCTGTCCATGTAAACCAGGCGAGGCCTGGATGTATGGAACGGGCATGGTTCACCTGGTGTACGGACACCCCATGTACACACCCGATCGCCAAAACATCAATTTTAATGGCGAGATTATTGAAATTGGCGGGGCTGCCGGTGCTCCGACCACAAACGATATTTATGTTATTGCCGAACAAGCTATTGTTCCGGTCTATGAAAAATGCTGCATATTTGCGGTTAAGGTATCTCTTAAAAACTGCTACTAAATTTACGATATAAGGATTTTAAAATGAGTGAACTGCTGACTTTCCAAGATGGCTGCCCAGAAGATTTTATCATGACCTATCCGGTCACTGATAATAATTTTCCACCGACCAAAGGCTCTCGTCTAGTAAGCCCTAGGATTGGTAAACCAAACGGATTAGCTAGGCCAACGTTTCCTGGCGAAGAGGGATTCGAAGAAGAGCTTACCGAGGTTTACTCTGCCAGATTTGCTGTTATGAAAGGTATAGTACCTGAGTGGATATTCGAACGTTATGGTATTCAGGTAGAAATTACTGCACCGCTTGCACGTGAAGCAAGTTTTACAGCAGAATTGTTGGGCGTTAGCACGGCAGAGGCTTTGGCCGATTTGGTTCGCATGGATTCTCCTACCGATTTAGGCAGAGTGCTTATTCGTGAGCTGGCTAGTCAAGGCGCTCAGCTGAAAGAAGCCCCTGAAGGTCATGTAAACTTTTTGGAAATTCACTCAAAAAGCTTAGACACCTTGGGGCGGGCGCAAGCCGCTGCGCTAGAAGCCGCCTTTGAGGCAAAGTACTACTTCGGTCGCCCCCGCCCTGGTGCTGTGGCCAGAGATCGTGATCCAGCCCTTACTAGCGGCCTGTTTGCCCAATACCCTTGGCCTAATCACCCAGCATATCCTGCTGGTCACGGTGCGGCTGCTGGAGCTACTGTAGCTGCGCTCAACGAGGTATTTGAGCTATCATCTGAGCAGAAGGCGATGGTGCTTCATTCAGCGGCTCAGTTTGCTATGGCAAGGACCCTCTCGGGTATGCACTATACCTCAGACAATGAGAGTGGCTTCATCTTAGGATATTTAGCCGCTAAGTCCGCAATCTAAACACATTCGTTTCTTGAATCGAGCGACTTGTCGTAGGGTCGTTCGATTCATCTATTTTGCAAAATCTACGACAACTACGACAAAGATTATTATTAATGACTACGACGCGAAATCCATGCCCTACTATTGATTGCACTTATTCGGGAAAGCGGAGGAAGAGCGGGGAAATTGTTCCGTGTTCCCTTTGCACATATGGTAGGTGTATTAAGGACGATTGCACCCGACCGGCTTCTGCATTTCACGGGTTTTGCGGACCTTGTCGAAGGGGTAGATGTAAGAAAGAGAAATGTAACGCGGAGGCCAGAAGCGCTTCGGGTCTCTGTAATAAGTGTTCATACGGAGTGTGTATAAGTTCAGATTGTTCTGGTTGGGCAAATGGTCCTCACGGAATGTGTGCTCTCTGTTATTATGGAGAATGTCAAACAGAAGACTGTTCAAGAAAAGCAGTATCTCCAAAAAAATTATGCCAATCATGCCTGCATGGAGTCTGTGTTTCCGAAAATTGTAATAGGATGGCTGATTGCTCAGAAGGGCTTTGTCATGGATGCACCATCAACAACAGGGCTTTGCCTTGCGTGACTTTAAATTGTAAAGGATTTGCCACTTCTACAAAAAATGGCTCACATTGCGTTAGCTGTTATAATATTTTTAAAAATTTAAAAAAATGGAAAACTCCTGAAGGCAAAATACAAAAAATAGTAGACAAGCACAGGGCTTCTACCCACTGCCCCATTTGTTTAAATAAGTTTGATTTAATTAATACCAACTGCCGCAAAGCCAAAGCCTTAGATCACTGTCATGAAGAGCTAATACCTAGAGGTACTATTTGTAAAGGCTGCAATATTGGGCTAGGTGGATTTTCTGATAATATAGATAATTTAGCTAGAGCGACCAAATATTTAAAAAATAAAGGAAACTTATTGTAATACAATATAGCCGGATTTATGTTGGGATATGGGGCTGCGCTAGAAGTTATAGGCGATTAAGCACTCGGCGGAGAGTAATTTAGCCCATAAGAATCAGCTAAATTTTCTAATCTAAATTCGCCCCGCTGGCTTAAACCATTATCATCCCAACTACCTTGAACGTCATGAACTGATTGTAGACCAGACAATAATTCTAGCCCCATCTTTTGCGAAAACTCTTTAGGAACTAAACGATCAAGTAGATCTGGATATTTTTTAGTTAGTGCATATACATTACCTATATAGTGTTGTCCGGAATGACCATCAGGAATTAGGCAACCAATGGCACACTTAAGTCCAGTTTCGTTCAAATAGAGGCACGTAGGGGGCATATGCAATCTATCATCTTTAAGCTCTGTGGTTGCAGATCTCTCGCCCTGGCTTCTAAGATGATTTACCACAAAGTCAAATGTTTCTTGTTTATTCATTTAAACGAACCTGTTGTTAAGGCTTTCACAATAGTCTTAATAATTTTGTCGATCTCGTCTGTGTATTCTGGAATTAGGTTGGGATCAAAGTCCAAAGGGGGAGTCATAGAGCCAGGTCCGTCAAGCCTCTCTATGAATACCCGACCCTGCACGTGGTCAAACTCGTGTTGAAGTACATGGGCAAATAAGCCTGTGTAATATCCCCTAAATCGTTGAGGCCTTTCGTGCTTGGACCCCATTATAAAACCACTAGCTTCAACGCTTGGGTATCTCAAAGTCCTTGCTGGAAAGATATGTGGAAAAGAGAGACAGCCTTCAGTCCTTGTTTCCTTATCGCCAATATATTGTTCGATATTCAGATTTTGGATAAGTCCAGTTCGAGGCAAAGGTGTTTGAGGTGGCGATTGAGGCGTGCCCTCGGTTTCGAATAAACTTTCTTGATCAGCAATACCGTCTGGATAGTGTGATTTAAGATCATAAAACACTGCGTTAATATTAAAGCCCGTTTGCGGAGCCGCTACGGCAAAGCCGGGATGATCAGCCTCTTGGCAGTCTTCAAGCACGCCCTGCATCATGTCCCACAGTGCTACAAATACATGTTTGCTAGGATCTACATTTACCGAACGAGAGTATAATTTTGGGTCTTCATAGCCAACAAGATTTTGGCTCAAGGGGTTGAGGATCATATTTATGAGATTAGCACAGGTGCAGTGGCTTGTCAAGTTGATTGAGAGCGTGGAGGGGGATTCGAACCCCCGAAGCTTTCGCATGTGGGTTGCAACCACATCCCTTTGTCCGCTTAGGTATCCACGCGTTGGTAGCTCCCCTGGGACTCGAACCCAGACTGTCCACTGTTTGAAGGTGGTGCCTCCTGCCAATTGGGCTAGAGAGCCATATAATTTTGTAGCCCTACTCGGATTCGAACCGAGACTGTAAGATGTTTAAGATCTTTTTCTCTGCCTTTGGAATACAGGGCCGTGATTATTGATTTTAAGTGCCGATGATGGGAGTCAGGCCCATAAATTTTGTCGTTTTAGGGACAACACCTTTGCCTGTTTGATCACATCGACCTGGTACTTACGATGGGAGTCGAACCCATACGAGGTTTCCCTCACAGCCCCCTCAAGGCTGCGCGCCTACCAATTACGCCACGTAAGTATAGTACTCTCGATGGGAGTCGAACCCATACACCTCAAGGATACTGGTTCCTAAGACCAGCGCGTCTACCATTCCGCCACGAGAGCAAAATTTGTTGAATGGTCTCTAACTAGAGAGCCTGGGTCTTAAACGCTCAGGAGCGCGAATAAACCGGCTGAGATACAACACAATAAGTTGCTTAACTTTGAAAGGTTCGTTCGCATAGGTTCCAGTATAGCAGGTCGAAATACGCCGGTCAAGCTATTCATCAATATTTTTTCCAAAGTCTGTTATTCCCATGGCTAACGCCAAAGCCCGCTGCTCGTGTGGCAGTAGATACAGTTCGTCAAAGTCTCTCCTGGATAAATCTGTGTTGTGCCTTCGATACTTCGCAAGCAAGTTGAACATAGTAGCACAATGCACTCTATCTTCAAGAGTTAGAGCTTCCCATCTCTCAAGCTCTTTGGAATTCATTTTGCTAGTCGAGTGTGCGCTGGCCCCGTTCGGATATTTATTAACAAATACAGCTTTAAGAAAGTCATCTAAAATATTATTTGCCGAATTCATTAACGTAGACAGTCTTTCAAAACCTATCTTGAAAATCAAAATTCCTAAGCCTATGAGCAGTATTGTAAATTCATAAGCCGCCAGTGTTAAATAAGCGACACCAAAAAAGAATCCCAGCACCCACCCTGTTGATTGGACGCACATTGTAACAAAAACAATGGCGGGCAATATATTTTTAATATCTTTTAGGTGTTTCATTGTTCAACTATATTATTTTCAAACGGAGATGGCAACCTTTTCGGCCAACTTTTCTCTTCTGTGTTTAGTTCTCATCCTGTGGCAGTTAGCGCATACCAGTTCGCACTTATCTATTTCTTTAAGAATGGTTTTCCAGCCATTTCTATTATCGACCATTGCAGAAATAGAGCTTACCTTTGCCCCTCTGGATTCTATATGATCGAATTCCATAACTTCAGTATCATACGACATACCGCAATCTTCGCAAGGAGTCTTTCTCTTTATATCTGAAACCCTATCTCTATATTCAGCTTTCCTTTCCTTGCTTCTCTTCGAATGGCAGGCTTTGCACATATTGCGAATACCGTTCTTGCTATTTTTCTTTTTGCCAAATTCAGACACCAACTTTTCGATACCGCAAAACCGGCAAAATTTATTATTTGATTCTTCAGAAGGCAAAGCGGCTCACAGTCGAATTATCCACTATATGGATAATATTATTCAAATAGTGGATACGTGCGAGTCCGGGGTTCATATTGTCGCAGATTATACACTGTGTGTGTCGATAAGTCAATACCAATATAAAAATTAAATCACCCGCCAAGTTTGCACTTGACGGGTGTATGCCTAGGGGCATATTTAAGAGGCGCAGTTTGGATTCGAACCAAAAATTCAGGCTTATGAGGCCAGCGTCGTACCAGATTGGACCACCGCGCTAGATTATAGTTTATCACAGAACATCTGAATCGTCAAGCTTATTTTTAAAAAAAACTATTAGATATTTCTTCTATGAGTTCGGCGAAAGTCTTGTCTTTGTCGTAGTTGTCAATATTAGCAAGGATCAAGAAGTTTCTCACGAATTCAAGTACGGCAATCAGAAGTAGCATTGCGGCCCAAAATAAATAGCCTTCGTGGGCGGCTACTGCTGATGCGAAAACCAAAACCACGATTAATATTGGCGGCAGCCATTCTTGAATTTTTTTAAGAATAGTTCTTTTCATATCATCTATCTTAACTCAAGTACTGGAGCTTGTCAATCTATTTAGAGATATCCACCATGAGAGTTAAATGCATCAGCGTTAAATAGCGCTTGTGGCTCCCCAGAGCCGCCCTGCTGGGCCTCTGCATCGCCTGCTTGTGTGGCTTTGTAGGCCGCAACCATGGGGCCTTCGCCGGTAGTTATTCGCTTTCTGAATTCTTCTTGAGCTTCATAAGTCTGTCGGGCCTCCACAACAAATTCAAATAAGTTACTACCTCGGTCTATCTTTAGGCGGTCCTTAGCCCAAGAATTTATTTTATGAGCGGTGGCAAGAGAGCCAATGAATAAACCAGCGACTAACGAAACAGGATTCATTAGAACATCACCACCGAATCATTATCGCTTATAGCTTCGTCTATAGTCATACAATCCATATTCATAACATCGTCATCAGAAAGAACGTAAAGATCAGCTTCTTCACCTAGTATGTCTTCAGCGGTGAGTTCGGTGTCAAAGTCGTCGGATTCTAGGTCATCGCTATCGCCCACTTCTACAGGATCAGACCCGTTAAGTATAAAGTTTCGCATAACCTCCCAGTGCCTCTCTCCGTACACTTCTAACATACTAGCCCTGAATTCTGTTGGCGTCTCCCCACCTCTTCGACTTGGCTCATTTTTTTCTGTCATTATAAATTACCTTCTTGCCTGCTTTAGTGCCTGCATTCGACTAACTCGATTCTTACTGCCTTGACGAGCTTGGGCTAAGGTGGCCCGCTTTCCGTGTCTTGTTTGGCGACCAGCTATTGGCCCCAAGCTGGCAGCGTTGATTTCCCCGCCCAGGCGTTTGCCTGAATATGTTTTGCCAGCTCTGCCAATTCCGTCCACGAAGAGATGATTGAAAGCACCGGAAGCACCGTCAATCTGGTCATCGTTCTTGCCGGTAGTGCCACCAATTGTGCAGCTGCTCATTTCGCTTATAAACGCTTCAGTCCATTCCGGAGCGGTAAAGCCAACCACTTCTTTTTCCATAACAATGTAAACATTGCCTTTGGCCTGATAGGCGGAAAGCGCCCTAGCTTCGTTTACCTTTGAGCCAGTTTTCTTTATAGTTTTAACATTGAAGTCTTTAAGCACGACATTTTTATAGTTGGCTACCGCTGATTTGCCTAGCCCGCCAACATCTTCAAGCACGATGTCTACCTTGTTGCCAAATCTTTCTCGATCGGCGGCGCACGTTGATATAAGCGTTGATTCGATTTGCATCTGGGCATCTGCTTCGGTGAACTTTTCTCGCACTAAATCAACAATGTAACAAAAATTATCTTTGTCCTTAGCCATAAGCAAACCGACTAGGTAATCAGATTCCTTGCCTCCGCCGCTTAGGTCCCAATACCTAACAAGCTTGACGCCGCTTGGCACAGGCCTAATTTCGTGAAGCCACTTCAGTCCAGATACCTGAATGTATTTGCCGTACTTGTTGGTGTCTTCTGTGGGTATATACTTAGGATAATATTTCCACTTATTGGGATCAAACATCGAGTCTTTGAGGGACACAGGTTCTTGTTGGAACTGGCAAGCCCAAATCATATCGCCAACGTCAGCACGCAGTGCCTTGAGGCCATTAACATCATAGCGCTCTGGCCAGATCGGTATACCTGCGTGCTTACGTCCCGTAAATTCGCATGCTCCAGTAGAAAGAGCGGGAACTTTTATTTCAACGAAAGTAGTCTTGTCGGTATTTTCTTTAGCCGAGTCAATTAGCCAACCAGCCAAATCATCAGTTGCCCAACGAGCCAGAACCAAAATAATCGAACCGCCCGGTTCAAGACGGTGGCGCATTGACTGAGTCCACCATTCTCTGATTTTATCATTGTAGTTTTTAGAAAAGGCCTGCTCTGAGTCTTTGTACATATCGTCACAAATGATTATTTTACCACCGTGGCCAATAATGGAGGAACCTACTCCAGAGGCCCTAACCAATCCATCTGGAAAACCTTCCACGCCCCACAATGCTTTAGCGTTTCTGGTCCGATCTATTTTGTGGTCAAACAAATCTTGGTTTTCTACATATATATCCCTAGCCTTGGACGTAAAAGAAGTTGAGGTGTCCTTGTTGTATGAAGCAATCATCATTTTTTCATGGGGAAATTGCGACATATACCAAGCTGGAAAATAATTAGAAGAGAGGAACGACTTTCCCATTCTTACTGGAAGAGACATTATAACAAACAACGGCTCTTTAGTTGACTGAACTAATGTTTGATTTAATATTTCAAGGTGAGGCGCTCTTGATAAAGTGCCGCCCGAAGATACTTCCATAAAATCCAATGGTGATCTTGAAGCCTTGAGTTTGGCTATACCGGCTAGAAGAATTTTTCTTTCTTCAGAAGGTATGTGAGCAAAAGCTTTGTGCAAATCAGCTATTGGGACATCTATAAATTCAGTTAAGTCAGACATTTACTATTCTGATTCTATATCTGGATCTATGGAAAGACCATTCTCGTTCAAGAAATCATAGTCAATAAGGACCGGATCAGATCCTTCTTCTTGAATATTATTATCTTCTCTATTCCTTTGCAAAAGTTCAAGCAAAGCTGGGTTGTACTCAACTTCTAAGTCTGGTGGCGGCGGAGCGTCCTCTTTGATAATTTCTGCGTCTATGATATTTCCAGAACTTCCATATCGCTCCAGAATCTCATTAGCCGCCTCACCAAGATCTACCTTTACAGTAGATACTGTTTCGGTCTTCTTGGTTTGGACTTCATCAACTCCATTGAGCTTGCGCTTTTCAGCCAGGGCGCTAAGAAGTATTTTAGCTGCTCGCTCATCTAGCTGTTGTGTGGCCGGATCGTACCAAGACTCGATAATCTTATCATACTGGGCATTGGACATCGCTCGCAGAGATTCAGCGTCTTCTTGAGGATAAATTTCCCTTAAAGCCGTTTCCACTAAGCGCCTAGCGTGATTAGGATGAATGCCAAAATTTTGAGCTATTGTGTTATAGCTCATGCCCGACATTCTGGCTCGAACCAGTCTTCCAGACAGAATCCGATTTTTGGCCGCAAACGGGCCTGTGGCAGGGCTTGTGCGGAAATCAAACGGGGCGAAGTCCCCAGATAGCCTAGGATCGCTTGTGCCGGTCCTGAGGGCCTTGTGGGCCTTTAGCTCGGGCGGAACTACATAGCCGCTGTCTTTGATGTCTTTGTCGTGAGGATAGTTTTTTCGTGGAAGCTGGTTTTTTCTCTTCTTAAGAGCATAAACCGTTTCATTTTCTGCGGTTTCAACAACAACTTTAGTCATACAAACATTATATCACATATGTTTACTGGTAGCCAAAAAGTGAACGGTTTAAGTGTCTAAGTACAGCAAAAGTAAGGCAAAACACGCAAAAAAGACTAAATGACGGGAAATGTGTCCCGCCATCTAGTCTCAGGGTTGGCCTTGGCCTCCGTTTTTTAGATATTAAAAACTAACTACATATGTTAGAATTTTACAAGATTAGATCTTGGCATGCTTTGAAACCCAGGCGCCATCTGGATCATCATCAGTTTGGACAAGTTTAAAATCTTGAAACAGCTCAGGCTCTTCGGTTTTCATAATACTACCAACTTCACGAAAAACATTGCGAATTTCAATCTCGGCATGAGGCGATGTTCGCATCTCAATGATGTGGCGCAAGGAACGAATATTGGCCGTCCACATCATTGAAGTGGAAATGCCAATTGGGGCAAATCTACGCATTGCAGAAGTTATTAGCTTCTTGTCGGCGAAATCCATATCTTCATCAAACAAACGCTCGCCACAGATAATCTGAAAATCTTCCATTAGCTTTAGCAAAACACTAGCCTCTTCTGATACCGGCTCAAGAAGCGCCGGAAGCCAAACCCTTAGCTCTTCAAGACGAACATAACGCATCGACTCCTGGCTTATGGCTTCGTGGCGATGTCGAACAAGCTCGTGGGTAAAGACTCTTGAAACATCAGCAAAAATAAACCCGTAGTTTACGTGCTCGGTAACCGAGCCGTGACCCGAGGCAATGATGTTACCCAAGTACTGTCCTGGATCATCTCGCACCTTGGACACATTTGGGTTAAGCCCAGGCTCAAAAGACTTGTAACATAGCTTGCCTCCGATCATCACAAGCTCAGCGCCATCAGAAAGCAGCTCATCGGCCTGGCGTTCGCCCAAAACCTCTTTGTACTCGTGCGCCCCAATATGGTCAAGGTAAGCGCCCACGCCTTCTTGATCCATCTCGGTTCTGCTAACCAAAAATACTGGCTGGCCGTCAGTGAATCGACTCCGGTCAGTTGCCAAGTCATCATTTTCTTGAGTTAGCTGTTCTAGCAATTTCATTATTTATTATCCTTATGTTTGTAAAATTTAATTTATATGAGATTTGTCGCCGTTGGGGCCATACTCTTGAACTAATTTAAAGAGGGTCATTAGGCTGGATATCCGGTATCCAATGGAAGCCTTTAGTACGCCTTCATCATTCCACTTTACTGTGATTAGTTCTTGCCCTTTGCCCAGCATTAGTTTGTCTGGATCTTTAGAATCGCCTTGAATGTCCCACAAACCCAGCACAGATCTCTCTATAACCTGTTCGTACTGATCTTCGATCTCGTCTTCTGAAATAGCTTCTGCAGCTTGTTCTAAATCAGGTCTTTGAAAATCAAAGCTTTGGTCTATTGCCATAAATAAAGATTCCAAAGAAGCACACTGTCGCATAAAGAAACATTCTTCCACGCCAGAGCCTCCCGGCTCAAGATTTGCGCTAAACGCTAGTCTATCTTTGCGAACCAACAAAGATAGAGACTCTTTGTCGAAACTGTAAACCCACTCATTATTTTCGCAAATTTCAGAAAGGTTATCTAGCGCCATTTCTTGAGGCGTGCGATGATCTTCAATTATTTCCTGGCCTTCTCGCTTTAACATCCAGCGCTTTGTTTTTGCGGCTAGCGCTGACTTCTTGGCCCTTTGCTGCGGCGTAAGTCGCTCCGCGTACGCATTTTGAGGAATGTAGGTTTCATCTTTATGTTCGGTCGGGGTTAGCTCAACTCCAAGGGTATCACTATTGCTCATTTTGCAGCGCTTCCAATCTTTCTAGTTCATATTCGGCTATGGTTTCATGGCCGTTGCCGTTTTTGATAAAGTCTTCGTACTGTCTAGCTCTTTCGCCAGATACAGTAGTGCCACCGCTTGTTTTTGGCGGTATTGGCGGCTGGTAGTTTGCGTCAGGAGCTGGGCCTGTCAATTCAGAATCATCTAGTAAAAAACCAAACGGCTCATAACGATTGTCCATCCAGCGATTAAAGGCTTCAGGCAAACACTGGCTGCATGGGAAGGCTAGGTTTTTGCTGACCTTATTCCAGGTAGTTCCGCCGCATTCATTGCACGCAGTTGCCGATCTTTGTTCAGCCTCTTTTATGGCCCTGTTGTTATAAATTGAGTTAACAGCTGCACTTATTTCTTTGAGTGTCGGCACCCAACTGCTAGCCGGAGCCTGCTGGATAAATTTTTCCACAGCCTCAGTAAGAACCTTAGCATCTGATTTATCTAAGAAGTCTTTCCAGACGGCCCACTCTTCGACCGTGTAGCTGCCCTTAAAATATGCAACCAACTCGTCATGAATACGAGTCCTAATTGCTTCTTTGCTCAAATTTGAAATACCAGTTAAGCTCAAAGTTTACTCCTGTCTATTTTTGGTCTTGATGAGTTGGCCATTTTTCTTGCTTCTCGACCTTGTTTCACTCTCTCTGCTGTTGTCTTAGAGCTAAGGATTTTTTGATAATTTCTATAAAGCCCTGGAGCGTCTTTGATAACCCCTGACCAAAAACTGTCAGCGGCGATGTTTTTTTCTGTCGAACCAAATATGTAATCGAATGTGTTTTCCAAAGATGCATCTGACACATCGGGCCGATCCATTATGTCTGAAATGCTTTTCAGCCAAAGGTCTGTTCGGTTTATGTTTTTATCATTCCGGCCAGGATCAACTTGTTGGACTTCTCTTTCTAAACGACGTGAGAAATCAGCAACTATCTTTGGATACTTATTACCGCCAGATGGGCTGTTGCGATTTGTGCGCTTCGCACTCTTTGTCCGACACGCCCACATCACAAAGAGGGTAGAATTATCAAATGGACGAGTGCCACAGATGTCCTGAGCAAACACATGCAATTCTTGGGGCAAATTGGAAATGTCCCTGACGCCAATTTCAAACAAAACTCCAGAGACGTTGTTAAGATAAGATAACTCAAAATCATTTTTTGAACTCAGCCCCACAATAAACCACTTACCTCTATTATGGGTCAGTTTATTTATAACAGCTCTTTCGGCTGCGGAAGGCTTCTCCGAAGGCGGAGCACTTTCAAAAAGTAAATGGTTATTCAAAATCACATACAAAACATACCACAGATTGACTTAGCGGTCAAGGGCTTTAATTTCATTCGAGGTCATGGTATTCGACATGTCGAGCCAGCCAATAAGCGTCGGCTTCGTTGTCATTTTCAACCTCAAGGCCAATGTCTCTACACGCCTCAAGCATATCTTCCTTAGAGGCCCTACCAGACCCTGTCGCTTCTTTCTTTATGGTGCTTGGCGATACCTCCACCATTTCGCAGCTAGCCGGATTCCAGAGCTTAATGCCTGCCCGTAGCGCACCCACAAATTGATGAAGGTGCGCTGAAGACCCCCGACCATACACGATTGGTTTTTCTATAAATATAATTGTGGTATCACTCGGTATGTTTTTGCAAACTAATCTAGCGACGCTAAGCCCACGATCAATCGCATCGCCGTCTTTGGGCTTAGTCTTAAATGTATAAAGCCCACGCCTTGTTGCCAGGCCGGTGCCGGTCATAGATGGATCTAAGCCAACAACTGTATCGAGTACTTTTAGAGGGTCTTTGCTCACATAAAATTATAGCAGAAAACGCACTCAGAGCGCAAGGTTGCCCCTGCGCTCTGAGAATTAACTACCTAAAGTGACTAAGTGTTTGACTACCAGTCAGGTCCGCCCTGAGAGCCGGAGTCCAAAGGATTGCTCTGGTTGCCAGAGTTTCCTCTATTGGAGTTTCCGCCGCCAGAGTTGGAGCCACCGTTGATTTCTTCGTAAGAAGAGAATCGCTGAGTGCGAACAACATCTTGGTTTGGATTGCTCACGACGATAAGGTGCTTACTGCGCTTATCACCGGTGTCTCTGTCTTCCCAGCGCTCGTGATCGATGCGCCCGGTGACAACTACGCCATCACCTTGGCTAAGATCATGAGGAATCTTGGTGACAAGAGCCTTCTTCCAAACCTTGACATCAAAGTAGGAAACCTCTTCGTTGTACTCGCCATCAATAATGTTATTACTGTTATCGCGCTTTGGCCAGCGTCGATTGTTGGCGATCCCAAGAAGAACGTACTCAGAGTTGCCAGCGGTCTTGACCTCTGGGTCACGAGTAAGATTTCCCGATACCATAAATTGATTAATCATTTTTTACCTTTTTATTTCTAAGTGTTAGTTGTTTGTTGTTTGTCTAACCGCTACACTGGGTGTAGCTGAAAGAATTTGTAGCGAACCCCTTGAAAGGGGTCGGACGGCCTTGTGGCCGAGAATTAAGCTGCTAATTCAGCTAGTGCCTTGTTGACAATAGAGTTGGCCTCTTCAACAGCGCTATTATAGCGCCCCGCACTAATCTTGTCAAGATGCGGGTAAGCATTTTTAAATTGATTCTTTGCGGCGGTAAGGCTTGGCCCCTCTGGAATCTGCTGGAAGATCTCCACAATAGACTTGAACTGATCTTCGCTAATAATGTCAGCGGCGGCATCTTCTTCGGTAAGGTCACCTGCGGCCTGAGCTGCGTTCTCCATAGCTTCATTGGTGGCATCAGCCATTGACTGCTGGGCGGCAATCGCCTCAGAGTTGTCTACGTTAAGCCATGCCTTTACCTTGCGACCAAGGGCGCGCACGTCGCCAGGTGTCTGGAAGGTGTGGCCGTCAATTTCACGCATTCTGGTCTTAGAGACCGATGATGCATGAGAGTCCTTCTCTACTTCAAGAACAATAGTAAATTCGTAAATTACGTCTTCACGCTGAACAGCTTTGAGGCCGAACGTGCGAACCTGAAGTCGGCCCTTATTGTCTTTCTCTAGTTGAGTGTCGACCTTGGCACGAGTCGTGCAAATAATATGACACGGAGCATTGAGGATAGAAGAAATCATTCTGTCCTGCATCGGAGTGGCTGTGCGCCAACCCTGAATTTTGTTTGACGCACGATCAGCAATTTCTAGAATGCCACCGGGGCCGTTCCAGAAGTGGCTAAGCGAGTCAACGATAATTACGTCGTAAGCGCCACCGTTTGTGTCGATTTCGTCAGCCAGATCAAGTGGAGCATAAGGAGGCTGGAAATCCATATGTTGGAAAACAGTTCCTTCGCCATCGGAGCCTGGTGGCTTTGAGTAAAGCTTGGCAGATCCGCGCTCAGTATCGATCACCAAGATCCTGCCGTCATCAGCCAACTCTTCAGCTAGCCAGAGAGCTTGTGAGGTCTTACCCGAACCCGAAGGTGCGCTAATTGCAATACGGGCTTTGAGATTATCTCTTTGAGCTTGTACAATCTTACGTGCCATAATTATCTAACTTTCTATTTACTACTACTTGTTAAGTAATTACTATAGCACAAACATTATTGCAGCGCAAGGGCAAAATAAAATTTATGGATAAAAATACTAAAGACCCAATTGCTTCCAGCGGAATGAGGCAACTAGGTCTTTAGATTTGTGCTTGCTTAATTAGAAAATCTAATCTTCTTCAATCTGAAAACAACACCGGGATGTAGTTCATTAAGACGATGTCTATTTCTGTTTACATCCTGCAGCGCTTTAAGAGCTAGATCTTTATCAGCTTCTGGCCATCTTTCGTACTCAGTAGCTCTTTCGTCTTCAAGCACAAAAAAAATGTCACCTGGCGTAGACGTTCCTAGATCAGAGCTAGTGGGCACCCTACTGGCTGCTTTATGAGCGGGGTTATTTCTTGTAACCTGCGAACTCGCAGGCACGCGACCGACAAGGTTGCGTTTGCTATTGTTGTCACCTCAACCCATTTTATTTACCTTCTTTTATAACTAGTTTTAGAAACTCTGGTTTTGAGCCTGCGCGTTTTGGCTGAATTGATATTGTTCCTTGCCTGCGAACTCACTGGCTTGGCGAGGCTTAGATTGCGCCGCTTTTTTTCTTTTCATCTACTCATTGCCTGCCAGCAAAGAATCTTGCTGCGGATTGCTGTCCGTTCCTTCAGTCTTTGAGTCAACTACTACTTCAGCCACCTCGGCAGCTTCTTTAGCCTTTAGGCCTAGATCATCTTCATTATCATCATTATTATCATCATTATTATTATCATTTTTGGATTCAGGCTTTACTTCAGGCTTTACTTCAGGTTTTACTTCAGGCTTTACTTCAGGCCTTATCTTTGCCTTGCCCTTTGGTTTGGGTGCCGGTTTGCGATTCTTGCGATTGTTGTTGAGCGTCTCGGTCGATGGGGCTGGCGGCTTATCACGATATGGTGCCGCATATCCAGAAGATATTAGACCACGAGCTTTATTCTCTGGAATATCGTATATTCCATTGCGCGTGATATCATTTATATCAACAAGTCCAATAATTCTTAACGTTTTTTCTGACATGAAAAGCCCTCCGGCTAGATAACTAGTATACCACAAATTTAACTTTACTGACAAACAATTATATCTGATCGAGAATGTCCTGCACGACTTCGGTTAGCTCCAGCAACGATTCTCTAAGCTCGATATTTTGCTGCTGAAGGTCATCAGCCCTCTGTCGCTCACTAGCAATATCTGATTTTACAGTAGAATAATCTTCGACCTCTACCATTTGACGACGCTGGCCGTCTGAGGTTCTCAATACCTCAACGTCTTGACCCTTTTCTTCTAAAGTAAATTGAAAATTTGAAGGCAGTATGGACCTAGTTTGCCTATGGTTTCTCCTGATCTCTCTGCGCGGATCGGAGTGAATTGTTCTTCTCATTATTGCACCACCTCTGTTAATTCTGTATCTCCAAACGCAGCCGAAGTAGGCTCTAGAGATAGAGTGAATGCGCCTGCTGCTATATCGTAATTAATTTCCCTTATTCTCAGTATCCCTCTGAACTCTCTGCAGGAAGCCGAAACATCGACATACACTTTAACGCCAGCAACAAGTGACGCAACATCTATTGGCGTTCCCGGCCTTAACACGGCGCCGCTTTCTGAAGATATGTAAAAAGGATCAGAGAATGTTTTTAAATAAGCCTGAGCGGCCAGGGTAAGATCTTTTTTGTTTGTTAGCTGCAGAAACTCAACGACTCTTTCGATTACTCCATAATTCGATATAGTCGCTTCATCAGCCTGAACCGTTACCGGGTCCCCAGATTCCCCAAATGCTATAATTCTAGTGGCAAACCCTTGACGGGGGCCGAGCATTTCTATCTTTAAAGCCGAGCTGAAGTCCCTGTCTGTGAATTCATATTGCAAAGTAGGAAAAGATGATGGCGGGCCGATTATTACTTTGCGACCGACTGCGGTATAGTCAATTCCGAAATCAGCTATTTCATCAATCGCATCTGACGCCGTGCGCTTGTCATCAGCTTCGACTACCGTCTCTGCGTACTGGCCTGTTTCAGAAGTGACGATTTGAAAACCATTTACTTGATTGAGTTCCATTGCGCTTAGATGATACAGTCTAACAATGTCAGTAAGATCCTGAGCTGTACGAATATTGATCCTGGGAAGAACTCTCGAAGCCCACCAAGATGTATTATCTTCAGCCTCTATGGTCATTAGTCCATCAGACCAAGAAATGTATTGTATAGGCCCAGCCCAAAATACATAATCTCCGAACCTAAACTCTAGCTCTTGCTTGCCAATAGATATGTCATCAAGATTTTCGCACTCCTGAATCTTCTTGGCTTCCTGGCCAGCTACGTTATTTGCGCTACCCCAGTCTAATATCATAGTCACTGTGGCTGTAGATGTTCCATCAATCAACCGATTAAAATTTCCAGCAGTTGGGTACAGTCTGGCGATTTCAGAAAGGCCACCTTGAGTTGTAACTCTGACTTGAAGATCAGATCCGTCAGTCAGCTTGGCTTCAATTGACTTTTGACTTGGCCCAAACGAAGGCGCTAATTGTATTCCAGCCATTAAAAACCGCCACCGCTGTTGCCGAGCGTTAGCCCACCAGAAGAACTTGATCTTTTGGCGAACTTGATTTGGTAATTGAGGTCAGGCGCAGAGTTTTCACAATCTATTTCTACTTGTATGAAATACGTCTTACAAGGCTCTGCTACAAAATCTCTGTATGGCTGACTACAACCACCACTTATGTAGCGGTTAGCAGCTTCAGGGATCTTGCCTGGCCTAGCTAGAGTTATGCGTCCAGACTCTCCATCAATTGTTAAAGTAGAATTTTCTGGCAAAATGCCGATCTCTAGAGACCACACCTCTTCCTGGTCACAGTAGAAAGATCCGGTAAAAGCATCACATACCGTAAAGTCGATTAAAGGGCCACAGTCTTGGAAAGGTGAAGGTGAAGGGGTTAAGATAATTGGCTCGCCATCTTCACTAAAAAATTCTGGCTGGCCTTCGACCAACAGCCTCGGGCAAGCTCTGGAAAATGGAAGAGGAACAAATTCTGAATCTATATCAGGTTGATATGCTCCATCATCGGTAAAACTAATCGCCCCTACAACACCAAGACAGTTAGCATATATTGACCATTTTTGCCGAAGCTCAAATGAGCCTAGTCCTGTTGTATTTATATATCCGTCACCGCTTATGATGAATCCTGAAGATTCGGCACATCGTAAATATTCACATTGTTGAGGATTATAGTTTGGATTTTCAAGAACTCCAGCATCACATGGTGATATCTGAGCCTCACTAAGTTTTTCCCAAGCCCTAACTCTGAAATTCCTCATATCTGAAGATCCAGTATTTAGTGTTAGTTGCTGCACCGCAGAGAATGTAGTTGAATTGTTTTCATATTCGCAGCAGTCCAAAGAGACCATTTCTGGATCAGTAAAACACGAACTGGGGCCAGTGCTTGTATCAGTAGGCAGCGCAACAGTTTCCCAACAAGCCTCTTCACAATCGCCCACAGCGAAGCTCGGGAAGATCAGCCTTGGAACGCCCTCTTTACCGGCTGGAATTTCAGCGCAAGGCGGAAGGTCCACGAGAACTTCAAGATTGCGACATACCTTGCCAGTGTTTTGCTCCTTGTTCAAAACATAATTGCACAAAGGGTCCGGAAATTGCGCCCAACAATCTCTTTCGAAATTAATCGGAACCCAAAGATTATTAATTGTGTCTATTTCTATTCTGCAATCTTTTACAAACTCACACTCAACGCCCTCACACGAAGTGCGATCAATTGTTAAGGTGGCTCCAATTGGGGGAAATGGGTTTACCCTAAAGTCGCTACAAGTGCGATCAAATAGCCCTGGAGGCGGTGTGCCATTAGGCGGTGGGCATTCCTCTTCTTCTTTTGGACAAGAGCAATCTACGGCCTCACAAGGAGGCAATGCACCAACGGCTGGCGCCCAATTCAAGGGAGTCCAAGTGCCGCAGTTAGGGCCAGAGAAATTTAGTTTAACAAGTGCGCAGTTATCGCCAGAAGACGGAGACTCTGTCATCCATTTTTCATTACCTTCGCATTCGCCATCACAGGGATTAAATCCTGGGTTGCGCACAATTAGTTCTTCGACAACAATATCGCAGTCACACGGTATTTCGCCGTCAGAAGACCAGCGAATTGTAGAGAACGCCGTCTCTCCCGTCTCTGCGTCGTAGGCAAGAATAACTTGATATGGAGAACACTCCGGGCCTTCTTCTTCTTCGAAATCAGCAATGACTACAACGCCATCGCCGCCGCCAAACTGAGTCTGCTCCCAATCCCAGTCACCAATTTTGCAGACACCACCACAGCGCTGAAGCATGATTGGAAACCTATCACGCTCTACTAGAAATTCACGCTCTTGATAGACTGGACGTGGCTTCGGGCAACTGAAAGCTTTATCGCAGGAAAGATTATTCAGTACATTTTCCAAACAAACTTCTGGCTCTTGGTAAATCCAAGGGTCTTCAGAGCAGAGGGTGAATTGCACGCGGGCGTAATAGCGGCCTTCACCGTGTTGCCTGCCGCTATCACCCATCCTGATAGTTTCTGTGACTTCAGGACCAAGACTTACACTAACATTGCGAATGTGTCTTACGGCGTCTTTTGGATCTGTTTCGCCTGGAGGGCAAAATGCTGCGGAGTAAAGATCAAACTTTCCGCAGTTTGCCATAATAGTGAAGAGGTTGTCGTAATAAGAAACCCCATACTCTATAGCGCTCTCGCTGCAACCTATCAAATAAAAGTCAAACGTTAGACAGCGGCCGTCTCTTCTGGAAAGCCCATGAGAGGACCCGCTAAGCGCATTTGGCGTAATTACCCTAGAGAATGTAGAACCCCAGCCCCCAACATCAAATAGTATGGGGCCAGTTAGTTGATAACTGGCAGGATGACAGTCATCCCACCAAGGGGCGACAGAGAATTCCAATTCTTCATCACCAAAATCACAACCGCTGCCAGCCTTGGGTACGGCATAACATTTACTAACTCCTGGCTGAATATCAAATGGTAATTCGTTAACAATATCAAGTGGCTCTGGAGGCTCGCTTAATCCAGTGTTATTTACCTGGACGACCGCTGGCTCGCCAGAGTCATCATCGCAATCGAGTGTAAAGGTGGTGGTTGTATCTATATCTGGCCCGTCAGCAACAGCGGCCCTCTGAGCGGCCAGCGCTGAGATATCTTTATATACTGGCGTGTCGGTTATGTAAGGACCGGGGTCTGTGGGTATCCGAGACGCGCCTGGGCAGGATTTGAACTTTTCAATCTGCTTGATACCCATTGCTTGAGCGTAGGCAACCGTTCGCTGATTATTAAACAGTTCATAGGTTTTGCCATTTATAACTATCTCGTACCATTCGGCCAACATTTAAATTACACGACCGTTTCTGCGCCTAGAGGCTTCTTCTGCTGCTTGAATTCTCATCATTACTTGATCGGCGTCCACACCATAAATATTATAAGTGTTGCCATTGCCAGATTCTTCAAATCCAGCCGCACCCATCATACCACTTCCAGCTAATATACCAGCGACTCCTGCGCTGCGCATAAGATTAGCCATACGTGCGGGTCGGGTCAGCGGCAAGATGGCTTCTCGACCAGCTTCGCCGTATATACCCAAAGTTGCTCTGTCAAAGATGCCACCAGATGCGTTGAGGCCAATCGCACCGCCCACACTACCTATGGCACCGCCGACGCTGCCTATGGCGCCGCCCACACCGCCTAATACGCCGCCCGCAAAGTCGAGAGGCGCTGTTACGATTGACTTTAGATCCTCCCAAGCGCCTTTGATTGGGTCTATGACTGTCTCTGTAAACCAAGTAGCTATACCGCCCCAAGCTTCAACTATAAGATCCTTGGCGGCAACAAAGAGATTACCTATTGACTTGGCTAGTTCTATTATTTTTTCAATAGCCCAGGTGAATGGGTTTATAAATATTGTTTCAATAACTGTCCAAATAGCGCTAAAGATTGCGCTAAACATATCGACCAGCCAATTAAAGGCGGCGACAGCGGCGTCAGCGGCGGCTCTAGCGGCTGAGCCTATGCCGCCCCAAACCGCAGAAGCTATTCCACCAAGTCCCTGGAGCAGCCCACCTACCAACTCCACCATAAACCCAATGGCCGACCCAATAGCTGAAATCACAACATCAAAACCAATCTTCAAGCCCTCGAACAGAACAACAAACAGTGTCATTATGAATTTGGTGCTTCGCTCAAGTCCCTGACCGATGCCGAGCCATTTGGCTCCAATCTTTTGAAAGAATCCAATTATTACATCAAATACTTCTTTAAATACTTTTCCTATTATTGGGATTCTCTTTAATACACTAGTGAATTTACCAAGAAATTTAGCAATAGGCACAAGCTGGATGCCTTCCCAAATAGCTCTGAAGAAGTTAATCGCAGCTTCTTTCCACTCGCCCCTGAACAAAGCGGAAATCGTATCCATGATTCTCGCCAGGAATCGGAAAGGAGTCGCAACAATTTCGCCAAGTATTCTAAACGCTCCCATCACAATTTTGAGAGCCACTTCATTACCTTGTATTGAAGAAACCAAGCCATTGAAGGAGCCTATTAAGTCTAATATGGCTGCCATTACTGTAGCTACAGCTGGTGCTATCAAGCCAATAAATCCAATAATTCCAGGCAGCAACCTGCCCAAAGCCTCAAAGGCAACGATTAGAGTTTCGCCAAAGTTGCCAATTCCGGCGCCACCAGAGAACATTTTAAAGACAGATTCTCCCTGCATCCCCAAATCGGCAAACCCGTCAGTCAGCCCTCCCACAAATGAATTTATTAATTCTAGAAAGAAACCGGCTAATCCGCCCAAAGCTGTTTTGATACCGTCAAAGCCGCCAATTCTTTCACTTATGCTATTTATTTTGTCTATGAAGCTATTTACAAAATCTGTTAAAGTTTGCAAAGTATTTGATATACTTATTACGCTTTCGCCAAATCCAGCAAGCGGCGTACCTTGGAATGCATCAGATAAAGATTGGCCTATTTCACTTATTGACCCGCCGGATGTGAACGCCGAAATGGTGCCTGTGATTAAAGATATCTCGGTATTTAGTTCGCTCACCTTGTTTAAGGCTTCTGCAAAATTAGTTAACTGGCCAACTCTCTCATCAAAATCTCTATAAGTTCCAGTAGCCAATCTTATCGCTGTTGCGAAACCACTTATTTTATCAGTAGCATTATTAAGAAAGCCAACAACCCTGCTCAGACCGCCCGTCATAAGATTTGCTAATTTGTCTTGAAGCTTACCCGTTCCTGAGAACGCATCAAAGAGAGCTGAGGCTAATTCTTTTAACGCTCCGCCGAATTGACTACTGGCCGATATTAGTTCCGCAAATGTGCTTCTGAAGGCCTGAGATGCCTCACTGGACCCAGTTATTATATCAGAAAATAATTTAATCAGAAAGGCGAGACCCGCATATATAGGCAGCCTAAGAGTAAATCTTTTAATACTCTCCATAAACATGATAATGCTCATGGCAGCACGCACAAACATAAAGTTTATAGGACCTATGGCAGCAAGTCCGAGTATTGCTTTTATAAATGATTTAGTGGCTTCTGGGTTTGCCGCTATCATTTCATTGAATCTTCTAACAAGTTCTGTTATTTTTTCAACAGGAGAGCTTACGGCATCAAGGCCTCCAAAGTCTCTACCCAAAACCAAAGCGGTCTCTTGGAGTTCCGACCTCAAGAGTTTAAGTTTGCTAAAGAACGAATCTTGCATGGTCTCGGCCATGTTGCCCATAAATCCTCTAAATTCAGCAGGATCTAAAGCATCTATGGACGCTACGAACTCATCGATTGTTGCTCCACTTTGGAGAAGGCTAGCAAAACCAGGAGCGGCACGGAGGCCAAGAACTTTAAAGGTGTCGGCCAGGCTAACGCCCTTCTCCTGAAATGCTCTAAAAGATTCGCCCAGGGTATTGGTTTCTAGAGATACATCATCTACGGCCAGACCATATTGATCTAATGATTTAATAACAGCCGGAGTAAAGTTAACCAGTCTAGTAGAAAGGTTTTGAATAGCCGTAGAGGCTATCGAGCCTTTGATACCCCTGTCACCCAAAAAGCCTATGGCTCCAGCAATTTCTTCGAAACTTCTACCTACGGCTGTGGCTACTGGGCCACCACGTTTAAAGCCCTGCCAGAATTCTGCAAAATCAACGTTAGCCCTTGAAGTAACCTGAGCTATAATTTCTGCTTGATCGGTAAAGGCCTGAGCATTTTTAATTTGCCCAGACGCGTCAATTGTGCCAGTTACTTTACCAATATTTGTCAGAGCATCCGCCACACTATCGATATCTTCAGCGGTAGCGATAGCTAAATCGTTTGATGTTTGCATAACCAAACGCATTGTTTCAGATTCTTTAACGCCAGTTCTTGCAATAAAAACAGCTGAAGCGCTTAGTTGATCAGTTGTGAATATACTGGTTCGGCCAATATCTCTAATTACGCCTTCGTAAGCCGCCATTGATTGGCCTGCCTGATCGAAGAAGGCTGGATCGCCACCACTCAAAACAGCCTGAAGTTCTTGAATTTGATCCTCGAAAGAACCGGCGATCTTCATGACTTGGCCGAAACCCGCGGCCACGGGCAGGAGAAAACCAATATTTACTTGATTACCACTATTATTGATTTTCGCTGCTAGCGAGTTCATCTGAGTTCTGGTAGCTGCTGCAAATCCAGAAAAGTCAATTGGGCATGAACTTCACGAACGCGGTTCCCACTTCAGCCATACCCTAACCTCCCATCTAGCGAAACTCGCATTCGCTGTATTAATTTTTACTGCATAACATTATATCACTAAATACGACTCAATAAATCATATTGTGACTAGACTGGCTTGCTCACAAACCGCTGAGCATTCTAGACTTGGTTCTGACCCTATGGCAATTGCGGCAAACCAAATCGCATTTTTCGATTTCCTTTAAGACAACGCTCATATTTCTTCTAGCCATAAGATGAGCTATATCTCCATGCTTTTCATTTGGGTCTAAATGGTCGTACTCCATGCATTGAGGAGAAAATGTTACCTTACAGTCAGAACACGGATTGGATTTTAAAATATTTATATCTCGTAGTCTCTTTTTTAATTCTTTGTATTTTCTAATATAATCACAGGATTTACAAGTACTGTTAACTCTTCCAGTCTTTCTTACGCTAAATTGTGTTTTCTTTAAATATTGAAAACATTTATTGCATTTAAAACAATCGCCATCGTCGCGATTGGATTTTTCTCTATTGGCTATATTGTTTTCATGTTTCTGTAGTGTGTTTGCTTTGAAATCATCCCACTGTTTACGGGTATGCAGCATGTGGCAGTTAGCGCACAGCAGCCTACATATCGAAATTTCTTCAGCTACCTTAGCCCATGGCATGGTCTTCATTTCGCTGATGCAGTGAGATTTTTGGCTAGGGTCCAGGTGATCAAAATCCATAGCCTCAGGAGAATATGTGATTCCACAAATCTCACACGGGTTTAATTTTAGCTTGTTAACCTTCTCGTGAAACTCTTCGCTCTTTGCCTTGTTGTATTTTTTATGATATTTCTTAGAGCAACTAAAGCAATGACTGGCTAGACCTGTCTTATTATAACTACATACTTGAAAATTAGTGGAATTCTTAACAATTCCACAATTCGGGCATTTCTTTTTTGCGGGAACTTCATGATCTATCAATTTGAGTTTCAGGTTATTGGATTTGCTTATACTCTTCCTACATTGTTTGCAGTTGGGGCGAAGTCTATCTTTAGTTGTTGAGTGCTTGTGGAATTCCGAAGCTGGTTTAAGTACGCCACAACTAGAGCAAGATTTTTCAACTATATCGCCATTATTGTTAAATATTCTAATAGGTTTAATTCTAGTTTTTGTCATAGATTAAATCATAATAACATAAAAAGTAATAAAAATTAACCAGTAGAAGGCATCGGCTTTGTTTCGCCAGAATACCAGTTATCAGGCTTGCGCTTACCAGCAAGAGTTTTTCTATACTCTTCAGGCAACGCTTCGTCTTCTTCCTTGCTGCCAAGTATTGTGTCGGCCTGAAATAACAGTCCGTTAAACTGAGAAATTTGGGCAATAACTTCTTCACCAGAGAACCAAGTTCCCCGAGTGTGGATTTCTTTTATAGCAGAATAGTAGACAAAGTCTAGGAAAGCAGATCCGTCGCAGTCATCAACAGATTCGTACCCGGCTGAGAAGATGGCGCCGTTGAGGAAATGTCGGTTGTCGAGGTAGTATCCGACGAGTCCGTAGATGACGCTTGATCGTTTCCCATTATCTCTTCCATCAAAGTGGTGCTAATGTTAGCCAAATCGTTCATGTCTACCGATGAATCGGGCGCATCGACCATCTCTTGGAATGCTTTGCGAGAATCCTTTTCGAGCATGCTTAGTACGAGATCGTATTGGATTTGAAACATCTCGAACATAGCGGAGCCATCTGGTTCATCACTGTCAGCTTCCTTGACAAGCTGCATGATTGAGCCAAGGTTGAGAAGCGTTGAAACAGGAATAGCACTAACCGAAGTTAGTAATTGACCCTTGAATTCAAACTCCACGGCACTGTCTTCGCCTTTGGTCGTTTCTGCGGACTCTCTAATTTTAACTCTACGTGCCATTTGGGCAACCCCTAAAAAAAATATAAAATAACTACTTGAGTAAATTATATCAGGTTTGATACCCTTGTGTCAAACAAAGACAACTAGAATATTTATTCGATGCCGACTTCGGACAGCATTTCTCTTGCCATTACTCGTTTAAGGCTGTTCTCCAAGAAATCAATTCTGGACTCAAGTCCTTCAATATGATCAAGAACTGGCTTTGGAACTACTAGTCCAGTATCCGTTTCAGACATTTCGCCACGAGAATCTACTGACCAGGCGGTGCCACACATGAAGATTACCTCGTCTTCACCATCTCGGGCTATTACTGTTTCGCCAGGAGAAACAGCGCCTTCTGGAAGAACACCATCAGCGTGTTCGCCACCACTAGCTACTAAAGCATTTGTAATAAAGCCGCTCAAGTTGCAAGCCATAACAGCCACCATTTCCAGTGAGCGACGGGCCAGACCTTTACTTTTTACTGGACGCCAATCAGGCGAAAAATCTGAAGCCCTAAGCATGCGGGCTTGAGCAAGAGTGACATCTGGACGCAAAGAACCAGCGATCTGAATACCGTAGTTATCCTCAAACACCCTAACGTCAGCTACGCCACAGCCAGTGTTGTCATAATGAGAAATCACAGCATCTGGGTCCAGCCTAATGTCGGGGTGATAAGAATCAGCCGTAAGGACGCCGGTTGATACCTTATTGCCTTCAGCAGTAATCACTTCACCAACATGGAACCAAGCATAGTTGCTGGGTGAGCGTGGGGCGGTTTGGCCATTGAACTGAGGAGAAATGTGATTAGCTCTCCAGCTACATAGATAGCCATAAACTCTGCCGTCCTCGTCAATCCTGACTCCATGAGGTTCGTTTATGCTCATTGGCTCAAACCACGCGGCGGGAGGCGCTACGGGAAAGTTGTAAGAGTCTTTTTCGCTGGAACTCCCTGAGGCCACCAAGGCCTGAGGTTCAGCTGTTGGCAATGAAATTCCATAAGTAATAGTCATATTATTTTCCTAATATTTAAATCTTTATTTATTAAACCTAAACAAATGCTCAATGTCTTCGATTAATGAGAAAACTTGTAGTTCTGGCCCAGCATCTGCGCCGCTTGCTACAAGAGCTGATTCTTCATCTTTAGCCTGAAGTATTCTCGCATCTCCAGTAAGCCACATGCCCGCCTCTTCCAAGGCTGGAAAAGTAACAGCGGTCATACCCATGAAGCGACCGGCTATAAGGACATTGAGCGGGCCTCCGTCTACGACAGAGCCAGCTTCAAGCTCGACCATTCTTACACGATCAAGGTCAGCCGAAACGCCTCGGAACTCGCCTCTATCAAAACTGTCAAATATTTGTTGGCCAAATTCTGATTCGACTAGTTTCGTTCTAGTAAACAAAGCATAATTACCAATATCGTCAGTGGGGACAGGATCAACAGAAATTATCCAACCACCCAAACGAGCTTCAAGATGCATCTGGGCACGGACATCACCAAACATGTAAGGAAGTGGCAGCTGTCGAGTATTCAACATGCCGTCGTTCTGAAAAGTCATCGGGTGAATAAATCTTCTGTCGCCAGACTCCGTACCAGTTAATATGGCTGGACCTTCAATATCTGGCTTGGCATTAGCAAGCTTTGCCATCTGGCGAGCTGAGGCTTCACCGTGGACGGGGAAGCTGCCCAAGCTATCTGCTGCTACAAAGTTAAATGGGACTTGTGAATTAAAAGCAATCTGGCTAAGATCTGACTCTGAGTCTTCGTGATGATTTAGGGTTGCTTCAGCGCTATCTGCATTTACTGGCTGTGCTTGAGAAGTAAAATTCATGGCGCCGATATCCAATCCATCTTCGATGTCTATACTTGATTCAATATGTCCGTTTGTGAGTCTCACTAGACTACTGGGGCGATCTTCGGCATCGTTTTCAACTAGCTTACGCATAGCCTCTTCAGCAGTAGTTTTATTGGCGTGACAGCAGACAAGTCCATCATCTTTAGATCTGATTACAGCAAAGCCGTCACAATCAGAGCGTCGTGAACTTATGTAGTACTTGTCAACATCATCATCTGAACCCTCTAGGGCGTATGTCACTTGGTTATCTCGTGTGACTACGGCAAAATGATCAAACTTGATTGTCTGACCAACAATATTTTGGATAGACTCTTCTGAAACTGAAGAATTTACTGACAAGGGGATATGTAAGGATATTTCAGAGGCTTCGTTTATTGCCACATCTTCATCCATGAAGGCATTTACGGTTTGGTTATATACTTGCTCTAAAGTAGAAGACTCTACAATGAGTGCCTTGGCAACAAACCGATCATCAACGCCGACATTAGATATTTCTGTAATTTGTCCCTCAATGGCGCCAAATCTAGATCCAACCCTACGAAGCACAGAACCAACAGAATCAGATTCGATGTCAGCGGTATCTGTTAGTACCACTAAATGGGCGCCAGCAAACTTGCGAGGGACTGAATCGTCTCCAGCCTCAAACAGCATATCGGCCGAATTTGGAGTAGGCATGAGGATAACTGAAGGTTCATTACCTAATGTGGGGTCTAAATAAAGCATACTATACAATCCTACTATGAAAGCCTATGTTTTTGTTGAAACTTGACCTAAGCAAGATTCTCATATTCAGCAACATTTGAAAAGTAATCTCGAACTGAAATTTCAATAACAGACCTGGCGGCATTCATTGCTTGCTCTGTAGTCATATGCTCAATATCGATAGTGGAAATAATGTAGTCTGCACTGGCTTGACAGATGCTCGATGCCAAAACTGGGGCGTTATTGCCAGAATCATTGTCTGATAAATTGAATGTCATCCACCCACCTATGGTTTCCAACACTACACTTGCTAAATTATCACGAGGTGAGCTTTCTAGAATTTCAGACCACTCAAGTCCAAGATAATCTAAATCATCTTGTGTCGCCTGAGATGAAAGATTGGGGTCGTCAGGATCAAGATGGCCGAGCGCATTTGGCTTGTCAAGCTCAGCTCTCTTTAGCTTAAGGGCCTTGCCTATTCTTCTAGACGCTATTGCCATCACCTGAACTCGCACTAAAGCAATCGACTCAGCCAACGGCTCAAGTAATTCTTGTGGAAGCTCAGGTAATACCGCTTCTTCGGTTGATTCGTTGGCCAATTGTGATTCAACCGTCGCATCCATCGAATATATTGTTTCTCCACCAGAATTTACTTCTGGTTTGGCTTTGGCTATATGAGAAGAAATAACAAGAGAGGCAATCTCGTCTGCGGTTTTCCCGCCAAGTAGCGGGTTCATTCCCTCTAACAAGTCCTGATTATTAGAAATCCAGTCTTGTAATTCCGCATCAACAGAAAGCGAACGATCTGAATCCACTCTGCGTTCTTCTGAGGGCGGAAGATCCGAAGTTCTGTTTCTAGTGGTATTATCACCAGTAGTTTTTGGTATTTGAGAAATTCCACGCCCGCCTCTGTTGCGACCGCGCTGATCATCTCCGGCTGGTTCAGAAGCTCGTTCGTTCCTGTCCAGCAGTGGATCATCTCGATTCTCTGCTGCCAGTCGAATGGCTTCAAGCTCTTCGGCCACATCTTCCAGGCCATCTAGCTTGGGCATTAGCAACGGGGCCAGTGTCACGGGAGAGCTTAGTATCAATTTGAATATAAGCCGCTGACGGCGTTCGTTGGCGTTAGGAGCGTCGGTTATAGAAAATCCAGAAGCTTCTAACAGCGCTCTTTCCGATATTACTTCAAGTTCATATAGTTTGATGGCAATAGTGGACCTATCAGCTCTTGGAAGGATCTCCGAAGGATCAAAAATAACACTGTAACGCTCTGCTTCGCAGGGGTCCATCCCCCTCTGCACCAAAACTGGCCTGAAGTAATGTTCAGTAATCAGATCAGCAATAAGCTCACCAAGAGGTATAACGTGATTACTTGTTAGATTAGAGTCTACATTAGACCCAGTCCAGTGATTTAGACTACCCTTCCCTTCTATGATTTCTTTGGGTATATCTAAGCCTACGTAAAGTCTTTGGAGAAGTTCGGCCCTTATTCTTTGAGGAATCATATCCAGATTTTTGGATACGTCTAGGTGTCTGACTTCTTTCAAATACTCGGCAGCACCGCGAATCAAGAAGGGCAAACGGCTAATTGGATCTGACTGGTCAGTAATTGGTGTGGCAAAGTGATCGAAAAAATCAATGTCAAACTGGTCAAAATATTCCGGAACGGCGCCGTTTTCCACTTCGATTGGGTTCGCCACGATGTCGGAAGCTTCTAAGGTTATTTGGGTAGGGACCAAAAGAATTCCAGAAGGCATCTTGGAGTCAACAGTGCTGTGGACATGGTTGTCCAGCTTTCTCATTTCAGAAAGTATCTTCAGGTTCTTCTTGAGGGCTGAGTCTGAAAGCTGAGAATATCTTGGGTTCGGTCTGAAGCCTCTCGATATATACCAAACATCACGATCAAGTTTGACTTTACTAGATTTTTGTAACCCTGTTCCCAAACCGGCTGTGCCGTAATTGCTGAAGGCCTGTCTTTCACCACAATTGTTACGGTAAACGGAAAGCACTTTGCTTGATTCATTTAGAACAACAGAGATCTCCTGATCTGATACGAATTCCCACTCTTTGTAAATGGGCCTGCCGTCGTTGTCGCTTTCCAGTTTATCATTTTCGTGTTTTGGATCGGCCTTATGGGCAACAAAATATCCATCTCCAGATACTTGCAATGTTTGAGCAGCTGACAGCAAGAAGGCTCTATAGTGCCTCCCCCTTGGGCCTTTAAACTCACGCAGAACCATGTTGGGCAACTTTGAATCAGTAGAATCTAATTCTCCAGAATCTGTTTCTACCGCAACAGCTAACTTGCCTTTAGCCACGCCTTTAGCAACTGTATCTACAGCTTGGCCAACTACTTCTACACATTCATAAGCGTCCCAGGCATCATTTTTCCAGCATTCGTCCTTAGAGGGTTCTCTCGACTTTGGATCATAACCAAGGCTTTTTTCAGCCAGCTTTAGCTTGCGCTGAATGTTGTTTCTATCCCTTACCGAAGAGGTAAGTCTAATATTTGATTGTCTTGCGGGAGCTGATTCGTTCAAAACCGCAGGCGCAGATTCTCCTTCAGAAGAAGTTATATCTGTCTGCAAAATTCTCGATACCATGGAAAACCCTACCTCATTATGTAGGATTACATTATACCATGATGGTTTACCCAATGGCAAAATTACATAAATTTAACTTTATATAGATTTTATCTAATTTTGAATATAGAGCAAAAGTTGATTTACCCAGTAGAAATAGATTTATTTATCTGTACCAATCCGTATTTGTGTTTATTTTAAATCTTGGTTGCTCTGCGTCCCAGGTCTTTACAGCGTTGATAGGCTAGCATTTCCTGAACTTCGCTTTTGGTATATATTCCAAGCCTTCTTCGAGCTTTGGATACCCTCCCTCGGCTAATGTTCATTTTATTTTTATACATCTTGAAGCTCTAAAAGTTCTTTCTGCTCGACAAGATAGGTTTTGCCGTGACCTAACGTGCCCAGTCTTTCTGACTTTATTGCTTCAGTTTGGGGGATGACACCCTTAAACGTGTATTTTGGAAACTTGCCGATCATTAAAGCGAACAGATCGCCATCGGGCTTTTTCCAAGGAGCGACTGCCAATCTAGCGGTTGGATACTTACTTGCCTTGACATCAATAATCATCCCTTCATAAATCAAGTCACCTTCATCGCTGCCTTTATCAGAAGACCTTGTTTGAATACTCATGTCGGGCCAAAGATTCAGAGCCTTGGCCAAGGCAAATTCGGCAGCGATTCCCTCAAGGTCAGTATCTTCATCTGATTGTGGACCAATCTTGGAATTAGATACGCCTTTAGAGCGATTATTCGAGTGCCTGTACTTGGCTAACTGCTCGCAACACTTTTGCTCAAACTCGCCTAGAATTATAGTTTCACCGATTTTCATGTTTGCACTATACTACAATAGTGAGTTAAAATCAATAGCTAATTTAATTAACTACTATAGCCTGCTTAGGCTCTCTTTGAATCTTGGCAGCAATACCGTGCAAGATGTATGTGCTGCCGATTGCTGTAGTTGGCAATAGCACAATAGTCGCAACAAACGCAGAGGTAAGGAGGGATACAACAATATATGTAATTGATAGCCACAGCGAAGCCTGCGCTGATGAACACAAATCGCACTCTGCGATAAGATCGCCAATAATCCCCTTCAGGCGACCTAAGAACCCACCCTGGTAAGCATTTGGCCTGCGTATACAAATTACTTCTTCGACTATGCCTTCTTCATATTCTACGTTTATTCCGTATGGCTGTGAGTCGCTTTGCGAAGCATAAAACCAAGAATTTCCTTGGCGGGGAGTTTCGCCCGCCTCTAGAGATTCAGGCGTGTTAGGATACACATAGTGCTTGATACCATTTTCGTCATCCACGGTTTGATACTGTCCATAGAGCACCCTATCTCTTAGCTGAGAAAAGATGTCCTCCCTTACCAAAGTTCTACCAACAGCATATCCAGACAAAGGTATCATTACTAGTGCTGCGATTAAAATATATAAAATTTCCATATTAATCTCTTTCTAAAAATGGATTTTGGGACTCAGGCTCTTCCGTTGTTTCAGCAAAGAAAACTTTAATTTTATCCCAGCCTTCATTTTGACTGGCACAAGTTCCTTTAAAAACCACTTCTCCCTCACGATATGCTTTGAACGTCCAAGAATCATGTTGTCCACGTGCTTCTGTGTTTACTCTCACTATCGAGTATTTCATCGATTTTACCAGTTTGGTTTTTCCACTCATTGTAATTCTCGCAAATTGTTTTGTCGTAGTAAGAAGACGCTCCATAAGGTTCGCACATTCCATACATTATTCTTGAACTGAAAAGCTCTTCTGTCTCCGCTTTATGTATTGGTATTCCGTTGTTTAACATTATCGGCTTAATTATTTCTAGAGATTGATTAAAACTGAATGCCGCTACCCCTAAAATCATATTTCTTTGTTGGTAAGATATTTCTGGGGCTATCAGAAACTTACAAAGTTCGTATTGCTTTTCTTTAATTTCTCTTTTAGCTTTTCTTCTGGTTTTGCGCCAGTGTTTTTTTATTCTTTTCTCATCCGCTTTTGAAAATGTAAACACCCAAGAAACCTGATAGAAGCAATAATCATATTTAACTAATCCATCTTCGCAATATGTGCAATCTTCTCTTACCAGAACTGGGCAAAATTTTCTACCAATGCAAACACCTGAATCCTCACAGTACTTGCTGTGTTGCAAATTGAAGGAAATAAAACCGCTGCCTTCACATATTGCGCACTGGAAGCTTGGTTGATTATATGTCTGCTTCTCTTCCGGCTTCACGATCTACCTTAACTCGTTTACGTATTGTCAGAACTCGTCTTCGGGTTCTGTAAGGCGCTCCACCCCATACTCCAAATTTTAATCCATTTGCTAAAGAATATTCCAGACACTGCATCTCTACCGGACACCTAGAGCAAAAAGCTTTAGCGGTATGAGCGGACTCCCCCCTTGCCGGAAAAAATATAGAATGTATCTTTTTTATATTTTGTGATCTCAACTCATCTTCGGTTAACTCTCTTCCGTATTCCTGCTCAAGTTCTTTAATCTCATCGGGCAGCAATACTTGACTCTGACTGCACAAGCTATCTTTATGCCATTCTAAATCTAGGGCGTCTTTAATGTAAAGTAACATCTAAACATTATAACAGAACCCTCAATGTTGGCGCAATTAATATAACAAAGCTAAAAAAGATCATTGTCATCAGTCACCAGGCTTCCCGTTTGTATCGCAACTGGTGAATCGGAGAAATGTTTAGGATCAGCAAGGTTGACGAACTTTGTATACTGCTTCATGAAGCCCATATGCAGGGTGCCTTTACCGCCGCCCCTATGCTTAGCAACAATAATTTCAGCAATGCTTTGGTCTCCACTATTGAAGAAATACGAATCGTCTCGATAGGTGAAAATGACCATATCTGCGTCTTGGCCAATAGCGCCAGAGTCTCTCAAGTCGTGCAGCAAGGGGCGTTTGTTATCCCTAGACGCCGAAGCCTTGGTTAGTTGAGACAGCACTATAACCGTTGTCTCAAGCTCTCCAGCCAAGACCTTAAGCCCCCTGGTGATGTCGCCAATAGCCTCATTGCGGTTGTTGCTGAACTTACTGCTTCCATTTAGATTCATCAACTGTAAATAGTCAACAATAATTATTGGAGGCGTCTCGTACTCATTCATCATTTCATACGCATAAGACTTTATATCCAAAAACCCAACATCGGACTCATCAATTATCTTTAATGGAGCGTTTCTAAATTTCTTTCTAAGCTTGGCTATTTCTGACCAATCGCTTTCTGAAAGCTTGCGGTCTCTAATTCTTTCATAAGGCATTTCTGCCTCGCTTGAAATTATTCTTTGAGCCAATTCGGTGTTTGACATTTCCAGTGAAAAGAAAACTACGGGCTGATTTGAGTCAAGAACCATAGATGACGCTATGTTCATAGCAAAAGATGTCTTTCCAGACCCAGAAGTCCCTGCTATTACAATCAACTGGTTGGGCCTGAGTCCGCCAGTCAGTTTATCTAAACCGTCAACGCCCGTAGCCGCTCCAATGATTTCGCCCTGATGCTCCAAATCATAAGATACGGTATCAATAACATCAAGATAAGACCCAAATAAATCGTTAACCTTGCCTGACATTGTTTCGCCAGAAAGCTCCATCAGCTTAAGCTCAAGGAGTCTCTTGGCATCAGCGGCGTTATTTAGATCGCCACGAGCAAGCCCCGCATTAACCCGTGCAGTGATATCTTCTAGCTGACTTCTTTGCCAGCGGTCTTCGATTGACTTAGCGTAACTTTCAAACGCGGGATCGGACGGGGCGGAGAGCGATAGTATATGAACTTCTTCGGCAGAAACGATGTCTATATAAGACTTGCCTGTCTGGGTTTTATTATTACGCAGGTGCTCAATTACGGTATATGTCTGAACAGCGCCATCTGTTTCTGCAATGTGCTTAATTGCGCCAGCTATGATACGACATTTGGAATCAGTAAACTGTTCTGGTTTGAGAAACTTTAAACCAATTGCCGCCGTATTCTGATTCTGGAGCATGCATCCAATGAAAGCTCTCTCCATCTCATGGTGGGAATCTTCTTCTGCGGGGCTGTCGTTTGAAGACGGGGCAGGGGTGCTTTGGGGGCGCTTTGGGGGCTTATTGTTTGCCGGTTCGTAATCAGTAAACACTTGATCATATTCGTCCACCCACTGGTCTTCAAATTCTCCAGTATATTCTTCTGGACTCGACTCAGTATTCTGTGACATTAGTCACTACCTCTTCTACGAACGCAAGACTCTTTAGCTTAATAATATTTTTTGGATTTGGGTTTATCGGAAACTTTTCACCAAGAGAGAGAACCTTACCATCTTTGGAGCCAGTTAGCAATACCGGATTTGAACCCACGCCTTCTGTAAACAAGGCTTTGAGAGAATCGGCTTCTTCTTGAGTAAGATCAGAGAAAGAATCTTGATGCACTCTAATAAGAACAGCTGGCATCTGAGATATAGGCCTAGCTGTCAATTTGCGCTCACTTAAATGCTTGACTGAATTTGCAAAGAATTTATTCTCTCCTGGCTTAGTGTTGCCCTCAAGAGAGACGATGTCGCCCTCAGAAAGTTTCTGTTTGGCCCAAACTCTGGGGAATATCAAAACTTCTGTAGACGCAGTAAGATCGCCAAGCGTAACCCAAGCCATGTCGTCGCCCTTGCGAGTTGGCTTCTCAAGTAGCGAAGTTACCACACCACATATCCTGCCCTCCCATGCGCCCTCTTCTTCTAGGAAATCCTCTATGGATATATCTGAATTATCTTCAACGAGTTGGACCATGCCGTCAAGAGGGTGCTCCGATACATACGTACCCAAAAGCTCTTTTTCAAGCTTTAGTCTCATAGCTCTATCCATAGGCTCATTAGGAACTTCAATAACGCCCATGTCTGTCTGGCCAAGAGAATCTCCAAGTGATATAACTCCGGCCTCACGATACTTGGAGTCGCCCCTGTCGCCTTCTAGAACAGCTTGAAAGCACGTAAGTAGGCCACCACGAGTGTGCATCTCGTCAAATGCTCCAGCTTTGATCAGAGCTTCCACAATGCCTTTATTCTTAGCCTGTCTGGGGCCGTTGCGGACAAAATCCATAAAGTCTGTGAAATCCCTGCCAAGTTTGTCTCTAAACTGAACTATCTGCTCTCCGGGCTTGTCACCGACACCCTTGATCGCTGAGAAGCCAACATAGACCGTATTGCCCTCTGGGAAGTATTCAGATCTGGATTTATTTATATTAGGCGGCTGTACGTCAAGTCCCATCGCCTTAGCCTCAACTATATAACCGCCAGCTTTTTCAATCTTGTCTACGCTATTAAGCAGAGCCGAAAAATATTCAGCTGAATAGTTAACCTTTAGATATGCAGTAATGTAGGAAATAAACCCATAAGCCACAGCGTGACTATTGTGGGAAACTATTCCATTAGCCAATAAGTTATGATATACAGAATCCATCTCTACGTCATAAGTTTCTTCATCACCAACATATTCAATAGAGATTATCTCACTCACCCCAGCTAAATGGCCTTTATCAAAACGTCGTTTTCGTCCGTTCTCGGCATAATCGTGACGCTTGTGATGAGACACGCATAGATTAGACAGATTTGACAGCTCGTTATTTGTTCTGTCTCCGTCTAAATGAGCTACTTCTAGTCTCCCAGCGCAAGACTCATCAGTGTGCCCACACTTATGTTCTAGTTTGGCTGAATTTGTTTTAAATTTCGAAAACCCACCATCTACAAATCCGTAATTCAAAGCGCCTTTCTGTCCATTCACAGAACCAATTTCTAACCTAACGCCTTCTGTCGTCCGCATATCTTGCAAAGACATTCCGGAAACTAAATCCACTCCAATTGATACCGTTAGACTATCGCCCACCAACAGGTCTTCTGTGGCAACATAGTCTCCGGTCGAAGTGCGATGGCGGTGATTGTTGGTAGATTTTAGGCGCTTTCCGTCTGCTAATACTATTTCAAATACCGGCTTTACCCCGTTAGAATAAACGTTCTTCAGCTTGGCGGGCCTGATTCTACCATCTGATTCATCATAGGCGAGTATGGTCAACCCCACCTTGCCATGAAATTTTTGATGCCATGAATAACAGCCTTTACAAAGACCTCGAACATGGCTCTTTGCTAATTTTTTGGCCGTTTCCTTGCACTCTAAACAAGTTACAGATTTACCAAGTTCCGACTTTGGACCCTTACCCTTAGTCGGTGGAAGAATATTATTGATCCTATCATAAATTTCTTTAATTGTTCTTGAGGAACAGGAGCCGTCTACTACTTCTGTGTCTCCAGAAAAACACTTGTTAAATCCGTAAGAGCCAAAGGGTTCTATAAGCGCCCACCATTTATTACCAAGATCCTCGCCATAGCCCGTATCGATACAGCCCTGAACAAATCGTTCTTTTTCGGCGTTCATAGCTGAAAGCTTTTTCTTGCCAACAATCTTTCTTAGATTATCGGCTCCAGCCAAACTGTAGCCAGCAAACTTTTGAGCGATTCTCATCACTGATTCTTGGTACGTTAGCACGCCTAACGTGTCTCGCAAAATCGGCTCTGCGTCCTGATGAAGCAGTGATATTTGCTTAGTGCCGTTGCGGCGATTCACAAACTCGGTATGCATGTTCATCTCAAGAGGGCCAGGTCTATAAAGTGCTGTCAAAGCGCTTAGGTCTTCGATTGAATTAGGCTTAATTTCCGACATCAAGTTTCTCATACCTGAATTTTCAAACTGGAATACTCCTACGCCTTTGCCCTTACTGAGCATGTCGTAGGTCTTGCTGTCGTCTAGGGGTATCTCATCTATTCTGAGGCAAATATCGCGAGTGTCTTTCAGCATCCGCAGAGTATCAGAGATAACATCCAGATTTCTAAGTCCTAAATAGTCCATCTTGACAAGACCAAGATCTTCTACTGGCCCCATACTCCACTGAGATACAGCTTGATCATCTTTACCCTTCATCAGAGGAATATAATTCTCAAGAGGAGCATCGCCAATAATCACAGCGGCAGCGTGAACACCAGTACTTCTTGCTAGGCCCTCAAGGCCTTTGGCAACATCAATAACTTCTCTGACTTCGTTATCTTTATTGTAAAGTTGTCTTAGCTTCTTAGCTTGTCGCCATTGTTGTTCCCAACCAGTCGGAGCTTCATCGGCCATGCAAACCCAAAGCGGGGTGTCTCTTCCATGAATCAAATCAGGCATGGCGGAGTTGATGGCATTGCCAGTAGCAAAGTCTTTGTCAAGGACCCGAGCCGAATCCCTAATTGCACTTCTGGCCTTGATCTTGGCAAAAGTCACAATCTGAGCGACTCTATCTTTGCCGTACTTGTCGGCCGTATAATTAATTAACTCTTCTCGATAGCGAGTATCAAAATCCAAATCAATATCGGGCATAGAGACACGATCAGGATTCAAGAAGCGCTCAAAGAGCAAATCATATTGCAGCGGGTCGATACCTGTAATCAGCAGAGAGTATGCTACTGCGCTCCCGCAGGCGCTACCTCGGCCGGGGCCAACTAGAATGTCTCTGCTTCTGGCATACTTGCAGAGATCCCAGAGAATCAAGAAATAGCCAGCGAAGCCCATTGAACAAATAATACCCAGTTCGTATTCGAGTCTTTCGACCTGTTCATTTGTAAGGTCTTTACCCCATCGGTACTGAGCGCCTTTAAAAGCAATGTGGCGAAGATAATCTTCTTCAGATGAAAACCCTTCAGGCAAATCAAAGTGTGGCATGCGGTAGCCATCGTGACCAAAGGATATATCATCACACATTTCAGCAATCAACAAAGTGTTATCACACACACTTGGGTCCAGATCAGAAAACAAAGCACGCATCTCAGCACTTGTTTTTAATGCGTGAGTGCCTGGGTCACCGCTGAATTTAAACCTGTCAGTATCGTGAATCTTGGCTCTTGTTTGGACACAAAGCAGGGCATCATGGGAAGCATGGTCATCACAATTATTGTAATGGCAGTCATTCGTTGCAATCACCTTGAGATCAAACTTCTTTGCAATGTCTAGCAGTACCGGATTGGTTTCGTCTTGTTCTTTGATATTGTGCCTCTGAAGCTCAATAAAATATCTATCAGGTCCATAGATATCAACCATCTGACCAATAAATTGTTCGGCCTCTTTTATCTGGCCTCGCATGATATGCTGAAGGGGAACCCCGCCCAAACAAGAAGACGTTGCGATTACACCCTTGGAGTATTTGTCTAGCATTTCAAGAGAGGAGAGAGGCTTGTAGTAATAATTATCAAGCCAGGAGCGGCTTTGCATCTTCATCAAATTTAGATAACCATCTTCATTCATGGCCAAAGTGGTTTGATGGAAATACTGTTTTCCGGTTTCGCCGTCGCCGGTGTCCCGAGCGGCTTTGTTCATGGAACGGATTTCTTTACGATTGAAACCCATAGCTTCTGGTTCGATGTAAAGCTCACATCCAGGAGTGGCCTTAACGCCGTATTCTGCGCCGATCCTAAACATTTCCGGCCATGCGTGGAGATTACCGTGATCAGTAACCGCTAAAGCGGGCATTCCGTCTTCAGCGGCTTTCTTGAAATAGTCTTCTACTTTACCAGCTCCGTCAAGAAGAGAGTATTGTGTATGAACATGAAGGTGAACAAAACTATCTTTCATTATATTCTTTTCTTTTCTATTCTTCTATTTTCGGCATCATAATTTTCTTCATAATTACTTATTGCTGAGGCAATAGGGATGCCTTGCATAACTTTAGCTATTTCTTCAGCCAGAACAGCCCTAGCATAGTCGCCAGGATCTTCGTTGTCAAGGTCTGCGATAGCATTAATTTGGCCGTAAGTTAAAGCGTCTATCTGAAGGTAAAATACGTCTATTTTCTCGCCAGTTTTATGGCCACCAAGCAATCCGCTCTTGGTAATCTTTTCTTCTCGGCCACATACTGGGCAAATCCCAATAGCGAACGAACCTGGCTTGCGCCCTCTAATATTTGAACTATTTTCCCTATTGTCGTCTACGACTGCTTCTTTGATGATTCTTAAAGGTTCTTGACCAGATCCGTCACATTTAGGTTTTGATTTAAGTTTCAAAAGAGGCATTTTACTATGCGCTAACTATTTCTAAGTACATTTTGTTTATGTCTCTGGAGTTGGCTTTTTCTATCAATCCACTATGTGTAATAACGTAACTTCTAGCTCTTTCAGATTCCAAGTTGTTGTACTTGGAAACAAATTCTGGTTTAGACATAGCCGAAAATGCTCCCATCAATGAGGTTACTTCGTGTCTTAATTGGCCGTCATCTAATCCACATAGACTTTTATTGCTGACGTTCAAATTGTCAATGAGTGTCAGCAAAAAGGCTAGCGCTACGAAATCTTCATTATAATCACTGTGAAGAGGGTCCCAATTTCTAATTCTGGATTTTATTTCTGACTCCACAACAAAAATTAAATCTTTAATTGTTATAAGATTTCTCAAGTTAAATTTTTGCCATGCGCCCATATTTGAAATATCTGTTTGTGGATTCATTAACAGTGCTTGAATTATTGAAGATTTAAAAAACAATTCTTTTTCCAAAATAGACAAAGGGCTTTGAGTTACAGAATTTAGAGATCTTATATCTAAAATAAGTTCACGCAAAGTAATCTCTTCTGGCTCGGACATGACCTTGTACAGATTTACTTTTCTTTTATCCATAACAGGCCACCCTGTTTGCCAGCTTCTCCTAAGTATGCGTGACGAAAAAGGCACGGCGTAAAGAGAAAAATCCATTTCGTGAACCGATAAGGAGCCGCAAGGCGCCGAATCAATTAACTCGGACAAGGGTCCAAATGGATTTAATACAAAAAGTTCTGTTATTGGCTCATCCATGAAACACAAACTGCAATCCGCACGAAAGGCATTCGCCAGAGTACTCATATCCGTTATGGTCTACATCTACAAACCCAGAGTAATTACATCCAGTGCAGTGGACGTTAACTACTGCTTCAAAATCATACGCCTCTTCGGACTCATCCCCGTAAGACACCAAACTGGACATATCTATCTCAATGGTTCCTAGATTTTCTTTTACTTTATAACTCACTTTTCCTAGTTTCTAATATTATTTTATCGCCAAGATGGCGCTGGGTTTTCTGGTCTGTAAGGGATTATGCCAAGCGTCTTCCAAGCTGGGGCATCTAGTCTAGAACGCCCTTCTTCTCTTCTCTTCTCAAAAGCTTCTTGCCCTTCTTCGCAAAGATCAATGAACTGACACCACTCACATAAGGGTCCAGTCTTAGCCCTAGCTTCGTCTACGGTTCCCTTTATGGTCTGCTTAATTTTGTTTTCATTTCTAATCAAAAACTTTAAAGTTTCTTCCATGGTTTCATCGCTAAACTCTACCTCAACCACACCATCTCTCAAAAAAATAAGTCTTCCATACTTTGCCAATTCTCCTTCTTGATATTTGTAACCAAGACCATACAGGAGAATTTGATTTATCTTGTCAGGCAAATAGGAGTCTCCGCCCATCTTGCCAGTTTTGTAGTCACTTATGATTACTGATTCGTCTTCAGTACTTACTCTGTCCACATAGCCATAAAGATGAATACCCTCAATATCTACGTCCAGCAAAAGCTCTGACTCTACAACATCTATTTCATCAGGCTTTTCAATTGACCATAGGGTTTTTGTTCTGTCCCAAGTAAATTTTTTAAGTTCGTCCTCATCTGGAATCAAAATCCCAGCATCTGACATCTCGTCAAACATTTCAGAATAAAATTTCTCCCAACCTTCTGAAGCCATTTTTTTAGCCGCTTCAGGAGTGCGCTCTTCGGGATCTAATCCATAAAGATTTTCAAACAAATCGTGAATGAAGTTCCCAACGGCTGCCTCATATCCAGCAGTAGACGGCATCCCAACCATATATTTAAAGTACCACTGCTTTGGGCATTGTCTAAAAGTAGATATACTCGACGCACTCAATCTTGGTCTGTCAAAGTCTTTGATTCTGGGTTTAACTTCTATGTACTGAGGTTCTTTTTCCGCTGTTGGCGTGTCAAAAAAATTATTTATATCAGTATTAGTATCAGTATCAGTATCAGTATTAGTCATTCCAGAAATCTTCATCGTTGGCGGTACTGTCTTCGAGGAGTTCTTGTTCAGGCTGAATGTCTTTTTCAACCTCGTCTTCGTCGCCAACATCTGGAGTTTTTCCGATAATAGAATCAGAAACTACCGATGGTGAAAATCCAATAACTTTATTATTCTGGATAACAACGATTTGTCTAATTTCAGGCTTGTCGTGAGTCGGATGAAAATTGAAAGTTAAATTATCATCCTTGCCTTCTTTGAAGATTGCAAGTAGAGACTTGAGACTAACGGCAAATGGATTTTTAATGCCGCACTCCAGCACTTCTACTTTTTCATTATAGTTGTCAATGCGGTCGATGCCAATGCAGACGTTGCCGTTTGGCCATATCAAAACTCTGTCCAGCGGGTCAAGAGAGCTTGCTGTTATGCTGTCCAGGGCTGAACCAAATTTCTTGTAATCAAAAACCAATTTGCGGGGTTGGGGAGGCTCTATGTAAGGAGCAACAAGCGCTTCCATCTGAACTCTAGAGGCTTCAAAGTTACCAGCCATAGTAGGACCCATTAGCGCGGAATTGCCAAACTGAAATTTGAATTTATCGCCATCAGAAGAAAATGAAATGTCGCCGTCGCCAAAGAATTTTGGAGAAGATATGAACTTAACGACATCAGAATCTAGAGTAGTGCTTGGTATACTAGGGAGAGTTTTTGGAATCTTTACGAAATTATAATTATCAAAGGCCATAATGCCGGTAGCGTCTATATTGATACCATAATGATCACGGGTTTGATCAACGCAGGCATATTTTGATGCGTGGAGGAGATCTTGGGCAAAATCAGGCGGCACGACCTGAGTAAAATGATCACTTTCAAGTCGCCACTCTGGCATTGCGTAGTCAGGAATGATCGCTGGTATTGAGCGATTACCCTTCCTTTTGTCTGATTCTATTTGCAGTAACCCAGAATCATATATAAAGGTAACCCTTGAGTCGATAGGAAGAGTTTCTAAATGGCCAGAAAGCCTTTCTGAGAACAGCATGCAGTCACCGTGGCTAAATACGTTGGCATCTTTTAGAAGCGTGGAGGCTTGATAATCTCTGGTTGTGCAACGTACTATTAGCCCCTGAGGAGTGCTACTAAGATAGATGGATTTGTGATCTGGGTTGCCCGTGTCTGCTAAGCTGCCCGCTGCCTTAGCTACGGCGTTCGCAAAACTTGCTGCCTTAGATATTGATTCTAAGTCTATTTCAAAATGCATACACGAGTACATTAGCACATATACCACCCTTTGGCAAGAGCAAAAAGGAAGACCGCCTTAGCATGCTTGGGAATTTAGATATTCAGTCTCAAAAAATAAAATACTCATTGTCGTCAAGACTCAAGGTTTCCATCATTTAAAGAGGTTTCAATTCTGATAAAGTTATAGAACGCTATCCCGATTCGGGCTTGCCTTCTGTGCGAAAATATGCTATTGTCGCCGCACTCGCGCACGAACTAAATTTTAAACAAAGGTATAATCAGTGAACCCTACTCTTAACTATTCTTCATTTTCAGAATCTAATATTAACACACCTGTCCAAACAGCCGAAGACATAGTCAGGCTTTACGGTGAACCTCAGTGGGGTCCAAATGGAAAAACGGTTTATGAGAGAACGTACAGCAGGATTAAGGAAGATGGCGAGAATGAAATTTGGGCCGACACGGTTCTTAGAGTAGTGGATGGCAATCTTGCTTATATCGACGGAGGAGTAAGTGGTGAAAGAGAATATTTAATAGAAAATATTTATAAATTTAACATCATCCCAGCGGGGCGACATCTCTGGAGTACTGGCGCTGCTGGAGTAAACGCTACGGCCAACTGCTTTGTCGCTCCGTGGACCGACAAACTTTCATACCATTTCTGCTGGGTCTTTGATCACTTGATGACTGGGTCTGGCGTTGGTGCAAACTATACCATGAGTATAATGAATGAATTCAACCCAGTCCAGCCTTTGGGTCGTATTGAGATTGACATAATGTGCAAAACGACTCACCAAGATTATAAAGAGATTAATCCTGATCTAGACGAGAACTCCGATCCAGTTATAGGTAATCGATACGTCAAGGTTAAGGACTCCCGAGAAGGATGGGTCTGGGCGCTCAAAGAAGTTATAGACATGGCCGTTAAACCAAGCTCTCATGATCCCAAAATCATTATTGACGTTAGCGAAGTTCGCCCACGCAACTCGCCAATCAGGGGTTTTGGCGGAACCGCTAGTGGCCCTGGCCCGCTGGCTGACCTTTTGCGCTCTGCTGTTAATGTTTTAAACCGTTCAGCAATCAGAGGACACTTAACCCCCATAGAAGCAATGGAGCTTGACCACGAGATAGCGCGCTGTGTTGTGGCTGGGAACGTGCGCCGCAGCGCCAGAATGTCAGTGCTCAATTGGAATGATCCATATATTGATGAATTTTTAAAGTGTAAGTCCGAAGAAGATCCAACAAAGCAAAAGCACTGGACCACTAATATATCTGTTGGCGTGGATGATGATTTTATCAAAGATATGCATAATGATAGAACCATTGCTGGCAAAATACACCAGCAGGTTGTCGAAGGCATGATACACAATGGAGAACCTGGCTATCTAAATCTTTCTCTAGCGAATGCTGAAATTGATAGCGATGGAGTCAGGGTGTGGGCAACCAATCCTTGCGGAGAACAATTTCTTGAGCAGGGGGCTGCTTGTAGTCTCGCTCACGTTAACTTGGCCAATATCGCGAACCTAGATCATGACGATAAAATGACTGCGTTTGCGGCTATGGCAAGGTTTGCTATTCGCTCACTAAATAGAGATTTTTTAGACGAAGTGGAGCAGTTCGCCACTGAAGAATACAGAAGAATAGGGGTCGGCTTCTTTGGATTACAGGAATTCGCAGCCACTCTTGGGGTCAAGTATTCCGAGATCGCAGACAGCTCCACTCTAGCGAATTTTTTCCAAGAAGCTTACAGAGCGGTGCGCAATGAGGCTGACCGATATTGTGACAGCTTGGGTTGGAATAGACCAAAGCAAGTCACTACCGTAGCCCCAACTGGATCGATAGCCACCTTGGCTGGCAAGAGTACCGGATGCGAACCCATTATCTACAGATACTTCAACCGTCTGGTTAGATTTGGCACTGATGACACCAGGCTCCAAAATCATATTGACAGTGGTCTATACGTTGAGCCATGTGTCGCCTCTCCTAACTCAACTCAAATAGTTTATTTCCCAACTCGTGATCCAATACTAGACCTAGTGCCAGAAGATCTAGTTGAAGAAAGTGTTGACATAAATTTAGAAGACCATATGAAGGTTCAAGAATTTATTCAAACCAACTATGTTGACAACTCTATAAGCAAGACTATTCAGGCTGACGAAAACATTAACCGGAAAGAGCTTTCTGATCTTCTTATTGATTACCTTCCAAAGCTAAAAGGTGTAACCGTTTTCACCAACAATGAAAACTTTGTTCAGGCCCCATTTCAAAGAATCACTAAAGAAGAATACTTTGCCGCCAGTTTAGAAAATCAAACCATTGGCGATATTGAAGCTGAATGCACTAACGGATCTTGTCCCATCAAGTAGTCTATTTGCCTCCAGACTATAAACTATGATATGATAAATTAATATCAAAATATAGATTGGATTTAAATTCATGGATAATGAAACTAAGATTGTCGATTTGATCGTTACCGGCGGTGGGGAAGGAAACATCAGAAGTGTGTTTCCGGTTTCTAGCGTGACAATGGTAGACGACAATGGCGAAGAAGCCGTACTTTTTGAGGCTGCCGAGACGCCCTCAGATTTTTCGGTGCTATTGCCAATTAAGCGCAAGCATATTGTTAGCCTATTCTCTTACAACATTACTGATTCTGCCGCCCCAGCGCCCAGAATCGGCGAGACTGTAGAGGCTGAGTAATGGTAGCTGTAGCTCAAAGAGGTCTTCTTAATGGCGTTTTGACGGTCAGCGTCACATTAGACGAAGGTCAGTACCGCTGGACTAATGAGGGTCATGGTCCACAAATCAAGTCTTTCGGCGGATCTAGCGAAGGTCATTATAAAAAGTCTGATGAATGGCTCGCCAAGCTAGAAGAGAACGCTGGTCTTGAACCTGGCGGTCTGACCATAGAAGAGGTTGAGTTTGCTCAGACTCTTGGATACGCAAATTACACAGATGAAGAACTAGATGCCGAGCTTGACAAGCTGGCTGAGGAAAGACAAAATGAATCGACAAAAAGCCAAAGTGGAAGCGATTCGGATGAATCACGAAGTGAAGAAAATAAGACACCTATTGAAGAAGTCACAGAGTCGGGAGAACCTCAAGACGGAGGAGAACTCGAAGAAGGATCTTCTCGAAACTCTGTAGGCGGTGGATTTCGCTTAAGCAGTGGCCCTGATTTTATAGATAATACTATTTCTATCACTGCCTTAAACGATACTCCAGAAAGCTCAATTCTTCAATTAATAATCAATGGCAAGGTAGTGGAAGATTCTTGTGAGATAGATCCTGGAGCTGAGCGAACTATTTTGAATGAAATCAAAACTGGCGATACATACGTTTTGACTTATAAGCTAACCAGAGATGACGAAGAGACCCAGCCAAGCATCCTGCTAGAAGGCGCTGTCACTGAATTTTGCATGATTGTTACTGAATCAGACGGCACTGACGAAGAAGAATAATCAATTTTAGCTAAATAAACATTCACGAAAACCAAACTCGGGGCCGCTACAATTGAGTAGCTGTCCCGAGTTTGTTATTTTTGAGGTACCCAAATGGCTTCTAGTTCCAAAGCGCCACAAGATAAAGCGAGCGCGGTTGGCTCCTTTCCCAATGGTGTTATTGCGAAGTCCTTGCCCGAACAGTATGTCTATAATGAAATTATAGGCGCTAATCGCTATGAAACCCTTATGCTTGAAAGATGCTTCAAAAACAAAGATGGCGAATGTGAAATAATCAGGCTAATTGGCCTCTGGGACAAATGCGAAAATCAATGGGTTCAGGGTTATCCTTGCGCTGTTGATATAAGAGGCCAAGAGTGGTGTGGGGATTTGAGTGAGCTAAAGCCAGTGTTTGGCAACAAGCCAAATTGTCGTGGTCCAATTCCTGGACCTCCTGGAATACAGGGGCTTCAAGGAGCTATTGGACCGATTGGTCTTCAGGGAGATATTGGAATTGCTGGGCCTCCTGGCCCCGAAGGTCCAGAGTCTTCTTGCACCAGCGCTGAGTCAGAATCAGATTGCCCATACTTCGCTTTCGATCAAACCGAATCTTGCTCTCCGGGATTCCTTATAGCGAGATTCTTTAGACACGACGAGATCGGTATGCCTTCACCAAATCTAAAGTCTGTATCCGGTGCCAATTTTGACCCGTCAGCCGTGCCTGCTTCTCTAACCAGCGTTGAAGAGAACTTAGTTGATTATACAAATAATACGGAATGCTGCCAAGAAATACAATGCGCTGTACAGTCCGGAAACGAAGTACTGCTGTCCACAGACAGGGGTTCGGAACTGACCATGGCTGTTTGGATAGAAAATCAATCAGGTCAATACATCCCGCAGTCATTTCATAAATTCACTCACGAGCCACAGTTCGGAGGATCTAGCTCTATATCGAGCAAAACCTACCCGCTAGTCTCAACTCCATGGACCGTTAAACTTAATCCTGGTGAAAATGTAAAGTATACTTTGAAGTTTGGACTTCTTGACTACTTCAAACTCAATGAACTTGCCTCTAGTGACGCTTTGTTTACCGGAAAAGTTGACAAACCGTGCATAGAATGCAGGGTAACCACAGTGGGTGATGCTCAATGAGTAAACTGATTTCTAAGACAAGTAAAATAATTGACCGAACTACAGCGGAAATAAATTCAGATCTTTTAAGCGAAATGCCCTTATCTGACACATGCGTTCAGTGGGATGTGTGCGATAAAATAACAGGAGAAGCCGTAACTGTAATATATAATGTTTTGAGCAGGGGGTCCTACATTCTTGGTGCTGATGGGCAGCCCTACTGCAAAAATCCAGAAAACTTAACTACAGATATTGTTGATCCAGATCCAGATAATTCATGCATACCAACTTATGAAGAAGTCTACCAAGAGCTGTATCCAGATTTTTTTATACCAATATTGGGACCACAGGGTATTCAGGGGCCTATTGGGCCTCAGGGAGAAACTGGCGAGATTGGCCCTGTTGGACCAGACGGCCCCAAGGGCTGCGACGGACCAAGGGGGCCACGAGGAATTGCTGGCTTAGACGGCGTTCCGGGCGTCGATGGCGAACCAGGTCTTGACGCATCTTGTATATCCACTACTGGAACAAATACGGGCGGCGGCACCACAGGCGGCGGCACGGACGGCGGCGGCACCACGGGCGGCGGCACCAACGTTTCAGAATCCTGTGTAGAGATATTCTGCCTAGAAGCCAACCCAATAACCTATCCTGTGATTTATCAAGGACTTCAATTTGCCAATGCTGCTGCGCTGGCCGATAAGCTGGCCTTTGATTATGGTTGCGGTGTCAGCGTTAGCGGCTCGTTGGCCTGTTTCCAAGGTAGCTGTGGTCCAGGATCTTCTATTCTAATAGAATGTATTGAGGGGTCAAATGGTACACCTGCCGGTAGCGGTACTGGTGGTGGCGGATCGGACGGCGGGACCAGCTCGGGTGATCCTTCGGGAGGAGACGGCTCCGACACCGGCGGCAATGGCGGCGGTCCAGATTCGATAATTGCTAATTTCTTGTGCAACGATGTCGCCCCGCCAGCAACGACAGATATGCCAGCCTCTGGATGTATTTATTGGAACGGTTCACCTTATACAAATAGAGCTAATCTTCTAGCTGACATAGCTAGTTTTTATGGATATGGATCTGCTAGTGCCGACTATTCCTCTAGTCCAACTAAAATAACTTTCACCAATTATATTGGCACCGGTACAGAGCCAACAGTTCCGGTTACTGTGTGGGCTGCGTGTAACAACGTTGCTTGCGGAGGTTCGAATACTGGCGGTAACAGTAATACTCCAGCGTCAATACTTTGCAGCGGTACTGGAGCGCCGGTTGACAATTCTTCGAGTTGGACTTTCGGAGGCATTACTTATTCTATATTTACCATTGCTCAATTCGAACTAGCTCTAGAAAATTCATACGATGCTGGCAACCCACTAGCTGCCTGTTCTGTTAGCGTAAATACGACTAATATGACTGCGACCTTTAGCGGTGATTGTGATTTCCCTTCTAACGTTTATGTAAATTGCGCATCTGCTCCGACTGCTAATTGTGTTGTAACTCCTGGTGGCAGAAATTGTTCGAACAATTCCACTACTTCATTTAACTATACGATAACTGGATGTGCGCCAAATTCCACAGTATCCTTTACTCATTCAGTATTGGTGCAGACCCTACAGAGCGACCCAACACCTGTTTTTTCTGCTGGTGGCGCAATGTCTTCTATAGCTTCTTCGTTTACTCAATCTGTAAACTTTACAACTGGTATATTCAACGGAATTGGAACGCAAAACATAAGAAACGCTACAATGGTATTTGACCTAGTCGCAACTACAGATAGCAACGGCAACGCAAGTGCGTACATATTCTCGCCAAATGCTGCTGGCCAATACAAATGCATGCAGTCAGCTGGAGGCGTTTCATCAATAATTAGTGGTGGGTCGTCAGGCGGCGGACCAATTTAATGACTAATAAAGATTTAGTGGCGGTCAACGCAATCAGTATAACCCATTCAGAAAAGCTGTTAAACTCGCCTACGGTAAATTGGCTAGCATTTGACGAAGTTACTGGTGAGGAGATAACAGTTATCTACAACGTCATTTCTAAATGCGTTGTGTCTGCTATTGATTCAAAAGGATCAATATATGATTGCAACAGAGACAGACTCACCTCTTTAAACCCATTCGAGTTCACCCCCGATAATGATTGTGCTTCTGACTGGGAAAAGGATTATCTTTCAAACTATACAGACTTTCATTTTCAGGTAGTGGGGCCAACTGGCCCCGCAGGAATAGTGGGTGATCAAGGCCCGACAGGTCAAATTGGACCTATTGGATTAACGGGTGCAAGGGGGATTGTTGGAGACGTAGGGCCAGTCGGGCCTGATGGCAATGATGGAAGCAACGGAGCTAAAGGGCAAAGCGGAGCTGATGGTGAGTGTCTGTGTAATGATTTTGACATAAATACGGGCGGCGGAACGACAACTGGATCTAACCCCAATATTAATTACTGCCCAGCTACAATAGTCCCTGCCGGATTCTCAACTGGCGGAACCTATCCAGCGGGCACACTTGCCCTAGAGCCTGGCGGCTCCGGCACGTTGCGTGTGGAATGGAGCGGATGCAAGCGGGGGGCGGCTATAACTGTGCGCTGGGGCAGAGTAAACGGCGTCCCAGGATGCTCTGCCCAAGCTAGCTTCTTTAGCGGTTCTCCTGGAAACTATTACGGAAACGTAAACCAATCCAGTGGGGCTAGAATAATAAATGTTTCCAATAACTCAAATTCTACATGCGCTATAACAAATCCAGTAGTAGAAGTTTTTTGGTTTAACTAATTTAGAATATCTTCAGGTATTAAGTCTTCAAACTCAACCTGCAGATAATTTTGTAAATACAAATCACAAGATTTTTTGTTGGCCCGTGGCTTAGGCACTATGTTTGGATAATGCTCCAGCAAGTGGGGCATCAAAACATCTTTTTTGGACGGGGTGCAAGTCACCACTCTGTGGTTTGATTTATCCCAACTAGAAACATCTAATATGCCAACTCCGGTATTTCCATTTGGCTCTATTTCAAGTTTCATCCACCAATTTTTAATAGCTCTTGAATTGAAATATATTCTATATTTATAAACACTGTGATCCACCAACTTGACGTGTAAATTAAATTGATATAAAGCTATTGTAGTAACTTGATTTACAACATCTGGATTTTTTTTAGGTATAGAAAAATATATACCTCTTGGATTGCAGCCACCTCTGGCCAGCCACATTCCGTACAGCCATTCCAGTTCTCTATTTATATACCTTGGCGCTTTAACATCTTTTCTGGTTCCGGACACGTCGATTGAAGGCAGCGAGCGGGGCATATGGTCGTTGGGGGACACGGTACCCTATGATACTCTACCTTTCAAACACCTTAGTGATTGTAAGGTATAATTATACTTAACGTTCTCATTTAAAGGTTTTACTATGGCTGGTAACAAGGTAGCTATTGAAGCATGCTTTACAGATCAGGTTAAAGACGATTGCGGCATGACTCCCATGTTCGCAATGATTGCGCTTGTGGCCCCGACAGGTTACGAGGGTCCAGTTTATTGCGAACAAACTGGAGACTACGTAAGCACCGAGCTTCCCATTAAGGTTAATTTAGACTCAAAGGGTTGCCTGAAGTCTTGTCCGCTAATACCAAACAGCTCTCTGAACGTTAAAGATAAAGATGGAAATCCGGCCACTTACTACGAAATAGTCTTAATCGTAGCTGATGAAAAAAATCCTGTATTGCCAAACGCTTGCCAAACCGTCAAAGGCAACGGTAGCGTAGCCGATAAATGCCGCCAGAAGAAATGTAACGCTTGTCATCCAGGGCCATCCAAAAAAGCTGGCAAGGTAGCATTTTCCACTAAGTTTGTTTTAGATGACCGCAAAGAAGTTTTGCCTGCGTGTGTGAAGCTCAGTGATGTAACCATAGACGGTATCAATCACGACCCCAGTGCACTGCAATGTGCTATGTTCCAGGCTTGTGAAACCCCTTGGGTTGGCATAACCGAAGGGTGCATTGAGATAACGCCTGGCGATAATCCAGATGGATGTCCAGGAAATGGACACGCACCTACCTTTGCGCTTAAAATTAGTGATCTAGAAGGTCAAGCGCTTACCTGTACCGAAGATGGGCTTTACGTAGCCCTGAAAGATTGGGATTGTTCCGAGCTGGAGAACTGCTCGATCAGCCAATTAGGCGATGTTGACATTGAAGGCTGCGCTATTGGTCAAGTACTTCAGTGGAACGGTGCTGGATTTGTTTGTGGGCCTAAAGCTCAGGTTGAAGTAATAGACGGCCAATGCACTACTGGCTTAATAGTCGGCACTGGATCAATTCAAAACCCTTGGGCCGTTCAGTTTAACGTAGAAATCTCTGATATCGCAGATAATCAGGTTATTTGTAATGAGGACGGGCTTTATGTAGCTCCTGCGTACCTGATGGCGCTCGGCGTAGATACTGATTGTATTTCCGTAGATGTAAATGGCGCTGGCACTGAAGTAGATCCGATTGTAATTTCAGCAAATCCCATTCTTTCAAGTTTGTCAGACAATAAAATTGAATGTCTCCTAGACGGTCTTTATGTTGGCGATCAATCAACAACTGCCATAAGTTGCTTTAGCAATGACTGCACACACCCCAGCAATATTACTGACATTGATCTTGTAATAACTGGAAGCGGAACTCCTTCAGACCCATTAGTATTTTGCCCAGAAATTATTCTATGCCCTACTGATGACAACTTACTGCAAAGCACTCCGCAGGGTCTAAAAATATCTTGTCAAGAAATTGCTGACCAAATCGGTCTTAGTGCCGGTCGCGGACTGGTCTACACCTCTGCTAATAAGAGTTTGTCTATTTGTTTATCATCTGATGATGGTAATATTGCTACGTTTGGTGAAGACGGCTGTATCTATGTTCCATCTCCAGAACTTATTGGTGGCGGAATTCAAATTGTCGGGTGCGATACTGACGTTATCGATACTACGGTAAGTGGGCTTGGGACAGTTGCCGAGCCTTTCCGCGTTTGCTCTACTCTAGAATTAGACCCTGAAAAGAATCTGCTTAGCATAACCGGAGACGGCTTACTGGCATCACCTCCAGTATTTGCTCCTGGCGATCACTGTGAAGAAGATTCTTGCATCTCTATTACTGTAGCTGGATGCGGCTTGCCCGCAGACCCATTCTTGATAGATGGAACGGTAATCGTCTCTGAAGAAGATGATAATGCCATCACTTGTAAAGAAGACGGATTGTATGCTCCGCTGGCAGATGGTTCCGAAACAATCCTTCTAGCCGTTGGCGAAGATTGTATCAATGTTGAACTAGATGGCACTGGCACACTGGCTGATCCATATGAGCTGACCGTAGGCTTGTCGATTGATCCAGCGCTTGAGAACCAAGCCGTGTGTCGCTCTCAAGGAATATTTGTTCCTTCTGCAGACGGTAGCGAAACGCAGATACAGGCGCTAAACAACACTTGTGTAGCGACCAACGTATTCGGCAACGGTACAACTTCTGCTCCTTATGTAATCGAAAGCTCTGTAATAATTTCTGGTACGGCCGGAAACACTCTTGGCTGTACTGATAGTGGTCTTTATGTTGGAGCGCAAGTTCTAAACGTAAGCGGTAGCGAATGTATTGATCTGAAAGTATCTGGAACTGGTGAACTTACCAATCCCTGGGCGCTTAGCGCAGATATTAAAATCAACACTGCCGAGACAAACCTAATTTCTTGTGAAGATGGACTTTACGTACCAGCTCCTAAATTCACTATTCTTGCCGACAACTGCCTTGATTTCCAAATTGACGGCTCCGGCACCGAGGTAGACCCTTGGGTTATTGATGCTGGTATTATTGTAGACCCCAATCCATGCAATATTGTAAAGTGCGGAATTGATGGCCTTGGAGTTTCCGAAGAAGATCTATTCGCTGCTGTCGCTAAAGGAATAATTTCTGGAGAAATATCTTATCCAGTCTCAGATCTAGCCGATAACTGCATGGTTGTTGCCGAAGATGGACTATACGTAAAGTGCGCAGACGGCTCAGAAACTGTTGTCCAGCACGTTAGCGGTAACTGCACAACCGCATCTATTGTAGGCTCGGGTACGGTTTCTAACCCGTATGTTCTAAGTACAAACGTACAAATTTCAGGAGATGCCAACAACAATATTGTTTGCACCGCAAACGGTCTTTACGCTTCTCCAACAATGTTCGACTTGATTTCAAGTCCTTGCATCGAAGCATGCATGGTTGGTCTTGGCACTGCGGCCTCTCCATATCTAATCAGCAATACTTTAGTAATTTCTGAAGATGACTGTAACGGCGCTATCTGCACCGACACTGGCCTGTTCGTAGAAGACCGAGGCTACTTGAGTCTGTCCAGCAATCTTGATTTCGGCAAGATTCTGACTGGCGAACTTTGTGGAACTGGAAGCATATGTGACCCTTACGAACTTGATCTTGGAATTAGTATTTCAGATCATGAGTGTAACACCTTAGAGATCAAAGAGGACGGCCTATTCGTTGCTGCTTCGGGCCATATAGTTCAAAGCAGCGCTAATCCAAACTGTGACACGGGCACAAGCGGATGCGTCGTGATAGATGTAGACGGAGATGGCTCTAAAGAAAATCCATACTTCATAAAAGCTGACATTAGGATTGATAATCAAGCTGTAGCAAACTTGGTTCGCTGTACTGATGATGGCCTTCTTGTTAGCCCTCAAGATGTTGTTCAAACTATCATAAACAACTACGCAGGAGACGGCCTAGGCTCTGACGACGGCGATCTAGTAATAGTCGTTTCTGAAGAAGCCAACAATTGCCTGAAGCTAAATAACGATGGTCTCTTTGTTGCTTGCCCAACCTCTAGTGATCTAATCAATATGGATGCGGCTGACTCCGCTCTTATTTGCACCACGGTAACTGGTGACGGATCTGACGTAGACCCATTTGTGGTTTACTCAGAATTAAAGGTAGACCCAGATCCATGCAACATAATCAACACCAATGAAAATGGATTGTTTGCAAAAACAACAATCGGGTTTGAGATTGGCCAAGATGGAGTTCTTGACGCAACCGCTGAGTACCCATCTCTATGGCGTGCCTGGTGTGACGGAACTGTAGAATTCAAAATAGCTGGACTGTCATACGGTTCAGTAAGTAATGCCGCCACTCATTATGAAATCATAAACCAAAGTGGCGATATTGTTTATAGCGGCTTCATCCCACCGGGCGCTCAATATGATACTCTTAACTTGGGACCATTTAACGTCTCTGAGGGTCAAGGATACGCAGTGAGAGTTGTTGCTCCTTTCCCTGAAGCCGATAATTGTGTGCCAGCCTGTGGGCTTGTAATCCAGGGCGTTTACTGCCCCTGCTGCGAATAAGATTAGGAATCAAAAATGGCTTTAAATCCATCCAGCACAGGATCGACTATCCACTTTATAGATAGTGAGTGCATCGAGTTTGACGTAAGCGGAAAGGGCACTAAGTCCGATCCGCTTATGATCGGAGCTTCGCTCATTACAGACGACACCTCCGTCAAGTGTACCGAAAATGGTCTAGCGGTTTGTGTTCAGCTTACAGACGGCACAGACGGCACAGACGGCACAGACGGCACAGACGGAAACGGGACTAATGGCTCTGATGGAGTCATTGAGCTAAGCGTAGATCCAACCGACTGTCTTCCTCTAACCCTAACTGGTGAAGGTACCGTAGCGGACCCGTTGGTGGTTTCTGGTGAAATAAATATTTCACAACATCCAGATAATACACTTCTATGTACGACTGCTGGTCTTCTTTCAATAGTAAGTATTGAAACATCTGACCTTAACCCTGGATGTCTAAATACTGCCATTGAGGGAAACGGTACTATAGATAATCCCTTTGTTATATTTACAGAACTTGAAATAGCCTGCAGTCAAGATAATCTTTTGGTCTGCACCGATAAAGGTCTTGGCGCTTGCCTGGAATACAATTTCTCTCACGGCAACTGTGTAGAATTTGGCGTATCTGGATACGGAACCGCTAATGATCCTCTACACTTTCACTCTGATATAAATATCTCTTGCCTAGAAAGTAATAATATAACCTGCGCCGCTGATGGGCTTTACGTTCCAAGATACCAGCTTCTGGCCGCAGGTTCTAATACCATTAATCTTCACGCAGAGGGCAGTGGTGAATACGCCGATCCCTGGATTCTTCATGCTGAAGTCAAGGTCAGCAATTCTGATGAAAACAAAATCAGAGTTACTGGCAACGGTTTGTTTGTCGGAGCAGATATTATTAATGATGCTTCCTCTGATTGTGTTAGAAACGTAGTATCGGGAGTCGGAACGGCTACCGACCCATACTATGTTACTCCAGAAATAATCGTAAGGCCTCACGTAGATAACTCTGTTGTCTGTAGCCCTGAAGGTTTGTTCGTTGAAAATACCAGCGTTTACAACTTTAAAGACACCAGTCTTATTACTTGGGAAGTGACTGGATCAGGAACCCCTTCTGATCCTAAGGTTGTATGCCCAACACTCGCCTTGACGCCTAGCGTATCCACAGACCCAAATGCTGAAAATTGCGATTCTGGCTCTGGACTTCTCTACGTTGGGCAAAACGGTTTAGAAGTTAGGCCTACAAATATTCAAATAGATCCCAATTGCGTGGGTACCGGAGCCTGGATCTCCCTTGAGGGAGAAGGCACCACAACAGACCCGTTAAATATTTGTGTGGGAACACAGCTCGCAGACGATAGCTCAAACCTTCTGAGGATATGCGACACTGGTCTTATCCTAGACTGTTCGGACCTAGCTTGCTGTTTCGACAATTTATTCTCAAATGATCCAGCTCTTGAGATGAACAACGGTCAGGTTTACTTTTCTCCGTCAAATGATGACTGTAATCAAATATCTATTGGTTGTGACGGCAAACCATACGTGGCTCCAATTTGCGTAGATAATAATACTTCTTGCGGAATCTTACTAGATGTAGACGCTGATAACTGCTTGTCTGCAGCCATTCATCTTGACGCATCTGCTGGAGAAAATGATCTAGAAATTTACAACGGTGGTCTATACCTCAAGCCATTAGAAGTATTCAACAGCAATAGCGTTGAGCTTTATCTAATCGACAGAGAACTTCAGGCTTCAGTAATTGTATCTCCAGAAGGTTGTGATCCCGCAACTGCTCCGTATTCCTGTAACGCTCTTGTCGAAACAAACAGTGGTTTGTTTGTAGATGGGCGCAACTGGGGCAATTTCGAATTAGGCATATCTGGATGCGCTGTAGCTAACTGCTTGTTTGATGGAGCTGCCTATGTTTCCCACGACGAGATTCTTGTCAAAAGCCTTAGTTGGTATCTGAGAAAGGCTCCTTCGGGAACTGATCTAACTGTTCAGGTTCTCGTTAATGGTATGACAGCCCACACGTTCGTTGTGGCTGATGGCGCTGTTGATAAAAGTAGCGGAGTCATTGCCCTCGGCGACGGATTCATCATTCCTGCTGGTGCTCAAGTTATGCTTAATGTAATCTCAGCTGGCATAGAAACTCCAGCCGAAGACCTCGTACTTAATTTCAAGTACTGCTGGTGCTAAGAAATCAATAACCAAATGCTCATTTGAGCTATAATTAAATAATACTCTTAAGGCTAGGTTTTTCCACATGGCTCAAACAACAGATTCAAACTTCAAGTGCATCACGTCACTAAGAGGCCTAGCTCTTAGAGCTACGCTACTTGACAGTTGTGGGCGGGCAGTAGACGTTGCTACCGTTCCAAACACTCAGGTTTCTAGTGCTTCTTATGTTTCTTTGAACTTGTCTCCAGACAATGAAGATGGCAACCAGATCAGACGCCAAAGAGCCGATGGTTCTTATTGCATCAACGACAACGGTGATCGCCCAAAACTTATGGGCTTAGAGGCGACTCTGGATCTGTGCGACATCCCAATTGCTCTCAACGAACTGTTGATGTGTACAACTATTTTGGCAAACGATGCTAATGATCCTTTGGGCTTCGTCCTGCCCTCTACTAACAACTCAGATTCTTCAGACAACTGTAATCGAAACGTCCTGATGGAAGTTTGGACCCAAAATGGTAGCAAGAAAGTCTGTGATGAGGACGGCAATGCCTTTCCGTACCTCCGTTGGTTCCTGCCTTATAGCATTAACTGGAAACTGAATGGTGACATCACCTTTGAAGTAAGCGAGGCTGTTAGCTGGCAGCTAATGGGATACATCGAGAACAACCCCAACTTCACTTCTCCGGTTGGCCTTGATAATGATCCAGACCTTACTCCTGAACTTATTGAAGCTATTCGTTGCGGCGGACCTCTTGCCGTAATTTGCACCAACACGCTTCCAGAAGTAAATGATTGTGGCTATATTAACCCACCTTTGGCTGCTGTTGCGTAAATAACCATCTCACACCAGCATGCGCTGATTGTTTGATTGTGGTATAATTACTAATAGTATTATACTCTAGATAAGGTTTAATTTTTCGATGTGGCTTCAAGAACATATTGAAGAATTCGAACCCGGAGCCGGGATCGAAAACACTACTCACACTTGTGATATATGTGCTCCTTACTTAGATGCTGCGCGACCACGCAAAGAGCTAGCCTCATTTTTGACCACCGAAGATGTTCGTGGTAAAGGCTATTCTAGAATAGTCGGAAATTTTGGAGCAAAGCCTTCCGATTTTGACCCCATGAACCCAGTTTCTATGTGCGGTCTTTGGATCACTCCCAGCTATATGGCTGATTGCGACATATGGCCCGAAGAAGCCTCTGAGGAAGCCATAAGGGTTTCTATAGCTTACGCATCAGAGATACTGAACAAGCTTATAGGAAGCCAAATTAGAGGGGTATGTGAGCTTACTGTTCACCCTGGAGCCGTTAACGAAGATGATGATCGTTGGCGAAACAAAGAGATCTATTGCCCACCTGGCAAAATATATTCTGACAAGATTTCTGATAACGCTCGCTGCCCCGATCCTTGGTTTGATGAGTGTAGCGGAGACGAGCTGAGGCTACCAGGCCCGATCCAGGCTATTGGTGAAATTGTCATAAACGGTGAGATTCTTTACAAAGATTCTTACTTCATCAAAAATTCTAATATTTTAGTACGCTGTGATGGTAAGCCTTGGCATAGAGATAATAACTGCATGAAGAGATCTCCATATAAGGTTTGGCCTGAAAGAATTGTCGAGGCGGATTCCAAAATCAATTCTGGTGACCTGAACTGGAAAGACCGATACTTAGTAGATGAAAATATTCATCCAGCTAAAGAAATTTTCAAAATGCCTGAAATAGATGGCGTTGAATGTGCTCCAGATTGGGCTGCTGACTTTTTGGCCTCTAATCCCTTAGTCTTCAAAGATCACTCTGGCAAGCACTGGGTTGATAGTTTTTTGTCTCACAACGGCATAGAGCCAGTCAAAGTATGTAAAGATAAGATATTTGGCAACCAATGGATACTTTCCCCTTCTCAAATAGATTCATTGACCGATAAGCCCAAAGAGGTTGGCTGCAAGTCTTGTTATAAATCAATGTCTTTTGGCGAGTGTTGCAATAAGTGTGGAATGGTAGACGCTATTGTTTATAATCCTGAGGCTTCGCAAACAGGTAAACTGCCTACCTGGATTGAGCAGTGGGCTGATCGAAAACGAATTGACGTTGATGTTGAAGACCCCAAGCACTGGCTAGAAATAGCGGCAGATGAATGTGGTCTTTATATTGAGCCACACGAAATAGAAAATTTCCCGGTCAATACAATAGAACTATGCACCGATGATACTTGCAAAAAGGAGCCGGAGGAGTTTAGTTTACATGAATTAAACTACAATCCTTTGGGTCACGATGTTGTCGGCATCACATTAACTGCTTGCTGTCATTCTCAAGGAAATGTCCTACTCAAAGAGCTTGGCCCAATAGTTAGCGGATGTGGATATGAATCCTTCAAGATGGTCATTCATCATGCGTCTAGCTCATTCAAAGATGATGACTGTGAAGAGACTGACGTAAACGTTGCTTGTTTAGACAACGCTCCTTCTTGGGCTAAGTCTTGGCTCAACGACGATTACGTAGAAGAGGACTGCAATTACGAAGAGTTGGATATAAGCAACTCAGATAGGCTTCCAGAGTGGCTAGCCGGAGGGCTTGGGCCGTCTGCTCCATCAGAAGTTGAAGAGTTCTTTAAAGACTGGGTTAAGAACAATTCAAAAATGGAAATAGAAACCCCTGCTAAAAAAACTATAGCGGCAGAGCCTCCCAGCATTCATGTCTGGAACGACAGCGAAACTTATAACGCTCAAAACGCCCTAGACGATGGCACTGTTTCTTGGGCAATACGCTACTACGCAGGGGAAGTTCCTTCGGAGTCTGCAAAACTAGCCGCCGCTTTTTTGGCCAAAGAGATTGTCACTAGTTTATGCGGATCGAATACATGCTTCAACAGCAGACACTTGTCTAGACTAACTATTGATCAATCCGCCGACTTTCGTTGGCCAGATATATTCAAGAGTCTTGAAAAAGGCTTAACGGGAATTATGGAGATTGATTTATTTATTAAATCATGCAACCCAAATGGCCTTCAAAGAACTGGCTATGGTTTTAGCGCCTGCAAGTATGCCAAGTCTAGAAAAGTTCACACACTTAGAAGGCCATACTAATGAAAGATTTAAAAAGTCCAGATTATGCTTATTGGCCATCTAGATCTGTATGGTTTGATGTTGGCTATGATTTATTAACACTAGCTAATGATTGTTTGGCCGATACTCCGTTTGGGTCTCCTTCGGAAATGTTTATGAGTATAGATGAACCAGATTTTAACTGTTGTGATTTTATATCTGTAAATATGCAAGTAATTAGACCAATTCAAATGAGAGAAGGCGCATTTCCAGAAGAGAACTTTCAATCTGTTCAAAATTGCGATGGCATTTACTGGGTTCCTAGATACGAAATAACTATTGGGAGACCCTGCAAGCCATTGCTGGCCCAAGACTCAAACAGACCAGTGCCTGCATCGGAAAAAGAAAGATCTGAATACGCTAGAGCTATCTATCACGACACCGAAACAATAAGCTGCTGTGTAACCGAGAAAGTTTCTAACGGTTACGAATTGGGGGGCTTGACTTTCAGTAGACAAGAAGTCTTCCCTCAGCAGGTGTATCCAGAAACGTTTGGCACCTGCACAAGACTTAGATTTAGAATAATGTTTGATTTCGATACTTGTTGCATACCTCATGGTAAGAATGGCGGGCGGGGCTATAATGATTGTGATTGGGTGGATAGAAAGCTGAGCGAAGGGCCGTTGGGGGCATCTCCCTTACCCGCCATGCCTAGCCGATATCTTTTGGATGAAATACTCGAAGATCAAAAGGCCAGAAAGAACTCGCATTCAAAAAATGAGGAGTTGAAGTAATGGCCCCAAGAGTAAACGTGGCGAGAATAGGCCGCAACAATGTATCGATATCAGATATTAAATTTGTATGGAACGAAGCTGGTTTCAGACAGATGCAGCGCCAAGCATCAATAGTTGCCTATATGAGAGCTAAGGCTGAAGAAATTGCCAACGAGATGCGACAGCTTACCAACGGTGAATACAGGACAAGTGAAGACTACCGCAATAACAGATATTCTGATAGTTATCCAATCGGAACAAGCAGACAGGGACGCGGCCTTCACGAGTCCATAGAAAGTCGAGGCCCCGTGGCTATTGGCTCTAGAGACTTCCCCTACTCATTTAATGTTGGTCCTTACAGATACAGAGGAGGCGGTAGTGTTGGCGGACTTGAAAATATTAATTATCAAAGATTTGGAACTGGGAAGCAAAATGGCAGAGACTTCATAAGAGACGCTGTCAGAAACGCTATAGGCGGCGAAGTGTTTGAAAGCTGAGCACTGAACATTTAAAACTTGATTAATTCTGATAAACTGGAAACACCATGGCTTCATCATCTAAAACAAATAAACAAACCAAATGGAACGACGATAGTTTCGATGTAACCCAAGCTCCGCCCTTGGCCAAACTCGATAACGAACAAATCGATTCAGACGCTTGCGAAAAAGGCTTTATGCCAGAGTTGGCTGATGAAGAGGGATGTTCGGCCGCTAATGTAAAACTGCGCTCGCTTGGTCAAGGAATACTTAGGCACGGAGACACACTGCGAGCTGACGTACAGCTAGCTGAGCCGCTTACCGCTTCAGATGATGGGTCTAAGATCGAACTAGGTAAGCTGCCTTGGCCCGTTATGGACGGCGAAGATTTAGATATATCACCTGTGCCAGCATTGGAGAATGATGTCTGTAATGATGCCGGGCACTGGTCAGATAGACCAGGACAACACCCCTACTTCAATGTGGGTAGATTGGCCTGGCCCGTTGACTGCAACGGGGAACCCGCAGATGAGGTCGAGTACGATGCGTCTGTTGGGACTTATAGAACTCGCAAGGGCCATCCGGTCATACACAAGCCCAAGGCCCCAAGCGATTGCTCTTTCTCTCCTATTTGGAAATTCAATAACTCCGATGACGGATCTCTACCTGTCCTAGCAAAGGACCCCTTGGCCGTAGGAATAGTCAACGAGGATTGCTGCTGCACCTTGAACTTAATGTTCAACGCGCATTATACTTATAATATAAATAGAATACAGCTTCCAAATGGAGCCTCTGAAGTCAACCTAGCATTTAAGGGGTTTGCCGGAGAGTCCGGTTCTGCACCAAGATGCTGGACATTCAATCAATGCGAACTTGGAAACGTTGAAGATAAAACATTTTCAGGACACTCAACAACTAGAATATCTTTACCGCCCAAAAGTGGCACTACTGTAAACTTCTGGACTGAGATAGGCCTAGGTCCGGGCGAAACCGTTCAGCCCTCTATATATAACATGAACACAAAGATTGAGGTTTGCTGGATAGGCGGGCTTGATTGCTAATTAAGTTTGATTGAACTCAAGGTTTCATCATTACCAAATCAACCTTGAGTTCAATCGAAGATATTTAATCGAAGATATTTAATCGAAGATATTTAATCGAAGATATTTAATCGAAGATATTTAATCGAAGATATTTAATCGAAGATATTTAATCGAAGATATTTAATCGAAGATATTTAATCGAAGATATTTAATCGAAGATATTTAATCGAAGATATTTAATCGAAGATATTTAATCGAAGATATTTA